>Ga0182027_10011078_pt1 | contig 12774 bp, 15 predicted proteins | sample 712E1DmetaG_FD_121300 | JGI IMG/M metagenome (GOLD analysis project Ga0182027, IMG submission 121300) | Permafrost microbial communities from Stordalen Mire, Sweden - 712E1D metaG (Illumina Assembly) | ecosystem: Environmental > Terrestrial > Soil > Wetlands > Permafrost | place: Sweden...
AGGGCGACCGCCTCGATCCGGAAGAAATCCTGGACGAAGGCCGCGTCGTCATGCTGGCCGAAGGCGCGCAGGTAGGTCGAGGCCGGGATTTTGCGCTTGCGGTCGATCATGACCCACATCAGGTTGTTGATGTCGATCTCGAATTCCACCCACGCGCCGCGATACGGAATGATGCGCGCGGAATAGATATTCTTGCCGTTACTGTGCACGCCGGTCGAGAACGAGACGCCGGGCGAGCGGTGAAGCTGGCTGACGATGACGCGCTCGGCGCCGTTGATGATGAAGGTCCCCTGTTCGGTCATGAGCGGGATTTCGCCCATGTAGGTCTCTTGTTCCTTGATGTCCTTGACTTCGGCCAGGCCGGTTGTTTCGTCCACCTCGCGAATGATCAGTTGGAGGCGAACCTTGAGCGGCACGGCATAGGTCATCCCCCGCTCGATGCATTCGCGCACCGAGTACTTGGGCGAGCCGAAATTGTATTCGACAAACTCCAAGGTCGAGGGATTATTGGGGGCCTGAATCGGAAAAACCGATTTGAAGACCTCCTGCAAGCCCTTGTTCTCGCGCAGGTCGGGCGGAACGTTGAGCTGCAGGAATTCGCTGTAGGACAGCTTCTGCGTCTCCAGCAAGTATGGCATTTCCATAATCGCCGGGATGCGGGCAAAGGAGAAGCGTCCGTGGCCATTGGAGGGCGTCTTAATCGCCATAAATCATGGGACCTCCGTTGGACTGAAACCCCGCCGCCAGCGGGCGCCGGGACTCCAGAGGGTGGGATGATTCAAAAAATTGCATGGTTTCCATCGAAATACCGAGGGCCGGACGGCGAAGGCCTCGTGCAAGGCCTTCGCGCCCGGCCGATTTCAGTCTTTTTTGCGCCGCTTGAATTACTTCAACTCGACGACCGCGCCGGCTTCTTCAAGCTGCTTCTTGCATTTCTCGGCCTCGTCCTTGCTGACGTCGACCAACACGTCCTTCGGCACGCCATCCACCAAGTCCTTGGCTTCTTTCAGCCCCAGGTCCGGCTTGATCACGCGCACTTCCTTGATGACCTTGATCTTGCGGTCCGCCGGCACTTCCTTGAGCACCACGGTGAACTCAGTCTTCTCTTCGACCACCGGGGCCGCTTCGGCCGCCGCCGGCCCGGCCGCCATCGCCACCGGGGCCGCCGCCGAGACTTCGAACTTCTCTTCGAATTTCTTCACGAAATCGTTGACCTGAAGCAGCGACCACTGGGCCACCGCCTCAAGTACCTGATCGGGGGTAAGCACTTCCGCCATCGTTATGTCTCCTTATGCTTTAAGTCGCATTCTTGATTTTTTTTGTCCGGCCGCTCTGCGCCGGTCGCGGGTCTTTCATTCCAACGTGGGATCAGCGGCGTCGCGCGCTCAGGCCGCCGCACCCGCTGCTTCGTGTTTACCGGCCAGCGCCTTCATCGCATACGCGACCTTGAGCAGCCCCGCCTGGAACACCGTGGCCATCTTGGCCGCCGGCTGCTTGAACTCGCCGGCCATGATCGCCAGCAATTCCTTGCGTCCGGGCATCTTGGAGAGGGCCTCCACGCCGCGCCGATCGAGCCGCTTCCCTTCGAGCAAGCCGCCCTTGATCACGAACTTCTCATGTTTCTTGGCATACTCGAGCAGGATTTTGGCCGGCGCCGCCGCGTCGACCGCGCCGAACGAAACCGCGGTGTTGCCCACCAGGAACTCGTCCAGACGGTCGCAGCCCGCCTCGCTGAGCGCCCGCTTGAGCAGCCGGTTCTTGATCACGCGCATCTCGATCGACTGCTCGCGCAACTGCGAACGAAGGGCGGTCAGATCGGCCACCGTCAGCCCCTTGAAATCGCTTAAAACAACCGACTGCGATTTCCGAAGCTTCGCGGTTACCTTTTCGACCAATTCGATTTTATCGGATCGGACCATGTGCTGGTTTCACCTCCTTCCCCCTTGGAGTGGCGCCGCCGGAACACCCGGTTCGTGTGTGCGGCGGGCAGCGCCACTGGGGGGAAGAGCGCCCCTCCGGTTGTCCCGGAGCGGCTTGACCATGAAACCCGTTGGAAAGACTCCCACGGAATTCAAGCGACTTGACCCCTTGTGCCTTGCCCTACCTCGGTAGGCGAGCCGTCTTGCCCGGTCTCCTTAACCCGCCAGCCACTTGGGGGCGGGACCTACGGTCTTCGGTGTCGGTCGGCCGATACGCTTCGGCTTTCAGGTAAAGCCGAAGCTACAACATTTTAGCAAAAATCCATTCCGTCCGCCAGCCTTGTTACAGGTGAACCGCGATGCCCGGGCTCATCGTCGTGCTGACCGAAATGGATTTCATGTAGATGCCCTTGGCCGAGGCCGGCCGGGCCTTGTTCAGGGCATCGAGCAGCGTCTGGATGTTCTCGGCCAGCGCCGGCTCGGTGAAATTCTTCTTGCCCACGCTGCAGTGGACGTTGGCGAAACGGTCCAGCCGGTACTCGACCTTGCCCGCCTTGAGTTCCTTGACCACCTGCCCGACGGCCATCGTCACCGTGCCGGTCTTGGGGTTGGGCATCAGGCCGCGCGGACCCAGGATCTTGCCGACCTTGCTGACCTCGCGCATGAGGTTGGGCGTGGCCACCGCCGAGTCGAATTCGACCCAGCCGCCCTGGATTTTCTCGATCAGGTCCTTCGAGCCGACAAAATCGGCCCCGGCCGCTTCGGCCTCGGCCGCCGCGTCACCCTCGGCGAACACGACCACCCGCACGACCTTGCCCGTGCCATTGGGCAGGTTGACCGTGCCGCGCACCTGCTGGTCGGCATTGCGCGGATCCACGCCCAGGCGCACGTCCAGATCGACGCTCTCGTCGAACTTGGCGAAATGAACCTGCTTGAGCAGGGTCACGGCCTCGGCGACCGTGTACTTGCGCGCGGGGTCGATCTTGGCCGCCGCCTCGCGATACTTCTTGCCATGACTCATGCTTGATCCTCCTGTGGTTCAGGCGGCCCGCCGTTGAGGTTGGGCCTCCCACCGGGTTGATTAAAGTGTAGGTCGTTTAACTTAGCCGGCTTCAGCCGGCTCATCCTTGCCCCCGGCTTCAGCCGGTGGGTCAGCATCAACATTTTTTCTCATAGCGCGCTTCAGCGCGCTTTTGCTTCTCTTATTCCCTTAACCCACCGGCTGAAGCCGGGGGCAAGGAGGAGCCCGCTAAAGCGGGCTAACGCAAACGGCCATGAAAACAACTCAACATCAAAATCCCAACCAATATCCCGATAATAAATAATCCCCAAAGAGTCGCCATTCTAGTGTCGTTTTTCGTTCCGCCCACGGCAAAACCGAGCAAAGCAAAACCGGAGACTAATCCCAACAGTATAAGGCCTTTCGTCACATAGGTGATTACTTCTGAATCTTCCATGTGGCTTTGACTCCGATTTGGCTTCTCTAATACTCAAACCACTCTCTCAGTCCACTACCGTGACGCCCATCGAGCGGGCCGTGCCGGCCACCATCGAAATCGCCGTCTCCAGGCTTCCCGCGTTGAGATCCTTCATCTTGATCTCGGCGATCTCCTTGAGCTGCGCGCGCGTGATCTGGCCGACCTTGGTCTTGTTGGGCACGCCCGATCCCTTGGCCAGCCCCACCGCCTTCTTGATCAGCACCGCCGCCGGCGGCGACTTGGTGATGAACGTGAAGCTGCGGTCGGAGTAAATCGTGATCACCACCGGGATGACCAGCCCCTCCTGGCCCTTGGTCCGGGCGTTGAAGGTCTTGCAGAACTCCATGATGTTGACGCCGTGCTGGCCCAACGCCGGACCGATCGGCGGCGCCGGGTTGGCCGCGGCCGCATTGACCTGGATCTTGACCTGAGCGATTTCCTTCTTTGCCATCGTTCAATCTCTCTTTTATCTCGTTGGCCGCCGCGCGGCGTTGTTGTTGATCGCTGCCCTACCCATTTACCGAAATGCAATTGATCTTTTTAATTCCGCACTCCGCATTCCGCAATTCCTTACCCCGGCTCGACCTGCAGGACTTCGAGCTCCACCGGCGTCGGCCGCCCGAAGATCGAAACCATCACCGAAAGCCGGTTCTTTTCCGAGTCGACGTGATCGACCGTGCCGACGAAATTCGCGAACGGCCCCTCGGTCACCTTGACTTGGTCGCCCTTTTGATACGTGATCTCAGGCTTGGGCTTGTCGGCCTTGGCCTCGAGCATGTTCAGGATATTGTCGACTTCGGCCTGCGACAACGGCGCCGGCTTGGCCCCGCCGCCGACAAACCCCGACACCCCTTTGATCTCCTTGATCATGTTGAACAGGTCGTCGCCCGGGTCCATCTCGATCAAGAGGTAGCCCGGCATCAGGTTGCGCATCACCGTGTGCTTCTTGCCGTTCTTGATCTCAATGACCGGCTCCAGGGGAATCACCACCCGATGCACGTGATCGGCCAAGCCTTCCAGCATCGAGCGCCTCTCGACGGTCTGCTTGACCTTGTTTTCAAAACCGGAATAGGTATGCACCGCATACCATTGGTGTTCGGATACCATGAGCCCCTCACCACCTACCTTGATCATCACCACAATAAGAATACCATCCGTAAAAGAATCAGCGATTGGGCGCGCTTAAAACATCACGCGCAGGATCCGTAAAAAAATGCTGTCCACCACCAAAACCATGAGCGTCAACGCGATCGTGGTCACCCCGACCAGGATCGTGGAATTGACGACTTCGTCGCGGCTGGGCCAGGAGACCTTGCCCATCTCGAAGACGACTTCCTCAAAAAAGACCTTCAAGCCGCCCAGGGCCGGAGCGATCTTCTTGAGATTGACCAGGATCACCAGCACAATGATCGCCAGTACCGTGATTCCGATTATTTGCGCCATCGGCTTACACCCGCCTAAATCCTTGGTTATCTGTCTTGGGCATGATAATTCGGGCGACAGTTCGCTCGGACCGCCGCCCGAATCCATGCAAAAAACTTGGCAGGCCAGGAGGGGCTCGAACCCCCGACCCCCGGTTTTGGAGACCGGTGCTCTACCAATTGAGCTACTGGCCTTCGCTCAAACGGGTATTCTCTCCGAACCCTGGAACGTTGTCAAACCAAAAAACAACAGCGCTTAGGGAAATTTTTTTCCCTTCCCCAGGCCCTCCCCGCCCGGCCTGTTGCGCGCCCCCGCGACGATCGAAAAACCGCGCTCAAGCGCGCTCAAAATGCAGCCTTGGATGTTCAATTGACAATTCGTGTTCGCTTCACTACTTTGCGTGGGGGTTGATTCTCCCATCAACCGCCCCTAACCGCCCCTGATTGCTTGCCGGGCCGCGCCCACGCGGCCCGGCATCGCGATGGAAAAAGGATCCGCCGATGAAGCGTATTCTGTTCGGTTTGTTCGTTTTACCGTTTTGCGCCATCCTGCTGACGGGTTGCCTGACCGCTCCGGTCATTCCGCCGACGGGCGCCATGTTCAGCCAGTTCAAAGCACCGCTCGACATTGATTACCAGGCCACCCCGGTCCGGGGGAAAGTCGGCACCGCCCAAACCCAGTCCATCCTGGGCCTGGTCGCCTGGGGTGACGCCAGCGCCCGGACGGCGGCCGACAATGCCGGAATCAGTAAAATCGAGTATGCCGATTACGATTATTTTAATGTCCTCGGGGTCTACCAGCGCTATGACACCATTGTTTATGGCGAGTAAACGCTTGCAGGCTTGTCTAGGAAGATTCACCCTTGACGGGAGGAGATGGGTCGGCGTCATCCTGGCTCTGGGGTTTGCGTTGCGCATTGTCGCATGGGCCCGCAACCGGTCGCTGTGGGCCGACGAAGCCTTTTTGGCGCTCAACCTGCTCCACCGCGATTGGCATGGTCTGCTCGCCCCCTTGGATCTGAATCAGGGCGCCCCCATCGGTTTTCTTTACGCCATGAAAACGGCCCTGTTCCTGTTTGGCAATCATGAATGCGCCCTTCGTCTCGTCCCCCTACTCACGGGCCTGGCGGCGCTTCCCATGTTTTACCTTGTTTGTCGCCGGTTGTTCGCCCCATGCGAGCGGCTTCTGGCGTTGCTGCTGTTCGCGACGCTCGGCTCACTCATTTATTACAGCGCCGAGGCCAAACAATATTCGTCCGACGTTCTCTTCACCCTGATCTTTCTCTGGCTGGCCTTGCGCCTGGAACATGCCGGTTGGAATCGCAATCGGGCGTGGGGCTTTGCCGCCGCCGGCGCCCTGGGTCTGTGGTTCTCCCATCCCTTGATCTTTATCCTGACCGCCATCCTGCTTGTCCAATTTGGCGATGCACTCCAGCGAGAAAATTGGCCCGAGTGCCGCCTTCTCCTTCTGCCGGGCTTGCTTTGGCTCGCCAGTTTCGGCCTGTTCTATGTTGTCTCCCTGTCGCATCTCAACGGCAACCCCCGTCTGCTCGGCTTTTGGGAAGGCAACGACGCCTTTCCGCCGCATAACCTCAAAGCGCCGGCTTGGCTGATCGGCGCCCTTTTGCGTAAAGTTTTTACCGGCACGCTGTGGATCGGAGGGTTTTACCTGGCGGCGTGCGCTTTATGGCTCATGGGTCACTTTCGGCTTCTGGGGCGGGACCGCAAAACCTGGTTCCTGCTTGTCACGCCAATCCTGGTCACTCTTATCGCCTCGGCATTGAGACGCTATCCCTTTTCCGAGCGCCTGCTCCTTTTCCTTGTCCCCATTTACATTTTGCTGCTGGTCAAGGGGGTCGAGCTCATGCGCAACGGGCCGCGTCCCTTCATGCGCCCTCTCTTATTCGTTCTTATTTTCTTTCTGGCGCTCGGCTGGCGGCATAGTCTTGTTTCGCACACCTTCAGATTGAAAAATCCTGTCCGCCCGATGATCGCGCAACTGGCCGGCCGAGCGCAGGCTCGGGATTTCATTCTCGTTTTGATTGCGCGTCCACTGTTTGATTATTACGCCGAACGGATGGCTTGGCCACAAGCTCCGGATTTTCAGTCGGGGCGCTCCGATCGCTTCTTCAGGTGTCGAACTTCCCCTTCCAACGACCAGCCGCGCGGCGCTAAACATTCCGGTAAAGAGGAACTGAAGCTACAGGAGTTTGCCGCTTCATTCAACGCCAGGACAGACCCGCTAAGGCAACCGGCCATGCGGCTCTGGCTGATCGGCGGCAGCCATCAGCCCAGCGAACTGCAACTCGGGAAACAATTGATCAAGCTCTTCGACGCAACGGGCCAGCGGATCGTCGACCTCAGGCAGGGCAATGCCAGGCTGGTCCTTTACAATCTGGACGTTCAAAAGACCCGGCAAGCCTTGAGCAGATTCCAGAATCCGCAGCCAGGTCGAGGGGGAAGAAGAAGTGTCGGAGCTTCGCGTTCATCGCCCGGGGTAAACGCGGCGCCGCCGCTCATGAGGCTTGTGGCCTCACCCTGAACCAATGAAAACGCCCAGTGGGCCTTCGAGACCGCATTCCGAATTTTCATAGGAGGTTATCCCATGCGCCCCAAGTCACTGGCACTCTTGATGCTGACGGCGCTCATCGGTCTGACCGGTTGCGCCGCCTTGCCGAAAACGCCCGTCCAGCCCCCGCGGGGTCGGATGATTGAAGATGTCAAAGCCCCGCTGTCGGTGCACTATCATGCCACCCCCGCCGCGCCCGCCAAAACCGGCCGCGCGACGTATCATTATTTCTGGATCCCGCTCAATTCCAACATGTCCCTGAGTTGGCAGTCGGCGTCGATCGAAGACGCCGCCCGCAGTGGCGGATTGACCGAAATCGAATATGCCGATTACGAAGTGCTGAGCGTGCTGGGCATCTATACCCAGTTCACCATCACCGCCTACGGGGATTGACGGGGCCCCGTTGGGTTTGAGAGATGCCCTCTGACGGCGCAGCCGTCTTTGGAGTGCGGCGGCTTGCCGCCGCTTGAGAATGCAAGGGCGGAAACGAGTGCTGAGGCAAAGCGCAGGCAAGCCTGCGCAGTCCAAAGCGAGGGCAAGCCCTCGCACTCCACACGGATCTTCATCGTCTCAGGGTCCTACTGAAGAAGCAGGCTCACTTCAATTCAAAAATGGTATAGGCGCCGAAACTGGCCAGGGTCCGGACGCCCGGATAAGTCATCAGGATCCGCTTGAGCGCGGCGGTCCGGAAGACCAGCAGGCGAAACGACTCGGCTTTAAGCCGGGCCAGGTATTGGGAGCGCTGCGGTTCCTGAGGGGGGGGATTAAGATTGGCGCGGTTAAACCCCGTGCTGAGCGTAAAACGGCCGAAACTGAGCGCCATCATTTCGATGTTGGGATAATTCCAGTCCGTCCCGCGCTCGAGCAGGATCCGAAATGGCTTCTCGCCGCGGGCCTTGGACTCGGCCATCGCGCGGCGCAGAGCGAGGCCGGTCTGCACCAATTCCGAGGGCGCCTTGAAGTAAATCCGTTTCTGGTCGGTATCGCGTAAAAACAAGCCGGCCAGCGCCAGGACCAGCACCGCCGCCAGAACCTTGCTCCGCCCCCCCGGCCAGCGGGCCAGCCGGGCGCACCAGCCGGGGATGTCCTGCACGCACAGCGCGGCGGTAAAAGGAATCAGGGTGAGCCCCCAGATCGTGCCGATCCGCCAGAAATTGTGGGTCGGCATCGCTTTGCCCAGGACGCCCAGGACGGCAAGGGCGACAAACGAACAGGCCGGGATCAACAGCCAGGCGCGCGGCGTGTCTTTGCGCCGGATCCAGGCCGCGACGCCGAGCAAGCCCAGCAGGTTGAGTTGCCGCAGGTTCTCCTTGTAACACTGATACACCACACTGAAGTAAAAATTACGCTTCCAGAGGTTTCCGAAGGCCTTCTGGTAAACGCCCGACGTCCCCTCGATGAACCCCAGCGGGTGATCCGTGAAGCGGGCATAGAGCAGGATCCAGAAGGCGGGGAAGGCCGCCAGGATCAGCCCGCAGGCGCCGACGAGCGGCCAGGGGACGCGGCGCCGGTCGCGAATCGCCCAGCCGACGAGCAGGGCGAAATAAACGCCGCTGAAAATCCACGCCTCGTAACGCGCCATCATCGCCAGGGCGAAACTGGCCGCCGCCGCCAGTTGGGTCCAGCGCCCGCCGCGTTTGAAGCCGCGCAGCGCGAAAAATTCCCCCAGCAGAAGCCAGGCGAGGTATTGGATCTCAACCAGGGGGACCACGCTCAGCACCACGCGCTGCGCGTAAAGAGCCGCCAGCAGGCCGGCCGCCAGCGTGACCGGGCGGCTTTCGAAAAGCTCGTGGGCCAGGAGTAAAAAACCGATCAGGGCCAGGACCGAGAAGAAGGCCGTGATCAGGCGCGGCGTGAGAAACAAGTTCGGAGAAAGATACTTGAGCGACAGGCCCAGCAGGACATGGGGCAACGGCAGCCAGACATCCATCAGGCCTTTGAGTCCGTCGTGTTGCTTGAAGGTGATCCAGGCCCAGGCGTGTTCGGTGCGCCCGGACTCATCGGCCGAAACCCAATACACCTGCCCCAGGAAGAGCCACGCCTGCATCCCCAGCGCGAGGATCATGACCCCCAGCAGCCCGGCCCGGAACCAAATCTTTTGACTCCAACCGGCGGGGCGCCCCGGCGGCCCATCGTTCGAAGCGCCCGCTTCCGCCGTGGATGCGCCTTGGGCGGTGACGAGCGGCCGCGTTGCCCCGCCTGGGGTTGGGTCGGGTTGCTTTTTTTCAGCCATCGGGGTTCACGTCCATTCCGTGCGTTGGCGATCATGATATCCCATGCCGCCCCCACAAGGGGGCTGATATTCTCATTTTGATGGAGACGCCAATTCAAAAACCATATAAGAGCCGAATCGTCTCAGCGGACGGATCCCCGGATAGGTCATGATATTTTTTTTGAACGCCGCGCCGCGAAAGACGAGCAACCGAAACGAATCCGCCTTCAGCTTGGCCAGGTACCGGGCGCGCTGGGGATCTTGAATGGGCGGGCAGAGATTGCGCGGGTCAAAATTATTATTCAGCACACAGCGGGAAAAATTGCGCGCCATCATTTCGATTTGAATGAAATCCCAGTCGGGGTTGCGTTCGATCATGACGCGGAAGGGCTTTTCGCCGTTGCGCTTGGCGGTGGTCATGATCGCGCGGATGAAGTTGCCGGTATGCACCACGTCCGGGGCGGCGCGGTGTAATTCTCGGCGCGCGTTGGTATCGCGCAAAAACAAACCGGCCAGCGCGGCGAGGAGCGCCAGCGCCACGCCGGCGCGCCCGAGCCCCAACCGCCGCCCGAGCGACAAGCGCGCGGGAATCCCCCGCACGCAGACGGCGGCGGTGAAGGGAATCAGCGTGATCCCCCAGATACTCGAGATGCGCCAGAAGTTGTGGGTCGGCAGCGCCTTGCCCATGACGCCCATCGCGCCAATAATGAGGTAGGAACCCAGGGGAATCCACAGCCAGCGGCGCGGCATACCGGCGCGCCGAACCCAAATCAGAACGCCGATCAGGCCGAGGAGATTCAATTGTTTCAAGTTCTCGCGAAAGAACTGGTAAAAGACGCTATTGCTAAAATTCTTCTGCAAACTGTTGCCCATCGTGCCCATGTACATATCGACGGTATTCTGAAAGAATCCGAGCGGCTTGCCCGTATAGACGGTATACAGGGTGACCCAGAAGATGGGGAAGGCCGCCAGCAGCGCCGCGCAGGCGCCGGCGACCCAGCGCGGCACGCGGCGGCGGCCGGTAAAGACCTGGCCGAGAAGCAAGAGGTAATAGATCCCGCCGAAGAACCACGCCTCGTATCGGACCATCATGGCCAGGGAGAAACAAGCCGCGGCGGCCAGATGGCACCAGGGCCGGCCCCGCTTGATGCCGAGCAAGGCGAAATACTGTCCCCAGAGCAGCCAGGCGATGTATTGAATCTCGACCAGCGGGACCACGCTCAGCACCACGCGATGCGAATAAAGCGCGGCGAGCAGCCCCGCGGCGAGGGTGACCGGGCGGCTCTCAAAAAGCTCATGGGCCAGGAGCAAAAATCCGCCGTAGGCGAGAAGCCCAAAAAGCGCGGTCAACGCGCGCGGAGTCAAGAACAGGTCGGCATTGACATAGCGCAGCGCCAGGCCGGTCAGCACCTTGGGCAGGGGCGGCCAGATGCCCATCAGGCCTTTGAGCCAGTCGTGGGGTAAACTGAAGGAGGTCCAGGCCCAGGCTTGCTCAATGCGGCCGGATTCATCGGGCGAGACCCAATAGACCTGACTGAGGTAGAGCCACGCCTGCATCCCCAGCGCGAGCGTGATGACGCCCAGCAGCCCGGCCCAAAACCAAATCGTTTGACTCCGGCCGGCGAAGCGCCCAAGAAGCCCAACGTTCGAAGCGTTCGCTTCACTCGCGCGCGTAGGCGGGGCGGGTTGGGCGGCGCCGAGCGTCCGCGCCGTCCCCGCCGGTATTGGGTCGGGTTGCCTTTTTCCAGCCATCGGTTCTCGTCCAATCCACGCGTTGGCGAGATTATAGCCCAGCCGGGCGGGCATCTCACCCAAAAATCATCAGCCTCAAACTGATTAGAATGCATTCGAGAAGGTTTCTTTGGATTTTTCGTGCTCGTGCTCGTCATCGTCATCGATGCAAATTCAAAATTCGAGGACAAGAACGAGGACGAAGACTATTGGGATAAAACTTTCATGAACGCCTGGCGGTCACCGAGCGCAAGCGCGAGAAGTCGATGCTCATACATTGACCGCCACGACCGGCTGCTCGATCACCGTCACGCCGGGCGGCAGCGGCTCTCCGTCCTCGATCAACGCTTCCACCACCATCTGGGTCACTTCCTGAATGTTACGCAGGGCCTCGTCCGGGGTATGGCCCCAAGTGGCGGCGCCTCGGGCTTCAAGTTCAGGCACGTAAGCGCGCCAGACATCTTCGTCCGGCTCAATGACCACCGGAAAGATATATGATTTCTTCATGGGTCTGATTACTCCTTCGTGAGGGTATCGACGCACAACTCAAGGGCTTCCCGGATGTTGGTCAAGGCCTCCTCATAAGTGTAGCCCCAAGTGCGGCAGCCCGGCAGGGCCGGGCAAAAGGCATGATAGGCGGGCCGTCCGTCTTCAAACCGATCTTCCTCAATGACCCCTTTCAAAGCGAAGGATCTCATTTTTGCAGGCTCCTTGTCGGGGTCGAAATGCATCGTCTTCTCATCATAGCAAGGCGATCGGATAATCGTAAGAAACTTCTGAAATGGGCCTGGTCTGTCGATGCGGCCAAGGAGAGATGCGGGTAGGCACGAAAAAGCCCGCAAATCGTATGATTTGCGGGCTTTTTAAATTATCTCCGGCGGCGACCTACTCTCCCAGGCCCACTGAGCCAAGTACCATCGGCGCGGGGAGGCTTAACTGCCGTGTTCGGAATGGGAACGGGTGGAACCCTCTCGCTATGGCCACCGGAAAACTTGCGTCTGCCGTGTCCGCCGATGGCGGCGGAGGCAGAAAAAGATCTGTTTGACAGAAATCGGTAGTCTTGAAAAACGTAAGGACAAGAGCCAACTGTCTTTCACCGGGAATGGAGAAAGAGCAATAGAGTTAAGCCTCACGGCTATTAGTACTGGTCAGCTGCACATGTTGCCATGCTTCCACTTCCAGCCTATCAACCCGGTGGTCTTCCGGGAGCCTTTAGCTACTTGCGTAGGGGAAATCTTATCTCGAGGTCCGCTTCCTGCTTAGATGCTTTCAGCAGTTATCGGATCCAAACCTAGCTACCCGGCGCTGCTCCTGGCGGAACAACCGGAACACCAGAGGTTTGTCCATCCCGGTCCTCTCGTACTAAGGACAGATCCTCTCAAATTTCCTACGCCCACATCAGATAGGGACCGAACTGTCTCGCGACGTTCTGAACCCAGCTCAC
>Ga0182027_10011079_pt1 | contig 12774 bp, 11 predicted proteins | sample 712E1DmetaG_FD_121300 | JGI IMG/M metagenome (GOLD analysis project Ga0182027, IMG submission 121300) | Permafrost microbial communities from Stordalen Mire, Sweden - 712E1D metaG (Illumina Assembly) | ecosystem: Environmental > Terrestrial > Soil > Wetlands > Permafrost | place: Sweden...
CATGTTGTTTGCTCATAGAGTATGCGTATATATACGCATACTCTAAGGCATGAAAATAGGCCCGTCAAGAGGGAAATATCAAAAATAATGAAAAAAAATGACCGAAGGAGCTAAACTTTTACAACTCAAATCCCACAATGGTTCAAAGAAGTTGCCGAACCAGATGCTGATCATTGGCTCGCTGCTGGTTGGTTTATGAGTCGGGAGATTATTCATTTTCGCAACCTCAAATGCGTTTGGGTCACAATTTTTCGCGTCATGGCCGCCAATTCCGGGCTGGAGTAAAAGCCGGAGAACTTTTCGGAAGCGGCTTTCGCAACGTTGATGTGCGCAATGATGACGCCATAAACGCCGGTGGTTTTGTCTATCCACGGATACGCCCCGGCCCAACTCGGACTGCTGATCAAAACCGCGTTGCCCCGACCGTCCAATTCCTCCCGCCATTCGCCCAGGCCGTAAATGCCGGGGTGTTCCGCGCCGCGAACATGCTCGACAAATTCATTGGTTTTCACAAACGCGCCGCGCACTTGATCGGCTTGCATTTCCTGAATTGCCTGCCTGGAGAGAATCTGTTTCCCCTCAAACACACCCTCGTTGAAAATCATTGAAAGAAAATTCGCGTAATCGCGCAAGGTGCTGCGCGCGCCGCCGCCAAGCATTGGACTGTGGCCGCCGCTTTGATTAACCGGCGTGAAATGGGTGTTCGTCATCCGCAACGGCTGTGCGATGCGTTCCTGGAAGACGGTTTCCCAATCTTTTCCGGCTGCGATTTCGGCCATGCGGCCGGCGACTTGCATCGCCAATCCGCCGTAATCGAAACGTTCGCCCGGCTTGTAATCCGGTGGCAGCGGCCCGATGTGTTCCACGGACTCCATCAGCGTTTGATATTGGTCCACCGGCTTGTCTTTGGGTTGGTAAGGCGGATAGCCAGACGTGTGGGAGAGCATCTGCCGCAGCGCAGATTGATCTTTCGGATCGTTTTCAAATTCCGGCAACCATTTGGACGGATGATCCTCCAGCGAAAGTTTTCTTTCATCCACCAGGGTCATGATGGTGGCCGCCGCAAGCCATTTGCCCGCCGACGCAATCAAGACCTGCGTGTCGGGCGTGAAATTTCCGAAACACCGTTCGTAGATGACTTTGTCATCCTTGGCCACCAACACAGCCGCGCCGGGATAAAGACCACAGTCCACCCAGCTTTGGACGCATTCGGTCACAGAAGAAAAGTCATACGTCGTTTTAGTCCCTGCAAATTGTTGGACGCGCTGGCATTTCATCGCGACGCAACCGGCAAGCAGCAGGATGGGCAGCGCAGCGGAACCGAAATAGACAGCTTTCAAAAACAACTGTATTGGTTTGGCGGTTTTGCTCAATGGTTCTCCTTCTATGGCGCGGGCGTAATCCAAACGGCCTGGCCGCCGGCGGGATGCAACGGCACTTCCAGAACGGTGCGGGCATCCACCGCGCAAGTTTTGATGCCGACATGCGTGCGCGTTGAAACCGAATCATCGTCCGAATAGACGCGCGCCGTGTAGTGTTTATCACGGTCGAGAAACGTGAGCGGCGCTTTCAGCGTGCGCGATTGGCGGTCGTTGATCGTGCCGATAAACCAGTCATTGCCGTTGCGGCGCGCGATGGTGGCGTATTTTCCGATTTCGCCGTTGATAATCTTGGTTTCGTCCCAAACTGTCGGAATGCGCCGGAAGAATTCCATCTCCGGTTCGGCGTGGCAATCCGACGGTTTGTCGTACCAAAGGATGAATTGCAGCGGACTGAACGACACCACGGCCATGGCCAGTTGATGCGCATGGGTCGTTTGGTCCCGCCGATCGTAATAGCAGACCGTGTAATCGGCCGAACCGGCGACGTAACGCGTGAAAGGCAGCGTACAATTATGTTCCGGCGCCGGAAAATGTTCATTGCCGCGAACACCCTCGACGGTGATCAGGTTTGGCCAGATGCGGGCAAGTCCAGTTGGCCGATACCCATCGTGAATGTCGAGCATGAGATGATGCTCCGCCGCTCTCTTGATCGTGTCAGTGATCCACGCCGTTTCCGTTTGCGGGCCGACGTCAACAAACCCAATTTTCACTCCCTTGACCCCCCATTTTTCATAGAGGGGAAAAAGAATGTCGCGTTGCCTTTTGATTTGCCGGCGGTCCACGTAAAGAAACAATCCCACGTTTTTCTCGCGGCCATAGCGAATGATTTCGGGGAGATCAAGGTTGGGCGCTCGAACCGTTGTGGCATCTCCGGTCTCGAATGTCTCGTCCCGGCCATACCAGTGCCAGTCCAATTCCACGTATTGCAGTCCTGCTTCCGCGGCGAAATCCATGATGGCTTTGGAATTGGTCGTGGTGAGCGTCGTATCACGCATCACCTTGCCGGGTTTGATCCACGAAACGTCTGGCAAGGCCGGCGGCGGATTCAGATTGAGCATCAGATAATTTCGTTCCAGCAGATCGCCCGGCTTTTCGCCGACGACAAACATGCGCCACGGCGTCGAGTCGCCAGCCCCCAGCGTTGCGGTCGGGTCGCCGGAGGAGGGATTCCTCGCCGTATTGGAGGTCGTGCCGCCGAGGGCGCTGACGAGGGTGTCCGAAACTTCGCGCACTGGCGAAAGCAACATGCGGGGATAATTTTCATTGTCCGCCTCGCACAGACACGCGAACAAGCCGCTGGCGTACTCGAGCGTCAATGGCCGTTCGCACCATGGTCGCATGTCGGAAATCTTCGCGCGCCGATATTCGCCTTCCGTGCCGTGTTCCTCATAAGCAAAAGTGTTTTCTGGAAAACGAAATTCGGTCTGCTCGCCGCTGAACTTGAATTGCGTGGAATCCAGTTTCGGAAGCGAGTACCGAAACGCCGCGCCTTCGTCATAGGCGCGAAACGTGATGCGCAGGCGGCGGCCGGACCCCTGTTTCAAATCCACGTTCAACTCGCGATAGTTGTCGGGAATCACATTCCGTTCGCCGCAAACCGGCGACCATTTCCCGTTGTGCTAACCGCGCGAACTTTTTTCGATCTCAAATCCGTTCGTGAAATCAGGCGGCAAACCGAGCCTTGATTCGAGCACGATGGGTTTGCCCAGATATTCAATTTTGTAGGCGGGAATGCCGCCGGTCTGGATGAGAAATTCCACGGCGACTTTTCCGTCCGGGGATTCAACCCGGTTTGCCGCAAGCGCTGTTGTCGCGCCGGGGATCAGGAAGGCCGCGGCGCAAAAGGCATTCCAAAAAACTCCGGGGATGGAGGTCATGGTTTCATTCCTCAGTCGTGATGGCGATTGAGTTGTCGTCTGGTTTTCTTCATTCTTTATTTTCTTTCCTTTGCCGGGATGGCCACGTTTGAAGACCAGGCGCTGATGATCTCTTTGGATTTGTTGGCATAAGCAATATCGCCCGTGATGCGCCACAGGACGGAGCATGGATGAGCGGCGTCGGCGTCGGAATCGTAATGATTCTGGCCGAAAGAATTTCTTAACACAGAATGGAATGCAAGTTGCATTTGCTGTCAAAAAGAATTGGCGCGCGAAGAATGGATTGTTTTTGGATCAGGCGCTGATACCCGGCGGACATTTCCATTATCCAGCAGCGAGTTTTTCGTCACCCGCCCGTCACTGGCCCGATCCATCCTGATGCCGCAAGCTCCATTATTTCTGGCAAGGTTTCGGGAAATCTCAACTTCATGGCACCCATCCATCAACGCATCTGCCTTGATGCCATCGCGATCATTGCCTTCGGACAAATTGCCGCAGATGTGAACCTTCCGGCATCCGGTCACATGAATGCCTTGCCGCGCGTTGCGGGCGGTTTCATTGTTCGTGATGGTCACATCGCTGGCCAAGGAAAGTTCCAACCCGCTGCCCCAGGGCGAAGTGTCCAGCCGGCTGTCGCTGACCCGGCATCCCGTGACATGGCTGAGCAAAAGATTATCCTGCAACCCCGCCCCCGGCGCCACGCTGGAGCCATTGTCGCTGAAATCACAGGCGATCACGGACACTTGGGCCGCACCGCGAATGGCGACACCGTCATGAGTGCAATTGCGAACGGTCACGTGCTCGAAACGCAAGTTGCGCATCTGCCCTTCGTGTTCCGCGTTGAAGATGATTCCAGCCCGGCTTGGCGCCATCGAAAAAGACCGTTGCCGGCGATCCTGATTTGGATCCCGGGTCAGCGGTTGAAGTGTCACCGCGTCGCTGCCTGTCCCCGAAACATAGTCATAGCCTGGAGCAGTGTTGCTGGGAACGCGCAGAGTTGCGCCGCCTTCGACTACGAAATCGCGAAGGGTGGTGTCATGGAGGTCCGGCGCGGCATTCACGATGGTCGCTCCGGCATGGTCCACGGTGAACTTGGGATCCAGGAGAAGAACAGTTTCCTGTCCCTGACCGGCCAGGGTGACTCCGCTGGGAACGCGCAATGGAGCGGACAGAACAAACACTCCATTTTCCAGCAGCACCCAACCGCCGTTGGTGCTGGCATCGAGTGCTCTTTGAATAGACTCACCCGATGCCACCTTGAACACATTCTCTGGAAACGGAGCTGCCGGGGCGCTCAAAGCTCCCGCCCCGGATGCAAACTGGCTGGCGGGCAATGGGCCGGTTAAAACCGGCGGTTTAACCAACGGCCCCCGATCCATTGTCAATGCGCTCCATGAATTCCCCGCGCGGGTTTTTGCGACGGCGCGTGCCGTGTATGGCATCTCCAGCCCTTTGACAAAATGGTAATGTTGATAAACACCCTCATAAATGTCGCTGAAATGATCACGGCCTTGTGGCGAAATAATCCCGTAAGCGGGCACATCGTCACCGAGCAAATATCTGGCCGTGTATTCGATGCCCAGGGCAAGCCGGTTATCCGCGGCGCGGTAAAGATCCACCTTCTGGTTGGAGGCAACCTGGCAGGTTTGCGCCAGTTCGCCCAGACCGAGCTGCGTATGAGCCTGGTCCCGCGTGCTCTCCTCGCACTGGCCGGTGGGATAAATATATTTGGTGATGCCGGCATTGCCTTCGCCGCGCAGAAAATGATTCGCGCCACTGTCAAAAATCGCCCGGTCATCGCAAAAAATTCCAATGCACAGCGTCGTGTCCATCATGGCCGCATCCCAATTTCCGTTGGCTTCCGGAAAATAATCCTTGATCAGCGGATAATAAACCGCCAGCAGCATCCGTTTGAATTGCGCGACATCCTGGTCCTTCCAACCTGAGTCCGTGTGACGCAGGATCTCCGCGGCATTGCAGAAGGCGTGGCCCGTCCAGCCCGCCAGCAGTTTTGCGTCGTTGTCCTCAAAATCCCAGAGCGTTCCCGACCAGGCGTTGAGAATTTCAATCGCCTTTTGCGCGTGGATCTTGTCGCCGGTAACCACCCACTGGAGTGCCTGGCTATAGGCCGCATTGGCGCTCCCGGTCAATTCCCTGTCCCCGACGCTTGGCCGGCCGTAAGGCCCGCGAACGACGTGCGCGACTGGTTTGGCCTGAAAATCCAGCGACGAGTAGCGTTCCGCGCACAAATTGTTCCAGGCGGTTTTCCAAGGCTCCTCGCCCGCCGCGACTTTTTGCTTCATAAACGCGAGGTCTTGCCGGGTTTGCAGCATCCCGGGATGGACAAAGTTCTCCGCGCCTGACGCGCATGAGACAATGCCAAAGACGCCAAGAATTAGAACAAACCGTCCGGCTCGTTTCAGCGATATTTGCTCAATAAAAAGTTTCATGTTATCCAAATTCACAAATTCAAACCTGGGACTGCGCGGCGCCACATGGCTTCGATTGCCTCCAACGTGCGGCCTTTGGAATTTTTGCGGCCCGCTCCATCATTTGGGTTATATTGCGAATTTCATTCCTTTCGACCGGGCCATTCGAGGCGCAGTTGCTGGTTCCGTCCGGCGGGTAACACGCAAACCGCAGCCAAAGCATTTTGGCCTGATGGATTTTTTTCCACGCGAAGCGCTGAAGTTTCAACTTTGGTTCGGCTCTCGCCGTCCTGACGCCAGATAGTCCAAGCGGTCTCTGAAGAAACGCCGGCTGGCAAAGCGAACACCAAACCGGCCCTGATGGTTGCGGAAGCGGAGTAGCGCCAGCCACCAGCCTCGCGTGTCAACGCAGCGTCAATTAACGAATCGTTGGTCGCTGCAAGGAAAAATTCGGATTCTCCAAAATTCCGGCCGTGACCCAAATACAAATCAGCCAGTTCCTCGCCGCGCCGTATGGCAACTCCAAAGCTGCCCTGGAAATTGTAACCTTCCACTTTGCAGGCTGCGTCTGTTTGATCATTTTGCACCAGGCAAACGCTCAAAATATCTTTGCCGTTGCCGATTGAACTTCCTTCCACCACGCAGGCGGCGAGACTGGAATTTTCACCTTCGGTCTTTGCCGCTCGCACCCTCTCAATCGCCGCGCCTTCGGAAGCGAGCGAAGGCTCATAGACTGCGATGAACGGTTTTCGCCACGCATCGCCCTGCCGCCGCACAACCAGAGTTGGCATTGGAATTTCATCCAATTTGCCCTGCAACTCCTCGCGCGCCGCATGATCGGCTGGCGCGGCCACGGAAAATACGCGGCGTTCCGGTTCTCCCAGCATCCAAAAATTCATCAGCCGCTCCGAGCCATCGGCCAGCCGGGTCGTGAAAACGCCGTTGAAATTTCCGGCAAACTCCGTTGATTTTTCGTCTTTGAAATAGCCGTAACCTTTGAGAGAGCCGTTTGTGGAGGAAAGCAAATCGGAGGCGGTCAACGCCAGCGCGTTGCCATTTTCATCCTTCAAAGCCAGCGACTGACCGATGTTGTGATAGAGATAATCGTGAAAACTGTTCGTCACATTCTCCGCGCGCGAACGAAACACATCGAAATAAAAGCCCGCGCGCGGGCTGATGCGAATCAGCGCGAGCGTCCGCTGCTGGCCGGCTGCCGGTCTGTTATAGCGGAATGACGCCTGCGCGAAACTGATGTCCGGGCTGATGCCAACTTCGCCGGGCGCGGGTTCGACCCAATCCAATTTCATGGCAATCTGGCCGCCCCTGTTGATCGAATAGTCAGACTGGCCATTGACGATGACCGTGTTGTGCGCCGGCGGCTGGGAATAATACTGCGTATGGTCGGCCTGCCAGTAACTTGTGCCGCGTCCGGGGTCCGCGCCTTGGGTCAGGCCGGCGCCATACAATTCCATGGCCAGTCCGTTCGCATGAACGTGGCCGCCTTCCGTGCCGTACATCGCCCCTGCCAGCGAATGTTCGGCATCGTCCGCAAGGTTGCGCTGCATGAGCACATTCAATGCCCGGCCGAAATAGGTGCGTTCCCTGTTTCCAGCCGCGGGCGAAACTGTTTTCAACTCGCCAACATATTTTGTCAGAGCGACCAGATTGGCATTCGCCGAACGCTTGTAAAAGCCCAATGTGATCTCGCGCTGCAAAATCGCCGTTAAAGATTCCTCCAACGCGGTGTCGCCCCGCCGGCGCGCCGCGGCGAGGAGCAATTCCACCGCTTCGGCATTCACGCGCGTATTGACGGTGTCGCCCAGGCCAACGGAATAACCGTTGGGATACGTGAGTGAAGCTTGCGCAAGAATCGCCTTCGGCAAAATCGGGTCTGCCAGCACCGTGCGTCCCACTTCATCACTGCTCACCAGCGAGGCGATGAGCGCGATGTCTTTGGTCGTGCCGAAGGAATATCCCGGCGCCTCCGGCCAGATTCCAGATTGCCGATCGTAGCCTTCCTTGATGACGTGAGCAATGCCTTGTTGCGCGGGCAATTCCGCGTTCAGCACCACGTCAACATAATATGGCCGGCCTTTGCCGTCGGCATAACTCGCGTTGTCTTCCAGCGTCATCCCCGCGTAGGTGATGATGCGCGCCTTGTTCAAATTCCAATTGCCATCGCGTTGCCCGCCGACGATCACGCGATCGGCCATGCGCTTGAACTGGGTTTGAATCAATTGCACGTCCCGGCCCTGCTTTTGCAGGTAGTCGTAAAGAAAGCCATAACTTTCCGCCAGCGGCGTCACGATGTCCTCGTGAATGACTTCAAACGAATCGAAGCCGATGACTTGGGCGCCGCCGCGATCAAGGATGTTCGGCGGCTGCATTTGCGAGAAACCGTCCAGGTAGGTCCAAAGGATTTCCTCCGCATACTTCGCGTATTTTTCATCGCCGGTGACCCAATGGACAAAAGCGGCATCGGCTGCGGTTTGGATGATGCTTGTGTTGACGATCTCGAACATTCGTCCGGTCAGACCGGGATCGGCCCATTCATTGGTTTTCGTTTCTTTGTTGAAAAGCCAGACCTTGCCATCGTTGTCGTTGTAAGGTTTGAGGTCTTCGAGCTTTGCCGGAGCTTGATATTTGGTCGCCCAATCACGCGCGCCGCCAAACCGCGGCGTCGGCACAGGCGCATGTCCTTCGCCGCCGATGATGCGGCTCCTTTGGACGACCGGGGTGATGGAACGCGTCTGCCAGTTCATGAACAGGCGCGACAACATGAACTGCGGGTTGGTCGCGCAAAGCGCGACGTAAAAATCCACCCGCGTTTTGAGTTCCGCGTAAGATTGCTTTGCCCATGGAGATTGCTCCAATTTCACCTGGATCGCGTCGCGATCGGCAGGCGGGACCAGAATTTGTGGATGTGCCATCGCGATGTCGGCGCAAAACACCAGCGTCACGATTGCAGAAAGTATTTTAGATTCCATAGACGAATTCAGGACTGGATTTTAACCTCGACAGGCTCGATTGGTTGCTGCTTCCGGTTGGCAACGCGCCGCAGCAGCCAGCCCACGCCGAAGATGCAGCCGCCGCTGAATAAAAAGGCGAAGCGCTTCGCGCCCTCGTTGGGAACCAGCATCATCAGCATTACGAACCCGCCGAAAATCACGCATAGCCAGCCGATGGCTCCCACCACCTTGGTGTTTTCCTTCACCTGTTCCGCTGTCATGTTTTCGATCGGCTTCTTCAACCGCCCGAAGAATTCCTCGACGTTTGCCTTGTATGCCGCCGGGGATGATTTATAGAACAGCGAGGTGAAGAAATACCAGGCCACCGAGACAGCAATCACCCCGGAAGCCGTGGCAATAAGGAGGGCCTGCGTGGTCTCCTCCGGCTGGAGCGGAGCGGCCATTCCCGGAATCCAGCCCAGCAGGTCCGAAACGGCCGGCAACGTCACCTGGAGATGGGATTCGATCCAGATTTGGATCTGTGTCAACAATTTGGTCGAAGCAGGGTCCAATACGGCCTGGGCCTTGACGCCAAACATGATGCTAAACGAGGTGACCAGACCGACCAACGCGGTCGCCCAACCGGCCCAGGGCGGCGTGCGCTTATAGAACAGACCCAGGCACATGGGCACCGCCAGCGGCAGCCACAGACCGACCCCTGCTTGATTCAAAAAGTCAAACAACCCTGCTGTCCGCTGTTGGCTGATGATCAGCCCGATCTGGATGATCAAAAGACCAAAGGCGGCCGTGCAGCACTTGCTGATAATCAAAAGTTTTCTCTCCGGGCATTGCGGATGGATCACAGGCAGATAAAAATTCCGCACGAAAATGCCCACGCCCTGGTTGACGCTGGCGTCCAGATTTGAAAGCGTCGCGCCAAAAATGCCGGCGATCAACAACCCCAGCATTCCCGCCGGCAAGACATCGTGTGCCGTCACCAGAAAAGCGCCCTCTTCCGGATGACTGAGCGTGGGCAAAAGATGTCCCAAGCCGCCGGGATGAACCACCGAAGCGACCATCGGGGGCAGAATCCACAGCAACGGCCCGACGATGGTGCCAAGCAACGGGAAAAGCGCCATTTTCCGGGCGTGCGCATCACTCCGCGCCATCAGATATTTTGCCGACATTTCCATGGAGTTCCAGTAGAAGATGTTGTTGAACGTCAGCGCCAGAAACCACAGCAGGATGAACTCCGGCCGCGCGATTCCGCTCCAGTGGAAATGGGAGGCTGGCACTTCTTTCAGCAGCCCGGAGAAACCGCCCACCGCCGGCTCAAACAGTGCAAACGCCGAAATCACCAGGGTCACCGTCACCACCAGGAACATTTGCACGAAATCACTCGCCGCCACGCCAAACGCGCCGCCGACGAGGGATACAAACGTCACCATGCCCCCCAAAACCATGATCACATAAGGGAGTTCGACCCCAAACGCGCCGGCCATGAAGACCCCTACCGTGTTCAAGCCCACCCCGCCAAAGAACAACAGGAACGGCAGCCGGATCCACGTCACGAACTGTTGCGTCGCCGCGCCATAACGCGCGCGAATTGCCTCCATCGGCGTCACCGACCGCATCCGGCGGAACCGGTAACAGGTGAACACCAGAATGATCACATACGCCGCAATATTGGAGTAATAGAGCAGCAACGCATACGGGCCGCTCTGATAAACCTTGCCCGCCGCTCCGGTGAACGTCCACGCGCTGAAACTCGCCATCCACGCCGACACCCCCGCCATCCACCAGGGCATGATCCCGCCGCCGCGAAAATAGTCCGACGTGTTCTTGTTCCGCCGCGAAAACACCACCCCAACCGTGATGACGAAGACGAAATAAAAGACAATGCTGAGATAGTCGTAGCGGCCGATCATATTTTGCCTGCAAGGGTGGCTGGTTCAAAATTGTCTTTTAATATTTCAAAGGCTTTCACAATCAAGCGTCCCGACTTCATTTTGCCCGCGGCCGATAATCCAAATAATCAAAATCGGCGGTGGCGGGCGTGCCAGCGACGTCCGGAGCGCACACGCCAGCGCGCCGTTCTTTCAACGACAACCACGATTCACCCGCCGGCACTCGCAGTGAACTCCAGCCCACGTCGGGTTTACCCAAACCGATCCGTTGAATCACGATCACGTTCTGCGCCCTCCCTGGATTGGCTTCATGAAACCGTCGCGTTCGTCGTGCAATAAATTTGTATTCAGCCCGTCGAGCACGACCAGGCCTTGCAGCGACGAGATCGAATCCGCCTTGCTCCACGACCAGACAATTTCGCCCGCCAGACTGAACTCCAGCAACTGCACGCCGGAACCGCCAAGGCCCGGTCCGTGCCCCTGCCAGTTTGCGAGAACCGTGTTTCCGTTCGGCAACAACTGGAACATCGCGTAGAAAAAGGGGCGCACTTTCGCCGGCACGGACTCCTTGCCGCCAAACTTGCGGACGATTTTTCCATTCGGATCCAGTTCCACCACGAACGCGCCATAACCCGCCGTCACGATTAAGTTTTCATTGGGCAGCCGCAGCGATTTCCATGCGTGATAGAATCCTTCCACCGGAAACTCGCGCACATATTTTCCATCACGCGAACCTTCACGAATCCGGTCGTTGCACGACATGAGGTAAGTCCCCTGCTCTGTTTGGCGGATCAGCCGCACATAATCTCCGGGAAAAATCGCCCGATGCACTTCCTTGTCGTTGGCATCCAGTTCCAACACGACAACCCCTTTCGCACCCGCGATGTCAACGCCTGCTATAATGGTATGTTCGTCCGGCTGCCGTCGCGCCGCCGTCACGCCTTCCAGCGCCGCGAACTCCTTCACGACACGGCCGAGGGTGAGGTCAAACTCCGTGTAGCCGTGATGATGCCCGATGAGAATTTTGTTCCCTCCGACGAGTTGCATGTCTCGCGCCTGGGGCCGGCCAATCGGCACAATCCAGTTCTTGGACGGGTCGGATTCGTTCACGCGCAGCAACGTCGCATGTCCTTCGTCAATGGCGATGAATTCGTGTTGGATGGTCGTCAAGCTCAAGAATTCCTTCCTCAATCATGTTGTGCTGACCCAAAACCACGGCGCAAACCCGGTGGCAGTTTGGCGGAATCCAGAGGTACGCGCGCGGCTGGCGGTTGGTGTCCGGTGCGGTCGGCTCCATCGGCGCCGACCATCCATATTCCGCCGATGGGACGGAGAGGGCGCCCATCAATAGGCCAACAAAAACAATGCCGCCCACACTGCGCTGTAAAAATGTTTTCATCCGCAATTGAGTATATTTCATCGGGAAGCAGTCCCTGTCGTCTCGCTATGCTCGTCTCGCAAAATCCGGTTGTTTTTGTTCTCTGTGATATGGACGCCAATATGTCTGCCATCGCCATCGAAATTGTTGAGCATGATTTCCTGCACCCGCCCGTCCGCAAGTTCGACATGCAACGTGTCCGGACCGCTCGCAAAGGCGGATTTCACCATCGGTTTATCCTCGTATGGTTCAATCACGGTCAGGAAACGCGCTTCGGTTCCTTGGCTGCGAATGGCGTAAACCTTGCGTCGCTCGCTCTCGTCACCGAAAGGATAATCGCCACCGAGCCTGGCCTTAAAACGCGCCGCGTTTTTGCCCGCGAGCGGTATATGAATCACAGCCGGCTGGTCGTTTTCCAACGGTTGCGCGGGAATCGCATCCGCATAGGGCACGCCGGCAATCTTGATCGGGCCGCCATAATAATCTTCACCGGATTTGGCCGGAGCTTCTATGTTTTCGGCGGTTGGCTGAACGTCCAACGACTCTTCCTTTCCAATGGCAGTGACAAACCGGGCGTTGGCCAGAAAAAGAGTTTTCCTTTTCCCGCCATCGGTGGTGAGTTTAATCGTCAGTTCTTTGGCGTCCGCAACCGGCACGTCAATGTTTACATCACCCAAAATCCAGGCGCCGCTTTCGCCTTTGGCCAGAGTTTTTCCATCGGCGCTGATTTCATGTAAAAGTTTAGCTCCTTCGGTCATTTTTTTTCATTATTTTTGATATTTCCCTCTTGACGGGCCTATTTTCATGCCTTAGAGTATGCGTATATATACGCATACTCTATGAGCAAACAACA
>Ga0182027_10011080_pt1 | contig 12773 bp, 13 predicted proteins | sample 712E1DmetaG_FD_121300 | JGI IMG/M metagenome (GOLD analysis project Ga0182027, IMG submission 121300) | Permafrost microbial communities from Stordalen Mire, Sweden - 712E1D metaG (Illumina Assembly) | ecosystem: Environmental > Terrestrial > Soil > Wetlands > Permafrost | place: Sweden...
GGCCTCCTTTCGTCCGATACTGAAGTGTTGCAAGATCATCACTGAGTACCTCTAAGCCATAAAGAAGGTAATCAAAATACTGGATCTCGGCGATCGGTCTGAGACCTCTCATGGCAAGCCCGATCCCCTGTCCTATGATCGTTGCTTCCCGGATCCCGGTATCGGTGATCCTGAGGTCGCCGTATTTGGCCTGCAATCCTTCGAGTGACTGGTTAACACCCCCTATTTTCCCTACATCTTCGCCGAAGATCAGTGCATATGGATTCGTAGCGAAGATATGGTCGAAATTGGCTTGTAACACCTCACGCCCGGTAACCACGCGGGAATCTTCACGGATGTCAGGAGTAACCCCGGCCACATTCAGGGCGCTTTTTTCAGATGTGCTGTAAAGATGCGAACTGTAGCGTTCGGCATTGAGTTTCAGGTGCTCATCCAGCCATGCCGAGAGGTCGGCCTTCATGGGTTTTTTCAGGCTGCAGGTTGTGCAAACATCGCGCAGGATTTTTTTCCCTGATGAAATGATGTCCTTACGGATGGGCTCAGTGATCTTCTGAAGATCTTCAACGATTTTATCGATCCGTTGCTGCTTTTTACAAGGACAATGAGTCGTTCTGATCGTATGGATAAGGACTTCCCTTTCCTTCCTGATCGGATCCTGGAAGTTTTTCCATGCTTTGTCTCTTGCAGCTTTTACCGTTTTTACTGCTGCATCTTCAATTTCATCCAGTTCTGCGTCAACGGCAATTCCCGTCTCCAGTATCCATTTCCGGAACTGTACGATACAATCGAATTCTTTTTCCCAGTCAAGTTGCTCTTTCGTCTTGTATCTTTCCTGGGATCCTGAGGTGGAATGACCCTGTGGCTGCGTAAGACCGGTAACGTGGAATAATACGGGAACATGATTCTTCCTGCAAAGACTGATGCCTTCTTTATACATCCTGCAGAGGGCCGGGTAATCCCATCCGTTTTTCCGGAAAATCAGGCAGCCGGGCTCATTTTTCTTTTGTTCAAAGCCTTTTAACAGCTCGGAAATGTTTCCCTTAGTGGTTTGATATTTCTTCGGAACTGAGATTCCCCATCCATCGTCCCACACTGAAACCGCCATAGGAACCTGCAGTATGCATGCAGCATTGAGCGTCTCGAAAAAATAGCCTTCCGATGTGCTGGCATCGCCAATGGTTCCGAAAGCCACTTCATCCCCGTTATGCGAGAACCCCGAACAGGATTTGAGTCCGGGGTTATTTCGGAATAATTTGGATGCCAGTGCAAGTCCCAGCAAACGGGGCATCTGGCCGGCAGTAGGAGAGATGTCGGCCGATGAATTCTTCTGTTTGGTGAGATCTTTCCATTTTCCTTCTGTATCCAGGGAACGGGTGGCAAAATGGTTGTTCATCAGCCGGCCTCCGGTACCAGGGTTGGCTTCTAAATCGGTATCACCATATAACTGGGAAAAAAATTCCTCCAGGGTGAACATTCCCGAAGCAAACATGAAGGTCTGATCGCGGTAATATCCCGAACGCCAGTCGCCATCCATGAAGACCTTCGCCATCGCGATCTGTGCCACCTCTTTGCCATCTCCGAAAATTCCGAACTTGGCTTTTCCCGTGAGAACCTCTTTCCGGCCCAGCAGGCTTGCCTGCCGGCTCTCACAGGCAACCTGGTAATCATTCAGGACAACCGATCTGTCGGTTAATGAAGGATCGCCCAGCGATTTTATTTTTTCCGTTTTCGCCGTGTTCCGAGGATTTAATAATTTTCTGCCTTCACTTCAAAGTAGGACATGGGATGTGTGCAGACCGGGCAATTATTAAGTGCTTTGGTTCCGAAATGGACATGTCCGCATTTACGGCAGATCCAGAATACCTTTTCGCCTTTTTCAAATACCTGGTTTTCTTCCAGGTTCTTCAGCAACTTCAGGAATCTTTTTTCATGATCGGTTTCGATATTGACGATCAGTTTGAAAAGCGTTGCCACCTTCGGGAATCCTTCTTCCGCAGCCATCCTGGAGAATTCCGGGTACAGTTCGGTCCATTCTTCATGCTCACCGGCTGCGGCAGAAGCCAGGTTCTCAGGAGTGGTACCGATCTTTCCACCTGGATAGGTTGCGGTGATCTCAACCGGTCCGCCTTCCAGGCATTTGAAAAACAATTTTCCATGTTCTTCTTCATTCAGCGCAGTTGCTTCAAACAAGGCGGCGATTTGTTCATAACCGTCCGTCCGTGCCTGCTTGGCAAAGAAAGTATAACGGTTTTTTGCCTGCGATTCCCCGGCGAAGGCTTTCAACAGGTTCTTCTCGGTCTGTGTTCCTTTTATGCTTTTTTCCATATTTGTAAATTTTGATCAAAGATAAAAGGAAAATCCCACATTTCGATCACTCTTCAATCAATACGTATTCCTCTTTTCCTACTCCGCAAACCGGACATGTCCAGTCATCCGGAAGATCTTCGAACTTCATTCCCGGGGGAAATCCGCGGATAAGGTCTCCCTCTTCTTCATCATATACATGGCCACAGACCGTACAACGATATTTCTTCATCTTAAGATTTTAAAGATAATTTCATGTTTCTTAATTCTTCATTTTTCATTCTTAATTTTTCACCACAATAGTCACATTAGTTCACATTAGGATTCTGCATTCATAAATTCCTGCATTCATAAATCCTGCATTCATAAATCCTGCATTCAATTCTTTCCCTCAATCCAGTCAACAATCTCCTTTATCATCGGTGATGTTCCCGGAGCAACCATTCCCACAAGATGCCCGTTCTCATCAATCATGAATTTCTGGAAATTCCATTTTACCGGGGCATCCATAACCCCGTTCTCATCTTTGGAAGTGAGCCACTGATAGATCGGGTCCTGATCCTTGCCCTTCACGGAAATTTTCGACATCATCGGGAAAGTAACACCGTAATTTTTCGTACAGAATTCTTTGATCTCTGCATTGCTGCCAGGTTCCTGTGAAAGAAAGTTGTTTGCAGGAAAGCCGATGATGGTGAATTTGGCTCCTCCATATTTTTGATATAGTTGTTCAAGCTGCTCATATTGCGGGGTATTACCGCATTTGGATGCCGTATTGACAACCAGGACCTTCTTCCCTCTCAGTGTGGAAAGATCAAAAGACTGCCCGTCGATGGTGGTTGTCTTGAAATCGTAGAACGATTTGGTGTTTTGTGCATTTGCCAGTATTGTCATGGTAAAAAGACCTAAAATTAGAAAGATGGGTTTCATGTGCTTATCGTTTTATTTCGTATTTTTAATGAATCATGTTGCAAATGTAAGGATTAATCGTATTATTTAAAATAAATCTAAATTAAATTTTTTGAATTAGAAAAACCAATTCAACAGAATATATGAAAAATGATATCAAAAGCGGTGATAAGGCTCCACTTTTTACATTACCCGATTCCGAAGGACGTTCAGTCAGCTTGTCTGACTTCATCGGGAAACAGAATCTGGTGGTTTATTTTTATCCCAAAGATGAATCCTATGGGTGTACAAAGGAAGCATGCAGTTTCCGCGACAGTTATGATGCATTTAAAGAGGTGGGTGCGGAAGTGATCGGTATCAGTTCGGATAATGAAGCATCGCACGCATCTTTCGCTGCCCGTCACCGCTTGCCTTTTATCCTGCTATCCGATCAGGACGGTAAAGTTGCAGAGCTTTATGGGGTTCGCCGTTCCCTTGGCATTTTTCCCGGCAGGGTGACTTTCGTAATTGATAAAGAGGGAATTGTCAGGTTGAATTATTCCTCACAGATCAATTTTCAGAAACACATCGATGAAGCGGTGGAATTGATCAGAACTTTATAAGAAAATTCAAGAAGGGTGTTTTTTCTAAGTGATATTGCTTCAGAAATGTTCAAAAACACCCAGTCCGAAAAGCGCAAAATCATATTTTACCGGATCTTCGGGGTCAAATTGCCGCAGGTTTTCCGTCAATTCTTCAACCGCTTTCCAGTCATTCTGTTTTCGCTTCAACAAACCGAGTTTCCGTGCTGCATTTCCACTGTGGATATCCAATGGGCACATCAGGACAGAAGTGGGAATTTTTTTCCATAATCCGAAGTCGACACCTCTGTGGTCGCTTCTAGCCATCCACCGGAGGAACATCAGCAACCGCTTGGCCGAAGCGCCCCTGCAGGGATCGGCGATGTGTTTTTCCGACCGCAGGGGATGATCTGTTTCCAGGAAAGTTGACCGGAAACGGCACAAGGCTCCTTTGATTCCTGATGTTTCATCCGGGAGAAAAAGGGATTCTAGCCCACCATGATGCTGATAAATATTTTTTAAGGATTCAAGAAAAAAGATACAGTCGTGCCCGTTAAAAGTGCGGTGATAAAAAGCAGAAAGGCATTCTGTTTCAGATGGACTTGAATAAAGAATGAATTCATAGGGTGAATACTCCATCATCCCAAGCAGTTTCTCAGCATCTTTTATAATGCTCAGGCGATTTCCCCAGGAAATTGTAGCCGTCAGAAAAGCAGCGATCTCGATGTCCTCTTTCAGATTAAAATGGTGAGGAACCGCGATCGGGTCGGTTTCAATAAATTCAGTGCAGTTATACTGTTCGTATTTTGCTTCCAGGAAATCAAACAGTTCCTGATGCGATAGTTCCATCGGTTAATTCAAAATATGTAAGGGTTTCAGCAAACCCTTACCGATTTCGATGGCTTTTTCGTTATCCGGGATCATCTTGTGATGCCGTGCTGGTAGTGATTTTTCAAGTCCTTTATGGATAAATTCTGGCGCAACCAGCGGTTTCAGCTTAAGGAAACCACCCAGCACAATCATGTTAAAAACCTTGGAAAGACCCAGTTTCCCTGCTTCGTCAGCAGCATCGATAGAATAAATATTGATATCCTTCCGGGAAGGATGACGGGTGATGCCGTTCGGATCATAAATAAGCAATCCGCCGGGTTTGACGGCTTTCTCGAATTTGTCCATGGATTGCTGGTTGAGAATGATTGCAGTATCAAAGGCATTCAAAATCGGCGAACTGATCCTCTCATCACTTACGATGACAGTCACATTGGCTGTGCCGCCTCTCATCTCAGGGCCATAGGAAGGCATCCAGCTGACTTCCTTGTTCTGCATCACTCCTGAATAAGCAAGTATCTTTCCCATCGATAAAACACCCTGGCCACCGAATCCCGCAATAATTATTTCTTCAGTCATAAGTTAAATTGTGAAATTGTGAAACTTGCCTGCCGTAAGGCAGGTAGCGAATATTATTCCTTTACCGTTTCAGCTTTTGGTGTAACAAGAACACCATCGATCTTGATATCGCCCAACGGGTAGAACGGAAACATATTTTCTTCCATCCATTTATTGGATTGTACCGGGGGCATTTTCCATCCGGAGTTACAGTTGGAAACCACTTCAATGAAGGAAATTCCTGTATTGTTCTTCTGGTTTTCGAAGGCTTTCCGGAGTGCTTTTTTTGTCTTGCGGACGGCCGATGGAGTATGTACCGCCTGGCGTGTCACGTAATATGTGCCCGGAAGCTGTGCTACCAGTTCGGTCATTTTTAGCGGAAATCCCATAATCGAAGTATCCCTGCCATAGGGGGAAGTTGATGAGCGCATGTTGGGAAGTGTAGTGGGGGCCATTTGTCCCCCGGTCATTCCATAGATCCCGTTGTTTATAAAGATCATGGTGAAATGCTCTCCCCGGTTGCAGGCATGAATGGTTTCAGCCGTCCCGATCGCAGCCAGGTCACCGTCGCCCTGGTAAGTGAAAACAAAACGGTCAGGCCACATCCTCTTGATTGCTGTGGCCAATGCCGGAGCTCTTCCATGTGCAGCACCCAGCATATCGATATTCATAAAATCATAGGCAAGAACAGAACAACCGACCGGTGAAACACCAATCGTTTTATCCTGCAGCCCCATTTCTTCAAGGGTTTCCATCAGCAGCCTGTGAACAACGCCATGGCCGCATCCGGGACAATAACTGAGTGGCCGGTCGACAAGGAGATCGGTTCTTTTGTAAACGATATTTTCGTCCTTGCGTATGTCGAGTTTTGCAAATTGTTCTTCCATATCAGCCTCCGATTATTTGTTTTTCCATAGCTCTGACAACTTCATCCGGAGCCGGAATAATACCGCCAAAGCGTCCGTAATGTTCGATTTTCAGGGAACAGCCGGCAGCGAGTCTTACATCCTCGATCATCTGTCCTGCATTCATCTCTACCACCAGCATGCCTTTCACCTTCTTTGCAAGTTCTGCAATCTGTATTACCGGAAAAGGATAAAGGGTAATGGGGCGGAACAATCCAACCTTGATTCCTTTGGCCCTTGCCAGATCAATCGATTTCTGGCATATGCGTGCAGAGAGACCGAAGGCAACAAAGATATATTCGGCATCTTCACAGGAGATCATCTCGTAACGGACTTCATCCTGTTCTATTTGCCGGTATTTCGCCTGGAGTTTCAGATTGACCCTTTCCTGACCGGCCGGATCAAGGTCGAGAGAGGTAATGATGATATGATCCCTGTTTTTGGGTTTCCCGGTTGCAGCCCAGGGACATTGTTCGATCAGTTCTGCTTCCGTCCTGCGGGGGATAGGATCAAATAATTCCACTTTTTCCATCATCTGCCCGATGGCTCCATCAGAAAGGATCATCACGGGAGTCCTGTATTTAAATGCCAGTTCGAATCCGAGTTTTGCAAAATCAGCCATTTCCTGAACGGATGCAGGTGCAAGGACGATCATTTTGTAGTCGCCATGCCCGCCGCCTTTCACCGCCTGGAAATAATCAGCCTGTGAAGGTTGAATGGTGCCAAGTCCGGGACCGCCCCTGACAACATTCACCAGCAATGCGGGCAATTCAGCCCCGGCCATGTAACTGATGCCTTCCTGCATGAGGCTGATACCGGGACTTGAAGAAGAGGTCATGACCATTTTTCCCGTTCCTGCACCGCCATATAACATGTTGATGGAAGCAACCTCACTCTCTGCCTGCAGAACAACCATTCCGGTTGTTTCATAGGGCTTCATCGCCATCAGGTATTCCATTATTTCTGACTGGGGTGTTATGGGGTATCCGAAATACCCGTCGCATCCGGCACGGATTGCCGCTTCTGCAACGGCCTCGTTACCTTTCATTAATCTGAGTTCACCCATATAGTTTGTGATTTTTATTCGGTAGTAACTTTTGCCCTGTATACCGTGATCACGCCATCAGGACAAACAACAGCACAGTTCATGCAACCGGTGCAGTCGTCATTTACTTTAACTGCATAATGATATCCTTTCCCATTCACTTCCTTGGTCATCGCGATCACGGAAAAAGGGCAGGAGGCAATGCAAACTTCACAACCCTTGCATCGTTCTACGTTGATAACGATATCACCCTTGATTTTTGCCATAAATATCTGAGATTAAAATATTTTATCGAAAACGATAGTACGAAATTACAGATATTTTCCCGAACGGAAGGTCAAAACACGCTTATTTTTTAAGGAAAATCAATCAATTTAGAACAGATTTATTTAAAGGATGTGGGATTAGCGATGAGGTATCAGAGATTATTTACTTCATCCCCAATCCCCAATCCCAGATCTCTTATCACGTATGCTGTTCATGAAATGTTTTCAACCGGGATTCCAGTGCAGGGAATTGTTCCCGCTTTACAAGTGAAACACAGGCCCGTATCCCTTCGCACCGATGGCTTCCCGTGATGGATAGTGCAATAGCGCTGATCCCATAATACAAAAGTTCTTCCAGAAGTTCTTCCCCGGAAAATCCCGGGTAGGCAAAAGTGAAGTAGAATCCGTCTGCAATCGGTACTCCTTCATCCTGGTCATATACGATATGAAAGCCATTGTCGATAAAAAGCTTCTTCATGATTTTAGCTCTCTCGCCATACTCCCTGACAGCTTCAATAAAGTTATACGTACCATCATTCACTGCTTTGAGCATTGCAGCCAGTGCGTATTGCGCAGAATGGCTTGTGCCGGCGCTAAGTGCGTAGATGGTTCCATAGATCATAGCTCTTCCGAAGATATCGGACGTGTAAAACCTTAGCAGATCCGGCATTTTTGAATGAAAGATTTTATTGGAGATAATCATGCAGGATACCCGCTGACCGGCATAACTGAATGCTTTTGAACTCGAGATCAGCAGGATGTAGTTCTCTGTGTACTTTGCAACCGTGGGCTGGAACGGAGGAACACCCGGTTTGGAATAATCCTTCCTGAAATCCATTCCGAAATAAGCGAGATCCTCCAGTATGATCACATCGTATTTATTGGCAAGGTCTCCTATGATCTTCAGCTCATGCTCCGTGAAACAGATCCAGGAGGGGTTGTTCGGATTGGAATACAATACCGAATGAATATTTCCTTTCGAAAAATAGGATTCAAGCTTGTCTCCCAGTTTTTCACCACGGAAGTCATAAACATCAAATGATTCGAACTTCTGCCCTAGTACGATATGCTGCTGGTGATGAACCGGGAATCCGGGATCGATCAGCAAAGTCGTATCCCGTTCTTTATTGATTCTCGACAATGTTAAAAAAGCCGCGAATCCCCCTTGCATCGAACCTACTGTAGGAACACAACAGGCCTCATCCACGTCAATATCAAGAAAAAGTTTTACAAATCTTGCCGCTTCCTGTTTCAGCGGAGGAATGCCTTCAATGTCCGGATAAATTGCAGCCACGCCCGACTTAAGTGCCTCAATTTCCGCATTGATCCCAACCGCGGGCGGAACCAGTCCCGGTACCCCCATCTCCATCCTGACAAATTTTTCGCCGGTTTCTTTCTCAATATTATTGATCAGCCGCTTTATCTCACGGATGGAAGCCTTGCCAATGTTTTTAATATTGCTTTCACGAATATGCCTGCTGACAACATCGTAATTTATCGGGGTGTCTTTCATAGTGGGCAGGAATAAATTGCAGTAAACTGATTCTTTGAACAAAATTGAAAATAATCTGCGAATTGTGCAACCTTTTTACAATACAGAAATAGTTATTTATGGGAATTTATTAACACTTCCTCTTAAACGGGAGAAAAGAATCTCCACCGGCTGGTCATTCTTTCTCCTTCATTCTTCATTTTTGATTCTTCGTTTTTTCTGGTATGATGTTTGTTATTTGGGTACCAACAAAAACCAAAGCCATGAAAACACTAGCGAAAATTGCCATGATAGTCCTGATGTGTATAGGAGCATGGATGTTGCCAGAGAAAGCAACGGCACAATTTCCCGGGATCACATTCCAGGTTTTTTATGATCAGTTAAGTCCATATGGGGCTTGGGTGAATGATCCCAATTACGGATATGTCTGGATTCCTGATGAAACTGAAGGGTTCTATCCTTATGGTACTAGTGGTCATTGGGTATATACAATATATGGCTGGACCTGGGTTTCCGATTACCCATGGGGCTGGGCGCCTTTCCACTATGGACGCTGGAACTATGATCCTTATTATGGCTGGATCTGGGTTCCCGGGAATGAATGGGGTCCTGCATGGGTCACATGGCGGAGGTGCAATGATTATTATGGATGGGCACCCCTGGGCCATGGCATCACTATACAGATGAGTTTCAACGTTGGCTTCTTCATGCCCGATGACCGGTGGATGTTTGTCAGGAACCGCGATTTTGACAGGGCCGATCTTGACAGGTGTTTTGTGGACCGCAGGGAAAACCACGATCTGATCCGCAATGCAAGAACCATCGAAAATACCCGGATCGACAACAGCAGGAATGTGACTTACGTCACCGGCCCGGATACAAGAGAAGTCAGAATAGTCACAGGACGGGATATCAAACCTTTACCGGTAAGCGATAACAATCAGCCGGGCAGGACCATAGTTGGCAAGGACAAGATACAGATATACAGGCCTGTCGTTTCACGTGAAGATGCCCGCGGACAAAAAATATCTCCAGTTTCAGTGGTCACCAGGGAAAATATCAGGCCGGTGACAGAAAGGACGAAGGGAAACCTGACCCGCACAAATCCCAACAATACCCAGCGTACTGTTAAAGAACAAATGACATCAGCAAACAATGTTGTTCATCCTAAATATGAGAGAACCGACAAATTCAACCAGAACAATAACAATCGGGTAACTCCTCCCAAAGCAAACCGCACCCTGGAACAATCCAATCAGAACCGTAATTCTCAGCCACGGGTTGAGACCCGTCCACAGGAACAATCCAGTCAGCGCATGGGAACAACCGTTCAGAATAAACAACCGGTTCAGCAGCAACCAGGAACGAATCCTTCAAAAGGAAAGGTCAATGAGTCAAAAAGGAATTCCGGAACTGCTCCTGCCAAGACTGAAAAGAATGAAACTCCCATCCGCCGTGGTAACTAAACGTCGGTCAGGCTATGCAAAATGAGTTTTTATTTCCGATCCCCTCCAGATTTCCCGGAGGGGATTCCTGTTAAAAGGGTGTCTCATTGTCTATGTAGCATTTGATCCTGTGATCTCTGAACAACTTCTGAATATGAGAAAGGGATTCTCTTGAAGGGGCAGTAAAATCTTCTGTATAATATGTCTTACGTAGCAAACCATATTTTTCTCTTCCCATGTGATGCAATGGTAGTATGTTGATTTCATCTTTCCCGATGGAATGAAAAAAACCGGACAGCTGACATATATGTTCCTCATCGTCGTTAAATCCGGGAACGACAGGCATCCGGAAAACCAGCCTGCCTGTAAATTTTGTTGCAAGTTTTCGGGCATTCTCCAGGATCAGTTTGTTTCCTGTACCGGTCATCGCAATATGCCTGGAGTCATCCATATGCTTGAGGTCATAAAAAACCCAGTCAAGGTATTCCAGAGCAGGTTCAATGCTGTTCCAGGCAATATTCCCGCAGGTTTCAGCTGCTGTATGAATATAGGATTGGTGACATGCCTGTAAGAGTTCTTTAACAAAGAGGGGTTGTAAAAAAGGCTCTCCTCCCGTAAGTGTAATGCCTCCTGCTTTACCCCAATACTGGCGGTCACGCTGAATCTTTTTCATTAATTCGTCACTGGAGATCTTATATCCTCCTATTTTCATGGCACCGGTACAACAGGCATTTGCACATTCGTAAGTGATACAATCCCGGCAAAGGTGGGTATCAAATGAAAGATTATGGACACCGGCCTGGATGGCTGATTTTCCACAAGCTTCGATACACAGGTTATCGGAAATACACTTTGAACTGTTGTAGAGCGGTTCCGGAAAGTTGTGCAAGCCTTCAGGATTTGAACACCAGCTGCATTGTAAGGAACATCCTTTCAGGAAAATTAATGTCCTGCAACCCGGGCCGTCATGAACAGAAAAACCCTGGATGTCAAAAAGATAACCATCGGTCAGTTTTGCCGAAGCCATTCAAATCCCGCACATTTGGAAGCATTCATATCAGGGTATGCCAGTGTTTCTCCGAGGCAGCTTCCCAGGAAATCCTTTTCAGCCTTGTATTTCTGGCAAAACTTGCATTTGGGTAACTTTTCAAATTTTGCACACGACAAGTCATCCGGGCCAATGCTGGTCTTTTCGATCTTGCAAATGCCTTTAAAGACATCTACAGGAAGATAAAATTTGCAATCATTACAACAATTTTCCATTGTTTCAGGGAATTTCACAATTCTTCATATTCTGTTCTGGAAATCACTTCATCCTGAATCTGTTTTCCGAGCTCAACCCAGTATTGGGTAAAACCTGCAACCCTTACGAGAAGGCTCCGGAATTTATCCGGTTCAGCCTGCGCTTCTTTCAGCATCCGGGAATCAACGATATTGAACTGGATATGAAATCCTCCTTTCCTCATATAGGCCCGGATCAGCTCGAGAAACTTCCGTGATCCTTCTCTTCCTTTTACGACAGAAGGATGGATCTTCATATTCATCTGGGAGTTCTGCGAAAGGGAGTGGTTCCAGCAGGAAGCGGACTCAAACAGGGCATATGGGCCATTCTTATCTGTTCCGGGGAAAGCTGACATGGAGCCATCTGAAAATGTGGTGCCACTGAGCCTCCCGTCGGGGGATGCCAGGGTGACTGCTCCCATCGGACCATGTGTGGAAACTGAGATCTGGCAGGCATAGAGGGGTTGATCGTATAGCGACCTGAATTCATGGGTCATGTTGCAGAACCAGTTTTCCCAGTCGGCCATGATCTGATCAACATATTCATCATCATTGCCAAACTTGGGTGCTTCGAGTCCTGCCTTATGAATCTGTTTCCATTTGTGATACTCTTCCGTCGCCACCTGGTCGATCAGCGAATAGGAGCCGGTTTCCTGGGCTGTTTTAAACCCGAAATTTGCAAGAATGGCATTCCGGAATTCACCCAGGGAATATTTTTTTTCATCGTAGACGTTTTTTTTCAGGGATGCCAGTGAATTCACGAGGTTCGCAGTTCCGCAGGATTCAACATTGAAGGTCGTATTGAATCGGCTTCCCATCTGACCAATATCCTTGCCTTTCTTCAGGCAATCCGGCTTAAGCATGGAATTAACCAGTGATGGCGAGATCTTCCGCCAGGCATCATGCTGGATATTATTGGTAAGGGTAAGAACCTGAACGGCACGGTGAAAATAATCTTTAAAAGCCCTCCAGAGTTCTTCGTACGACTCCAGCGCATATCCATGGGAAGGGAAGACCCGTTCACCACTGCGCATGTCGACACCATCGAAAAGAGTGACTTCCAGTAACTTTGGCAAAGACAGAAAATGAACGCCTACGCTCGTTGCGGGTGCAGAACCCCCGGGTATCCAATAGATCCCGCTGTCGAGTTCGAGCGGCATCCAGCTTCCGGGGGAGGTTTCAA
>Ga0182027_10011082_pt1 | contig 12771 bp, 9 predicted proteins | sample 712E1DmetaG_FD_121300 | JGI IMG/M metagenome (GOLD analysis project Ga0182027, IMG submission 121300) | Permafrost microbial communities from Stordalen Mire, Sweden - 712E1D metaG (Illumina Assembly) | ecosystem: Environmental > Terrestrial > Soil > Wetlands > Permafrost | place: Sweden...
CAGTCAAAGCCGCATCATCATCCGCAACAACATCGTGGCGCGTCTGCACGCGGCCGCGCCGTTCCTGACCCTCGACCAGGACCCCTACATGGTGGTCGTGGGCGGCAGGCTCTACTGGATCGCCGACGCCTACACCACCACCGACCGTTACCCGTACTCTCAGCCCCTGGGCGGCATCAACTACATCCGCAACTCGGTCAAGGTCGTGATCGACGCCTACAACGGCTCCATGAGGTTCTACGTGGCCGACTCGACCGACCCCATCATCCGCACCTACGAGAAGATCTTCCCGGGCATGTTCACGCCGCTTGCGAGCATGCCGCAGGTGCTGCTCGCCCACATTCGTTACCCCCAGGACCTCTTCAGCGTACAGTCCCAGATGTTCACGACCTATCACGTTACCCAGCCCGACGTTCTCTACAGCAAGAACAACCAGTGGGCGATCCCGACCGGCACCTCGCTCAGCGGCGCGACCGGTCAGATGGAGCCCTACTACGTGATCATGCGTCTGCCCGGCCAGGTCCGTGACGAGTTCGTCCAGATCCTGCCGTTCGTGCCCAACGGGCGGCCCAACATGATTGGCTGGCTGGCGGCCCAATCGGACATGCCCAACTACGGTCGGGCGGTGAGCTTCGCCTTCCCCAGCAACGCCACCATCTACGGTCCGACCCAGGTCGAGGCAGCCGTGAACCAGGACCCGACCGTCTCGCAGCAGCTCACGCTGTGGGACCAGCAAGGCTCGCACGTGATCATCGGCAACCTTCTGGTCATGCCCATCGAGGACTCCCTGCTCTACGTCGAGCCGCTCTACCTGCAGTCCTCAACGACCCCGGTGCCCCAGCTCAAGCGCGTGATCGTCTTCTACCGGGCCAGCACCTCGGCCGGTGTGACTGAGATCGGCGGCCAGCAGATCGTGGCGATGCAGCCCACCCTGGCCGGCGCGCTCACCGAGATCTTCGGCGCGGCGCCCCCGGCGGCCGGCAGCGGGGCGACTGTGACCACTCCGGGAACGACGACGCCCACCGGCCCCGTTTCGGCTCGCGTGAAGACCCTGATCGCGCAGGCCAACCAGCAGTTCCAGGCCGCCCAGGCGGCGCTCAAGGCCGGTGACTTCTCGGGCTACGGCGCCAAGATCAGGGCGCTGGCCTCTACGCTCAAGTCGCTGCAGGCCGCCAGGTAGCGACCGCCGGCGGGCCGCGGCCTGCCGTTCGCGGCGCCGCACGCGCGACTCGCGACGCCTCTCGCCCCTTCTGCACATGCCCCCGCTGGGCCGCCGCGTGGCCCGCGACGGCTACAGTGCGGGTCGCCGCGCGCCGATGCCTTTCTGACCATGACTCAACCGAAACTGTCACAACCGATGGACGTCGTGCACTTACTCGACAGAAGCCCGTTGCGGGATCGCCAGGCCGCGAGCCCCCCGTCGCCCAGCGACGAGGAGCTCCTGGAGGGATCGAGCACATGTCCGGAGCAGTTCGTCGCGTTCTACGATCGCCACGCGCGCGGGCTGCTGGCGTTCTTCGGTCGGCGGACCTACGACTCGCAGGTGGCGGCCGACCTCACCGCCGAGACCTTCGCGCAGGCCTTCGCGGCTCGCAAACGCTTTCGCAACCCCGGACCCGGCTCGGCGACGGCCTGGCTGTACACGATCGCGCGCCGGCAGCTCAACCGCTTCGTGCGGCGCCGGCGCGTCGAGTCACAGTGGCGGGAGCGCCTGGACATGGAGCGGCTCGTGGTGGCGCCCGATGCGCTGGAACGGGCCGAAGAGCTCATCGATCTCGAGAAGGTGCGTGACCACGTGACCGCGGCGCTCGACGCCCTCTCCGGAGACGTTCGCGAGGCGGTCGTGCTGCGCGTCGTCGAGGGCCTGTCCTACCCCGAGGCGGCGCGTCTCGCCGGCTGCCGCGAAGACCTCATGCGCCAGCGAGTGAGCCGCGGCCTCAAGCGTCTGGCGCGCGACCTGGCGGTCCTGCGTGACGATCCAGAGGTTCATGATGACCGGCGGGTTTGACGACTACCTCAGCGGCCTCCGCGGGCAGCTCGCGCGCTGCGCCGACGAGGCTGCTCCCGCGCGCGCCGCGCCCCGCGCCGGCGCTCCGCGCCGGCGTCTGGTGGCGTGGCCGGCGCCGCGCCGAACGCTGGCCTGGGCGGCCGTGCTCTCGGTCGGCGTCGCCGCTCTGGCGGCCGGCCTGCTCATGGTCGGCGACAGGTCGGCGGATCAGGTGTCGACGAGCGGGCTGCTGGCCACGCCGGCCGGCCAGATGCTGCCCGCCTACGTCGCGCCGGTCGTGCCCGGCCTTTCGCCCTCGCCCTCAGCCGGCGCCGGCCGGACAGCGGCGCAGCCGGGGTACAGCCTGGCGGCGATCGCCGAGCTTTCGTCGAACGACATCTGGGCAGTCGGGGCGCGCGGCGATGCCGGCGCCAGCGGCGCGCTGGCCGGCGTTCAGGATCATGCGTTCGTCGTGCACTACGACGGTACGAGCTGGCGCGAGACGAGCGTCCCCGACGTCGGCCCGCTCACCGCTGTGGCGGCGACCACCGACGGCGAGGCGTGGGCGCTCGGCCCCGCGGGCGCCATCCTGCACTGGAACGGACTGGAGTGGCAGTCCGCCGCGACCGCGGCGCAGAACGGCGGCGCCGTTCTGCGCGGGCTCGCGGCGCTCGCCCCGAACAACGTCTGGGCGGTGGGCAGCCGGCAGGGCGCCCCGTTCGCCACGCACTGGAACGGCGCGATCTGGCAGACGGTCGCGTTGCCGGCGGCGCCCGACGGCGGCAGCCTGAACGCGATCTGCGGCAGCGCGACCGATCTGTGGGCCGTGGGTGTCGCCGCCGACGCGACGCATGTGGTGACACTGCACTTCGACGGCACGACCTGGTCGTCCGTACCCGACGCTGGCGTGAGCGACGGCGGTCTGCTGACGGTCGCCACCATCGCCCCCAACGACGTCTGGGCCGGCGGCGACGCGCTGCTCCAGCACTACGACGGCACGCAGTGGCGCGACGTGTCGCAGACGTTCAGCGGCGTGCACGAAGGACTGGCGGCGGTCTCGTCGGCGAACGTCTGGCTGGCCGGCGCCGGCGGCGTGGCCCACTGGGACGGCGCGGCCTGGAGCCCTGTCACGCCCCGGCAGATGGGACTGGCGGCCGGGGCGAACGCGCAGTTCGCCGCGGTCAGCGCCCAGTCGCCCAGCGACGCCTGGGCCGCCGGGACTCTCGGCGCGAACGGCGCCACCAGCACCCCGCTGATCGTCCACTGGGACGGCAGCGCCTGGCGGCCGGCCGTCGACGCGGTGCAGGGCAGCTGAGCACAGCACCCCCGCGATTGGGGACTGCTGCCCATCGTGCTCCGGAACCGCCGGCCCGATGCTCAGAGGGAAAGACCGTAACTCAACGCTCGTCACGACCGCGGGCCGTCGGGCGGGAGGGGCAACAAGACCGGCATTCGCACCGCACATTGCGAGCCGGCCCACAGCTCCCAAAGGATCGACGACTGCCGATAGGAACTGGTGGTCATACGAGTATAGTAGGAGGTGCGGCGTGGTCAAACGGCGCGACAGCCCCCCGTCAGTCGCGCTTTGGTGTCGTTTGCCGCCTGGGGGCAGTGCCGAGTCGGACGCCGCGCACGGCGAGGGGCCGGGGGCGCGACAGCGCCCCCGGCCCCTCGCGCGTTGGCGGCGCCCGCGGCTCGTCTGCCCGCGGTCTGTATAATCGGCCTTGCGGCGGTCGTTCGCGTCGCTACGGTCGGCCCGTCGCGGAGCCGGCCGTCCGGCGACGGCTCGCCGTTCGTGGGCGATTAGCTCAGGGGTAGAGCACCTGCCTTACAAGCAGGGAGTCGCTGGTTCAAATCCAGCATCGCCCACCACGACGCCAAAGCCCGCGTCGCCGCGACCGGCACGAGCAGGTGTTTCCTTGGCGCGGGCGGCTCAACTGGCGACCAGCAAACGGGGGCGGACCAAATGCAGGACCACCTGTGGGACTACGACGACCCGTACGAGTGGATGGAGCGCACGAGCAAGTTCCCGCCCCTGATCGTCACGGTCGCCGTCAACGGCGGCATCCAGGGCAAGGAGAGCCACCCGGCCCTGCCTGAGCTGCCCGGCGAGATCGCCGCGCAGGCTCGCGAGGCCTACGACGCCGGCGCCTCGGTCATCCACATCCACGGTCGCGACCCCGGCGACTTCACCAACTGCACCGACGACCCCGAGGTCTACCGCGAGATCCTCGGCCTGGTGCGCGAGAAGTGCCCCGAGATGGTCCTCAACATCACCACCGGAGGCGGTCCGACGACCACTGACGAGGGCCGCGTCGCGACCCTCGATGCGGGCCCGGAGATGGCGACCATCAACCTCGGCCCCGACATGCAGCGGTTCGAGCTGGCGGCACGCCGGGCGCCCTTGCCGCACCCGCGCGAGGCGCTGGTCGTCGACATGTGCGTGCCGTTCACCTACGGGTTCATCGACCGTCTCGCCGGCGTGATGGCCGAGAAGGCCATCAAGCCCGAGCTCGAGCTGTACCAGCCGGGACAGTACTGGGTGAGCCGTGGTCTCGCCGAGCGCGGTCTGATCGCAGCGCCGTACCTGCACCAGTTCGTCATGGGGGTCCAGACGTCGGTCTACCCGACGCCCTGGAACCTTCTGGCGATGCTCAAGGAGCTGCCGTCCGACTCGTTGTTCACGGTCTCCGCGATCGGCCGGTACCAGTGGCCGCTGGTCACCATGGGCATCATCCTGGGCGGCAACGTGCGGGTGGGTCTCGAGGACAACCTGTACCTGGCTCGCGGCCAGAAGCTGAAGGGCAACGGCGAAGCCGTCGAGAAGGTGGTGCGCCTCGCCAGGGAGCTCGGCCGCGAGATCGCCACGCCGGCACAGGCCCGCCGCATGATGGGGCTGTCAGCCACGCCGAGCAGCTACTGAGAAGGCCGGCCCACGGGCCGCGCCACCACGATCAGCTCCGGCGAGTCGTCGCCGTAGGGCGAGCGGTCGTAGTCGCCGTAGAGCGCGACGACGGCAAAGCCGGAGCGCGCCAGCAGGTGCTCGAGCTCATGGCGGAACAGGTAGCGCATGGGGAAGCGCTCGGTGAAGCGCCGGGTCGTGCCGTCGGCAGCCACGATCTCGTAGGTCATCTCGCATTGGTTGTACTGATGGGCGCGGTGGTAGCCGGTCACCCGGCCCCACCAGCGAATGGTGCGGCCGTGTGTCCAGGGCACCGTCTCGGCTGAGTCTTCGCCGTCGCTGTCGTCGTGCCGGTAGAGCAGCGACGGGTCGGGGTTGAAGAGGTCGAGCACGAGCCTGCCGTCGGGCTGCAGGTGGGCATGACAGCGGCCCAGGCAGGCGAGCTGCCGCTCGACTGTCGTCAGATGCTGAAAACCGCGGAACGGGCTCGCGACGAGCGCAAAGCGCCGGCCCAGCTCGAACGTCGTCATGTCGGCCTGGACGAGCTCGACGCGGCGGCGCACCTCGTCGGGCTCGCCGGCCAGCGCGGCGCGACAGCGAGCCAGCATCTGGGCCGACAGGTCGAGGCCGACGATCTCGCGACCGGCCCGGGCGAGCGGCAGCAGCACGCGCCCTGTGCCGCAGGCCAGCTCGAGGATGGTCCCGTCGTCGGGTGCGACGGCGGCCCAGAAGGCATGGTCGTCGCGATCGGCGTATACCGCGTCGTAGATCTCGGCCAGCTCGGTCGAGTTGTAGGCCTCGTAGTCGGTCATGCGTCTCCTCGCCGTCGTGGCCATGCCTATCGTATGCCGCCGCGCGGTCGGCTGCCGGCTGCCGGCGGGCAAGGTCCCGGAGTTTTGCCCAACTGCCCGCATCTGGTAGAATCCGTCGTCGCTGCACTTGCGACCGGTGCGCCTTGGGCCGCCGGTCGTCGCTTCTTTCGCGGGGGCGTAGTTCAGCTGGTTAGAACGCCGGCCTGTCACGCCGGAGGTCGCGAGTTCGAGTCTCGTCGCTCCCGCCACTCCACTCCCCCTGTCAAGCTCGTCCCTTCGCGCGCCGATAGCTAAGGGTCGGCTGCTCGTCATCGGTGCTTCACAGGGAGGGTCCCATGCGTCACTCGTCAGGCGGACGCCACCGCGTCCTCATCGTCTTCGCGCTGATCCTCCTGGTCGTGGCCGCCGTGTGGGCGGCGCCGGCCGCCGCGAACGTCGCGGCGCCCGGCGCCGCCTGGTTCTGGCAGAACCCGTCGCCCCAGGGCAACGACCTGGCGGCGACCTGGTTTGCAGACCCCAACACCGGCTGGGCCGTCGGCGCCGCCGGTACGATAGAGAAGACGGCCAACGGCGGCGCGACATGGGCGCCCCAGACCGACCCGACCGCGCCGCAGAACCTGAACGACGTGGTCTTCGCCGACGCCGGCGTCGGCTGGATCGTCGGTGACGGCGGCACCATCCTCGCCACCACGAACGGCGGCGCGACCTGGGCGGCACAGACCTCGCCGACGACCAACGACCTGAACGGCCTCTTCGCGCTCGACGCCCTCAACGTCTACGCCGTCGGCCAGGGCGGCGTCGTGCTGCACACCACGAACGGCGGCGCGAATTGGGTCGGGCAATCCTCACCGACGCTCGACGATCTCTACAGTGTCGCGTTCCGCAGCCTGAACAACGGCTGGGCGGTGGGCGACAACGGCGCCGCTCTGCGCACCAACAACGGCGGCCTCACCTGGTTCCCACAGGACTCAGGCGTCGGTGCGACACTGTACGGGGTGGGCTTCGTCAGTCTGTCTCAGGGCTGGGCGGTCGGCGCCGGCGGCGCCCTCGTGGGCACCATCGACGGCGGCTCGATCTGGACCGCCGAGAACACCGGCAGCGCTGCCGACCTGCGCGGCATCGTCGCCTTGAGCGCCAACGAAGCCTGGGTCGTGGGGACCGGCGGCACGGTGCTTCACACCACCGACGGCGGCTCGTCGTGGGCCGCCCAGGATCCCGGCACCGGCAACGACCTCGACGGCCTGGCGGCCGTGAGCTCCAGGGACGTGCGCGCCGTGGGCGGCACGGGCGTCGTGACCCGCACGATCGACGGCGCGACCTGGACGCCGCTGTGGTCGGCAGCGACCTCTATCGCCGTGTTGCGCGGCGTCGCCTTCGCGGACGGGTCCCAGGGTTGGGCGGTCGGCAACAACGGCACCGTGGTGCACACCGCCAACGGCGGCGCCACCTGGCACCCGCAAGACTCGGGCGTGGCCCAGCAGCTCAACGCCGTCGACGCCCTGTCGGCGGCCGGTGTGACCTACGCTTGGGTCGTCGGCAACCGGCCGGCCAACACCCAGCCGGGCGTGATCCGGGCCACGACCGACGGCGGCCTGACCTGGACCGCGCAGACCAGTCCGGTCAATCAGAGCCTGAACGCGGTCGATTTCGTCGACAACGCCAACGGCTGGGCGGTAGGTAACGCCGGCACGATCGTCCACACGGGCAACGACGGCAGCACGCCGTGGGTCAACCAGGACACCGGCAACCCTCTGGGCCTGGGCGTCCTGCACGACGTGAGTTTCACCAACACGAACGCCGGGGTAGCGGTCGGCGCCGCCGGCGCCGTCGCCTACACGACCAACGGTGGCGCCAACTGGACGGCCGGCGCGTCGGGCACGGGCAACGAGCTCGACGCGGTGCAGCTCGTCGATCCGCTGAACGGCTGGGCCGTCGGCGCCGCGGGCACCGTCCTGCGGACCACCGACGGCGGCGCCACGTGGGCGACGCAGGCGTCGCAGTTCGGCGACACGTTGCGCGCGCTGAGCTTCTCCGACGCCAACAACGGCATCGCCCTGGGCGACTACGGCGACGTCGAGACGACCACCGACGGCGGCACCACCTGGGTGGCGCGGCCCGCCGCCTTCGACGAGAGCATCTACGGCGTGGCCTCGCAGGCAGGCCCTCCCCAGCAGTTGTGGATCGCCGGCAGCAGCGGCGCCATCCTGTCGGACTTCAACCCCGACACCCTCGCCGTCACCAGCCTCAAGGGCGTGCCCGGCGACGGCCAGATCGCCGTCTCCTGGGCCAACCCTGCCAGTGGCTTCGGCGCGGCCATGGTGTACTACTCCACGCTGCGTTGCGCGAGCTCGGTCGACGACACCTACGGACAGGCGCTCGCCTACGAGGGCGTCGGCAACTCCCTGCTGCGCACCGGGCTGCAGAACAACACCGCCTACTACTTCACGGTGTTCGTGCGCGACACGGCCGGCACGTGGTCGACGCCGCAGACGCTGATCGTGGTGCCCATCCCGACGTTCAAGCTGACGCTCGCGGTGTCGCCGGCGACGGCCGTCGCCAAGCACCCGATCAGGTTCTCGGGCAAGGTCACCCCGGCCGGCGCGGCGAAAGGGCGGGTCGTCCAGCTGCAGCGCTACACGGGAAGCTGGAAGACTTTCGCCACGGCCAAGGTCTCGACTTCCGGGGCATTCAGCGTCTCGAAGGCGTTGCCCAAGGGCAGCTTCAAGGTGCGCGCCTACCTGCCGGGTACGACGGCGGCGCTGGCCGGCGTGTCGGCGACGAGGTACGCGACCTGGAGATAGACGTCACGAGGGTCGGGCGGGGGCGGGGCCGACAGGCCCCGCCCCCGCCCTGTCACGTCCGGGGCCGGGGGGGTCGGCCGCGTCCGGACGTGATCCTCTAGAACTCCTGTGGCAAGGTCTTGATCTGCGCCGCCGTGAACACCGGGCCGTCCTTGCACACGTACACCGAGCCGATGTTGCAACGACCGCACTTGCCGACGCCGCACTTCATGCGGTTCTCGAGGGTGGTGAAGATGGCGTCGTCGGCAAAGCCCAGGCCTTCGAGCACCGGCAGGGTCAGCTTGACCACGATCGGCGGTCCGCAGAGCACCGCCACGGCGTTGTCGGGACGCGGCGCGGTCTGCTCGACGACCGGCGTGACGTAACCGACCTCGCCGCTCCAGTCGGGCGTCTCGCCGCCGGGATCGACGGTGACGACGAGACGCACGTCGGCCCGCGCCGCCCACTCCTCGAGCTCGCGCTTGTAGACCAGGTCGGCCACGCTGCGCGCTCCGTAGACGATCGTCACCTCGCCGTAGCTGTCGCGCCGGTCGAGCACGTTCCAGATGACGCAGCGCACCGGAGCGAGGCCGATGCCGCCGGCGATGAAGAGCAGGTTGCGGCCTTGCCACTCCTCGACCGGAAAGACGTTGCCGTACGGCCCGCGAAAGCCGAGCACGTCGCCGACGTCGACCTCGCGCAGGCCGCCGGTCACCTTGCCGGCGGCCTTGACGGTGCACTCGAGGTAGCCCGTGCGCGTCGGCGGACTGGCGATGCAGAAGGTCGACTCGCCGGCGCCGAACACCGAGTACTCGCCGAACTGTCCGGCGCGGAAGCTGAAGCTCGCGGCCTTGGCCGCGTCTGCGAAGCGCAGCCGGTAGGTGCGCGTGTCGGGCGTCTCGTCGACGATGGCCTCGACGATCACGAGGTCGGGCTGGTAGATGGTGCCGGTCTGCGGTGAGGCCTGAGCGCCGGTCGTTGCCGGGCCGGCTTGGGCTGTCGGCGTCCCGGTCATGAGGCGGCCTCGCCGGCGGCCGCCAGGGCGTCGATGTCGGCAAGGATCTCGGCCAGATCCTGGCCCGTGGGACAGGCGCGCGAACAACGCCCGCAGCCCGTGCAGAGCACGTCGCCGAACTTGAGAGGGTAGATCAGGAACTTGTGCTCGACGCGCTGGCGAAAGCGCGCGTTCTGGTCCTGGCGGGGATTGTGACCCGAAGCATGGAGCGTGAAGACGCACGTCTGGCAGGTGTCCCAGTTGCGCCGGCGAACGCCGCGGCCCACGCTCTCGGGTTCGTCGACGATGTCGAAGCAGTGGCAGGTGGGGCACACCGACGCGCACACCCCGCAGCCGTTGCAGCGCGGTCCGAGGCTGGCCCAGAAGGGGTCGTCGAAGTGGTGATCGAGCCAGTCGCGCAGGCGGCCGTGGTCGACCTGAAGGTTGGCCGCGACGCGTTCCCGGGCGGCGGCCCGAAAACCCTCGGCCTGAGCGTCGAGCGCCGCGCCGTCGGCGCCGGCGGCAAGCTCCGTGAACAACGCGTCGTGCCCGGCCACGAAAGCCTCGCCCTTGTCCGTGAAGGTCTCCACCAGGTAGCCGCCCTCGACCGGGGTGAGCCGGCCGTCCGAGCCGCGGCTCGCGGCCGGCTCCAGGAACACGGCGCTGCAGAAGCAGGAGTCGTCCTCGACCCCGCAGGACAGGCCGAAGATCGTGGTCGCCGCGCGCCGAGCGTTCCAGAGCTCGTCGGCGTAGTCCCAGTTCATGACCTTGTCGACGATCGGCAGGGCGGCGACGTCGCAGGGCCGGGCGCCGAGCACGACCTGGTCTTCGAAAGTGGTCGGCGCCGAGACGAGCTCGACCCCGCCGCCGCTGCGCCGCCACGAGAACAGCACCTCGGTCGGCGGCAGGAAGAACTGCTTGAGGGAGAGGCGCGGCAGCCGCTCGCCGAAGGCGAGCTCGGCCGCGCCCGACACCGTGCGGTATTCGGTCTCGCGCGCGGCGGCGGTGGCGCCGGCGGCGCGGCCGGCGTCGCCGGCCCACGCCGGCGCCACCGCCGGTGTACCCGCCGCGGCCAGCTCGGCGACGAGCGCCGCCAGCGCCTCGTGGGTGAGAAGCAGGCGACGCCGCGGCGCGGCGACGTCATCGTCGTTCGCGAAGTCGATCGTCTCGGCCTCGGCTGCGCCTTCGACCCTGTCGTCGATCGTCTCGTCGCTCATCTGATGAAGTCCTGGGTGTCGTCGGTGGCGTAGGCGCCGATGGGCGCCGGCACAGTCGGGTCTTCGGAGACGGTGTAGCCGTAGAGCTCGTAGACCACCTGCTGCAGCTTGCGGTTGATGAGTCCCAGGGGAATGCCGACCGGGCAGGCGCGCTCGCACTCGCCGCAGCCGACGCAGCGGCCGGCGAGGTGCTGGGCGCGCGTCAAGTTCCAGGCGAAGTTGCCACGCGGGTGCGGCGAGGTCTCGATCCACTGGGGCTCGGTCTTCTCGACGATGCAGCGCTCGCAGAAGCACAGCGGGCAGGCCTGGCGGCAGGCGTAGCACTGCGTGCAGCGCGAGAACTCCTTCGTCCAGAAGGCGAGGCGTTCGGCGGGGCTCAGGGCGTCGAGTGCGGCCACGCGCTCGTCGAGCGCCGCCGTGACCGGCGGCTCGGGACGGGCTTCGCCGACCAGCACGTCGACCGACCCGGGCTCGCGCACGTCGCAGCCCCAGCAGCGCGACGAGACGTTCTCCGCGGTGAGCGCCGGCGGTTCGAGCGCCGACGGCTCGCCCACGACGCCGCCGCAGCGCACCCCGATCAGGACGACACCGTCGCGCTCGAGCTGCGCTTCGCGCAGCAGTCCCGCGACCGCCTTCGCGTCGCAGCCCTTGACCACGACGGCGGCCTTGCCGAGGCCGGCGACCTGGGAGCGGCGCGGGTTCAGGAAGGTGGCGAGGTTGTGCACGCAGCGCGTGTCGAAGATCAGGCGGTCGCAGTCGGCGGCGCTCGTCACGAACGCCGGACGGGCGCCGAGGCGGCCGCCCTCCCAACCGATCACGACGCGCACGGCGCCCTCGTCGAGCAGGCGGCGGGCGGTGTCCTGCAGCTCGGTCACGACGCGCCGCCGGCTGACGCTTTCGTCGCTGACTCGTCGCTCCCGGCGGCGGCTGTCTCGTAGCTCGCAAAGGGGTCGTCGGCTGGCGTGGCCGCCCCGGCCAGGCCGTGGTAGGCGTCGAACGGACCCAGGCGTCGCACGCGCTCGACCGTCCCGTTGACGACGTCGGCCCACTTGCCGCCCTCGGAGGCCGACACCCACGAGAACGTGAGGCGGTCGGGTTCGACTCCGAGGAACGAGAGCAGCTCGCGAAACACGCCGAAGCGCCGCCGGGCATGGTAGTTGCCGGCGGTGTAGTGACAGTCGGCGGGGTGACAGCCGCTGACGATGACCCCGTCGGCGCCGCGTTCGAAGGCCTTGACGATGAACACGTGGTCGATGCGGCCGGTGCAGGGCAGGCGGATGATGCGCACGTTGCTGGCCATGTGCAGGCGGCTGGTGCCGGCCAGGTCGGCGCCGGTGTAGGTGCACCAGTTGCAGACGAAAGCAGTGATGCGCGGCTCGAACTCGGCGGACGCCCGCTCGCCGTCGCCGGGCGCTCGCTCGCCGCTGCGTTGCGGATGGTCCACGGCGCTCACCAGCCGGCCAGGGCGTTGATCTCGGCGTACACCTGGTCGTCGGTAAATCCGGCCAGCTCGACGCTCGTGGAAGGGCAGACCGCGACGCAGGTGCCGCAGCCCTGGCAGACGCCGGGATTGACGTAGGCGACGTGGCCGCAGACGCGGCCCTCCATGTCGCAGACGTCGCGATGCTCGATCGCGCCGTAGGGGCAGACGCGCTCGCAGTTGAAGCAGCCGATGCAGGTGCGCTCGTTCACCAGGGCGACCGACGGGTCGCGCTCGAGCTCGTCGGCGCTGAACAGACCCAGCACCTTGGCCGCCGTGGCGCCGGCCATGGCCACCGACTCGGGGATGTCGCGCGGCGCCTGGCAGGCGCCGGCCAGGTAGACTCCGGCGGTGTTGGTCTCGACCGGCCGCAGCTTGGGGTGGGCCTCGTTGAGAAAGCCGTCCTGGTCGTAGCTCACCGAGAGTTTCTGGGCGAGCTCGCTGATGCCTGGCTGGGGACGCACCGCGGTGGCCAGCACGACCATGTCGGCATCGACCACGACCTGGCGGTTGCTCAGGGTGTCGTAACCCCAGACCTTGACCTTGTCGCCGTCGCGGAAGATGCGGCTGACGCGCCCGCGGATGTACTCGGCGCCGTC
>Ga0182027_10011083_pt1 | contig 12770 bp, 16 predicted proteins | sample 712E1DmetaG_FD_121300 | JGI IMG/M metagenome (GOLD analysis project Ga0182027, IMG submission 121300) | Permafrost microbial communities from Stordalen Mire, Sweden - 712E1D metaG (Illumina Assembly) | ecosystem: Environmental > Terrestrial > Soil > Wetlands > Permafrost | place: Sweden...
GCTCTTATCGCCTTTTTGATATTCTTTACGGATATTATTGAGCTCGAGGATAACCATAAAGCCATTCCTCCTTTCTTAATGCCAACGTATCCAGTGCCGCCCGCATCACTTTCTCAGCGTTTTTATCAGCGAACTCATTTCATTGACATATCTTTTCAGTGCCAAGCTGCCCTTGACGGTTATTGATGCACGCGTCAATGGCTTGTTGTTCTTGAATTCCTTTGTTATTGCAATGTATCCCGCATCTTCAAGCGTTTTTAATTGTATCGACAAATTGCCTGATGAGAAATCAAGTGATTCACGCAGCCGACTGAAAGCGACTGCCCCGACGTCACTGCTTGCCAAATACGTAAGTATAAGAAGCCGTGCACGTTCGTGAATGATCTTGTCGTTTACAAGAGAACCTATATCCGCTTCCACGATGCTAAGCCCCTGCTCTCATTTTTTTCTGCGGAAGATACCAGATCGCAGACAAGAGAAGCAACCCGCCCCCGATGGTAAGACTCAGGCCCAGAAGCGGAGAAATCGAATTGTAAACCATGACAATGCAACCCGTGACAATGAACCAATAACTGATCCAGAGAAATTCGTCTATATTCAGCAAGGTGTCGTAGCTGTTGTAAATAAGCCCGATTCCAATGGAAATAATAGGGACGAGAAACCTGCTTTGACCAATGGCAACGGTATACATGCAGGAGAAAGCAATCACCAAAGCCATGGGGACAAAATGGTGGTACAATCGAAATGAATAATATTCTTTCATAAGCCGCACAAGCGACATGCCCGGATCAAAGGTTCTGGCATTTTTGAGAACTCCCGTATTCTTTGCTATCCCGATTATTGCGACGACAAACGCGATCGCGCAGAACACAATCGCCTTTATTGCCGTTGGAATGGCTGAAAAACTCCCGAAATGTTTCATGAGCACATGAAAAACACCGCAGAATAGGAATGTTGCAAGTGCGGTCATAAGGACGACAAGCCGCAGCGACGAGCGGAAATCGATTTGCCGTAATATCGAAGAATTCTTCTCAATTGCTTTTTTTACGAATGATATGTCTTCGGCAAATTTATCGACTTGTTCGGGAGTAAGGGAATTCATAAAGCCTCCAACTAATGCACCAAAGTAGTTTATGATATAAACTTATTTATGAATATAACGAATACGGCTTTGAATGTCAAGCGCAATCCAAATTAAAGATCAAATCGCCGAACAAAACGGATGCGGGTTATTAACAAGTGCGGTAAAAGGTCTTGAGGGTTTGATTTTTGAACGAAGCGCCCGCACATTCAGTATTTTTCCCCGTTTTTGTGATAACATATCCATTTACCATCCACCTGCGAAAGCTTCAAATCGTCATCAGGGTATATAACGCCATCACCAGGTGTATTATCGCCTGCTTCCAAATAGATCACATCTTCATCTGTATTATTAACGAGACAATGCGCATCTCCAGCCCCGGCTTTGAAGCCTGCACACATACCCGGCGACATATCTGTAAACCCTTTGTTTGTATGAAGGGTAGGATTTCCTTGAAGTATGTAAACGAATTCGTCATCGGTAATATGAGCATGCCTCAGTGCTGAAACTGATTTCGGCTTTATTCGCGTAAGATTCACCGTTATATTGGTCAACCCAAAAACACCGCTTAATTGTTTTTTTTCCCGGCCTTGCATCATAGACGCAAAAGGCTCAGGAAGTATCGATGGAGCAATTCTGACTGGAACATTGTCTGCCAATACTGCAACTTCGTTATTGTTCATTTTATATCTCCTTTGTTGATTTTATGCAAATAGCTTTTCGCTACTCCTTAAGCTTTTTTTCCATTGCGATCTGCCGAGGATCAGACTTGCGAAACTCGTTGACATTCCGCATCCAGCTTCATGCCCTTACGGGTCACGCTTTGAAGCGTGATCGTCGACGGTCTTCCATGACCTCCGGCTGGCCCGCTCGTATGCCTTATGCCGGAATTTCCGTGCAAGTTCCTGCTTGGATGGCTTCTCAGGAGATTCGGATTGGGATTTTTTTGCAAATTTTGCAATATCATATCGTTCCATTTTCTTAACTTACAATATATGTTATTACAAAATTAAATATGAAATGAAGCAAGCCGTTTCACAATGTTTTGATTCGTGACAACAATGATCGGTTGACTCAAGGTAATATTATAACTCGGCTGGAGATCGGATTCTGAAAAACCGCATTTAAAAGCGATAAAAGATCACGAGTATTTTATTTTACTTCGAAATTTTACCACTATGCGTATCTACATTCCTAATTCGTCCCATTTCATAGGACTTAAACAGGGTGCCCTGTTTTTTGGAAAAAACGGGAACAGCCCTGTTCAAGTCATCTTGCTTATACACCGCATGGGAATTATGACCGGGATATTATCACTTTTCCGACACTGCGCCTACGACTCCCTCATCCTTTACCAATGTCCATTCGCTGTCCGGATTATATTCGTTTATCGCTGCCGCTATTCTGGAAGTCTTTTCGCCTAAATTCCGCTGAAAAACCTGCCCCTTCTGATTGACAATAAAAGTCATGATACCAGATTGATCCCAATGAACAGGATAGGCAACCAAGGCGAATCCTTTTGTCAAATTGCCATGGTCCATATAATTCATTTTTCCGTCGGGCGCGGCTTTCCATTGCTTTGTAATAATTCTAAAGCAATACCCGTGAAATGGATGCGGCCCCGATTTTTTATTCCCGATATAACCCTCGGCATTGGCTTCCGCAACCAGTGGCCCGAACGGACTGGTCCTTTCATTATCCGCGGAGGACCAATAAAGACCGTCTTTTTGCCCGGGTGTGCTTTTGAATTTCTGCGCGTACTTTATTCCTTGACTTGCGTCCGGGTTCATGGCGGAATATTGCTGTTGCGCCGTAACATAAGCACGGCAAACACCAATGGCATGGAGTTCATCTTTCCCGATATGTCGGTTTATGATTTCCTCTTTGCCTGCAGCAGTATTGAAATACCATTGGCCGTTTTCTTTCACCAGAGGAATCGGCAGCGGCCATTTTTTCGTGCCGACTTCAATTGTCATTGTATCATCGCCATCTTTTACAAGCGTATACCCCTCAGCCATAGCGGCTGCGAATTTCTGGGCATTATGAGCATCTTGCACTTCATCACCGGTCAAGAGTTCTTTGACCTCGGATCCAAAGATCTCATTCAAGGCGACTTTATCTTTACCTTCGGTAGCCGCTTGCAGGGCTTTTACAGCTTCATCCGGCGATGCGAACAATCGTTGAGCGACCACAGGCTTTGTTTGCGTTCCATTCGGCGGTGCAGCTGAAAGATCGGCCGATAAAACATTCCATGCACCAGCCAGCATTGCAATAATCAAGAGCCTGTAAAAATATTTTAATCTGTTCATCGTCTTCCCCCTTTATGATCATCAGAATGTGTTCCTTGACGTCCGTGAGCTTCACCGCGACTTTCAAAGCCGCGATGACTATAATTATGCGCTTCTCGCCCATCGAAATAAACGCCGCCAAAAAGATACTGATCAGGCTCCGGTACAACTACCGTTTCCCCATAATATCCTTCTCCAACGACATACCCACCACACCCCATTACGATAACCAAACATGCAATCGCCAATCCGATTCCGATCCACCCCATTGAACCATTTGCTTTATTCATGTGGTTCTCCAAATTGAAAATATTTCCACTTCACCAATTATTGGATTATTATATACGCAATAAACAAGCCATAAACCTTTTGATGGAAAGCCATAAAAAAGTTGAATTACAGAATTGGCTATTTCTGCCCTGATGACCATATACTGAATAGGGGGTATTCTATCGACTCTTACGGCCGTGCTTCGCGGCGGGATACGTTGTAGCGATTTTTTACACTCGGTAAACCTCGGTACCTTGCCTACGCAAAAGCCGACATTTATTCTTGAAAATGGGAATACCGATCTCAATAACAAGAAAGTGCACGCGCCTGCTGGTCTTTAGTCTGATCCTGCGTGATGTTTAGCTTACGGGTTCTTTAGGAATCTCAAATAGAAGGTTGCAAACACCAAAACAATTTAGAAATTACTCTTCGTTATGTTGTTTTAATTCTTTTAAATTGATCGGAAAGCAATTCACCATTTGTTGCACAACTTTCTGCCGGTATTTCATAAAATGCTATTACGATTGCCTCTTTCGAAATTCCTGTAATTCGATTGATTTCGTTTGTTATTACTTTTGACATTTCCGCTTTTTTATCGACTGATTGTGGCAATATTGTGATTGATACGATTGGCATAAATATCTCTCCTTTTTCTAGTTCCGGTTATTGTGTTATATTTTTTCTTTTTTGAAACCTACCATGGAAGTCAGTCTACCTAACGATACTGTTTCAAAACGGCAAAAGCGCTAAACGCAATCGTACCATAGGAATTCCGGGCAGGCTGAAAATAAATTTATAAACCCGCCGGGATTTTTGATTGCATCATTTTTTTTCGGCTAATTTTCCTTCCATCAACAATAAACGTGCCATCGCCAACTGCATGAACCATACGCTTTTCTTTTTTGGAATTATCAAAGTATGCGGCCACCCCTTCGAGAACAACAATATTATGCTTTTTAATTATGTCTACAACTTTGCACTCGATATTAGCCAAGCATTCTTTTATGCGTGGAGCTTTTACATACTTGCCTTTTGCAGGTGTTACCCTGAATTTATCAAATTTGTCTATATCGGTTCCTGAACATGTTCCGATTCCAACTATTTTATCAAGCATGTCGAGCGTCGGAATTGAAATAACACATTCTTTTGTCTTTTGTAAGGCGGCAAAGGAATAATTCCAGGGTCCGGTTGTAATTGCAAAAAGCGGTGTAAAATCCAAAACCATTGTCCACGATATTGTCATTATGTTGTTTTTTTTACCATCGTTAGTGGTTACAAAAACAACCGGTCCCGATTCTATCAAAGTAAATGCTTTTTTAATCTGAAGGTTACTCATGACAGTGTATTCTCATTCCTTTTTATTTGCCTCACATGCGTGTTAATTTGCGCCTTGTTAGAGCGCCTTTACTTTTGATGTCAAAAAGTCACATATGTCTATTACAGTAATTACGATTTAATAAGTCTGACTCCTAAATCAAAGGTTTTTTGCAAATCCTGGGCCAATATTTTTTCGAGACGATTGGATTTCTCCTCTTTATCCGGCATCAGATAAACGTCCTTTGAATAATCGTCAAATTGAACAGTATTTGTCAAAGTCAGTAGTTCACAACTACCCAATGTGCGGCCCATAATTCCCGTAAACCGAGTTAAAGTATCCTCAAATCCTCTTTCAACATAAATTTCATCATTGACATTCTGGTTCGTCATGAATTGATACTTAAAGTCATAAATCATATCATAAATAAATTAGGCCTCGCAGAATAAAAATGCAAATTTATCAAGGCCAAATTCCCTTTAAAGACAGTGAAGAACCCCGCATCAATAGCTTCGAGGCATCTTCCATCCCTATGAAAATGATTTATTTCTATTTGCTCGCTAATCCCGGAGCAAGCTCCGAGAAATGCGCTCGCTTGGGGATTCACTTGCCCATCCGTGTAACAATTCACTGCTTCATCCGGTCAAATAACATGAATTATTACCTATATCGTTTTCATTTTTAAGTGGAGGTCTTATGCGTTTCTTGTCATTTCTAACATCAGTTCTGGTCGCTGGTTCGCTTTCGATGGTCTCTGCCCAACAAGATCAGGCAAATCATCATCAGAAGATGTCGGTTGAGGAGCGGGTCAATCAGCTAAAGACCGAGCTTGGTCTTTCGGCGGATCAAGTACCGAAAATCACTGCAATCATGCAGGATCAGCATAACAAGATGCAGGCGCTTCATGAAAAATACGGCAAAGACCATGACGGCCTGCGGCATGCCATGAGCGCACTTCGTCCGACCTTTGACAGCGAGATTTCGGCGGTGCTTACAGCACCCCAGCAGAAAAAGTTTGAAGCTATAATTGCAAAACATGAGAAGGGAAAAAGCGAAGGAGCTCAAAGCAATTCACAGAGCAAACCCGCTCCGCAAAACAATAAAGCGCAGTAAAACCTTACATTTGCATAACGGCAATCTTTGTCGTGAGAGGCAGGTTATTCAGAATCTTCCTAAAAATATGATTTTTCATTACCATTTATTAATATATAACGTAAACTTATCCAATGCGGCATGTCCCCGAAGCGATAGCGGAGTGGGAAGCATGGGGCTAGAATTATTTGCGGGGAATGCGCACGTTTCAGGATTCATGATTAATCCTCTTTATTTTTCGCCTCAATTTCATTTTCTTTGTTCCTCTCCCAATACTTTTTAGCTTCCATCCTCAATTTAAAGTATGAAAAGATAAAGAATATCATGAAAACAATCAGGAGAATCCTGAAATATTCCGGAAGGGGATATTTTATAACATACCTGTTTGCTAAAAGCAAGGCAACGACAATACCATAAAAGCCGAATAATATCCGGATGAACATTTTTATGGTGCTTAATTCCATGGTACTCCTTTGTTATAACGGAATTTTCATTGAGTGACATTTGCGCACATGTTAATTGAATTGAGCGTTTTACCTACAGCGCGCAAATTCCTTATTCTTTCTCAAGCTTTTTATTTTTCAGGGTCAATACTTTTAACCTAACATTGCCGGTTATTTCTGAAACACAATCTCGCGCCCCAGTTTTTCCAAATTGTATCGATTTAATTTGACTTTCAATTTCTTTTAAAATTGATTTTGGTTTTATGTCGGTTTTTAAGACCTTATAATTTGCGACATACCCGTCGGAAGTAATTTGAAAATAGAAACTGCCATTTCCTTTAAAACTTGCACTTGCTTTTTTACTGTTCAATGCATATTTGCATTTTGCAATTTCACCCAGTATTTCCTTCATGACATTTTGCTTTGATCGACAACTATTTCCTTTCATAGATTTCACAACAACAGGCACTGGACAAGATACTATTCCCATTTTTCCCGTAAAATCCGATGCATTCAAACTTGTATCAAGTTGAATCGCGGTGGTTGTTGAATTGCTATAAACGCTTGCGAAAAGAAGCAGGAATAGTACAATGGCTTTTTCCATTTTTTATCTCCTTGGCATTACTATTTTATCGTTCAACATAGAATTACATTATTTAACCCCATGTTTCCCATGGGATAAGTTTACTTTATATATAGGTACTAACAAATTGAAGAACCCAGCAGCACGATGCTGGGCATCTTCCATCCCTATGGAAATTGATTTACTTATAGCCACTCGCTTGCCCCTCGTTTTGGTATTCAACATTACGTTCTGTAACCACAATGTCTTGAGCCTGAAGGTCGGAGCTTAATATTATTTTATATCTTCCGGACTTTGTAAATATCTTTTCATTACTCTTTTTTCCGCGTATGTAAGGCGACCCTTCGGCAGTATTAACGTCTAATTTTACGGTTTTTACAGTATCAAAATGATCGTAATCAAATACGGAGAATTGCGTACTGCCCACCAATGTAATGTTTGCCCTATACGACAAAAGGTAATTTGTACTATCAGGACCGATAATTGCTATTTCCTTTTCATGCGGTACGGTCATTGAAATTGTTAAGGTATCCCCGGGTTTTAATTTGAACGGAGAGCATTTCAAATTGTTTTCTTTTGCAAATGACATTGTGATGCCGATGAACAATACAAATAGCAATACATACTTTTTCATGGTTACTCCTTTTTGTGTAACACCCACTACGCATGCAAAGCCGGCCATAGCATCCACCTGCCAGTGATCCGCATAGCATCTTTCCATTCCCGAAAAAATATAGATGTTTCTGAGTGTCGTTGTCAAATTTGAACCTACCTGAACCTCTTCGTCTTATCACGGTCATAAAGCAATCTTCAAACCTATGGATTGTTGGTACAGAAATTGAGACGCGGTCCTATCCCATTCTCTGTGATTTCTCTTTTACCAATAAAGAAACCTGAAATTGACCCGGACGCCTAAATTCAAGGTAAATGGTTGCAGAGTTATCGGGTATTTCCCGTTTTTCCCCCATTGATATTCCCGGATGTTTGTATTATTAAGAATATTTTGGATAGAAATAAAGGTATCATATTCAGTTACTAAATCCCCATCGGTTTTTTGGTGCCATTCGAATTTTACATCAACGTTTTTATAATCTTCAATACGGTATTGTTCATTACTCCAACCTAGTACTGAATCGGCTCCATACAAATCTCGATAAGGAAATCCTGCTGAATAATTTTCTATGCAGTACGCGGTCAGTTTTCCCGGAATTATAGAAAAAGCCATAGAGGTCTTATTCGACAATGGACAATCCCAATCCGGAAAATACCTCTCATTTCCTTCAAATATGGTAGATCGGCACAGAGATGTCGTTGTGGTCAACGAAAACCATTTTCCTGTTATTGCCTCAATTTGCAAGTTAGCACCGGCAACCCTCATGGAAGCCTTTCGATTACCATCCAGATACGGCTTAAGCGGATCATCGTACATCAACGGCAAACGGTCCTTCCATTCTACAAAGCCGTCCGCATTAATTTTAACACAGTGGAATAAATTCCAAAGTTGGGTGAAATGGGAATGATACGTATGCGACAAAAAGGAATCGAAATATTCATTTGGGAGCAAACGAATATCCGCAGGCGCGGAATTGATTTCGGAAGAAAAAACCATCGTTCCGCTCAAAGCAGGGAATTTCAGAGAAAAACCAGGATCGATAAATTTTGATTTACCCCCGTAATAAGAGCCTAAGATCGAATTAACCTCAAATAATATATGTCCGATTTGCCTTTTGTATCCGATATGAAATTGACCATTATTGTCGTTACTTAAGCGATTATACAAAGGCTTCGAAGCAATACTATCTTTTAGCTCTACACTTCCGTCTGCATACAGGTGCTCGAAGAGAATACCTGTAATGAGCGAGGACTTTGCATCCGAAAAAAGCACTGCTTGCATGTTCAATGCGAGGTTACGACGTTCCACTTTCGTAATTGGGGTTATTATACCAAGACTTTTTGATGTCAGGAAGAATTGTCGTGAGCCTCCGAGCGATATATTCCATGGGACTTTCGCGAGAGAGTCGTGGGCAGAAATGGCAAAAATTTCCCAAGGATATTTTTCGATCGGAAAATTAATTTTTGAACCTTGCTGAAGGAGTTTAAGGTACTCACTGCTATTGACGTAATCATTGGTGCCTAACCAAACAAGTTGTTCGATTTTCACGGATTTCAGATTTTGTTCACCAATTGTCCGAAGATTCCATGCTGAAGCAGGAATGCCGTATCCTAAATCGTTACTTTGTCCAAGCAAAGCATTGCTCTGCGTTAAAAAGTAATTATCGGGAACCGAAAAAGAAGCCTGGTATCGATCCTTATTATTCCGTAAAGGTACATTGAGCGAGATATCCGATGATGACGTACTGAGGCCAAATGCAGCTTCTGGACGAGGCACTCGATTAAGGGTATTCAAAATAAGGGGATTGATTGTTATTACCGACCCTGCAGCTCCGCTATATTGGGACACCAGATTGGATGTGTAACAATTGACAGCATTAGGCAAAGCAAGCGTAACGACACTTTTATCAGCAAAACTGTGTCCGACAAAATCAGAAGGCGGGAAAATTGGAATTCCACGAATAAAGAAAAGGTTGTCAAACGGCCCTTCTCCATTTACCAACAATAACGAACCAGCTTCAGGAATGCTGTTTACACCGGGCTTTTGGAGGATAAGTGTTTGAAGATTCTCAATAATACCCGTTGTATTTTCAATACTTTTTTGGTCGAGCTTGGAAATATTCGATGTTCGCGATCCTCGAACAACCATTGAATCAGCAACGTTGGCATTTTTTTCTTTACTATTGATTGGGAGAGAAGCAAGAGGGCTCTGAGAAATCTCAGTTTCAGTTTTGGATTCTCGCGGTAAAAAAAGACAAACAAAAACCGAGACAAGTAAAAAGCCCTTCTTGCGAAGCACGAAGCTCCAACAACTATCACATATTTCGCAAATAGACATCATTATTATTAACCCGACAATTAAATATTACTAATAGCTTCCAAGGTCACTGCAATTTAAAATTCACCGTGTAAAGATATTTGATTTTAACTTTTTGTCCATTTATTCGAGGCTTGATTTCAAACGTAAACAGCAAAGTGGTTGTTGCAAAGGTTAAGCTTAATAAAATTACGATTTGTATAAAACTTTATTGCGCTGCGATTTTCTTGTGAAGAATTTTAACCGGGATTATCCATAACCTTTGTGATTTTCCCCTTTTTCATGTACGGGAAAATCAACTATCTTTACCATGGCAGAATTGCTACGCAATTCATAATAAATGGCTGCTTTCTTATTTCCTTGAAATCCTCATCATTTCACAAATAGATTGGTAATGAAAATCATAACTTACATTGTGGGAATACAGAAAGAGAAAATGCGACGACAACGCAATATCAAAACTATTATCACAAAACTCAAGTTTTGGCAATGCCCCGCAAAGGTACTCGCCTTTTTGCTTCCCCTCTTCATAAGTTTTCAAAAAGTCTTTCATCGCATTCATCCTGATAGTTCCAAGCTCTTCGATCGATCGTATCCTGTCCCAACAAAACCTGTCCTTGTTGTTTTTTGTTTGAGTCATGACAATATCAAAAGTGGCGGCAATTCTCTCAAATAGTTCTTCTTTGGAAAGAGAATAAATCGGATCGAGCGAAACGACTTTTCCACCGTTACGGTTACAGATGGAATTAAAATTAGCCGGCCCGTCGCCGCAACCGAGAATTCGTTTCTTAAAATCTTCCTGGTCAAGGTCGAACATACTGCAATATTCTTCATAATTCCTTCCCCATGGAACTACCGATTCGTATTGTATAGCCATTTTGTATGTTCTCCATTTGGAAAATAATTGCATCGGTCAGAAATATTTTTTTAAATATTTCAATACAATCGGTTCGCATCGAAAAAACAGTACAACGCCCTTGCTTCTTCGCAAAGATAAATCCCCTTTTTCGTGCAAAAGGATTTTATCGGCGATGAATTCGCCGCGCCATTTACCGCCGAAAATCATTATGAACCGCCACGATACTTTGTCAACTTTTACGCCGATCACCTGACAATTACCCGCTTCGAGCAAAGGTGTATTCCGCGACCTTCAATTTTCATGACGTAAAAGCCTGCATGCAGCGTAGATTCAATAGCGGCAAACTCCTGGCGCATGTTTTTCCCGGGCTTAATAATGGCAAGTTTTGCTCCCTGGGCCGAATAAAGCGCAACATCCACTTGCGTGTCGGCTGCAAGCGATAATATGTCGGGATTGTGCGTAAGCGTGTTATGCAAAGGATGTGCGGTTGTCATGGATGCGGCAAACCCCCCGATTGTTATTCTTACACTATCGGGTATTGTCGTTTGAAGCGTCGAAGATTGCTCGTTAACATCGTCATAGGCAAAAGCATAACTTTTTGAGTTGTAACTTATATCGGATTGATGCCAAAACCATACGTATTTGTTGTATGTATCAATGGTGAAGTATTTAGACACGTCATACCAGTTTTGGGATTGTCCGCCGGGAATCGTCAGGTCTATAACGCCTCGGTTGACGGCAGCGCTAAATTGCGCCTGAAAAGCCGCGTCTGCATTGACATCAGGAGTAGCGAGAACATCTTCGGCCAGTACCCCTTTGGCTTCAATAACTTCTTGGGTATTCGGTTTTGCGCTGATCCAGGCCGCAACGCCTCCGGGGCCAACCATTTTTAATGATCCATTATCAACGCGGCCGCGATATTCGCCCCGGTCGCCAAGTGATACAACCAAGTCATTATTAGAGTAGTAGTTCCAGATTCTGTCGATGTAGTTTTGAAAATAGGCGGCCGATACGCCTGAATCTTTAAATTCCGCACGTTTCGATGGTTGCACAATGATACCGCCTAACCTATCGTTGGCAAACGCATCGGTTTCATAGCATGGTTTAAAATCACCGGTTGGAAATGTTGCTTTAAATCGATTGATGATATCTTTGTGCGATACCAATTCGCCCGTCTTTCCGTAGGCGTTGTTTGAGCCGGTGCCCCCCCATAATTCAAGGCCCATAGGATATTGATAGGCATCGACGCGCGATGTGTTGACCCATATTCCATTATCGGCCCACGCTAGCTCAATAAGCTCCCATCTGATTCCGATATTGGGGTCCGTTGGATTTTGTAAATCCGCACCCGCGTAGCCGCCGGTTGCAAAAAAATGAATATATGATGGTTTTCCAAATGAGAAAAGCATCCGACAACCGACGATTTTAGGGACATATACCGTTTTATTTTTAATATCACTCAATTTTGTAAACATCGATGCATACCCCCAATCGCCGGCTGTTTTGTGGACGGTATTCCATGTTGTGTCGATTTTTTTCTCCGCAGGAGCATCAACGTCATTTTCTTTCATGTCTATCCATACGCCTGTGCCATTCGTTGCACTGGTTTGACCGACCAAACCCACATAGATTTCATCGTCGCTGAAATCGGGAGATCCGTTGGCGATTATAAACGGAACAGTTGCTTCGCCATAAACGGTAAACGAAAACAAAAGAGAAAGTAAAACGATTTTTTTCACAATGCCTCTTCCTAATAAAAAAAAATCAGAAAACCACCGTCGCCGCGGCAACAACACTCAGTATGGCGCCCAAAGTCTGAAAAGCCGTCCTCGTATATAAGGAATTTTCGACGGCGTCGATTATTTCATTAGGAGGAGGCACTATTCCCAGGTAATCTTCTGTTTTTTACA
>Ga0182027_10011084_pt1 | contig 12769 bp, 14 predicted proteins | sample 712E1DmetaG_FD_121300 | JGI IMG/M metagenome (GOLD analysis project Ga0182027, IMG submission 121300) | Permafrost microbial communities from Stordalen Mire, Sweden - 712E1D metaG (Illumina Assembly) | ecosystem: Environmental > Terrestrial > Soil > Wetlands > Permafrost | place: Sweden...
ATGTCTCAAAGAGTAGCTTGCGTTGTTGTGCTGTCGTAAATCCATAGTAGGTGCGCTTCGGGCTCATTTCTTTATCTTACCCGATTTTCTCCGTTCATCCAAGATGCTATTGATTAATACAAATTCAAACAACTTTGTTCTGAAATCTTACGCGGCAAACAACAAGAAGCGCATCACCTCATAGTAGCTATCGTTCTCGAAGCGGACAGTTACATCATCTTTCTGAATCGCTCCGGGATAAAAGGCGAAATGATAGGCATCATAGGCGCGGCGGTATTGGATCTCCACCGAAAAGTGCGCCGGCAGGCTGACCTGACACAAAGACAAATCGCCTTGAAGGGCTTTGGCCACGCCCTCACGGATCCGGGCGGTCGCTAGCTCCGGGTGGATGCTGACGGTAGAATTCCCGACGCCTTCCTTGACAGCCACCGTCCCAATATGAGGGTTGAACCCGACAATTTCCGTGCACAGGCCCTGGTCACCGGAGACGAACACGACCGGCACTTTAACGGATGCGGCGGCATAGGTGTGGATCAAGAATTCGGAAGTTGGTTTCTCGTTGATGAACATGCGGGTGATGTTGCCGGTCATGGTGTGGGCCAGCGGGCTGGAGCCAGCCCCGCCGCGCGAGTGGTAGCCGATCAGGCAGACTGCTTGAAACGTTTCGTTCAGTTCCTGCACCATTATGAAGGGATGGCCGCTCCAGCCGCGGATGAGTTTGGCTGCCTGCGGCAGTTTGGAGGCGATGATATTCCGGGCGCTATCGTGGGCATCCTTGACCCAGATCTCGGTTGCGCCAGCCTCGAGAGCCCCTTCGCAGGCTGCCACTACTTCGGCCGTCATCTGCTCCCGGAACTGGTTGTATTCCCCTTTCGCCAGGTCGGTTTCATCCCAATGGGTCACGCCGGTGACTCCTTCGATATCGGCACTGATGTAGACTTTCATGATTGTCTCCTATTCTTTTTCGGTCTGTTTTACATTTTATGGTGCGGCTATGTAAACATGTACTTCTTTATCGAGCCGGCCTTGTAGATGATCCTTTTCTACTTCAAGGTCATAGCGGGTCTGCAAGTTGATCCAAAAGTGCTCTGACAACCCAAAATAACGGGATAATCGGAGGGCAGTATCGGGAGTGATAGCCCGGGTACCATGCACAATTTCATTGATGCGCCGGGCGGGAACGCTGATATCTTTCGCCAGCTTGTATTGGCTGATATTCATCGGCTTGAGGAACTCCTCAAGCAAAATTTCTCCGGGATGGATGGGGGCAAGTCTTTTTTTTATCTATATTCCTGAAAAAGAGGTATATTTTTATCAGAATTAGTGATAATCTGAAAATTCTACATCATAGGCGTTTTCTTGTCGCCAAGTGAAACAAATGCGCCATTGGTCATTAATGCGGATACTATATTGCCCTGCTCTGTCGCCAGTTAGTTTTTCGAGGCGATTGCCAGGTGGGATGAGCAGATCCTGCAAAACCTCCGCAGCGTCCAAGATCTCTACCTTCATTTGTGCAACCAACTGAACATCGGGGGGCAGTTTTCGTGAAAACGTGCGCCTGAACGGTCTTTCAGTTTCCTTATCTGCGAAGATCTTCATCATCAGGAGAATAATAACGCTTTGCGTTATTAGTGTCCAGCGTCATGGCTGGCAAAAACTTCCACCTCTCAAACGTCTATCCTGAAAATCAGGTTCGAATATCATAAAGACCCTCGGGCCAGTCTTCCCGAGGGAAACCTGGGTTTTTCGCTCAAAGCTGATAAGAATTAGCGGATTGTTGATCGCTTCCCCCTTACTCCTCCTTACTCTTTTGCCAAACCTTCCGATCGGCGGGATTGTCACCATCCAGCCAGGCCGGGTGGACTTCCGGATGGAGCCGAAAACCGTGCGCCTTCCATAGGTTGGCTGCCAGGCGGGCGGGGTCGCTGTGCAGACCCTGGCGGGCGAAGTATTCGCAGATACGCGTGATGTCCCGGCTGAAGATCGGGTAGGCGCTGCGATGGCTGGCGGGGGAAATCACCTGCGGAAAATCGATCAGGGTGATCTGGCCTTCCCAATACAATATGTTATAGGCCGAAAGGTCGCCGTGAACGAGACCGTTTGCCAGCATGATTTCGATGTTATGCAGAATGCGCTCATACAACGGTCTGACCTCCGCGGGTTCCAGCGTGACGGTATTGAGGGTTGGGGCAGCGGAGGTTTCATCGCCAATATAGCCCATCAGGATGGCATTTTCGCCCATTTCATAGGGCTGCGGGACATCCGCGCTGGCGGCATACAAGGTTTTGAGGGTCTGGAATTCGTAGGCGAGCCAGGATTGGTGGCGGATCTGCTCCCCGTAGACGCTGCGCTTGTGCCTGGCTTTCAACATGCCCGGGTCATCGATGGGGTGGCCGTTTTCATTCAGGTCGGCGCGGCCCTGGCGGTAAAGCTGGTCGTTCTTCAGGTTGCGCAGCATGCGCGGCCGGAAGACTTTGGCCGCGACCAGGCCGGATTTGACCTGGTCGCCGGCGCGGCACAGGTAGACCGAGGCCTCCTTACCGGCCTTGATCTTCGAAAGCACATCCGAGATCCAGCGCTGCTCGAAGAAAGCGCCGAGGGAAGCGAGCAGCCAGCCTTCTTCGAAGCGGGCGGGTTTGTAGGTGAAAGAAAATGACTGGCGGCTTTCGTCTTGTTTCTGAAGGAATTGCTGGACGGTTTGAGGGGCCAGCTTGGGCTTATTGGTGCGAGGGCGGTGAACTTGTTCGAACTGCCCATCGTCATCCAGATCATCATAATATTTTGAAAGGGTATCCATTTTTGACTCGACAACAAAAAACCACCGTACCCGAATGGGTAATGTACCCGGAAGGGCACGAAAAATCTCCTACCCTGTGGCCTTTGAGGAATCAAAAGCCGCAGGCGGCACGCCTGCGGCATGGACTGACATAATCGGAATAGATCAGTTCTTCATATCCACAGGAGGCGCGCTTAATTCCAGCCTTACAGCCAATTCAATTTTTGACATGGTTTGCGAGCCTCCTTTCGATGGTTTTATGGTACAAAAGCGAGTCTATCACTCCAAATGTTACCCGTCAAGGAATCGCAGAACCTATTCAACTATGAATGAATAGGTCACAAATTGAGAGTGTGCGGCTTCGTACTCTTTCGGGTATGCTAAGCGCACACTCTCAATTTGCGGTTCTTCTACAATTTTCTTAGTTTTTATATTCCCAGACCGAGTGATATGCGCCGATCGACTCAAAATAAGTCAACATGCGCTGGTAAAAAGGATGGGTGGCGATCGTGGCGCTGTCGCCGATGACGATCAGCTTGCGCCGGGCGCGCGTCAGTGCCACATTCATCCGCCGCACATCTTCGAGAAAGCCGATTGTCCCTTCCCGGTTGGAACGCACCAGCGAGACAAGCACGGCCTCTTTTTCGCGTCCCTGGAACCCGTCCACACTATCAATCTCCAGTTCGGGCTGTTGAAGGCGTTCACGCAGCAGGCGGACCTGCGCCGAATAGGGCGAGATGACGGCAATCGCAGCGGCGGAAAGCCCGGCATCCAGCAGCGCCTGCACTTTTTCAACCACCAGGTCCGCTTCTGAAAGGTTGAACAGGCTGTCGCCTTCCGGCTCGGCGTTTTCATCGTAACTGGCTCCAGCGGTGTCGATAAAATCGATCGGGGTTTCGGTCAATTCGTTGGCGGCCAGGCCGGGTAAATCCTGCAGCAGGTGGTCGCGCACGGCGCCGTCGGCAACCAGGCTGTCCTGGTAAAACTCTTGCGACGAGAATTTCATGATGTCTTGATGCATGCGGTATTGCACTATCAGGAGGCGCGAAATATCCTGGCCGGACTGTTCGATCAGTCGTTCCAACAGGCTGACGTTGAACCCCTCGGACGCGGCCTGGACGGAAATGATCGTGGGCGGAAGCTGAAAGTGATCGCCAGCCAGCACCAACCGGTCAACGATCTGGAGCGGCGACCAGGCGGCGGCTTCGGTACTCTGGCTGGCCTCATCCATAATGCACCAGTCAAAGTGCTGGCTGTCCAACAGGTCGCGATCCAGACCGGTCAGCGTGGCGCAAACCACCCGGGCCGAGTCCAGCAGGCTTTCGGCCACCTGATCCTCGATCTTGCGGGCATCCGCCAGCATTTGTTTGGCTTCCTGGCGTTTGGCGCGCCGCTCACCCGGTTCGGGCCTGGCACGCGTGTATTTGGCGGCCTGCTCACGCAGGGCGTAGGCCTCACGAGTCAGCTTGCGGGCCAATTTGACATTGGGATGGGTTTCCACCAATGCATCCAGTGTGTACTGGCGCAGTTCCGGCAGCACGCGCGCCGGATGCCCGACGCGAATGGCTTTTTCGCCGGTCGCACGCAGTTTTTCGAACAGAGTGTCGACCGCGATGTTGCTGGGGGCAACCGCCAGGACGCGCTGCCCCTTGCGTGTGATCTGGCGGATCAGTTCGATGAGCGTGGTGGTCTTGCCCGTTCCAGGTGGGCCGTGGATAATGGCTACATCATCGGCCGTCAGGGCGAAGCACACAGCTGCCATTTGGGATGGGTTCAGGGTTGCGTCATATGCTGGGCTAGACTCAACCGGATGGAAAGCCGGGGAACGGAGCCCGAGCAAAACGTCGCGTAAATCTGCGAAGCGGGAATTCGTAGCGGCGCTGGCTTTTTCCAAGCCCTGACGCTGGCGCTGGCGGGAGATTTCGTCGCTGGAACGATCGAGCCGAAAGGTGGATCGTTCGGATTCGGTCTCCGGCCACTGGGAAAAGGCCACCTGCAGGCTGTCTTTGGATACGCGGCTGACCACGCCGCGCCAGCCGTCTGCCTTACCCTGGCTGCCTTCTTCGGAAAGAATGACCGGCGTCCCGCTGCCCAGGCGTGTCCAGGGCAGGGCCAGCGTTTGGTTGCGCTTGCCGAACGTCAGCAGGATGCGGCCGCCCAGCCCGGCGTCTTCATCCCGGATGACGAGATTGATCAGTGTGGAGCCGGAGGCCTCGGCCGCGGCAGGGGAGCGGCGCTGCATGTCATGCAAGGCTGCCTGCTTTTCGGCCTCGGCTTCCATTTCGAGCAGGCGGATCAAGCGGTCAAAATAAGGTTTTATGCTTGGTTTTGTCAAAGATGTCCAACTGCTAGCCTTTGATTGCTGACTGCTGAACCATGCGTGCGGCCTCGAACCCGGCCACCAGGGCCTTGCGGTTCATTTCCTCGGTGCCGTGCGGGGCACGGGCGGTGACGGCTTTTTCGATGGCCTCCCGGGACACCACACCGGTCAAGCCAACCAATACCCCCAATGCGACCGTATTGGCGGTGATGGCTTTCCCGGTGGTCTGGAGCGCCAGCCAACCGATCGGGATCTTGACTGCTTCCGGTATCCGGATAGAGTGCACGGCGTCACTATCCACGATCAACAGACCGCCCGGTTTGACGCTGCCGGCATACTTATCGAAGGCCTCCTGGCTGAGCGTGACCACCACATCAGTGGAAAGCACTTCGGGGTGGTCGATCTCGCCGGCGGCGATAACCACCTCGGATTTGCTGGCCCCCCCACGCGCCTCGGGCCCATAGCTCTGCGTTTGTACCGCCATCTTGCCTTCGTAAATGGAGGCGGCCTCGGCCAGGATGATGCCGGCCAGGATCATGCCCTGGCCACCTTCACCGGCCAGCCGGATCTCGGTGCGGGCTGCCATCGGTTCGGTCATTTTTCGCCTCCCTGAACGCGGGTGATCAGGTTGGAATAGACCGTTGTGTACTGCGGGCGCTGGATTTTGACGAAATTGCCGCGCAACACCTTGGTGTTGCTGGCCTGTTCTTCCGGGCTGAGCCGCCCAAAGGCGCTCTGGGAAATGCTGCCATCTTTCAGGGCGCGCATCATATCGGCGGCTGTGCCAAGTTTGTTCAGGCGGCCGTAAGTGGTGTGACAGTAGCTGACCGCCTCGACCACACTGAAGCCGTCACTGGCGATGGCTTCGGAAATGAACTTATCCAGTTCGAGGGCATGGTAGACCGTGCTGCGCGCCACATAGCTGGCTCCGGCCGCGGCAGCCAGGTCGCAGATCGGGAAGGGCGGTTCGATGTTGCCATACGGCGCAGTGGTGGCGCGCATGTTGATGGGCGTGGTGGGGCTGTACTGGCCGCCGGTCATGCCATAAATGGCATCGTTGACCACGATGGCGGTGATGCCGATGTTGCGCCGGGCGGCATGGATGAAATGGTTGCCGCCGATGGCCAGGGCGTCCCCATCGCCCATGATGGCAATAACCTTCATATCGGGACGGGCAATTTTCAGGCCGGTGGCAAAGGCCAGGGCGCGACCGTGGGTGGTGTGCAGCGTGTTGAAATCCAGGTAGATCGGCATGCGGGCGGTGCAGCCGATGCCGGCAACCAGGGCCACGTCATCATTCTTCAGGCCGAGGTGGTCGATGGCACGGATAAGTGCCCCCATTACTATGCCGATCCCGCAGCCGGCGCACCAGATGGTGGGGAACTTCTTGTTCTTGCGCAGTTTCTGGAGGGTTTCACTGCTCTCGAACCAGTTTTCCGCGGGCATCTGGGCTTCGTTTTCTTCCAGATCGTGGGCTTCCAAGATAGGATCGTTCATACTTTAGCCTTCCAGCGCGTCCAGGACCATCTGTGGCGTGACCATCTCGCCGTTGGCGCGGGTGACACGTCTGACTTTCTTGCGGCCAACCATCCGTTCCACTTCATAGGCCAGCTGGCCCCGGTTCATCTCAGGCACAATAATATGGTCCACGCGCTCACCCAGGGCCTCCACCTGAGCTTCCGGGAAAGGCCAGATGGTCAGCAGAGTCATCAGGTCCACTTTTTGCCCGCGGGCGCGCGCCAGTTTGAGGGCGTGCCGGGCGGTGCGGGCGGAAGCACCATAGGACAGGATGGCGGTCTTTGCACCCGGCATCTGATCCTCTTCGAGCATGATGATATCGTCCAGGTGCTTTTCCAATTTCGTATTGACCCGTTCCAGCCAGGGATCGATCTCATCTATGCGCTGAGTGGAAAAGCCCTGTACATCGTGGAAGAGACCTGTGATATGGTAGCGATAGCCTATGCCAAAATTAGCCAGCGGCGGCACATCCCCAGGCTCGTTGCGGTAGGGGATATACTCCCCATCCTTTTTTGTCACCCGGTACTCGGGCATGCGGATGGTTTTAAAGTCCGGCAATTCGACCGGTTCACGCATGTGGCCGACGATCTCGTCGGTCAGAAGGATCACCGGTGTGCGATATTTCTCGGAAAGTTCAAATGCCTTAACGGTCAGGTCGAAAGCTTGGCGGACCGAGATAGGGCTTAACGCGATGATGGGATGGTCACCGTGCGTGCCCCAGCGCGCCTGCATCACATCGCCCTGGGAGGCGGCGGTGGGCTGGCCGGTGGAAGGGCCCAGGCGCTGCACGTTCACTACCACGCAGGGGATCTCCGCCATGGCGGCATAACCGATATTCTCCTGCATCAAAGAGAAACCGGGCCCGCTGGTGGCAGTCATCGATTTCAGCCCGCCTACCGAAGCGCCGATGATGGCCGCCATGCTGGCGATTTCATCTTCCATCTGGATGAATTTACCACCCAGCTTGGGCAGTTCACGCGCCAGGATTTCAGCCACTTCCGTGGAAGGCGTGATGGGGTAGCCTGCATAGAAGCGGCAGCCGGCCGCAAGCGCACCCCAGCCAATGGCATCGTTCCCTTGCATCAACTTGATGACCAATGTTTTCTCCTGGTGGTAACGAAGTAATTCGTCACTACTCCAGCTTTCTGATGACAATGGCAAGATCGGGACAATGGGTATCACAAAAATGACAGGCGGTACATTTATCCGGTAGCACCACCCTGGGATGCTCGTCGCCCGGATCCATCGCCAGCACTTTGGGAGGGCAGAATTCCACGCAGATGCGACAGCCTTTGCACCAGGTGGCATACAGGATGACCTGGCCGCGCGGGCCTTTTTTAAGTGGGGCCGCCGCAGGTGCGGGCATGGGAGGTTGCGATGTTACGGCTGGCATAAATAATACCTTTCGATTAACCGGTTTCGCCAATGCGTTATTCTACTATAAGTAGTGTTCTTATCAGGGATGAAGAATATCCTCTTTCCCTTATTACGCGGAGTGTTCTCTGAAAGGAAGCCGATAACCTGATATTTCGGTTTTCTCCGAAGCAGTGCTACAATTGGGCTGAGAGAAGCTGCCATGGATAAATCTGCCCTTTCCGCGAAATACTTTCAGATCCCGGTAATAGCAATTTGTCTGCTTTTCGCCGGTGTGGCTTGCACGAGCGCACTGACAACAACGCCGGCAGCCACACCGGCAGCCACAGCTGTTTTGCAGACGGTGGTCGCGCCGCAGGCAGTCACCCAGGCGACCGAAATTCCCACCATCAATCCTCCAACCCCAACGGCCTCGGCGACTGCCGACCTGGAGGCGATGCCTGGTCTGGCCGGGAGATGGATTGATCCGGACTCCACCAATGACGATACCGTTTCCACCATTGTATGGCAGAACAGCACGTATGTTGTAACCTCTGTAATCAATACCAGCAGGGGTGGGAATGAGTTGAAAACTTTCTCCTGGGCAAACGGGGTTTTAACCTGGAGATATTGTCCATCCAATATGCAGGATTGCATCATTCAACATACGGTTGCTCTGAATGGGAATATCCTGACGGTTAGTTGGGCCTGGTCGAGCGGAAACAATTCCGGCACATCCGACCTGCAGCGCCAGCCATAAATCCAAGGGGATTCAAGAAAGAAGCAGTACGGGTACCGCGTCTAACAGAACCGTTTTTCCTGATTCCGCCAAGAAGCAGTACGGGTACAGCGCCTAACAGAACCGTTTTCCTGATTCCGCCAAGAAGCAGTATAATCCCGCCATGCTTATCAGTACACCACATTCCAGACGCAGACGGGTTTCCCCGCTTGTGTACATGCTTATACCGGTAGCTTTTTTCCTTGGGTTGGGAGGCGGATATTTGTTATGGGGCAGCACTCAGCCGTCAGTTGCTGCCGGTTCCAACACAGCTGACACCAATGTGCCACGTAAGGTGACCGTTTCGACAGATAACCAACCGTCCCTGGGGCCAAGTAATGCCCCGGTTACCATCGTTGAGTTCAGCGATTACCAATGCCCTTATTGCCAGGTTTGGGACCAGCAAGTTTACCAGCAGTTGATGACGAGCTATCCAAACAAGATCCGCTTTGTTTACCGGGATTTGCCGTTGCCAATGCATCCTGAGGCAATCCCTGCAGCGGAGGCCGCGGATTGTGCCGGCGAACAAGGCGCGTATTGGAAATACCATGATGCCCTTTTCATTCAACAATATGGCTTGAGCCGCTCGGCTTACGATCATTATGCGGCAGATTTGGGACTGGACAGCAAAGCATTTGCCACCTGTCTCGACAGCCAACGTTATTTAAGCAAGGTACAAGCCAATGCAAGTGACGCAGCCAGCGCTGGCTTGAACAGTACGCCATCTTTTGTTATAAATGGCAAAGTTCTTATCGGGGCGCTTCCTTTATCGGACTTTAAAGCAGTCATTGACGAAGAACTGGCTGCAAAGCCTTAGGGCCGATCCGAAAATTAAGGAAAAGGTCGCATTTTGAGTGCCTGCACTCAAAATGCGGTTCTGCAATAATTTTCGGATAAATTCTTAATTTTTCAACTTGCCCGAAAGGGCACTTTCACGAGGTAACCTTTCAATAAATGAAAGGGAATGGATGAACGGTGAGCCGGCGCGAAACAGCGTGAAGCGGTACCGTATCCCTTTGCCCTCAGTTTGTTGTGACGATACCTCAAGAGGAAATATATGAAAAAATTTATAGCCATTGCAGGGAACATTGGCGTAGGTAAATCTACGCTGGTGGAAATGTTGTGCGCAAAATTGGAATGGACGCCGTTCTTCGAGCCGGTGGCCGAAAACCCCTACCTGTCCGATTTCTATCGGGATATGCAGACCTGGGCTTTCCATTCGCAGATCTTCTTCTTAACCCACCGCCTGCGCGCACATCACCAACTGGCGCAGTATCCTACTTCGGTCATCCAGGACCGTTCGGTGTACGAGGATGCCGAAATTTTTGCCCATAACTTGTTCCTGCAAGGGCATATCCGTCCGCGTGATTACCAGACCTACCGTGAGCTTTATCTGACACTGGTAGAATTCCTGCCTCCGCCCGACTTGGTCATCTACCTGCATGCCTCCGTGAATACGCTGGTTCAACGAATTGGCCGGCGTGGGCGGGATTACGAACGGACCATTCCGGCAGATTACCTGGCCAGCTTGAATAACCTGTATGAATCCTGGATCTCGGATTTCACGCTTTGCCCGGTGCTGACCGTCCCGGCTGACGATGTCGATTACGTGGCTCACCCTGGCCATCTTGAATTAATTGTGAGCAAGGTACAGGAAAAACTGACCGGTAAGGAAGAGGTTGTTTTCGACCCGGAAGAAGTGGCGCGGGCTGCCTTCGATTAATTGTTTCCCCACAAAAAAATCCCCGGTCTGCCGGGGATTTTTTTATTCCACGAATGTATCCCATTTCCAGCGACTTTGCAGCCAAAACAACTTTTCTCCTGGATTGGCGGCAATCCCGGCGTCGAAACTGCCACATTCGGCCAGGACGATGGATAGGGGGGCGGTATTATCTAAGGAGCAGACGGATGAGTTTCCCGCCGGGACACCGGGTGTGCCGATATCAAGGAAAATATTAGGCAGGCCCGGGCTAGGCAGGCAGATGTACCCCCACTTTCCGGTCCCGTCCGGTTGTCGGCAAAAGGTCCGATCGGCCCGTTCCACTGCTGGATAGGTATAAGCATCCGCAATCAGCCCGGATGATTTCAGCAAGCGGACGGTGCCGCCGCCAAGACTGAGGGAAAGGCCGGTCTGGGAGCTAAAAAAGAAGGCAATCTGGCGCGGCTGCAAGGTTATGGCCGGCAGGGTAAAAATTTTTGGGCTGCCTATCCCGTTATCCAGTTTCCAGTTGGCTACATTTACGGCAATGGTAGAGACATTGATGATCTCGATGTACTCATCCCCAACGTTGGCTGTACCGTCGCCGTTCCAGTCACTGCGCGGGTGGGGCAGGATTTCATTCAGTACCACTGGCTGGGGAATGGCAGTCGGACCACGCGTGGGGGTGGGTGTAATGGTCGGCGAAGGTGTGTTTGTAGGAGTGGACAAAACCACCCCGGGGCACATCGCTGCCGGGCTATCCTGGTTCAATGGATCGGCCGGGGATTTGAGCGCGAAATCAGCGGCATTATTATTGGTATCGAAACAGGCAGTCTCACCGCCAGGTTTCCGTTCGTAATCCTGGTCAGATGTTCCTGCGAGCGGCTTAAGGATATTCCCTTCGTAATAATACGTCCCGGTGCACATCCCAACCTGGTCTATGGTATATCCGGAACTACTGACCAGGGCCAACCCGCCGTCATTTGCAATGCCGGGAGAGAAAATTTGATCCGCGATGGTGATACTGGAGGAGCCGCTGGCGGCAAGCAGGTAATGCTGGCCGGGTTGCAGGATGGTGCCGTAATAGATGGTTGCCAAGGTCTGAACAATGCTGCCGCACGAACTCGAATTTCGAATCATCCAATACCCAATATTGACTGCCGCGCCAGTGGGATTGTAGAGCTCCACGAATTCATCACTCAATCCCAGGGGGCCGACCGTGCGGAATTTGCTGATCACGAGGTGATTCGGAGCTGTGGGCGTAGCCGTAAAAGTGGGGGTAATGCTGGATGTTGGGGCGATCGTGGGGGTTTCAGTGATGGTGGAAGTTTGTGTGTTTGTGGGTGTCAATATAAATGTAGAAGTGGCGCTAGGAGTCACGGTGTTTGTTGGCGTTTCGGTAGGCGTGGGCGTGTCGGTTGGCAACGTGTCATCTGCCATTGGCCGGCTGGCCGGCGCGGCGCTTACGCGGCTGATTGCTGCCAACCCAAACAAGCTGCCAACAAGCATTATAGCGACTAAGCTACGCAGATAAAAACTTTTGTCGCGCAACATGACCGGTGAAATAACCTCCCGGCAATGATAACATATTCGGCCTGCAGATTGCCCTACGCCTCTCTTAGGGCGGATATAATGGATTTGCCGAAAAAGCTAGCGGGGCTCTACAACCAATTTTATGGCAGTGCGAACTTTATCCTCGATTTCCACATCGACGAACTCCGGCACGCATACCACCGAAATTTCGTCACCCTTGAGGTAGCCGGTTGCCAGAACGAGTGCCTTGACGGCCTGGTTGACCGCACCCGCTCCAATTGCCTGTACTTCCGCCCGTTTGTGTTCGCGGATGACACCCGCGATTGCCCCGGCTACTGCGGAGGTACGGGAGGTTGCGGACACTTTGATAATATCCATATCATTTCTCCCTTGAACGAACGATCAGTGAGAGGGGCACGCTTCTGCCTTAAATTGTACATTATTTAGGGGCGCGATACAAGATGCAAACGAATAATGTCTGAACATTTTGAGTGGATTCGGTTGCGCAGAATGCCCGTAGGGCGCGCGACCGCACACTCAAAATGCTGAACCGTTCTAATCTGAGGATAGGTTTATGGATTGTTTTATAAGAAATTAGAATTACAGCGCAAGGTCGATTGCATGTTAGATACAGCAAAGTTGCAGGGACAGGATGGCAAGACTCTTCCGTGGAGGCACCCGGGGGGCATCTCCGCTGAGAGCGAAGAAAGGACAAGGAAGGGCGACCCACCGGATCGCCCCTACCGAAAAAAACCCTTTTTACTGGTTGCGCGAGGGTGTTTTTACATAATA
>Ga0182027_10011086_pt1 | contig 12767 bp, 10 predicted proteins | sample 712E1DmetaG_FD_121300 | JGI IMG/M metagenome (GOLD analysis project Ga0182027, IMG submission 121300) | Permafrost microbial communities from Stordalen Mire, Sweden - 712E1D metaG (Illumina Assembly) | ecosystem: Environmental > Terrestrial > Soil > Wetlands > Permafrost | place: Sweden...
GATGTTGTGCTCTCGGAGGTGGACGTTGTGCTCTCGGAGGTGGACGTGGTGCTCGCGGAGGTGGACGTGGTGCTCGCGGACGTGGACGTGGTGCTCGCGGGGGTGGAGGTGGTGCTCGCGGACGTGGACGTGCTGCTCGAGGAACTGGAAGTTGAGGGGGGAGGCTCGATGGTCGTTGTCGTGCTCTTGGACGTGGACGTGGTGCTCGCGGACGTGGACGTGGTGCTCTCGGTGGTGGACGTGGTGGTCTCCGAGGTGGTTGTTGTGGAAGCCGTGGTCGAGGACGAAGTCGTCGAAGTAGAACTCGTCGGAATGGAAGTCGTAAGCGGTGGGTTGGAACCGCCAGTGGTGTTCAACAGCTTGCCCGATTTTGGCATGATCAACCCCCCGGCAAAATTCGTCTGGAAGTACGTGGCGTTTCCCGGGAGAGCACGGGAGGTGGCATCTGTCATGTAATTGAACTCCCAACTGACGCCGTACTCAGGATTCGCAGGCGTGGAATCGACAACCGTGAGGAAAAGAAAGCGGTTACTGAGGTCGACCTTGTCTGTGAGGATCACGCCGTTGTCAGGGCGGTCCGCGGCAGATTCGTACCACACCAGCTGAGTGCGCTTGTTGGATTGAAACCCGTTCTGGTGGTCGGCCGGGTTCGTGGTGTAAACACTTTCTCGTTGGATGCGGGCGATGGCGCCTTGCGGCACGGCAGCGCCGCCCACATATGCGGGATCGTAATAGGAGATCGGGTGAGGAAACGTCAGTGTGACCGTTGTCGCTCCGGGCACATGAGGGGGGCATGTGAAGGGTATGCCGGGGACATTTGGGTTGGCGTCGCTGGAGGGGGAGACCAAGTTCGTCGACTCCAGAAGGATATAGTCGCCACTCTTGGGATATTGATCAAGTGGAAGAGGCTCAACCGGCAACGTGAGCGTGATGGTGGTTTCTGATTCAGCGACCGGCGAGGATGAATCTACTGTCAAAGGAAGCCCGACATTGGTGCGATAGAAGAGTGTGCCGTAACGGTACGCCACCTCGGTACGATTTTTTCCCCTGTCGGAAGAATCTGTCTGCGGATAGATGGCTGGCAGCGTGCCTTGCTTGTCCTGGCTGACCGACTTCGAAAGTTCGCGATTGATATGTTCCTCGACGAGCCGCGTGGTGCTGGCCGCGTCTGACACCATCTGATTCTTGTAGTATAACTGCGCGGCCACCACGAGGAGCGTGCCCACGGCAGCCATGACCAACAGGCCGATGAAGGAGGCTACCACCACTTCAACCAGTGTGAAACCCTTCTTTCCGCGGGGATTCCTGGCGCGCGACTTTGAGGAAGCGGAGTTCACTTCGTGTTGCGTAGTACGGAGAGGCTTTGCACGACCTGCTTGCCGTTCACCGTGTATGTGATGGTAAATGTGCCCAAATACAGCGCGCCGCCGTGGTACACGTAAGTGGAACCAATGGACGCCATGGGGACAATCTGGCCGTTGACGCTGGCGTCGTTCTGGTTAAACGAAATCACCTGCACAGTATGCGTGACCTTGGCCCCGTTGGGGAGGGCATTTGTGCTAACATTAGCATCGGTGTTGGTGGGCTCCGGGCCGCCGAGCGCGATCAGCCCGCTGCCATGGTTGTTGTCGTGAGGAGTGGTGTAGCCTGGCACGTCGCTAAACCTGTCCAATGTGCAGAGAGCATCACCAGTTCCGGTCGGATTCACCTCGGTCGGGTAGTTGGGTGAGAACAGCCAACGGGATTTAACCGTGCCATCAGAAGGAGATGTGTCCTGAGCAACGAGGCGTTCGAATTGATCGGCATACGCACGCAGCACGGCGCGCCCGGCATCGCGATATCGGGCGAGTGCGACCAGGTTGTATGCCTGGATTAGAATCGTATAGAGGGCCAGCGCCGACAGTACGAAAATCACCGCAGCCATCCCGACTTCAAAGACGGTAAACCCCTCATTGCTGCGCATCCGGCGAGCAGAATCATTGAGGCAGGGGCGTGAGGGCAAGGGTTTCGTAACACTTGGTTTATACCATAAGGCGCTGTGGTCAAGAAGAGGCGGAAGACATGGCAAAAGACCCTAGCTCGATAGGGCTAAAAGCCTCTGGAGATGCGCTGCTCAAGAACGAACCTGGGTTTTGGTGCGATCGAAAGGCAGGAGGCATCCCGAGATTGGAATCAGCGCCTCGCCAAATGTCCGCTGCGCGGACAGGGCGATCGGCAAGAACGCTGCAGCACTGGAAAAGTCGCTGCATGAAACCCAGACCTGACAACGGTATTCCCTGCAGGTCAGCGACTCTGGTATCCGTGGTCCGCGGGCAACTGAGCGTGGAGCGCCGCGGCCTGGGCGCGGTTCGAAAGGTGCAGCTTGTCGAAGATATTACTAAGGTAATTCTTAACCGTCTTCTCCGTCAGGCCGAGGCGCTCGCCGATGCCTTTGTTCGTCAAACCCTCGGCGAGCAACGCCAGCACCCGCCGCTCCTGGGGCGAGAGCACCGACAAACGCTCGGCTATCGTCGGCTCGTTGCCGCGCTTCATCAGGTTCACCATCTGGTCCGCGATCGATGGATCGAGCACCGAATGGCCGGCTGCCACCTTCGTGATCGCGGCGACAAGCGAGGCGCCGTCGTTTTCCTTGAGCAGATAGCCGTTGGCGCCAAGGGCAATCGCCTCGTGAACGCGTCGTTCATCCGTGGACGACGTCAGGATCAGTATCCGGGTCTGCGGCCGCCGCCTCAGGATGTCGCTGCAGACAGCGAGACCCGGGCGGTCGGGCAGACGCAAGTCCAGCAGCACCACGTCGGGTTTCTGCTGCAAGACCGTTGCCAATCCCTCCCCGGCTGTGCCGGCCTCGCCCACGATCGCGACTCCCGGGTATCCTTCCAGGACCGCGCGCAACCCCGCGCGAATGAGCGGACTGTCGTCGATCATGACCAAGCGGATGGGGTGTGCTGGTGATAGGCTCATATTCGTGGAAATTCCTGTGGACCGGCGGGAAAAGATCAGGGATTCCTGTGGACGCTGCTGTCGTCAGAGAAGAAGGGTGCCCCACGAATAAACCTAGCGCGGCTCCGCCGCAACCAAAGGTAGGGGCGCGATCTTGTCGCGCCCTCCAAAGGGACGCAGCAAGTCTGCGCCCCTACGGGATTCACCCGCCTCGCAGCATAGGGAAACCGTACATTTTGTAGAGAGTTCTCCTCGGTCACGCCATAACGCACCGACGGGGTGTCTGGCCGCAAAGAGGCACGAAAAAGGAAGGCATGCAGGTTGAGCGGGATGCAGTTCCCCATGGCTTGGGATCTGCGACCATCTGAGTTATCTGCGGTTAAATCGGATCGGAATTGAACCACAGATTACGCAGATGGCACAGATGAACCATCAATTCAATCGAGATACGGGTGCGTTCTTGCCTGCCGGGCCGAAGCCTTGCGCGAAGGCCGGTGCCTTTCTGTGGCGATGAACTCCGCGGATCGAGTTTGGCTGCGGCGGGGCCGCGCTAGGTGGATACGCATGCATTCGCGGGCGGTTCAGCAATTCAGATCTCGGATTTGTCTCGGATTTCGGAGGCAACCGGAATCGACAACAGAACGCGAGTGCCTTTCCCCGGAGCGGACACGATCTTCACCGACCCGCCCAGAGCCGCAGCCCGCGCCTGCATGTTGGCCAAACCATGACCCCGGCCGCCGGCCGTGGAGCATTCGAATCCGAGTCCGTCGTCCTGCACGGCAAAGACCACGCTGTCTTCCCCCCGGCGCGCCTGGAGGGTGATCGTTTGGGCCCGGCCATGTTGAATGCTGTTGCTGACGGCTTCGCGGAGAACGTTGACCACTTCAGGAGTCTGTTCTGGCGTGATCAGGCCGGTCGCGTCGGGCTGGAGGTCGTGCACAAGCTTCGGGCCCTCGGATCGCGACTGGCCGGCCAGCATCGACTCGAGCGCCTCCATGAATGGCTGCCGGAGTATCCCGTCCGGTTCCAGTTCTTTCAGGTAGGAGCGGACTTCATGGTTGAGGCGGCGCAACTCCGCGATGCATTGATCGAGGCGCAGGCCGGTCGTTCCGGATCCGGCGCCGGCCGCGGTCCGCCTGACCCCTTCGAGAGAAAGACTGACGGCGTAGAGGGTCTGGCAGATGTTGTCGTGGAGGTTCCGGCCAAGTTGCGCCCGCTCCTGCATCGACCGGTCCAGCAACGCGCGGCTGACCTGCAGATCCTCCTCTGCCCGATGACGCGCGCCCGTCTCCCGCCGGAGTGCCTCGCCACGTTCGACGGAAATGCGGGCAAAATGCTCCAGTCCCAGGATCTCGGAGCGGACGCCCGGCAAGGCGGTGTGCGAATCGGTTTCGCGGGCGGGCCGGTAACAAAAGGGGAGAAGGGCGGAAACGACGATCGACACAAGCGCAAGCAGGACGACAGCGGTGAACATTCGCTGGTGCAGGACGATCAGCCGGTTGGCAGCCGGCGCGGGAAATGTAACCCTGGCATGAAGTCCGGCAGTGCCGGGAAACGGATAATCAAAGGCGAGGTGACCGGGTGTGAGCGTCTTCCCAGACGTGGCTTCTTCGGCAGCCGTCTCAAGGGTCACGCTCCCGCCAAGCAACTTGCCAAGTTCCCGCTGAAAGGCATCGTCCCAGGTCTCCGGCGGCCGTTGGATGATCGCCAGGGCCACGATGAACTGCGCCTGCCGTGCCGCGATCGCATCGGCCTGGAGACGCCGCATCTCCTTCTCAAACCACGCCTGTCCGGTCCCGGCCATCGCGAGAAACGCCAGCAGTGGAATTAGCGCAAGACCGAGGTAACGGGTGGAGTGCGGCATGGGAGTGACCGGGATTCCAGTATACGGAGACGGCGATCGAGTGCAATCCGCCATGGTCCGGTTTTTTCGACTCGCCCCCCGCCTGTTCCCGTTTTCCAATGACCACCATTAGTCGGACCCCATAATGTCTTCGCGAATCGCTCAGATCAGGCAATGGTTGGCGGCAAGGGACCGGGCCCTGTTGATTCTCGTGGCGATAACCACGGTGAGTTTGCTGCTGCATTGGATTTTTGCGATCGGGGCGGCGCTGGGGGACGACGGCTCGTATGCAAGTCTGACCAGGGAGATACTCCGGGGGGGCTACCCGTCTCTCGGAGCCATCGGGATAACCGAGTTTCGCCCTGCCTGGTTTCTTCCCATTGCCGCCTCGGTCTGGCTGCTCGGCTGGACGGCCCGCGGCCTCGTGCTTTATCCAGTCGTCGCCGGGGCCTTTTTGCCGCTGCTGACCGCCCTCTGGCTGCGCCGGCATCTTCCGCGCGAATCTCCGGCGCCCGTTCTTTGCGGGGTCATACTCGCGTGTTATCCCACATTGTTCGTCGATTCGTTGATGTTGGTGAACGATATCGCCGTGATCTTCTGGTGCCTGCTGAGCGTGAACTTGTTTGGCAGCGCGTGTTCGCGATTGATTGATTCACCGCCCGCCGCACGCCGCAATCTGGCCTGGATCGGCTTCTCGCTGCTGGCGGGAACTGCGTTCGCCGCGGCCTATCAGGTGAAGATTTCGGCAATACCCACGCTGGGCATCTGGTTGACGACGGAGTTCGTCCTGCAGGTCAGACACAGCGGCTGGCCGAAGCGAGGACGTTGGGCGGCGATGGGTCTGGCGGCAGTGGCGTTCATCGTGCCCTCACTCGTCGTACAGTGCGCCTACCGAGCCGAGACCGGGAAGCTGCTCGGCAATTTCGCGGCAGAGATGCGCAGTTATGAGGTATTGGTGTCCGACGACTATTATCGCGGACAACTTCCCGCTTGGAACGTGCTTCGGACCTATGTTGAGCAGCTTTTTTTCCCTGTCGGGCCGGATGGCATTCGGGGCCTCTTGCATGGCGCCTGGACCTGGGTGACTCCGGCGTTGGGTCTGGTCGCGGGAATTTTCTGGCGGCGGTTGCGCGCGCCCGAGCGGGCGCTGGCCATGGCGTTCCTGTTCTGTTCGATCGCTCTCTTCCTATTTCTAGAATTCTGGCCGGCGCGGCTTCAACCCTATTATCTTCCAAGCATCTTCAACGGCCGATCGTGGAGATATGTCGATGTCCTGGCTCCGACCCTCGCGGCATGCGCGGCCGTCATCCTGACGTTGCCGGGGATGTTCGATCGACCGGTTCTCCGCGCGTTGCGCAACGGCTTGCTCGGCCTCTGTTTTGGCGTCGCCGGACATGGTCTGGTCGTTCGCTACCACGCGTTTGAAGACAGCACAGCGGATTTCCGGCACGCTGCGGAAGCGAGCACGACTTCGCTCGCACCCTATTTTCGCCTGCCGCAGCTTCTGGATCCCGAGGGAAGCGAACAGTTCGCGCAGGCCCTGGGTTGGCCCGACCCGACGCCTTTGCGACCGGTATGGAACCACCCCCTCGATCTGCGGAATTCACCCCCGGTCTGCATCTGGACGGGGGGATCACGGCGCCTGGACATGAACGCCGACCTCTCGTGGGCGCCGGAGCGTCTGGAACTTCTCGGGGGAGAGGCCGTGTTGATTCGCACTTTCAAAGGACGTGGGCGGCCTTGGCGGCATCGCGTGCTGCAACTGTGGCTTTTCCGTCCGGCGACCATGGACTCCCATGCCCACCAACTTCAACCCTGAGACACGGAGCAGCTGGCTTTGGTGGATGTGCGGCCTTGGGTTCCTTGCCGGCATGGCGCTGGGCTTGCGGGCAATACGCTCGGACAGCGACCCCCTTCCGATCGTGACGTCCCTAACCGCGCCTGAGCCAGTTTACTTGGGACTCGATCATCCGCTGCGCAGCCAAGTGGCGCCGGCAGGTTCCGCGGGAAGCCTGCAAATCCGGCTCTATTCCGGGCGTGAACTGGCCGGGCCTCCGGTGGCGGAAGTCCTGCAGCCTCCGGTTTTTGACAAAAATACTCAGTGGCTCGGCGCGTTGATCAATGAGAAACTCGGCGGTGTTTCGGATAATTTCAGCATGAAGATGCGAGGGTGGATCGCGTTTTCTGCAACGCGCACGAGGATGCATATCAGAAGTGACGACGGCTTTCGGATTCGCTTCCGCAACGCTTTGGGGAAGGAATTGACCCTGGAGCACTGGGAGGACGGTGTGACGCAGGATTTTGTTTTTTGTGCCGTCGCTGAACCGGGTTGGTATCAAGTCGAAATCGAGTATTTCAACGGTGTGGACGGTTTCTTTTTTGGAGCCTCGTGCATCCCACAGGCCGAATTTGAACCCGCAACCGATTCGTTGCCGTCCGCCCGTTGATCTCTTGGGGAACCTCCTCTTGTTGTCAGAGGCTCCGCGCCGGTCCGTTCCTCCTCGGGGGCAGTTCGCGCAGCGGGGCCGGCGGGGTTCCGGGCGGGTCACGGGGGTATGGACATTTCCCGGCCGCCCGCTACTCTGCGGACCCTTTGCGCCATGAAGTCGTTCTACATCACCACTGCAATCGACTACGTCAACGGGTCGCCGCACCTGGGTCATGCCTATGAGAAGGTGCTGGTCGACGTGATCGCGCGTTTTCGGCGGCTGATGGGCGACCGCGTCCACTTCCTCACGGGAACCGACGAGCACGGGCAGAAGGTCCAGATGAGCGCGCGCAGGCGCGGAATTCCCGCCCAGCAGTTCGCCGACGCCACGGCGGCCGAGTTTCGCGCGCTCTGCGACCGGCTGAACGTCTCGTACGACGATTTCATCCGCACGACCGAGGACCGCCACAAGCGGGTGGTCCGCGAGATCCTGCAGCGCCTCTACGACAAGGGGGAAATCTACCGGGCGGAGTACCGCGGCTTCTACAGCACGCGCCAGGAGCAGTTTCTCCAGGCAAAGGACCGCCTGCCAGATGGCTCGTGGCCGGAGATCTTCGGCGAGGTGACTGAGATCGCGGAACCGAACTACTTCTTCAAGCTGCGCGCCTACCAGGACTGGCTCGTCGAGCACCTGCGAACGCACGAGGATTTCATCTTCCCGCGCTTCCGTCAGAAGCAGGTGATCGAGTTCCTCAAGGAGCCGCTCAACGACCTGTGCATCTCGCGCCCGCGGGAGCGGCTGGAATGGGGAATCCCGCTGCCGTTCGACGATGCCTTCGTCACCTACGTCTGGTTCGACGCGCTCGTGAACTACGTGTCCGGAGTCTGGGCTGACGGCGCGCCGAGCCCCGAGCACTGGCCGGCGGATTTCCATGTGATCGGCAAGGACATCCTGACACCGCCCCACGCGGTCTACTGGCCGATCATGCTCCACGCGTCGGGAATCGAGCCGCCAAAATCGCTGCTCGTGCACGGGTGGTGGCTGCTCAAGAGCGGACAGAAGATGTCAAAGAGCACCGGCGAAGCGGTCAACCCGCTGGACCTGATCGAGCGTTTTGGAGTGGATGCGTTCCGCTATTTTCTCATCCGCGAGATGAACGTCGGGCAGGACAGCGAGTTCTCGCTGGAGCTCTTCCTCAGCCGCTACAACAGCGACCTGGCCAACGACCTTGGCAACCTCGTCAACCGCGTGCTCAACATGGCGGGGCGCTACGCCGGCGGCGTGATGCCGGCAGTCGGACCGGCCGAGGAGCCGGAGCGCGAACTGCAGGCGCTGTGGGGGCGGACGCGCGACGAGGCCATTCCGCTGTGCGAGGGTTTCCAGTTCCACGCGGCGCTCGACCGGACGTTTACGTTCATCAAGGCGATCAACCGGTACGTCGAACATCGGGCTCCGTGGAAGCTCGCAAAATCCGCCGCGCCGGCCGACCAGGCGTTGCTGCGCACGTCGCTGGCCACGATGGCGGAGGCGTTGCGGCTCGGCGTGACGCTGCTGGCGCCGGTCATGCCCGGCACCAGGGACAAGGTCTGTGCAGCCCTGGGCAGCACGCCCGCCGCCCGCTGGCGCGACGCCCTGCAATGGGGCGACAGTCTCACCGGGGCGCAACTCCAGCCCGGCCTCGTGCTCTTCCCGCGGCCGCCGGCGCAGGCGGCCGCGGGCGCCAGGCAATAAGCTTGAAGGCGGGTCGATGCAGTCGGATGTAGGGCCGCCGCTTGGCCTGTCCTCCATAGGCTCGGCGACGGAGGATTGGCGGGCCGTCTTCCCGATGAACTGCGGCGAAGAGATGGGGTCATGCTGCTGATCTTTCGATAGTCGGGCCAAGTACTCCCCAAAGCGCTTCTCTGACCCCGTTCGCGCGGTCCTCGGTCTGAGGCAATCGCTACCGACTTCGATGCGGAAGTTTCTGCCTTGCATGACCTTCGCAGAATCCTAGTTTCCTGGCACCCCAATGAACATCCAGCGAGAGAGGTCAGGCGCGTTTCCCCAGCCGTTGTCAGTGATTATTGGCTGCGAACGCCCCACGGCCCGGTTCGACTCAGGAATTCGAACGGAGTGGACTGGCCAACCGACCCCCCGCCTGACCGAAACGCTGACGCCAGATAGGCCTGAATACACGCCCAGCCCCCGTGTGGCGAGTTCGGGCTTCGGTGTCGGGACGAACATGGAGCCCAACAGACCGTCTTCGACTGCCGTTTCGACCATCGGTGGCCTGCCGAAGCTGGTCGAGGAACGCGGATGGATCTGCAGATGCAGTTTTCCTGAGACACTGTTGGTTTTTGGTGCGCGAAACGTGATGCTCGATCCAACTGGAAACAGCCGGAACGTTGATGGAACCTCCGTTGTCGCCGGCCGGACACGTTCCATCGATTGCCGCCACGCATGCGGAACTGCAAGGGCATCATGACACTGAGGGAGTTCTTGGAGAAACCTCGTCAACTGTTTCCCGATCGTTGGCTCCATTCGCCTGCGGTCCGCGTCGCGGAACGCATCGTCAATTGCGCAGCCATCGTCCTTGCCCTCGCGTGGCTTCTGGTGCTGGCACGGTCGCATCTGACCGTCATTGCCCAGCCCGGTCCCCAAGAGTTAAACGAACCCGCGGCGTGGTATGCAACCTGGCTGCTCGACCATGGCCGGAATCCATACGCTTTCAATGAACTGCCGGGTGCGGCGCAGTTCTTTGGGCCACTCTATAATTACGTCGTCCTGGCACTGAAACCCGTCTTGGGAATCGACTATACCGCCCACCGCCTCGTGAATCTGCTATGCATGGCCGGCACAATCTGGCTGCTGGTCTCCCGAATGGTCCGGGCAGGCACCTCCATCGGGGTCAGCCTCCTTGCCGCGGCGCTTCTTTATTGGCTTTGTGTCACCAACATCATGGTCACGGCACGACCGGATGCGCTGGGCATGTTCCTGTTTGTGCTCGGTGTGGTTGTCGCCTGGGAACGCGGTTTCAAGCGCGGTCCGGCCATATTGGGTCTCGCGTGCGCACTCCTGGCATTTCACTGCAAGGCGTATTTCGCGCTGGCCGGCATAACAGTCCTCCTCGGAGTGGCATGTCACGGCTCAAAACGGGAGGCGTTCTGGCTGGGCACGGGATTTCTTGTCGCCCTCGTCGGATCGACCGCGCTTCTCGCGCAAATCTGTCCGGCGTACTTCTTCGAAGTCTACATCGCACAGTATTACACGGTGATGAGCAATTCGAGTGACGAATGCCTCGCCAAACACACGATCGAGTTGCTCTCAATTGCTTGGCCTTGTCTGGTCCTGCTCGCCTTCGCGGCGAAGGATTTTCTGCGCGATTTCGATTGGAAGTCGAACGCCGCATCCTTCAAGGAAAACCTGTTCCGTGGCGGCGCTCCTTTAACCGCTTCGCCCCTCCCAGTCCTTGGTATTGCGCTTATGTTACATTACGCGTTGATCCACTTGTCGCTTGGACGTAATGGCGGCGCCGATTTCACCTACTACCTCCAGCTGTTGTTCCCGTTCATGTTCCTGATTCTGGGTGGCTGGGCAACCAACTGGCAGCGCCGGTTGACCAGCGCTGTACTCATGGCGTTGTGCGTCCAGACGAACCTCCATCGCCCCATTGCGCCCGACTCTGCGCCGGATTATGCGGCCATCGAGCGGAAGCTCGCCTCGTGCGATCGTGTTCTGGGGGTTGGCACGACAGCCGACATTCTCGCCAGACAAGGGCAGCCGGTGACTTCCGACGGATTTACGAACTACATCCAGGCCGGATTCCGGGATTCGCCATGGATCAGCCCCAAGACCGTGCACGCCATTGAGGAGCGTCATGGCGCGATGTTCCGCCAGGTTGAAGATAATGTCTTGAACGAACGATATGACATCATTCTGACTGCGAATGGTCAGAGCTGTTTCTGCGACTTGTCGAAGATCCGTTCTCGATACGTGCCACGCGAACAACGGTTGGTCGCCACGCCGTTTTTTATTGAAATAATTCAATTCTGGTATCCCAAACATCGTTGAGCGGGAGAGAAACACTAGTGTCCAAAACAGCGCTGAAGAAAATGGCGCCGCGTTGGCGCTCTGTCGCTTCGGATCGCGCTATTGCGCTGGAATCTGTTCAGCTACCGGGACCTTTGGGCATGGCTGGAGCGCCCGTTGCAGACTCCACCGCAGCTGCCGCCTGAAATGCAACTGGCCTTGGCTCTTGGACAGCATCCGGATTCCCCGCTGCTCCCCCTGTTTTGCGCCGGTTTTTCCCTCCAGAGTGAGCCCCACCCAAATCAACCCTTTTTCGGCCTGTTTTGGACAGCAATGTCCCGCTCAGGGTCATCCTGTTGGAACGGCGCCGGCCCTGCACGCCAGACGGTGTCGGCGGTCACGAGCGAGATCGCGGTTCGTCTGCATGGATCCGGTCAAGGCTAGAACAGTTTAAGTTGAACTGAAGCCGAGAACGCGAACGTAGCTGCAAGCGTGAGCGAGCGGAAAGGACATCCGCTCGCTCACGCTCGCGGCCACAGTTTTTATGAAACCGGGCTAGTCCGCGAACGTCAGTCCAGGCACCGAGCGCAGGCCGCCCAGATCGTCCAGCACGCGGTCGGTGGCGCGGCGCAGGCGATCGGCCGGATGATGCCCCGCCGCCACCAGCACGCAGTGGACTCCCAGTTCCCGGGCGACCTCCAGATCGTGCAGCGTGTCGCCGATCAACAGGATGTTGCCGGCTGGGATGCCGAGTTCTGCGACCCAGGCGCGCCCTGCATCCGTCTTGCTGTGCGCGTAGATGTTGTCGAGGCCGGTCAGGCGGATGAAGCAGGACGTCAGGCCGAAATGGGCGACGATCTCGCGCAACGTTTCCCCGCGGTAGGCGGACAGTACCGACTGGGTCGCACCCGTGCGCCCGATCTCGGCGAGCACCTCCCGGGCGAGGGGATGGAGGCGGCATTCCCGGCGGCGCGCATCGTAGGCGGCGATGAACTCGACGCTCAGCTGCTCGAAACGATCAACCGAGAAATCGAAGCCGAGGCGGCCGTAGTATGCGCTGACCGGGAAATCGAACACGGCATGGTAGCGGGCGCGGTCCAGCAACGGCAGCCCGCGGCGGCGGAGAAGGCCGTTCATGATGTCGATGCAAAGTTCGACGTCATCGAGCAGGGTGCCGTTCCAGTCCCAGATCACGTGCCGGTAGGGTGTGCGCTGCATGCAGCGCGCAATCTGCCGGCAGGCCGGTCCGGACGACAACACCTTTCAGTGCCGGCGGCCCTGATGCGCTGAGCCGGACTCATGAAGACGAACCCCTATCTCGCTCGTGACCGCCGACACCGTTTGGTGTGTAGGGCCGGCGCTCGTCGCCGGGCCGATCTTCCGTCAAAGAATGGTCCGCCGGCAGGCCCCTCGACATGCTCGGGGCCTTGAGCCTGTCGAAACGGCGGCGACCCTACATTTAACTGCATGATCCCGTCTGAGGGCGCGTCTCCCGATTGACGGCAGCGTCTGGCGCGCGTGGTGGCACGGGCATCTTGCCCGTGGGC
>Ga0182027_10011087_pt1 | contig 12766 bp, 7 predicted proteins | sample 712E1DmetaG_FD_121300 | JGI IMG/M metagenome (GOLD analysis project Ga0182027, IMG submission 121300) | Permafrost microbial communities from Stordalen Mire, Sweden - 712E1D metaG (Illumina Assembly) | ecosystem: Environmental > Terrestrial > Soil > Wetlands > Permafrost | place: Sweden...
AAGTTTTACACGTCTTGCCGCATCCGATCCGCCAAGTTTTTGACCACTGTTTATAAAATTACCCCTGCCGCCATTAAACCATACTTCATCTTCTCCGCCGTGACCATCGCTGTATGGATGATTTGATATAAAAATATCCAATAAGCCATCACCATTTAGATCACCTATTGCGGCACAACTGCTGTTTGCAATACCAAAAATATTAACCGAACAATTAAATTTACCATGACCGTCATTTAACAATATACGACTTGAATCACCGTTTTCCCAATCGCCGTTTGCGATGAACAAATCTGGAAAACCATCACCATTTAAATCTCCGGAAGACACACTCCATGATTTTGCATTTCCAATATCCTGTTTTGAATCAATAAAATGACCTGCACCGTCATTAAAAAATAATTTAGACGGCAGTGATTTATTCCATAACCCATTGGCAATAAAGGCATCCAAATTACCGTCATTATTGAAATCAGCTAAGATTATATCATTTCCTCCAATATTAGTAATGGTTTGTGTCAGAGTAAATTTTATTGAATCCTGTGCATTTATTTCAATAAAAATTAATAATGATGCGGAAAAAATGAAGGCCGAATCTTTCAAAATTGAACTCTCTATCAATTATCAATTTAATATACTAAAGAATTGATTGTTCATCAACGAAAGATTATCCGGAACTATTGCCTTAATGGATGAATGTTTATAACTTTATAAAACGGACTGACAAAAATCCTAATCTTATATCGGAGAAAAATATAATGGATGTTAAAATTGAAAATGGCAAACTCATTATTAGTATTGATATGCAGGAACCGACACCAAGTGCTTCAGGAAAAACTTTAGTAGTTGCTACAACTCATGGAAACATGACTACACAATGTCTGGTTGCAGGCAAAAATTTAGTTATTGGTTTGAATGCTTATATTAAAAAATAATCTGCTTAATAGAATAACATCTAGTCTGAAAGCATTGTGCAAAACTCCGTATATGGCATATTAAAATTTAAGTAAGTAAAATAGTCGCGAGGGTTTAATTATTTTATTGGAGACTGCATAAATATTATATTCAGTTATTCAATCTATAAAAAGGAATATAAAAAGTAGGTTCAAATCCCAGTTTTTGTGCTAATTTATATGACCCTGTATTTTCCAACCGGCAGGCCCAAACCGGCTCATAATTGTTTTCCAAACAATAATTTATTAATGCGGAACAAGTATGAATTGCAAATCCTTTCCCTCTATAACTTTCAACTGTTTCAATTCCTAATTCCAATTGATTACCATGAATAAATGAAGAATAAGCAGTTGATGCAACATTGTTTTCGTAAATCAAACTGAATCCAACTCCGAGATTAGAAAACTGCTCAGCATCTTTCCAAAAATATTTCGGAATAACGCTTCCCCGCATGTTTTCATACATTTCTTTGTCTGTACGCAATATACTGTATTCTTTGTTGCAGTAATTAAACTTGAAATCCAGGTATTTCTTTTCGTTGAATTTAAAATTCACTCTTGTATGTTTTTCTATCTTCTTATTATTATCGTTACCGGTGTTATCCTCTGTTTTTATCAAATTATCACCAAATAAAGTAGAAATCTTTTTATTCCATGAATCAGGAAATGCCTGCATCCATTCATACCTGTCACGTATCCTGAATGTATTTAATGCATAATCGATAAAATGAGAATTAAAATCATCATTTTCTGATTCACCAAAAAGAAGAGACATGCCGTAAGGATGATATATATAAAAAGTTTTGGGTTTTTCACTATTATCTGTATATACAATACCACTCACTTTATTTTCAAGTACCGAACGTGCAAATAAATGATTAATTGATACTTCCTTTAACGGTTCTATTAATTCACCATATTTACTTTTATCTAATAATATCATAATTAATATTTAAGTTTATGTATAATGAATATTTACAATTGTTCAATAATAGTTTGTGCTCTCCAGGATTCATTTATTTTCTCAACAATTAATAATCCCGAAGTGGAATTATCCATTTCTGCCAGCAATTTTCCCTCTTTTGTCCAGAATGCGCTTCTTCCTCCTGCCGGACTTCCCCATGATTCACCGCTGAAATTTGACATAAGTACATTCATAGAATATTTTGCAGCATAACAGCTTAATAAATTATGTGCTTCTGGAATTCCGTTAGGCGAGAAAAATATACTCGGCATGTAGATTGAGCTTCTACCTTTACATGCATTTTCAGAATGGAGGGGATTATCAATATCAGCACATATTGCCGATGAAATCTGTTCGTTTTCAATTTTAATTGTTGGATTATATTCAAATGACTGAATAAAGTAAATTTCTTCTCCCGGGTGGAGAAACTGTTTTGTATAAATTTGCTCGCTCTTATCCGGGAATAAAATGAATTCACCTATAAATAAATTAGAATTTATTTTTATAGGTGCACCTGCAACTATTATTATTTTGTATTTAGCTGCAAGTTCTTTCAATTTGTCCAACCGAGTATCTTCCGGATAGAAAGCTAATCCTTCGGCTCTTTCTCTTTCATAACCAGTAATCGACATTTCAGGAAAAACAATAAGGTTAACGTTTTTACCTGCAGCTAATTCAATAAGTCGATAATGATCTAAAAGATTTGCTGTAATATCCTCTCTTTTCGGTTTTGTTTGTGCTGCTGCTAAAATCATTTATTAACCGGTTTTTTGTTATTAAGGATTTATTTAAATGATTATTTAGTTGATAAGTAAAACTAATTATTTCACTTTTAACAAAAAAGCAATTTTAGTTTTCAATATTAACTGACAATATCAATCTAATGCTCGCCAGCAGGGGAGGCATAAAAAACCCGGCTTAAAAGCCGGGTTTATAGTAATAACTTTCTAATTTGATGTGAATAAGCCTTTCTGAAAGTAAGCTATATGAAAATGTATTATTCTAAAATTGTTGCTAATATAATTTAACCTTAATCTTAAATTTGACCTTTTTTTATGCAAACTTCTTAACTATATGAATTTTTTCAGATTTATACTTTATTAAATTATCCTCGAGTTTAAATTTAGACACAATATCCTGCAGACTTATAGTTAACTTATTCAATTCTTCGGCAGCATGAGCAATCTGCTGAACTCCTGTAGTGCTTTCGTTTGTAACATTGCTTATTCCTTCGATATTTCTAGAAATTTGTTCTGCAGAAACGGCTTGTTCTTCGCTTGCGGAAGCAACCTGTGTAGAAATATTTACTACTTCTTCTGATCCTTCAATAATTAAACTGAGTGAATGCCCTGCTTCGTCTGCCAATAATTTCCCTTTTTCAACTTCAATTGTGCCCTTTTGCATAGATTCGACAGCACCGGCTGTATCTCTTTGTATAGTTTTGATCATTACTGCAATTTCTTTTGTTGCTTTAGTTGTACGTTCAGCAAGTTTTTTTACTTCATCGGCTACTACGGCAAATCCTCTTCCCTGTTCACCTGCACGCGCAGCTTCTATTGCCGCATTCAAAGCTAATAAATTTGTTTGCCCTGCTATATCGTCTATGACTTTAATTATTTCTCCGATTTGATCGCTGCTATTTCCCAGAGCATGGACTGTAGCTGCTGATGTTTTAACAACTTCGGCTATTCTGTTCATTCCTTCGATAGTATCATTGATTACTTTACCGCCTTCTTTTGCAATTAATCCGGCATTCTTTGCTGCTACTGCTGCAGCGGAAGAATTTTTCGTAGTTTCTATGATTGTTTTTGCCATCTCTTCAATAGCAACGGCAACCTCGCTGGTTTGTGAACTTTGTTCGGCTGCTCCGGCTGCCATTTCTTCACTGCTTGAAGAAATTTGATTGCTTGCACTTGCCGTTGCATTAATTAATTCGATTAAAGAACGTAGTAAATTTCTTATACTTCCCAATGCCTTGTTGAATTCAGCGTAGAATTTACCCACTTCACCATCATTTTCGGAATTAAGCTGAACTGTAAGATCGCCGGTTGAGAATTTCTTCATCTCGGTTAGCATTTCGTGAACACTCTCTGTGAAATATTTTTTTTCATAAAGATGACAATTCTCTTTTTTATTCAAACCGTTAAAGATTGCTAATGCCATGTTTTTACATTCATTATAACCGCAACCTCCGCAATTGAGTATATCAGAGTCATTTTCTTTTAATAATTCTTTATATATTTTCTCTACTTGCGATTCAGAAGGAATTTTTACAATTGATTTGAAATTAGAATCGGATAAATCTTTATACGTCCTGTCATAAAGATTTGGCTTCCAATACTTATTCACGGTTGCCTGTATTTTTCGATGAGCAAGTTTTTTACTCTTAAATATATTTTTTGAATTATACGCTTTCTGCATCTCAATATTTCTTTTTTCTACAGATTTCTCAATTTCATCAAGTGATTTATCCCTACTTGTTCCCGTTCCTCCGTTGCATCCATGTTCACAATTCAAACAATCTATTAATAAAGGAGCAATTCCTTTGTTGATATCCTGCTCAAGGTGTGACAAATATTTATATATAATTTCAGGTCCTTCGATTTTTCTTGCAACATTTACTATTTCCGGAAATTCTCTTTGTGCAGTTCTTAACAATCCGCCGGGAGTTGAAAATAATACAGCTCTTTCTGCAGGATCATTATCAAATTCTGTTCCGGGATATTGTGATAAATTTATTCTTTCTTTTCGAAAATAATCTTTGAATTTTTTCATCGTTACATTATAGTTGCCTAATCCAACCTCTTCAAACTCTCTTTTCTTAGCTATGCATGGCGAGACTATAAGAATTTTATATCCGCTGAATTGAGGATAATAATTCTTAATCAATTTGATTGTATGCATCATCGGACTATCTGCAGGAGCCAAATATTTTAGAAGTTCCGGTTGAAATATCTCTATATATGAAACTATAGCGGGACAGGGTTGAGAAATAACCGCTTTTGGTTTATTTGCCGCAACATGCTCCAGATAACTTTTAATTGTAATTTCAGCGCCAAAGCTTACATCAAACAAAGCGCTTACACCAATTGATTTAAGCCAGCCGTTAAAATTCATGAATGTCTCGGGAAATTCAGCTGCTATCGCGGGTGCAATTACGGCAACAATTTTTTCTCTGTTGCGTATTGCATTCATAAAAATATCAAAATCATCAATTATTATTCTTGCATCATGAGTGCATGCAGTTAAACATTCCCCGCATCCTATGCATAAATCCTCATGTATGGTTACATAATCTCCACTGCCGTCATTACAATATTTCACAGGACATGAAGAGATACAGCTGTGACAATTTACGCACTTTTCTTTGTCGACTTCGATAACTTTTTTAAGTTTCATTTTTTTTTCTCTTATATTTATAAGATATGGATTCTTATAAACCACCCCATTTCAAGAAAAGAGCTTTTGGAAATGATTTTATTAACATTATCGTACGAAGTTCTTAATTGTTTAGTTTAAATAATTGTTAACCTGAGACCGGTTGTATTTTAAAAGAAAAAAATACGTTCCCAGGATTTTATGATAGACTCTTTAGTTAATATGCTACATCTGTAGAGAATAAATTACTTATTAATTTTTACGTTATATTCGCAATTATACATTATGAACCAAACTAACAGATACCTATAAGATGTATTTATTTTTTGACACTGAAACTACCGGATTACCGGGAAATTGGAATGCGCCAGTAACTAATCTTAATAATTGGCCCCGAATGGTTCAATTAGCCTGGTTATTATATGATCAGGATGGGAATAAAATTTCCGGGAAAGATTATATTATAAAACCGGAGGGTTTTATTATTCCTGCAGACGCTTCTAAAATTCATGGAATAACCACAGAAAGAGCAAACAAAGAAGGGAAAAATTTAATTGAAGTCTTGCAGGATCTTCAATTAATGATAGACCAAGCAGAATTTCTAGTCGCGCATAATATGAATTTTGATGAAAAGATTGTAGGAGTTGAGTTCTTAAGGAATAAAATGGAAAACAGTATTGCAACAAAAAAGCGAATTTGCACCATGGAAAGCACAAAAGTATTTTGTGGGATTAAAGGCAAATACGGATATAAGTGGCCAAAGCTTTCAGAACTCTATTATAAATTATTTAACACAGGATTTACTGAAGCGCATAATGCTTCGACGGATATTACTGCAACAGCAAAATGCTTTTGGGAATTAAAAAGAATACAAAAGATATAAAGCTTCATCCGATTTTTTGAAAATACAATCAAGATGTAATCTATTGAATATAATTTTGCCAATAACATAAATGTCTGTTGAAATACTGCATTTTTGTGATATTTAATTATGCGTTCTTTTCCCAGCAGAGCGAGATGTAACAATTAACGTAAGAAAAGAACCAAAAGTATCAGAGCTCCTGCCAAATAATATTTCATAAAGAAGGGACAGGTGTTATAATAATAGCTAAAAATTAAGGGAATGAAGCAAGTGCTTTTCTAGGATACTTAACATGTTAAGAAAATTAAATATAATACCGTATAATTCCTTAAGCTTTATTATAACATGTATATTAACAATAAATAGCACTTCTAAAATTTTCGGACAATCAGCTCCATACTTCCAACAAAAAGTTTCTTATGATATTCAGGTCAATCTGGATATTTATCGTAATATGCTTCAATGCCGTGAGAGACTTGTTTATAAAAATAACTCTCCGGATACACTTACTTATGTGTGGTTCCATCTATATCCAAATGCATACAAAGATGAAAATTCAATATTTGCAAAAGAATTAATGGATCGCGGGATAAATGATTTCTATTATACAAAAGAATCCGATAGAGGAAATATCCTAATTAACAATTTTGATGTTAACGGGACTGCATGGTGCTGGGAATCCAAAGCCGGTGACGAGACAGAAATGCTCGTAACCTTGCCTCATGGAATTGCTCCAGGGGATTCAGCTACCTTTAATATGGATTTCAATGTTAAGATTCCAACACTTATTTCACGACTTGGACACAGCGATCTTCATTACGAGATTACTCAATGGTATCCTAAGATTGCAGTCTATGATAAGAAAGGCTGGCATAATGACGGTTATCATATGTTGGGTGAATTTTATGGTGACTACGGCACTTTCAATGTGGCAATTACTTTACCTGAAAACATGTTGGTTGCCGCTTCCGGAATATTAACAGATGAGAAAGAAAATACCCGTTTAAACGATATGTTAGAATACACAAAAAAGTTAGATGGAATGCCGGATGAAAAACTTAAACAGGAATTGGATTCGCTAAAATCTGCCAATAAACAGGTTGGAGAAATACTTAATTCCGGACAAGTAAAATTAAAGACAGTCTCATTTACAGCAAATAATGTACATGACTTTGCATGGATGTGTGATTATAGATATTTAGTTAAAAAAACCGGATACTTAAATACGTCAATTTACATATACGTCCTGCCTGAAAATTATATTATGTGGAAGCCGGTTAAAGAATATGCAAAAGATGCAGTTGAACATATGAGTCGTTGGTACGGGCCCTATATTTATCCGGTTTTAAGTGTTGTTGACAGTAAAAATCCATACGGGGGCATGGAGTATCCGAATCTTATTCAATGTGCTGAAAAAGAATTATTGGGATTAAGGATGCTTGAAGAAGTTGTTTTTCATGAAATCGGTCATCAATGGTTTTATGGAATGTTGGGAAACAACGAGATGACTGATCCATGGCTGGATGAAGGCGTTACTATGTTTTCAGAGATTAGATATTTTAAAGAGAAATATAATGGTGTTTTCACAAGTTCGCGGATTATTCAGGCTTTGCTTGGAGACGAACAAACAAATCATACTGAGCTAATGAAAATAAATCTTTACACCATTTCTTCCTTCAATCCGAATTTACCGCCGGCATCATCAGTCGGTTTCAAATTTCGCAATCGTCTGGAGTTCAGCAATGTTTATTTACGTCCCGGTTTTGCGCTTAATATGTTAAAATACGCTCTTGGAGATAGTGTATTTAATATGGCTATGCACAGATATTATACAAATAATCTTTTAAAACATCCTACGGGAAACTCTTTAACTTCCGCTTTCAATGAGGTAACCCATAAAGACTGGCAATGGTATTTTGATCAATGGGTTTACACAAACAAACAATGCGATTACAAAGCGGGAGGACTGAGTTCGCTGATAAATTCCGATAATAAATATAAAACATTTTTTAAAATTATCCGGGCAGACTCAATCATTATGCCTTTGACAGTTGAGTTTAAGACAGAGAAAGACAGTTCTATTCGTAAACAAATTTTTGCGGATAAAGTAATTAATGTAATTGAGTTCAACAGCAGCGAAAAAATTATATCTGCGAATATTGATCCCGACAGGAACTTGCTTGAATTCAATCCCCGCAATAATTCTACAAACCGGAACGGACTGCGGCTTGAATTTATTCTTCCCACGGAATCCTTCTACAAGAATACATTATTTATTACTCCATGGTTAGGAAACGCTGCATTTAGCGGTTGGGGATACGGCGCTGCGTTTTTAATCTATGACAGAGAAAATATACTTTTGAATGAATTTAATATGTTAACGGGTTCCTTCCTATACTATCCTCAAATAAAGAATTTTGATTATTCTTTTTTATTCAGAAGTACAACCGGTTTATTTAAGAATTTTAATACATACTTTCTCGATTATGAAAGATGGAAAGGGGAACTCAATGCCGGCTGCGGTATGGATTTTAGAATAGGCGAACATGAGTTCGAGCAGCCTACGCATAATTTTCTTATTCAATTTTATTATAAAGAAATGTTTGAAGAAAGATATTATGAATCATACCAGGCTAAGAATGGGAAAGATGCATTTCTCGGATTTCGTTACACGCTTGGTTTGGAAAATGGACTCAATACACAGCAGTTTGATTTAAAGATTCAAAGAGGATTTAGAGTTTTTGGTAGTGAATTCGATTATACGAAATCAACGTTACAAGGTTATAATGATTTTACGTTATCGCGCCGTCTTTCAATTACAAATTATTCAAGCGCCGGAATGATTGCCGGGTCATATTTGCCTCAAACTGCATTATTCTTATCGCCCTCAAATAAGATTATATATTCGGATTTCGGCAGTTTCGTAGGGCATCGTTATTATTATGACGAAACGTTTTCAGGAGGGTTAGTAGGATATTTTAATGAAAATCTTAGCGGTAAATATCTTTTTTCGTGCAGGACAGATATTAATATCAATGTTTTTACATTTCCAAAAATGATAGAACCATTTTTCATAAAGATATTCGGCGAAGCAGGGAAATTATGGCAATCTGAAAATGATTTTCAATCAGATCATTTAACATTTTGGGATGCAGGGATTGGATTAAAATTCTTTGGGCTTGATTTTGCTTTCCCTTTATGGAGAAACTATCGATTGGAAAATAACGGATCAGGTTATGAAATAGTATCCGATAATAAGATAAGATTTAATTCTTTTTTGATGAGGATTGATTTAACATATTATTTAAAATTAGGGTGGGAAATGAAATAAAAATGAAAGGAAATCATTATTGCGGATAAGAATCTTATATCAAACTTAAACCCAAAATTTTGTTAGACAACATCAAAGAAGTAGATGGAATTATAATTCTTCAAAACGACAAATTCTTAATCCAATTCTCTTACTTTAATTACTTTTTGAGCTAATTTTACATAAATTAAATGCGGGATTATTCCGGATTCGCTGATATTGTGATAAATAAGCGCGTATAAGTAATTTATAGAAGCAAAGTATTTTAGAAATTATTTAATGACGATCCGAATTATGATTGATGAATTATATTATTCAACGGAATTTTTTTTGATTAAAAATAAGTTTTTATCCGGAATCAGAATATTAATCTTTATACTAATATTCCTTCTTCCTTTATACACCTTTGCACAGCAAAGATCTGATATAGATTCATACAAACGAACCGCTATTTCTCATATGCAGGCGGGCCGATATGGTGAAGCTATTGATCAATTAAATAAATATATCGCCGCTAATCCACAGGAAGCGGATGGATATAATTTACGAGCAATCTGCTGGGAAAAAAGACAGCAGTATGCCGAGTCCAGACTTGACTACAGACGTGCTGTTGCTCTTGAAACACGGGATCCGAATAAACACTCTGAATTTGAAAATAACCTTCAGCATTTAATCAGCATTTGGTATCCCATACTTAATAAAAATATTTTAGGTTATCAGCGCGAAATAGCAATTAATGCTAGTGTAGCCTCCAATTATCTCGAGATCGGCAAATGTTATAAACTTATGGAAATCTGGGATAAAGCAGAACAATGGTATGACGAATATCTAAAGCGCGATGATAATGCCTCCCCTGATGAAATTATACGTTATACTGAAGTTCTTGCCAAAACCGGAAGCATCGTAAAAGGCGAAAAGATTCTAAAAAAATATGTCGAACGTTATCCGTCGGATTGGCGCCTTTGGAGCCGGTATGGTTATTTTACTTTATGGCTTTCAAAATACCAAATTGCAAAACATGCATTCGAAACAGCTTTGGGATTCAAACCGTTTTTTAAAGAAGCTCAGGATGGACTTGATATTGTTAACCAGCAGGCATATATGACTCTGGAAAATCCGCGCGCTTTTGAAAAAGAATATCCAATTGACCGCTATTATAAAATCCTTAAAAGAAAACCGGATGACACTGAAACGAGATTCAAACTTGTTGATGAACTGATTGCGGCTAACAGGATTGAAGAAGCTTACCAACAGCTTAAAATAATCGGTAATGCCAAACCAGATGATCCACGATATAAAGAAAAGTATGATTCGGTTTCTACAATCAGATCAAAAAACTTTCAAGATAAACTTTTTCTTGCAAAAGCAAAACTGCTGCTGGAACCCGACGACAAAGAATCAATGAAGGTTGTAGCAGAAAATTATGAAAACCTCCAGTACTATGACAGCGCGATGGTAATGCTTGATAAATATTTTGAAAAATATCCTGATGAAAAAGACCAGGATTTAAGATACCGATGGGCTAGGAATTCCGCATGGAACCGTGAATTTGATAAAGCAATCGATATAACGGATAAACTTCTTGAAGATTATCCGGATAATCTCGATTACCAGCTATTCCGGGCGCAAGTATCTATCTGGATTACCCGTGATCTCGAAAAAGCAAGAGGATATCTTGAAAATGTTCTGAAAGCACATCCTAATAGAATTGACGCGTTAATATCTATGGGGTCGTTAAGTTTGATTGATAAGGATTATGATAAAGCACAGGAATATGAAAACAAAGCAAAAGAAATTGATCCTTCAAATGATGAAGTAATCAAACTTCAGTCGAATATCGATTGGCAGAAACTGCGCGCCGAAGAAGAGAAAGTTTATGCTATTCTTCAAGCAGGCAGAGAAAAAGTTATAGCTCAGGAATGTGAGGAAGCCATTCCGTTTTACGAAGAATATTTATCAAAAGCCGAACCCAACATTCTTATTGAAAAAGAATACGGGGATGTTTTATTCTGCGCTAAGGATTATGCTAAAGCCCTTCAGACTTACAACGATGTATTATCAAAAGGTCCGAATTTTGAAACACAAATGGCACGAGCAAAACTTTATTATGCAATGGGCGATTCGGTTAATTCACTCTATGAGTTCAAAGTTCTGTCAAAGCAGGATTCATCAAGTTTTGACGCTCGCCTCTATCTCGGCGATTCATATGCAAAAATGAGTTATGCCGACAGTGCGAGGGATGTTTATGATTTTATGCTTGATAAAAATCATCTTGATTCTATGCAAGTTAAAATGGTAACTCAAAGAAAAGGATGGCTTCCTGTTACAGGAGTTGCCGCAATTATTGAAACATTCCCCAATTATGTCGGATTGGCTCCTCTATTTAATTACTATTCGGATAATCTTAGTTTTAAATTAACACAGCTGGGATCAAGACTCGAATTAGGTCTTACAAATTTTCTTTCTCTCGGCGCCACTTTTATGAAAACCTGGCTTAGCGCTGATCCCACTGCATTAGATCAGAATATTATTAATTCAATACCTAATTATACCGGGAGCAGGGAGTTTACGACATTCAAAGGTCATGTCTTTGTTAAATTTTCAAAATACATGAATATGGGAGTGGGATTCGGAAACAGTAATTCCCAGGGGACTTTTATCCGGAATGAAAGCGATGCCTTTTTCAATTATGAAAGAAAAGATACGGTTGGAGTAAATTTAATTTATCAGAGTTCTGATGCCGCTTTAATTCTTTATTCTCCATATCTGATTAGTAACCTTGATAGCCTGAATACACGATATTACGCCCGGATCTATAAGATAAACGGATACTACCAGCACCGGGACGGATTGAAAATCAGCGGCTACTTCCAATATATTTCGGCTGATGACGGAAATGAAGGAAATGATTTCCTTCTCCGATTGGGAAAGTATTTTGAGAAAACTCTTATTGTAGGTTACGAGTACCAGTATGTTAATTATAAATTCAAATCGCAATTTTATTATTCACCCAGAAATTTTGAGTCGCATAGTATCTGGCTTGACCAGATATTAGAAAAGCATGAATATTTAAAGGTATCCTTAGGGGGCAAAATCGGTTATATTCCTCAAAGTAGCTTAATGGCTCTTGAAGCACACATTGAAGTATTTGATCAGGTACTAAAAAATATATCGGTTTCGGGAAAATTAAGTGTGGGTAGTACTTCGCGCGATCAATCAAGTTATAGATACGTTTCCGCACAATTATCGGCTTATTGGACTGTATTTTAGCCAGCCAAATCGATATCAGATTTTCCCGC
>Ga0182027_10011088_pt1 | contig 12766 bp, 11 predicted proteins | sample 712E1DmetaG_FD_121300 | JGI IMG/M metagenome (GOLD analysis project Ga0182027, IMG submission 121300) | Permafrost microbial communities from Stordalen Mire, Sweden - 712E1D metaG (Illumina Assembly) | ecosystem: Environmental > Terrestrial > Soil > Wetlands > Permafrost | place: Sweden...
ACCGGGGCCGGTCTTCGAGTGTTCCGCCGACACCAAGACTCCAAACCACATGTATTCGACTCGATAGCACGCCGACAACGAGCGCGTCATCATGGCCGATCACCGTCAGCATGTTGTCCGGCAGGACATCGGCACCGAGAAAGGCAAACACGCGGTGTTTCGCTGTCTCCGGTGTGACGATGTACCGCTCAAGCCCGCGAACCAATTCACGAAGCACCGGGCGCTCCCATCCGAAACGCCACCACAGTCGACGAATGGACTCGCGACGATTTTGGTCGCGCTCAGGTTTCACCATGTCGAGCACGCGTTGAAACAACCGCGGATGCTGTTGCCGAGCACGATCCTCGCCAAAACCGAAGAAATCAATCACCTCGACCCGGCGACTCACCTGCATCAGGTCGCGACCATTGATATACTGCCGCAGCGTTCCTGCACGACGAGCCACAACCGCGTCATGTCCCCAGGCCTGGGTAACCTCGCCGGCCGCGATGAAGCCATCGCCGTAGAGTTGAACACCGGGACTCGTTAAACCGTCATTGGCCTGCAATGGCTGAGCACACGTGACATTCGCACCGATCGACAGATCTGCGTTGATCGCGCCGCGCGACATGGTGAATTTGACGTTGGGCGTGTCGGTGTCCGAGGCCAGCTCTTGCCTGACAACGAGCAAGCGGCCCGCGCGTCTTCCTGGGCCTACGGTCGTCATTGCAACGCGTACTGCGGCACCATCCGCGCTATCTACCCACGGGTGGTCTGGAATCGCGAACACGAGGGAGGCGCCTGCGTCGAGATGGCGTGACAACACGCGACGCTGAAACATCTGCGTGACGCTGTTGGTCGTGATGAATCCGAACTGACGAATCCCGCCCGCTCTTACAAGCTCTGCGGCCTTGTCCCACCAATACATCACGTAATCGCATTTTTCCGGCAAGTCGTAGGTGCGCCAAAGCGCTTCGACATAGCCATCGCCGAGCGCCGCCCGGATCTTCCAGCCCCCAATGAATGGCGGATTGCCAACTATAAAATCGGCCTCGGGCCATCCCGCTTTTCGTGGCCTTACGTAGCGCATGACGGCAACCCGAGCCGAGTCGTCCGGCACGTCCTCACCCGTGACCGGATGCTTCTTTAGTGTCTGTCCGTCCCAACGAGTGACCGGCTTGCCCTTCTCGTCACGCAGCTCCTCGACATCGTCCCAGGCGAGCACGGCGTCGCGGCACTCGATGTTCTTGTAGTCGCGCAACACCGGTTCGGGCACCTGCATCTTGGTGCCGTATGTCCGGAAGTGCCATTGCAGATAGCCGATCCACAACACGAGCTCGGCGATCTCCTTGGCCCAGCGTTTTACCTCGATCCCGTGGAACTGCGACGGGTTCACCCGCACATCGGAAAGGTGAGCGAGCGTTTGCTTGTCACCAAGCTGGAACAGCAGCTCCAAGATCTCGCCTTCGAGGCGCTTGAATACGTCGAGCGCCACATACAGAAAGTTGCCGGATCCGCAGGCCGGGTCCAAGACGCGCGTTTTGCAGAGCTTCTGATGAAACTCGCGCACGAGTTTTTGCGCGTCTTTGGGCTTGTCCTTTTCGACGAGCTTACGCACCTGAATTTGAACGATCTCCCAATCTCGTCGCAAAGGCTCCTCGATGGTCGGCCGGACCAGGCGCTCGACGTAGGCGCGCGGGGTAAAATGGGCGCCCAACTGGTGACGCTCGCGCGGATCTAAGGCACGTTCGAGCAGCGTGCCAAAAATCGCGGGCTCCACCTCGCTCCAGTTGCATTTGGCTGCTTCGAGAAGGATTGCCAGCGCCTTGCGGTCGAGCGGCAGCGCTTGGGGGTCGCGGAAGAGGCCGCCATTGAATTTGAGCAGCTTGCCGACGCGGAAGATGTGGCCGCCGTCGTTCATGGCCTGCCACAGGCTCTCGCATTCACCGACGAACAGCTCCGGATGGTCCAACCACGAGGATTCGAGCGCCGTCTTGAACAGACCCTTCGGAATGAGCCCCACGTCCTCGGAGAACATCGTAAAGATGCAGCGCATGAGAAACGTGGCGACATCTTCCGGCGGGTGCTTGTCGTCGAGACGCTGGGCGAGGGCGGCAAGGTGCTTGGCCACCTCGCGCGTGACCTTGGTGGCATTTTTCGACGGGTCGAGGGACAGCGGGTCCGTGAACACTTGGCGCAGCGTGTCGCAATGTTTGGCCAGATCCCGCAGGAATAACCGGGAACCCTGCGCACTCGGGAACGGCCGGAAGTCCCAAGAGCCGTCAAAGGTAGCGTAGAGGTCGAAGCAGTAGCCCACGTCGCAGACGATCAAAAAGGGCGGCGGTTTATAGAAGCTTCGCGCGTACCCTAAAGCCTGTCCGTAGGCATCGCGCATCGCGATCTGCCACGCCGGAGTGTCTCGTTTTGCGGTTCCGACCTTCTTGCTCTCCTCGCCAGAGCCCTGCTTGGCTTCCAGGATAAAACAGTCACGCTTGTAGAGGTCGATTTTGCCGACCGTCGCGATGCCGCCCTCGTGCACGATCGCCGCGTCGCGCTCGAACACGTAGTTGTCGATATCGGTGTCGCCTTTGGCGGGGTTGGGCTTGTCTACGCCCAGCACCTCGCACAGCTCGGACAGAAATGACTGAGCATTGGCTCTCTCTGATGCGCCGGACGCCAGCCACTTCTTTATGAACGCATCGACCATTATATTCATGACTCCATGCGGCCAGTGGCCGCATGGATACCCGAGTACCACAGAGAGGTGCCCCGACAAAGCCGCTTTGCGGCAGTCGTTCTACGCGTCACGGCCCATTGACCGTCCTCGCGTAAGCCTCCCCGGCTGCACGTATCGCGCAAGTGTGCGCGGGTCGCGACGCCGCGCCTACGTGTCGTAATCCTGAATCGCATCGCGTAGCTCGCCGACGTGTTCGACGAACCTGCTGGCCGAGCCATTTCCACGACGCCGCCAGAACCCCGCGAATTGGTCCGGCAGACCCTGGCGGTTCTTGAAAAATTGCGACACGTCCAGCGTGCGACCATCGACCCGCTTATTCGCGTTAAAGAAGTGGCCCATTTGGACAAAGACGCAGCGCAATGCCGCTCTTAGCGCCGTCGCCACCTCGCTCTTCGGGTAGTCACACAAATCGACAAATGCCCTCGCCTCTCGCTTGCCTCTCACGCATTCGGCGAGATGCGGCCACGCGAAATACATGGCGAGCCACTTCATGTAGCCCCAGGCGGGCTTCTGACGGCTTATTTCGCTGACCCCCCGCAGAAGCGCGTAGCGCGGCAGATAGAAATTCGGGTCGGCGCTCGGAAAGACCGTCTCATAGTGCGAATCCTCGAAAAGTTTCTCAATCCCCTTCCGAACTACCACAGGATCCAGCATCGTCGAGCCTACGGCCTGGGCGAGCACTTCCTTTTTGATGATGCGCCGGGCCTTTACGGCATGAAGTCGACGCACCTCGCCCTTGGCTTGCCCCTTCCGTAGATAGACATAGCCGCGCTTCCGCAGCTCCCTTTCCAACTGCACCTGGCGCGGATCGTTCGCGACCAGGTCGGAGCGCTTAATCTTGTTCTGCCAATTCGTGCCCTTGACGATTTGGCCGAGTAGATCCTCGAACGACAGCGTTGGCCCACGGTATAAGCTGGGCACCTGAATGACCTTCACCAGGACGCTCGAGCCGTCGTTCTTTGCTTTCGTCTCGGCGAGCATGCGGGTCGTCTGCTGCCCATTGATGATTTGCGGATTCCACACGCGCAGCACGTCGGCGCCCGCGCGGCTCGTCCTCTCCGCTCGCTCACAAAGAACGGTCACGCCGTTGTTGTAGTAAAAAAAGAAATCGGGCGCCGTCTTCAGCGTCGTCTCCATCTCGCGGTTCACGGGCGTATCCCGCCCGAGGAAGCCGCGTATGTTCCGCGCAAACAGACGGATGCCCGTGCGCTGGTAGAGCTCTCCGAGCGCCGAGCCCCGCGTCGAAAAGACCCACGATTCGATCTTATGCTGCTTGTCGTAACGCTGAAAGACGCCGTTCACATGTACGCCCGCCGCACGCTCGATCTCGAAGTCGAGCATCGGCACCGGCGGCGCGACACCATCAAGATAGTCGCGCAGAACCGAAAGGACCCTGTCACCGTCAAAAAATTCCAACGAACAAGCTATGGCCGCGCTGTTGGCGACGGTGCGGGCGTCCCGCTGCTGCACCTGCGAGACCTTCCCGGTGGTGACGTAATACAGGTGTAGAGCGTAGCTCCTATCGACGATGCGTTGGCGCGCCTTCTCGAGTAATTTTGCAGCAGTCGGATTCGCACCACGGAGTGCGTCCGCGAATTCTTCCTTGTTCGGTTCGCTCAGCGTCCGCGCAAGTTGCGCAAAGGCCTGCACAGCCGACCGCGCCTCTGATTTCGCCATTATGCCGACGTGGTATTTCCCCTGGATGACAAAGACGGACCGCGCATTATCGTCGATCAGTACCGCATCGGTGCCCTTGTCATTTGAGGCGCCACACAGCGCGCCCACTGCCTCGTCCTCGTTTTCGGTCAGGTATGCGCGCAGGAACCACGCAACGAACCGCTCGTCCGGCTTCAGCTCCGTGTGGCGCAGCCCGAGTTCGCGCACGTGCTCATCGAGATCCTTTGCCGTCAATTTCTCTCGCTTCATTCCTCACTCCACCATTCATTCCCCCAAGGCGCCGCCGCTCCCGCTGCACGCGACCGCAGCGATGCCCAGATCGAGAGACACGGCCAACGCAAAGGCACATCTCATTTAATTCCCCTTCTCAGTGCCGCGTCAGACCCTACTGCTACGCCAGGATGGGAACAATGGCCTGCCCGCTTCGCTGGCCCACCCCCAACTTGCGTGGCCACGACCTACTCGTCGCGGTCCCTGCCGCGCCGCCTCGCCGGATCATGCTCCGCCGTCAGCCGTGCCACGGCCTCGATCCCCGGCTGCACGTACCGCGCGAGGGTCCGCGGATCCCGATGCCTCGACTTCGCCATCAGCAGCGGCGTCGCAACACCTTTCTCGCCCAGGTGCGTGAGTGCGCTGTGTCTGAGTTGGTGCAACGTCCACACCCCACCTGACGCCTTGCTAAATATCGCCCACGCCCGCTGATACGAGAGCCGCGCTCGGCCGTCCGGCGCACGGTCCAGATCTGCCGGCACCACGTTCGGCCTGCGGTCGGTGACAAACACCGGCCCATGTCGGCGGCCGGCGAGATAGCGCGGAAACAGCCGCGCGGTCCCTGCGTCCCACACGATGGTCTCACGGTGCCCGCCCTTCCCTGTGATCTCAGCGCGCTTCCGACCGAGGTCCAGGTCCTCGACATTGAGGTTGAGCACCTCGCCAGCCCGGGCGGCCGTCGAGTAGAGGCACCGCCACAGCAATTTTTCGCGCAGGCCGACGTCGTCGCGCGACCACAGCGCATCGAGCTCGGCATATGAGATTGCGCGCGACTCGCCGCGCGGCACTCGGCGGTGTTCGAGCGCCTCCGTGGGGTCCCCGTCATCCGGAATCCATTTCTGCCGTTGGCAATAGCGCACCAGCGATTGCAAGGCAGCGATGCGAGCGTTCCAAGTCGTTGGGCTGGACGCTGCCCACCGGTCCTCGAGCAGCCTGCGCAACTTCTCCGCCGTGAGCGCGTCAAGATCGAGCTCGGCGCCGAGCTGCTCGAGCACCACACCGTAAGTCGCGCCGTAACTGCGCCTGGTGGCCGGCGCGAGGTCGCGGTCGGCAAAAAACGCCTTCACCGCGCTCGCCAGGGTCGGCCGATCGGCTGGAAATGGAACAATTTCACCCATTACGAGAGATAATCCACAGGCTTCACCGGCAGCACCAGCGCCGCCAATGGCGACAATTACCGGAGAAAGTCACAGTCCTATCAGGCCCGGATCCTATATTGCAAGAGATAATAGACAGTTATCTCTCATTATGTGGAGGCCTGGATCGTGTGGGTAGGCTGGTGACCGATTGGTGTTGACATGGTAAGGCTTTTTCCTTACCATGTATGCAGGAGCTCACAATGCACGTGTTTGAAGAGGTTAGCACCATCACGGCAAAGGGCCAGACCACGGTCCCCAAAGCCGTACGACAACTCCTAGGCCTCGGCATTGGCGACAAAGTCGTCTTTCACGTCGACAACGATCAGGTGACCCTCGTGCCGGTCGGAGCTGTTCACGATGACCCCGTGGTTGGCGCATTTCTCGACTTTATTGCGAAGGATATCGAACGACGGCCCGAGGCCGTCCAGCCGTTGTCACGTTCCTTTGCAGCGAGGCTGACTTCACTGACCAAGGGCACCTCGGTCGATCTGGACGCTCCCATCGAAGGCCCCGTGGATCTCTGATCAATGCAGGTCAACGACTGGGAGCTGTTTACGCACCCGCTCCTACTTGAGCAACTCGAGAGGCTTGAGACAGCCGTCGCAAAGGAGCGAACGAAACAGCCGCAGACGTACCGAGGCACCGCCAATTTCAAGGTCCTGGCATCCATTCGCCAGCTAATGTTCGTGACCATTCCCGCCGACCCCGCGCGGCCTGAGTACCGGCAAGGGACCACGCTCGGCGCGAATCGCAAGCATTGGTTCAGAGCCAAATTCGGCGGACAGCGCTTTCGCCTTTTCTTTCGATACGACTCGAGGTCCAAGGTGATCATCTACGCTTGGGTGAATGACTCAGACACATTGAGAACGTACGGATCGAAAACCGATGCCTATGCGGTCTTCCGCAAAATGCTCGACAAGGGCAACCCGCCCGACCGCTGGGATGAGCTCTTGAGAGCTGCTGCAGCCGCCACGGCACACAGAACAAATCCGTGACTCCATGCCATTCGTCGATCGCAAAGCGGCAAGGAAACATCAGTTGACATCCACTCGGGCCTATCCCGACCACAACGGAGAATTGAAGCGATTGTTGGCGTTGCGCGACTACTGTGTATGCGATGAACAGCACTACGCGATGGTCGAGTGGAGCCTTGGCATGCATACCGAACGGTATGCAGGGCGCGGCGTCACTACCTATCGTCGTCTGCGAAAGCCGTCGGTAGGGGGTACGAAGAGCCGGCGACCCGCAACGGCAGCACCTGGAATCGGCGCGAGCTCTTTGGGTGGTTGCCCCGCAGCGGGCGGGGATGGGGCACGGGCCTCGGCTTGTGGTGGAGTAGTCACAGGGTCAGTATGGCCGTCAGCGGCCGGCTTCGGTTGTTTCACCACAACCTGAAAACCGGCGCTTTCGAGCACCAATCATGCGCCAGCTCGGTGCCACGATGCCGAAGAGTGCAGCGTTCGCCCCCGTGATCGTATATTCTCTATTCCATATCGTTCCCGGGAGCACGGGCAAGACAGAACAAGAGAAGCGCCTGTCGTAATGCTCCCTCTTGAGGCGAGACCCGCCGACAGACGCGGCGCACGGGGTCGACCGGTGACGGTTTTGGCTATTAGGAACTGCTCGTCGCGCAACAGCCCACAATGAAAAAAGGGCTCGTTTCGTGGTCGAACGCTGAACCCGTGTAGTCGCCGAACCGTTGCGTCACGGTGAAACCGCTCGCATTGAGAAGTTGCTCCAACTGCAATGGTTCGATGAGGTGAAACCTCACATTCTGGACGACTCGACGCGTTTCACGACCCTCATGCGACACGACGAATCGCTGCTCGCCCGTTACCACCTTCGAGATTGGATCGAGGTTGTACCGGCCGGTCGCTTCGAGCACCTTGCCGCCCGCCAGCTTGATTTGTTCACCCAACAGTGGCCGTTCGCAGCCGTCGAACGCCATGGCCCTGATTGCCGGGTTGTGGGCAGTGAGCCAGAACTCGCCGTTTGGCAATAGGTGCATGCGCACACGGGCGAAAAGTTTCCGCTTGTCGTCATCGACGACAACTTCCGCTATCGAATTGAAGCCGATGTAGATGAGGCCATATTGCTTGCCCGTCGAGAAATCACATGCATTGGCTTCGTAGAGCTCGGTGACGAGCCCCCGTGTTTGAAGCTTGCCGCGCAGACGATCGAGTAGACCGCGGCTGTAGTCGAGACCCTCCACGCGCAAATCGGCATGCAAAAGGGCAAGCGTGATGCGGCCGGTGCCGGACATGACCTCGCGCGCGCCAGCCAGAACGCGTGGTCTATGTCCGTCCGAACGTAGGCGTCGTAGAGATCGGCCACCGGGTCGAAGTCGATGGATTTCATCGGGCCGCCCCCTCGCCTGCGATGCGCGCGAGCTGAACGTCCATTTTGTCGATCGCGTAACCCGCTTCATCAACGAGCGCCAGACGGTAGGGCGTCCCGTCAGGCTCGACATTGCACACTCGGGCTCGTGCCCAGGGCTCGCTCCACCCGGGTGCATTCCCGACGACCACCTCCAGGGGCTTACCCGTCTCGTGCGCTCGTCGCATCAGGCCGTAAAGGAACTCCTCGTCGCGGTTCAACCATGGCGCGACAAAAGTCTCATCAAGGAAGCCCCACCGCAATCGAACATTGCCGTGGACTCTACCGTAATTGAAAAGGGCATAGAGTGATTTCGCGTCGGCTTCGAGCCGATCGCGCAGCCGAGCAACTTGGCCCTTTTCCAGGTAGCCGGCCATCTTTGCGGGATCGCCAAACGGCCTGCCGATGCCGCACGAGCCTTGGACTAACATCGCCGTGGTGATCTTGAGCGACCGCCCCCGCTTGTTGAGCGTCACAGTCTTTTGAGGTGGCCCAAGCTCCTCGAGCCGCCGCCCTTCGGAGTCAACGCCGATCTGACGGAGCAGCTCGCGCACGCCCACGCCGCAGATGACGTCATAGTTACCGAGGCGTCGGCGCGCCTCGGTCATTTCTTCGTCGATGAACGTCGTAATGTCCCGGTTTGCCACATCAAGCAGAGTCACGGCGCGCGGGCTCTGTGCCGGGAAGCAGATAACGATGACTCGGCGCAGCGTCGCGAGCTCCGCAGCATGCGCGGCCCGCCTTGCCTCCACTGCGCGACTATTAGCTTCTGCCACAACCGGATCATACCGCATGCCGGCCCACTTGCGGTCCATGGCGATCCGGTCACGGACTGCTTTGCGCGCCGAGAGTAAGGCTTCGTGGTTCTGCTCATTCTCCCACATGCCGTTGTCGCAAACATGAACTGCGCCCATTCGCCAATAGGCTCCCGATTCGACCGTCAGGCGGTGCCATTGGGTCAGGGCAGCCACGAACGCGACGACATCCTGCGGCATCATCGCCGTCCGATGCGCGTCGAGCACTGCGAGGGCCAAACGTTGGGCCGACCAACCGCTAACATTTTTGCCGCGCCACGCCTCCTGAAGCTCGGCAATGGTGAGGGGGAGGTCCGGTCCTGGCAGAGGCGCGGGCTCGGCGCGAACAACCTGAAGCCGAGGCACCCTGGGCGGCCGAAGGCCGAGGCGAAACACCCAGAGATCGAGCTCATCATCGTAAGGGTCGAGCGCGTAGAGATCACCATCGCGGTAGACCGGTGGGTGGGCAGGTCTGCACTTCTTCAGCGCGGCCAATACGTCCGCCGCCAATCCTGCACCCGCGGCTTCGAGACGCTTGGCTGCCTCGACGAGTGTCATCGGCGCGCCATGCTCGAGAATGGCGGCGATGAGGAGTGAATAAGCGCTCGCGTCACGATGGCCGATAACCGCTTCGAGTTGCGGAATCTCTATTTTGAGCGCCTCGCAATAACGGTTCGCGGCCAGCATACCCATGCGGTAGACCTACCGGCAGCTGGCCACCGCGTCAACGCGTGCCGCCGTCCAACGCTACGGCCGGCTTGTTCCAACCTTGGCTTGTTTGCACACCGATGTTACACGCGACCAATGAAACCCCCTGTGTCTCGTTCGGCTCGCAAAGTGTCCGAGATCTTCCTTGAGTATGCGGCACCGATGCTTACCGATGCGCCGTCGAAGGTGTCGCGGCCCAATATGCAGGAGATGCTCGACGTTTTGGCGAGTATCTGGAATGCCGTCGTGATCGACGAGTGGAACGACAACGACGCCTTTGTTACGGAGATGCGGCAACGGCTCGCTGCCGAGCCCCAGTTGGGGGCCGCGGTGTTCGAACCGTTTTTGGAGCGCAAACGGGAGCTATTCGGCGAGCACAAATGGGCTGTAGGGAAAGTTGAGGTTCGTGCGCCAACGACGCCAGCGGAGGATTTTATCGTGCATGTGGAGGCAAGAGGAAGGTAGGGCAGTGTGCCATCGTGCCATCACGATTTCCTCAGTGAACCGTAGGGCCAACTTTACTCTCGCGCCGGGATTTTCGCCTGCTGAACGCCACCCTATTATCTCTCTCACCCGAGTACCTCGACGTATAGGCCATTCGCAGCGAGCTTCCAAAAATGTGCCTATTTTTTGACAGAAAAGTATATCTTTTTTCTGTCACAAACAGCATGGGAAAACACGCCAAATCCATTGACAGCCAAATCCTTCAGCGGGTGAAAGCCGGCAGAGGTCATACCGTCTTCACAGCGAGAGATTTTCTGACCCTCGGTAGCCGCGCCGCCGTCGACGACGCCCTTTCCCGACAGTCACGAAGCGGGGCCATTCGAAAACTGGCCCGAGGTTTCTACTACTTTCCCCATCGTGATGATCAGCTCGGCCTCCTCTCCCCTTCCGTGGAAGCAATCACTAAGGCATTGCAGACACGCGACGCGGTACGATTGCAGCCTTCTGGCGCCTATGCCGCCAATCTTCTCGGCCTTTCGGATCAAGTGCCGATGCGAGTTGTCTTCTTGACCGATGGTGCGCCTCGCCGAATACAGGTCGGCAAGCTCCAGATCGTCTTGAAACGAACCACGCCTCGCAATATGGCGACCGCCGGCAGAGTCAGCGGACTCGTGATCCAAGCGCTACGCCACCTCGGCCAACGCCATGCCGACGATGGCACCCTGGCCACACTTCGCGATCGGCTGACCGTTGCCGACAAGCAACAACTCATCAAAGACCTTCGCTACGCTCCTGCTTGGATCGTCCGATTCATGCAACGAGCGGCGCAGGTCGAGGAGAAATGACCCCTGGATCCATTTTTTCGGCTCCCTACTGATCGCCGCCGGCGCCTCTGCAACGAGGCGCAGATGTCTCTCGGCCTACATGCGGTCCGCCTCGAAAAGGCTTTCTGGGTCTGCTGGACCTTGCGTGAGCTCTTTCGACTCCCAGAATGGGGCTCGCACCTCACATTCAAGGGCGGCACGTCGCTCTCGAAGGCATGGAAGCTCATCGAGCGCTTCAGCGAAGACATCGACATCGTCATCGACCGCGATTTCCTAGGCTTCGGCGGCGACAGTGGTCCGGAACACGCCTCGAGCAAAAAGAAGCAGCGCCAACGCTTGGACGCTCTCAAGGCGGAATGTCAGCATCGCATCCGCGACAGCCTTCAGCCGGCTCTCATCGAGCGATTCACCACCTTGCTGCCAGGGGACGCCGTTTGGAAATTGGAGGAGGACGCCGCCGACCCTGATGGACAATCGCTGATGTTTCACTATCCGTCGGTCGTCGAGACTGCCGCATACGTTCAGCCCGCCGTCAAAATCGAGCTCGGCGCTCGGTCCGACACCGAGCCTTCCGAACGGCCCGAAATCCAGCCCTACCTTGCCGATGCCTTCCCTCAAATCCTCGGGCCAAGCAATTTCACAATTCGCGCTGTCGCGCCGCGCCGGACCTTTTGGGAGAAGGCTATGCTGCTCCATGAGGAAACCTTCCGGCCAGGCGACAGACCACGCAAAGCTCGCCTTTCGCGGCACTATTACGACCTCTGGTGTTTGATCACAAAAGGCGTGGCCGCGCAGGCCGTCGCCGAGTCGGGGCTTTTCGACCGCATCGCCGCGCATCGCGAGATTTTCTTCCGCTGGTCATGGGTGGACTACGCCACGCTCCGTCCGGGCTCTCTGCGGCTGACTCCGCCAGCCGACCAAATGGCGAGCTGGCGACTGGATTATCAGAGCATGCGCGGCGAGATGTTTTTTGGCGAGGTGCCCACGTTCGACGAAATCCTTCGCGTGGTCGGACAATTCGAACAGCAGTTCAATCGGGCGTCGACCAAGGTGCCTCCAGCATAGTCCGTCCGCCCCTTCCGCTGCGCCGCAGTCCGCTGCCAGGCTGCAGAATGAATGGGAAGGCCATTTTTGTCAGACCCTCATGATCACCAAGGACTCGGGTTGCGCCAACAAACGTAGGGGGCCTTGCCGACGGGCGAGGTTGGGCTGTAGACGGACTCCCTGGGAGACATCTATGTCTAAGCAGGACGAGCCCACCGAGCGCATTCAGAGGCCGCGGCCGGTCGGGCCCCGGAAACATTCCCAGGTGGAGGCCGAGCGAGCTCGAGCAGCCGCTTTGCTTCCCGCCCCGAAGCGCCACACGGAGGACAACGACGCCACGAAGCCGAGCCGCAGGCCGAGCGGCGGGCGCAAGTCACTGCTGGGGCGACTGAGCCGGACGGTGCGAGAGCTGTTGCCGCCCCGCAAAGGCCAGGCCGGACGGAAGGGCCGTGAGCTGTGACCAACAACGTTCCGCGAAGCCGTCAACCTGGTTCTGAAAGCGCATGCGGTTGAGGTTCTAGGCTATAGGCGGTAGGAATGCGCGACCACACCAAACTGAAAGCCTTCGAGCTGGCAGACCGCCTCACCCTGGCGATCTATGCCCACACCAAGGACTTTCCCAAGGACGAGATTTTCGGCCTCACGTCGCAGCTCCGCCGGGCCGCGGTCTCTGCGCCCTCAAACATCGTCGAGGGCTGCGCGCGCCAGTCGGAGGCCGACTACCTTCACTTTCTCGACATCGCGTACGCCTCGTGCCGCGAGACGGAGTACCAG
>Ga0182027_10011090_pt1 | contig 12764 bp, 11 predicted proteins | sample 712E1DmetaG_FD_121300 | JGI IMG/M metagenome (GOLD analysis project Ga0182027, IMG submission 121300) | Permafrost microbial communities from Stordalen Mire, Sweden - 712E1D metaG (Illumina Assembly) | ecosystem: Environmental > Terrestrial > Soil > Wetlands > Permafrost | place: Sweden...
GTGAAACCAAGGAAGCGGCCGGGAAAAAGGCCAAAGACAAAGACTAAACCATCGGCGTCGCCAGACATTCAAGGCCGGGCGCTGCAAGCGTCCCGGCCTTTGAATGTTGACTCCAGGAGTGCCGACGCGCAAAAATTCTCGCGATAAAAATTCAACCAAATCCAATGCCATGAAAAAAATTCTATTGCCGGTTCTGTTCGGCTTTGCTGTCGCGGTCTGCCGCGCCGACGGGCCTTATCATTTAATCAAGGAAATTCCCGTTGGCGGTGAAGGCGGATGGGATTACCTGTCCGTGGATTCGGCGGCGCAACGCCTTTACGTTTCGCACGCGACCAGAGTTGTGGTCATTGACCTCGCCAAGGACCGGGTGGCGGGCGAAATCACCAACACACCGGGCGTCCACGGCATCGCCATCGCGCCCGAGCTTGGCCTCGGCGTCACCAGCAACGGCCGGGAAAACAAGGCTGGCATTGTGGATTTGAAGACGCTGCAAACGCTTTCCAAGGTGGACACCGATCAAGGCCCGGATGGGATGCTCTACGAGCCGGGCCAAAAGGAAGCCTATCTCTTCTGTGGTCGCGGACAGTCGGCGACGGTGGTTGACGTGAAGGCCGGCAAGGTCGTCGCTACCATTCCGCTCGGTGGCCGGCCAGAATTTGCCGCTGCCGACCCAAAGATTGGGCGTGTCTATAACAACATCGAAGACAATGGCAAAGTCGCGGTGATCGACACGAAGTCGCATCAGGTCATTACCAACTGGCCGATCGCGCCGGGAGAAGGGGCTTCCGGCATGGCGATTGACTTGAAAAACCACCGGCTTTTCCTCGGTTGCGGCGGCAGCAAGACGATGATGATGATGGACAGTGCCAATGGCAAAGTGGTGGCGAGCGTGCCCATCGGTGACGGCGTGGACGCCAATGCCTTTGATCCGGGAACCCAGCTCGCGTTTGCCTCATGCCGTGACGGCACGACGACAATTGCCCATGAAGATTCGCCGGACAAACTCACCGTCGTGCAGACGCTGGCCACCCAGCGCGGTTCGCGGACGATGGCGCTCGACCCAACGACGCACAAAATCTACTTGGCCGCCGCCGAGTTTGAAACCTCCACCAACCAGGCCACCGCCACGCCGCGCCAGCGGCCGAGGATGGTTCCCGGCACATTCAAAATCCTGGTGTATGGAATGGAAAAATCGTCCAGCCCATAACTGTTTCCCAAGGCTGGTTCATGCGTGTGCTGGTCGTTGAAGACGAAAAGAAGACGGCGTCGTTTGTCCGCAAGGCGTTGCAGGCCGAAGGCTTTGCCGTGGATGTCTGCCACAACGGCGACGACGCCCTGGCCGCGGCGCGGGCCACGCCCTTCGATGGCATCGTGCTCGACATCATGCTGCCCGGCCGCGACGGCTTGAGCGTGCTGCGCCAGTTGCGCGAGCGCAAAAATACCACGCCCGTCCTGCTCCTTTCCGCGCGCGGCGAAGTCAACGAGCGCGTCGAAGGCCTCAATGCCGGCGCGGACGATTACCTGCCCAAACCCTTCGAACTGGCCGAACTGGTCGCGCGGGTGCGGGCGCTGACACGGCGGAGCGGCGAAAACAAATCTACCGTTCTGCGCGTGGCCGACCTCGCGCTGGATACGATTACGCACCGGGCCCAACGCGGCGGGGCGGAGATTGAACTGACCGCGCGGGAATACCGCCTGCTGGAATTTTTGATGCGCGACGCCGGGCGCATCTGCGGGCGGATGACCATCATTGAAAAAGTCTGGGACTACGATTTCGATCCCGGCACCAATCTCGTGGACGTTTACATCCGCCGCCTACGCGAGAAAATTGACGCGAATTTCGAACCCAAGCTGCTCCATACCGTGCGCGGCACCGGTTACGTGTTGAAGGAACAGCCATGACCATCCGCACGCGGCTCAGTTTGTGGTATGCGGCGGTCATGTTCGTCGCGTTGATGGTCATGGGCGTCCTGCTGTATTACCAACTCGTCATCGAACCCCGTCAACACGCGCGGAGACATCCTGAACGTCAGCACACGGAACAGGCCATCGAACAGGACATGTTTGAAGATGTGACTTGGATTGTAATGTGGTGCGGCGTGCCAGCGGTCTTGTTGAGCATTGGCGGTGGCTGGTGGCTCATGAAAAAATCCCTCGCACCGGTTGCCGGCCTCACGCAAGCCACGGGAAAAATCAGTGCCTATAATTTGAGCGAAAGACTTCCACGCACGGGCAATGGCGACGAACTGGATCGCCTCACCGAGGTTTTTAACGGCATGCTGGCGCGGCTCGACGATTCGTTCAATCGCACCCGCGAGTTTACACTGCACGCCTCGCACGAACTCAAAACGCCGCTGACGATTTTGTGCGGCGAAACCGAAACCGCCCTGCGCGATGAATCGCTTTCGCCCGCCGAGCGCGAACGCGCCGCCAGCCTGCTCGATGAATTGCGCCGCCTCACGCGCATCGTGGACGGCCTCACGCTGCTGGCCAAGGCCGACGCGGGCCAGGTTGCGTTGAAGCTGGAGCCGGTGCGGCTGGATGAGCTGGTGCGCGACAATTTTGCCGACGCGCAAATCCTAGCCGAGCCGCAAGGCATTCAAGTGGAATTGGCCGCTTGCGAAGAAATTACGGTGCGTGGCGACCGCCATCGTCTGCGTCAATTGTTGCTGAACCTCGCCGACAACGCCGTCAAATACAACCAGCCACAGGGCTGGGTGATAATGAGTTTGCGTCGCGCCGGCGACACGGCTGAATTCGCCATTACCAACAGCGGATTGGGCATTCCGCCAGAAATTTTACCACGCGTTTTCGACCGGTTCTTTCGCGGTGACCCGGCGCACAGCCCGGCGGTGGACGGCTGCGGTCTCGGCTTGAGCATTGTGCAATGGATTGTTTCTGCGCATGGCGGGAGCGTCAAAATCGAATCCGTGCCGTCGAAAATCACCACCGTTACAGTCCTCCTACCGCTGGCGCAGGAAAACAAACCTCCATTATGAAGACCAACATAAATCCCACTTCGGTTTTCCAACGTCGCCGCACATGGCAGACACACTCATTGCTTGTGCCGGCTGTTTATTCTGGGAGTCGTTGCCCTGGCCAGTTGTGCCCGGTTCCATCCGCAGCCCATTTCGTCTGCCCAAACCGCCGACGCGTTCGACAGTCACTTGCTCACCAACGCGGAATTTTGGTAACAAAACTCTATTGAATGATGCAACGCTTTCTGAAAATACCGGTCATCGCGGTGGTCATCGCGGTTCTGGCCCTTGGAGCCGGGGCTGGGTGGTGGCACGCGCGAAATAATTCCCAATTGTCATTCCGCACGGCTGCCGTGAAGCGTGGCGACGTTGCCGCCACCATCAGTGCCAGCGGGACCATTGAACCCATCGAGGTCGTGGATGTCGGCGCACAAGTCGCGGGGCTGATCAAGGCTTTCGGCACGGACATCAATGGCAAGACGATTGACTACGGCTCGGTGATCGAGGAGGGAGCCGTGCTGGCAAAAATTGACGAGTCGGTTTATGCCGCCGACCTCGCCGTGGCCAAGGCGCAAATGGAACAGGACAAGGCCAGAGAATTGAGCGCCGCTGCCAATCTCGACCAAATGAAGGCGAAGCTCATCCAGGCCGACGCGGAATGGAAAAGGGCGCAAGAGTTGAGCAATGCCAAACTGCTGGCACGCGTTGACTATGACACTGCCCAGGCCAACTACGAAGTCGCCAAGGCCAATGTTGCTGTGGCTGAAGCCGCTCTCGCCGAAGCCAAAGCCGCCACAGTGCAAGCCCAAGCCGGGCTCGACAAGGCGCAACGGAATCTGGATTTCTGCATCATCAAGTCGCCGGTCAAAGGCGTCATCATTGACCGGCGCGTGAACATAGGTCAGACCGTGGTGTCCAGTTTCAACGCACCGAGTCTTTTCCTCATCGCGAAGGATTTGACCAGGATGCAAATCTGGGTGGCTGTGAACGAGGCGGATATCGGTCGGATTGTTCCCGGTGCGCCGGTGACGTTCACCTGTGACGCCTTTCCGGGCAGGCAATTCGAGGGCGCGGTCGGCAAGGTGCACCTTAATGCGACCATGACACAAAATGTCGTCCTGTATACCGTCGAAGTGAACACGGAAAACCCGGACAATGTTTTGCTGCCCTACCTGACAGCTAATGTGCATTTCGTGACGCGGAAAGAATCCGACATCCTTTTGGTTCCCAACGCGGCGTTGCGTTGGTCTCCGTCCTCGCTGGCGCAAATCTCACCGGATGTGCGCTCGCAGAATCAAGTTGATCCATCCGCCAGTGATTCTGCTGGCGATTCCAAATCATCAAAACAAAACAAAGGTTCCAAGGAACGCCAGGGAACCATCTGGTTGAAGGATGGTGAATTTGTCCGGCCATTGGAAGTGAAGGTCGGCACTTCGGACGGAGCGAACACCGCAGTGGTGGCCAACAATTTGCAAGAGGGACAGGAGGTGGTCACCGGTGAAACGTCCGCAAATTCCCAGGCCACCACCAAGAATCCGTTCCTGCCGCAAGTCATCAGGCGTTGAACGGCTCATGCGATTTCGTTGAGAATGCCATCGGAAGGATATTCGGATATGGAACTCATCAAGCTCGAAAACGTCCATAAAACCTACTACCGCGGCGAACTGGATATTCCCGTCCTACAGGGCGTTTCGCTGAAGATTGACCGGGGCGAGATGATCGCGCTGGTGGGTGCCAGTGGTTCGGGCAAAAGCACGTTGATGAATATTGTGGGTTGTCTTGACCGGCCCACGTCGGGGAAATACTGGCTGGACGGACAGGACATTTCCTCCATCACCGCCGAACAGCGGGCGGTGGTAAGAAACTTAAAGATCGGTTTCGTTTTCCAAAACTTCAACCTGCTGCCCCGGACGAGCGCGCTGCAAAACGTATTGATGCCGCTCAACTACACCGCGGCACACCATCCCGACAAGGAGTGCCGCGACCGTGCTGAAGCGGCGTTGCGGCTCGTGGGTCTCGGCGACCGGATGGATCACGAGCCTTCGCAACTTTCCGGCGGCCAGCAGCAGCGCGTCGCGATTGCACGGGCGCTCATCAACCGGCCAACCGTGTTGTTCGCAGATGAACCAACCGGAAATCTGGATTCACACACAGCCGAGGACGTCTTGAAGATGTTTAAGAAGCTCAATGAAGAGGAGGGCATCACCATCATCATCGTCACCCATGATGAGAACGTGGCGCGGCACACCAGACGTGTCGTTCGCATCAAGGATGGAATGATTGTCGAAGAAGGTTCACCGCAGAATATGCTTCGCTCAGAGCCGGCCAAAACGGTCAAAGCGGGCGGGCCGTCACCAACCGATCGCGAAACCAGCGGGGATATTATCAAGGCTGGCTGGCGAATCCTTCGATTGGCCTTGCATGCGTTGCGCCGGAACGTCATGCGGTCAATGTTGACCTGTCTTGGAATCATCATTGGCATCGCTGCTGTCATTGCGATGATGGAAATCGGCCGGGGTTCTTCCTATTCAATCGAACAAACCATCGCCAGTCTGGGTGCCAATGTCATCCAGATGGACCCGAACGATACCGTAGTCGGTGGGGTGAGTTCCGGCGGTGGCGGACGCGTGACGCTCACGCCGGCGGATGCAGATGCGGTTCGCGCCGAATGCAGCGCCGTCAGATGGGTTGCTCCCAGCGTGGATTGCCGGGCACAGGTCATTTACGGCAACCACAACTGGAATACCGACCGCGTCTTGGGCACCTCGCCCGATTTTCTAATCATCCGGAAATGGAATCTCGCCGAGGGCGAGCGCTTCACCGATGATGATGTCCGCAGCCTGGCTTCGGTCTGCATCATCGGCCAGACCATCGTCCGCCAGTTGTTCGGCAATGAATCGCCACTGGGCAAGGAAATCCGTCTTAAAAATGTTGGGATGAAAGTGGTCGGGATCCTCAGTCGCAAAGGCGCGGATATGAGGGGACGCGATCAAGACGACATCGTCATTGCTCCCTGGACCACGGTTAAATTTCGAGTTACTGGCGTCCGGCAATCCGCCCAGACAGGTGGTGGTTCTTCGTCGTCTGCCCAAATCAATACGCTCAATCAAATCTATCCCAATCAATCAGTGCAGCTTTTTCCGCAACAGTCCTCGATTCAGGCGGCAGACATGCCGCAGATGACGCGGTTCACCGACCTTGACGACGTTTGGATATCTGCCGCCACTCCGCAGGACATCCCGGTGGCCATCCGCCAGATCACCAGCCTGATGCGCGACCGGCATCATATCCAGCCGGGGGCGCCGGATGACTTCAGGATTCGTGACCTGACCGAACTATCACAGGCGCTGGCCTCCACCAGCCGCGTGATGACCAACTTGTTATTGGTCGTGGCACTAATTTCGCTGGTCGTCGGCGGCGTCGGAATCATGAACATCATGCTGGTGTCGGTGACCGAGCGGACGCGGGAGATCGGATTACGCATGGCGGTCGGAGCGCGGGCGAAGGATATATTGCGGCAATTTCTCGTCGAGGCGGTGGTGCTTTGTCTGGCTGGAGGTATTGTCGGAATCTTGCTGGGACGCGGGGCGTCAGTTGCCGTCACCGCACTGCTCCACTGGCCAACGATTCCGTCGCTGCCCGCTGTCATCGCCGCTGTCGCCGTGTCGGTGACCGTTGGAATCATCTTCGGTTATTATCCCGCTTGGAAGGCTTCGCGACTCGACCCGATTGAGGCGCTTCGCTACGAATGACAGTTTCCTGAAGGTCAAGCAGTGACAGGCAATCTCCTTGTGGTGCTGCTCGTCGCCATTTTGTTGGTGTTCACGGTGTTACTGGTTGAGTTTCGTTCGTTCTACGAACCGGTCGCGATTGTTTTCGGCTCCATACTGGCGCTGGCAGCCACGCTGGCGGTTTATTACCTGCTTTTGCAACTACGCGGACGCGGCAAAATTAGGAGTGAAACCAGAAACGCGACATAAACAAATCATTCCTTTTCCTGTCGCTTTGATTGCTTCGCCATGTGAAGCAAATCCGCAATCAAACCGTCCGTTGTATGCTCCTTCGCCTCAAGCGCCGGCTCCATTTTCAAGGCGCGGATGGCTTTGCTTGTTTCCGGGCCGATGGATGCCAGCTTCATTTGCGGGAATTTTTTCAGTAGTTTCGGCAAATTAAATCGCGCGTGGAAATGTTCCACCGCCGAGCCGCTCGTGAACGTGATCCAATCCGCGCCGTTTTCCCGCAACTCTGTGCCTGCGTCCGCCGGGTCCTCGGTTTCGGCCACGGTTTTATAGACCGCGATGTCGTCCACAATTGCGCCGAGTTCTTCCAGCGCGCGCGGCAAATCGGGATTCGCATTTTCCGCGCGCAGCAGGCAGATTTTTAAATTCTCGACGCTCTCGAATTTGGCCAGCGCTTCGGCGATTTTTGTTCCAACAAATTCATCCGGCGTCAAGTCCACCTGCAAATGCAGCTTGCGCAATCTGGCTGCTGTCGCCGGACCGACCGCCGCGATGCGCGCGCCGCCCAGATCGCGCAAGTCCTGAAATCGCTTGAAAAACAAATCGAAGAATGTCGCGACGCCATTCGCGCTTGTAAAAACCAGCCAATCGTAAGAATTGAGCGCTAGGAGCGCGTCCACAATGTCCTGCCTGCGTGTGGTGGGCACGATTTTGATGGCCGGGATTTCCAAAACATCCGCACCGAGTTTGGCAAGCTTCTGCGCGAAATCAGCCACCTGTTCACGCGCGCGTGTGACGACGATGCGCTGGCCGGACAACGACTGGTTCCTGGACGGATTCAATTTCACGCGCACAGCTTAGTCAAGCGGCGCGACAAGGCAATTTCAGATGTCTTGGAGAAGGCGGCGGCTCGTCGCGGAAAAATCCCAACGGGATTTTATCATTCAGCCCGGCGTTGACGCGCAGCGGCTACGCCGGGTGATGATCCGCAACAATAATTTTTACCCCAACGGGGTTTAATTCGATGGTGACAAGTGATGCAACCCATTCAGGGTTGAAAAATTTATGCGATGCAAACCCAAGGTAGCACTTCCGCGCAACCTTGGGCTGAATGATTGCAATCCCGTTGGGATTGCTTGGCGACCCGCGAAAAACCAATGAAAGAGGAGGAAACTGTGCAGTCTATCTAGGTATTAGGCATTCGCCTCCTCTCGGCGAATCTGGAGCTGTCTGCGCCTCAAAATCAGAAAAGTGAAAAGTATGACTATGCCCACTGCTGCCCCAGAACTTTTGAAAACGAAATAATCTAAAACCGAAAACGCGAGTATGCCAAGCAAGACGACGATGCTGGCTCGAAACGTGAAGCGTCGCTCGCGTTTTCCCTTCGCTCTCTTGGCGATGAAATAAGTCGCAACTAGCCAGCCAATTATCAAGAGAACCAAAATAGCTATACCTTGAATGAGATGCGTGTTCATAATTTAGTGACGTGCGCGGCGATGCCTAACAGATAATGAACGGCTTGGATTGCTATCTAGTTTCATGAAAACAATCCTATTCCTGTGTTGGTGGTTTGTCCATAGCGATTTAACCCTTGAACCGGCCATCGCTGGTTTTTTGGTAAAGACGAGCTCCAGCGCCGTAGGCGCGGCATATTTGTAGAATCAAAATAACCAAAACGGCAAAGCTCCGTAGGAGCGGCATCGTCGGCAGAGGGACGGAGAAGATGTCGCTCCTGACGGAGCTTGATAATCGTTTGGAAGGATGAACTACAGAGATGTCGTGCCTACGGTGCTAGGAAGGTAGGGACGGCTCGCCGTCCTTCCGGTCGCCCCCGGCGGGGCGACCCTACCCTTTCGGCTCGCGGGGACGCTCGCCCCACCAACTCATGCCATTTTCAGTTGTTCTTCGGCTTTCTTGATGTCCTCGACAGTGCCGGTTTGGAACCAGCATCCGTGATGCGGCAGGCAGAACAGACGATTTTTTGCGAGCGCTTGATGCCAGAGAACTTTGACGGAGAATTTTCCGTCAGGCGCATTTTGCAGGATGCGGGGATGCATGATTCCAATTCCTGCAATGATGTAAGGCGATTCCTGCGCATTCCAGTCAATGGTGTTTCCCGGTTTGATAAAGAGATGATCTTCGCCTTTATCGTATCCCATGGCATTGGCTTTGGATTGCACGAGCAATAGGAAATCCATTTTCGCGTCGTCCCAATGGCGGGTCAGCCGTTCGAGCGCGGTTTCTCCTTCATCCATCCAGATGATGTCGCTGTTGATGGTAAAAACGGGTTCATTGCCCAGAAGCAGGAGCGCTTTTTTCAGGCCACCGCCCGTTTCCAGCGGTTCAGGTTCCTCGGATAGTTTGATGGTCATGCCTTGGAGCTTGGAAACGTAAGCGGTCAGTTGCTCCTTGAGATGCGAGACGTTGATGATGACTTCCTCAATGCCGTAGGCTTGGAGCTTGTCGAGCGCGTATTGAATCATCGGTTTGCCCGCCACTGGAATCAGTGGTTTAGGCATCCGGTCGGTCAAGGGCTTCAGGCGTGTGCCATAACCGGCGGCCAGAACCATGGCTTTTTTGAGCTTATGTTGCATGGCGTTCCATCCATCGTTTCACGCCAGCCAGCATGGGATGGCGCAATGCCCTTTGCAACAGGCGTTGCACACGCGGCGAGTGAAGTTTTTTGTAATCGTGTTTTTTCTCGCGCAGGCTTAACCGTTCAAAAATGGCCAGCACACGCGTGTGCCGCAGCGCTGCAAGAATGGCCAAGGAAGTTTCAAAAGTTTTTCGCTCATGCTTGGGAAGTTGCGCCAGGTAACGGGCAAGCATTTTTTCTTTCAGACCTTCCGGGACATCGTATCGCGCATCTTCCAGCAGCGACACCAGGTCATACGTGACCGGGCCTTGATAGGCATCTTGAAAATCGAGGAGACCGGCCTGCTGGATGCCTTTGCGTTTCGGCAGCAGCATCAGATTGGCCACATGATAATCGCGCAGCAGGAGCGAGGTTGGAACCTGATGCGCCACGGGCAATACCTCCCGCCAGACGGTTCTGAATTCCGCCTTTCCTGTTTCTGAAATCGGATGCCATTCCAGAAATAACTCGATGTCTTCCAGCATTTTTTCCGGATGATACGCCCGCAAATCCGTTGGGATGGCCCGGGGATGCTTGTGCAAGGCGATCAGCACATCGGTGGCGAGGGTGAAAAGCTTTTCCGGTTCGGCTTGTTTGTCCAGCAGGCGTGAGAAAACGTCGTCGCCAAAATCTTCCAAGAGCAAGAGGCCGTTTTTATCGTCCCGGGCAAGAATGGCCGGCGCGCTGAACCCGAGTTGCTGGAGGTGTTGGGCAATCCGGATAAATGGCGCGACAGTTTCCGGGACTTGCGAAGCGTCCATCAGGACAGCGCTTTGTTTGCCTTTCCGCAGGCGGAAATATTTCCTGGCGGAAGCATCACCGGTAAGCGGTTCGCCAGCAGCGGCGCTCCAGCCGGCGGCGTCAAGAAATGCGCGGGTTTTGTCGTTGAAAATGGGTTTGGCCACGGACGGGCACAAATTAACACGGATGAGGGGTGGAGGCGATAAAAAACCAAATTGCGCTTTGAACTCCTTTAGTTGCCGCGTATAAGTTTCGCGTGTCTCAACCGGGTCAAACCGACATCAATGCCGCTACGCGCTGCTGTGCAGTCTATGGTTTTCCCATCCATCATTCCGCGTCGCCCGCGATGCACAACGCTGCGTTCGCCGCGCTCGGCCTGAACTGGCGTTACCTCGCGTTTGAAGTTGAGCCGAAAAATTTGCGTGCCGCAATTGAGGGTGCGAAAGCCATGCGCTTCGCCGGACTGAATCTCACCGTGCCGCACAAATTGCTCGCGATGGAAATGCTCGATGCACTTGATGAATCGGCAAAGACGTGGGGTGCGGTCAACACGATTCGGTTCGAGGCGCGGGACGGCAACGGGCAGTGGCAACCGCTGTGCCATTTCTCGGAAGCGGTTCCCGGTGAAATCCGGTCGCAGGGCTTTAACACCGATGCGGATGGAATCGCCCGGTCGTTGCGTGAGGACCTGACCCTGAACCTGGCGGGCGCAAAGGTATTGTTGCTGGGAACTGGCGGGGCAGGGCAGGTGGCGGCTTTAAGGCTGGCGGTGGAAAAGGTGTCCGAATTGTTTCTGATAGATTTCGTGAGCGCCAAGGCCGAGGCGGTGGCGCAGGAAATCCGCAAACGGCATCCGCAAGTAAAAGTGGCAACCAGCTTTCCCACAGGCCCGGTGGATTTGTTGTTGAATGCCACTCCGCTCGGTTTGAAGGCCGGCGACGCCTCGCCGCTGGAAGGAACGCCGTTTCCGCTGCGTCAGGCGCGTGCGGTTTACGACATGATTTATCGTCCGGCGGAAACCAAATTGCTCAAAGCGGCCAAAGCCGCTGGGTGCAAAACGGCGAACGGTCTGGGCATGTTACTATATCAGGGCGCCAAGGCGTTTGAAATCTGGACCGGCAAACCCGCGCCGCTCGACGTGATGCGCCGCGCGCTGGAACAAAATATTTATGAGCGTTGACGCGATTTTCAATGCGCACGACTGGGCGCTCGTGCCGTTTCATTTCTGGTCGCTGGTGTTTTTCGTGTTCGGCTGCATCGTTGGCAGTTTTTTGAATGTATGCATTTACCGGCTGCCGCTGGACATGAGCATCGTCACGCCGAAATCGCATTGCCCGCACTGCAAATATTCCATCCCATGGTATCTGAACATCCCGCTGGTGACGTGGCTGGCGCTGCGCGGTCGCTGTAAAAATTGCGGTGCGCCGATTTCAGCGCGTTATTTCATCGTGGAATTGTTAAGCGGCGTGGCATTTTTGGGTTGCTGGCTGGAATTCGGCAATCCGGTTCACCCCTTTCAATCCATGCCCGTCGCCCTTGTTTATGCGGTTTTTCTCGCCGGACTGATTGTGGCGACATTCATTGACGTTGAACATTTCATCATTCCCGATGAAATCACGGTTGGTGGCACGATTGTGGGTTTTGTCGCGTCGTTTTTACTGCCGTCGCTGCACGATGCGCACACGTTGACTGCCGGAATGCTTCGGAGTTTGCTCGGCGTGGTTGTCGGAGTGGGGGTCATTTACATCGTATTGAGGCTGGGCAAATTGCTGTTTGGCCGGGAACGATTGCGGTTGCCGACGGAAACAAAAATCGTTTTTTCGGAAACGGCGGTGTGTTTGCCGGACAAGGAAATTCCCTACGACGAATTATTTTACCGCAAGTCGGACGTGATTGTGCTGCACGCGCGCACGGTTGAGCTGGTGGACCGCGGTTACAAGGACGTGATGGTGCGATTGTCGCCGTCATTGCTGGAAATAGGCGATGAGAAGATTGATCCCACCGACGTGCGGCACATCGAAGCGGTGAGTGCGGAAATTGTGCTGCCGCGCGAGGCGATGGGTTTTGGCGACGTGAAATTCATGGGCGCGATTGGCGCGTTCATCGGCTGGCAGGGCGTGCTGTTTTCGCTGATGATCAGCTCGATGATTGGCGCAGCGGTGGGTGTCACGCTCATCGTGATGCGCCGGCGCGAATGGTCATCTAAAATTCCTTACGGTCCTTACATCGCGCTGGCGGCGGCGATCTGGATTTTCGGCGGGAAGGAATTTTTCTTTGGGCTTTTTCACTAGAAAAAGCGGCAGGGTGGCTGCCCCAGTCCTGGCCCGGGCGTGTAAATTTCAAATGGCCGGAACGAATTGTTGAAATCCCAACGTCGCGCCAAACAAAATCAGAAAGGCGAGGCTCAACCAATGTGGACATATTGGTGCAACGGCCAGCCAGTCCACAAAA
>Ga0182027_10011091_pt1 | contig 12764 bp, 10 predicted proteins | sample 712E1DmetaG_FD_121300 | JGI IMG/M metagenome (GOLD analysis project Ga0182027, IMG submission 121300) | Permafrost microbial communities from Stordalen Mire, Sweden - 712E1D metaG (Illumina Assembly) | ecosystem: Environmental > Terrestrial > Soil > Wetlands > Permafrost | place: Sweden...
ACCACTTCATTCAAAATTTCAAAAGTTTTCGGTAGCTGTGATTTTGTTGTCAAAACGTCTATAGAAAAATCATCCGCCGCCGTGGAAGGATTAATTTTAATTCCGTTTTCTTCCAAAATTTGCGCTAATTCAAGCGAAGAATATTTTTTTGTTCCTTTCATCATAACTGTGCTCATGACATCAGCAACACCGGGTGTTTTTTCTAAAAACTCACCGCCTTTAACATAAATACTCATCGCAACGATGTCGTTAAGGTCATTGGGACTTAGCAGAAGCGTTGCGCCGTTATCCATCTCAAATTTTTGCGTGGAAGAAATTTGCTGAACCAGTTTTGCGCTATGCTCAACTGCAGGTTTTGCAGTAGCTTGCGCGTTTTTTTCACTTTCGGGTAAAACGACCGAAACCGCGCTCTGGTTTTCGTTTAAATATTTTTTCGCCGCCGTTTGAACTTCATGAGCGGTTACATTTTTAATTTTGTTCAAATATTCGTCGTAGTATTTTGGGTTATCAGTCAAAACCGTTGTGTAGCCGATTCCTGAGGCGATATTTGTGATGGATTCTCTCTCGTAGTAAGTATCGCGCTCAATAATGTTTTTTGCAATGTTTAACTGTTCCTGTGTAACCCCGTTTTTTCTAATTTTTGCAACTTCTTCAAAAATTGCTTTTTGAAGCTTGTCGGAGTTTTCGGAAGTGAAATTTGCACCAATGGTGAAGATTCCGCTTTCCCTGTAAGTTGAATTGTCGGCTGAAATTGAGTAGGCAAGCTGTTTTTGTTCTTTTATTGTTTGATAAAGGATAGAGGAGCGTCCGTTGCCTAAAATTGTTGATAATACATCAAGGGCGTAGGTTTCAGAGTTTAAGGCGTTTGCGCTATGCCAGCCGATTAGCAGATAACCGCCTTGCACAGGCTCGTAATCAGTTTTTGTTTGTTTTGTAATAATCGGCAATTCGGGTTTGTTTATATTTTTAACGATTTTTCTCGGCTCAACCTTAAAATCTTCCTTTACTTTTTGAAGTGCATGCTGCACGTCAACATCGCCAATGATAATCGTAATCATATTTTGCGGACCGTAGTGAGTGTTGTAATAATCCAAAATTTCTTCTCTTGAAATTTTTCCGATAATCTCGTTTGTACCAAGCACTTTTCTTTTGTATGGGTGCGTTTTATAAAGCATTGCATTCAGGTTATCAAAAACTTTTTCGTTCGGACTGTTAGCATCTTTGGCGATTTCTTCCATAACGACTTTTCGCTCTTTTTCAAGCTCTTTTCTTGGAATTTGAGGATGTAAAAGCATATCGGCGTGCAAATCCATTGCCAAATCGAAGTATTTAGAAGGAATTGTTATATAATAGTGCGTAAAATCCTTGCTGGTTGCGGCGTTTGTAACAGCACCTTTAGATTCCAAAAGTTTGTCGAAATCTCCGGGCGGATGAGCTTCTGTTCCTTTAAAGAATAGGTGTTCAAGGAAATGCGAAACCCCGTTATTCTGGTCGTTTTCGTTAATTGACCCTGTTTTTATCCACGTATCGACGGTTACAATAGGATTATTTTTGACTTGTTTAATAATAACGGTTTGTCCGTCATCAAGCTTGTAAACATCGTAATCTAAGGCAAAAACACAGTTCCCCAAAATAAATACGAATAAAAATATAATTAATTTTTTCATTAAAAATCCTCAACAATTAAACTACATTCTTTAGTATAAAGTAAAAATATCATTTACCCCCTCAACAATCTAATAAACATATAATACTATATGTTTTAAAATAAAAACAGTAAACAATTGTATGTAATTATTAGGCAGGCTTTAATTTCTTCAGCATTTCGGCGGGATAGCAATCCCGCCCTACATTTTGCACTTTGCCCTTTGCATTTGGCATCTCTGCCTTTCCCCTTTTCCCTTTTAAAATTGTAACGAATATTTAACAGAAACAAAAACAAAAAGGCAATAATTTAAAATATATATACTTTATATATACATAGAGAGATTAATAAGAGAGAGAAAAAATGAGAAGATTTTTATTACAATTCGCTAACAGACAAAGAAAATTCACCCCGGCTGATTTAATCTAGTTCTGGTTTGTCAGTCAATAAGCTTATGCTTAGTTGGACTTCCAATGAGGCATTTTTGTAAGTTTTGTTTTGCAATATTTATAAGTTCATTTGCTTTATTTTCATCGCTTAAAAGCGTAAATCTTTCTTCTTGGTCTTTAAATCTTAATATTAACTTTTTTAATTTATTATTTTTATTAAATTCAACCATATTTACAGATATTAAATCATCAAGATTGTATTCTGTCGTAATATTAAAGAAAAAAGCTATTTTTGTCTTTATTAATCGATTCTTTTCAATATCAAGTTTAATAATGCCTAAAAACCCTGTTACAAAAAAGCTGTAAAAAAGCAAAATGCTAACAATATACATATAACCATAACCTATTATAAACATAACAATATCATTTGGATATTTACTTGGTAAAATTTTAAAATCACTTTCCGTATTAAGTTTATTATTAAAGTCCTTTATATATTCTCGTGCAAAACCACCTCTTCCAGTCGAGCCAGTATAAATAGCCTTACAAGGCTCAGATTTGAAGCAAAATTCAATTTTGGAGTCTGTTTTGTCAGTTATTGATTGTAAATCGCTTATTTTGAAATTAAACTTTTGATATATATTTGGATGTTGATATCTAGTAATATTGCAAATATTTTTAGATTTCGAACAAGCAATAAAAAGTTTTGAGTTTAAATAATTGTGAAAATTAATTGTTCCTAACCAAATTAATAAAAAGCCACATATGGCAAGTAAAAAATATATTTTAGTTGACAATTTTGTCGGTGTGAATATTGAATTTTTATATAAGTTTAATTTCTTCATCTTTATTGCTTTATTGATTAGTAAAATTATTAATTATTATAATACAAAATTTTTTTAATATTACTAAAGTTTTTGACTTAAAAATATATAATTCTTTATAAAATGTTGTAACCTCTGCACAATTATTATAGAATAAGTGCGGGGGTATTTTTTATGATGACGGGAATGAAGCGGATATTAATCGTAGATGATGATAACGAAATTAGGGAATTATTAGAATTTGACATCGGGCAAAGCGGATATTATATCGATAGCGCAAAAGACGGTCTTGAAGGCTTAAATAAAGCTCTTAACAATAGTTACGACTTAATTGTTCTTGATGTAATGATGCCTAAAATGAACGGTTTTGACGTGTGCAAAAACATTCGTCAGGCTAAACTTTCTGTGCCAATTTTAATGCTGACCGCAAAAGGTACAATAGGCGATAAAACGGACGGTTTTGACTGCGGGGCGGATGATTATTTGGTTAAACCCTTCGATATTCAAGAAGTTTTGCTTAGAATAAGGGTTTTGCTCAGAAGAAACCAAGTCGAGGATAAAGCTTCTTTGTCATCGGAAGTCTTGCATGTCGGCGATATTGAGATTTTTCCTGAAAGTTTGGAATGTATCATTGTCAACAAAAGAATTAAATTAACTCCGACAGAATTTGAAATTTTATACTGCTTAATGCAGCATTTTAACAATGCTGTAACCTTGGCGGTTTTATTGGATGAAGTTTGGGGATATGACAGCAATGAAGACGTAAGAATGTTAAGGGTGCATGTCGGCGGTTTAAGAAATAAAATCGAACCTGATGTTAAAAACCCGAAATACCTGCATACGGTGACGAATGTGGGGTATAAGCTGACACCGTTTAAAGAGGGGTAAAAGTAAAAGGTAAAAGGTAAAAAGAAGTAGGGTGGGCTTCAGCCCACCAAATCAATAGGCAAACAATGATAAAGAAAATTCTAAAACTTAAAAGATTAAAAATAGCTGAGCAAATTTTAATTGTTTTACTCGGTGCTGTAATTATCCCAATGGCAATAAGCGGATTTATTATCAATAATATTAACCAACATGCGATACGTCTGCAACTTAAAGATTCGGCTGTCTTGGTTACAAAAATGGTTTCTGAAGAAATTGATGTCTTTTTAATTTCTTCTTTAAATGAACTTAATCAAATAAAATTTACTATGGAATATTTTACCAGAGGAAAAAATGCACGAAAAAGGTATTTGAATAATGTTTTGAAAAATTCACCCGAATTTGAAAACCTTACAATATTAAATTCTCCCCAAGAACTTTTAGAAAAGCATAATGATAATATTGAAAATAGCGACTTTTCAATATACACAACCACAAGAAATAATAACTATTTAGTGGCAACATTTAACGAAAATTTTGTAAAAAATAAACTTTTTAAATCATTAAGTGAAGATAAAAGACAAATTTATGTTTTATCAGAAAAAAACAAGTTAATTGCCTCACATAATTATAAAAAGAAAGATTTTCAAAGCACCATTAAATATTTACCCAAAAAATTAAAGGTAAACACACCGGTAATTTTCGGAAAAATAAAAAACCAGCCTTTTGTATATTTGAAAAAAACCAATCCGAATATAACAATTATTGTTAACACGACAAGAAGTGTTACCAGAAAAGCAATTAATGAAAACCGCTTTAAGATTATTTTAGCCATTATTATAACCTCACTCATTGTAATTTTTGTTGTAGGTTTATACACGTATTATTTATATATTAATATACGTCAATTATTTAAAGGGATTATTGCGCTTTCAAAAGGGAACTATCAGCGCAGAATCAGGCTTATAACAAATGTTTTTACCCCTTATGAAATAATTTTCCTTGCTTTTGAATTTAACCGTATGGCAAACCAAATCCATAAATCTTATATTCAGTTAAAGAAGAAAAATGTTGAGCTGAAGGAATTGAACGAATTTCGCTCCAACCTAATTGATACGGTAAGCCACGAATTCAGAACACCGTTGACAAGCATCCAGGGCTATACTTCAAGATTGTTGAGGCAGGATATTGAAATTGATGAAGAAACAAAACAAAAATCCCTCCGGACGATTAAAAAACAATCCGAAAGATTATCGAGAATGGTCGAGGATTTGCTTGTCGTGCCTGATATTGAGGGCGAAAAAATCAGGATAAATCCTGAGCCGCTTTGGCTTAATAAAATAATTGAATCGGCGATTGCCTTGGTTAGCAATGAGGAAAAAGAGATTAAAAATAATGTAGCGGAGGATTTTCCGCTCGTGTTGGCTGATAAGGACAGACTGGAGCAGGTTTTTGTAAACTTGTTGGAAAATGCAATAAAATATTCATCAGAAGGGGCTCATATAACTATAGATAGTGTGATGGAAGATGGTTTTGCAAAAATATATATTAAAAATCAATGCGAAATTATTCCTGAAAACAAATTAGAAAAACTGTTTGAAAAGTTTACCCGTATTGATGACAAAACCACAAGAACGACCCGCGGTACAGGCTTGGGCTTGTTTATCGTAAAAGGACTTGTTGAAGCGATGAATGGCGAAATTAAACTTTATTCAAATGAGCAAGACGGTTTTGTGGTTGAGATTAAATTGACTTTCTTTAAAGGTGAATAGTGAGGTAAAAATGAAAGATAAGAAAAAAAGTACGGGTATATTAATTTTATTAAGTGTAATTTATATTCCATTATTACTTATTACTTTATTTATAGTCGAATTTAGTGGTATAGATGATAGTTGTAAATTTTTAGATTTAACCGGAGTAAGTGCTATTTCGTCTACGCCATGCATAAGCAGGACTGGTGATTTATTTTTTGATATTGGATTAATAATATTAAATTTATTTTTTATAGTACCAATTATCAAAATGATTCTTGATATAAGTAAAATTGAAGAAGAAGAACAAAAAGAGGAACAAGGCAGGTAGGGTGGGCTTCAACCCATCATCAAAAGGCGAATAAATGAACAATTTCATGCAAAAAGCGATTAATATGGCAAAAAACTCGGGCGCAGATGTGCCCGTCGGCGCTTTAATAATTAAAAACGGTGAAATAATCGCCTGTGCCTGCAACGAACGCGAAAAAACAAATGATATTTCCGCCCATGCAGAGATTCTTGCCATACGAAAAGCAGAATCCGTCTTAAACAACTGGCGATTAGACGATTGCGAGCTTTATGTAACTTTAGAGCCTTGTCCGATGTGCGCTTGGGCGATTCTGCAATCCAGAATCAAAACGGTTTATTTCGGCTCTTACGATACACAATACGGAGCCTTCGGCTCCGCCCTCGACTTGAGAGAGCAAGCAAATTCCAAATTAAAAGTTTATGGAGGCATTTGTGAAAAAGAATGCGATAATGTGATTGACACTTTTTGGTGTGGACGCAGAACAGAAAGGTCTATATGATGTGAAGCTTGAAGCTTGCTCGCATTACCCCTCCCTTGCGGAGGGGTCGAAATCTCTGATTTCGGGGGAGGGTGTAAATGTTGTATTGTGAAATGCAATTCGGTATAAGGCAAATATGATTACGCAAACAAAACTTGAAAACTTAGCTGAAAAATATGAAGTCGAGGATTTTATCAAAAATGATCCGATTCAATTTCCGCATAGGTTTACATCACGTCATTGCGAGACATTGGTTAGCGGCTCTGACGCACAATATACACCGAAGCAGCGGATTTTGGCAAGAGTGAGTGAAACGAAACTCGTCCTTGCGAGGGAAACCACGCTTTCCCGAGCTGCCAATAATCCAAGACAATCTCCATCGCATTTACAAGACATTGAAATTGCAGCGTTTGTATCTTCACTTTTTGCATACGGAAACAGGAAAATTTTTATAAAAAAACTTGATGAATTGTTTAAAATTATGCAAAATAAACCGCTTGACTTTGTTCTGAACTTCAATCCTGAAAAATTAAAAGGATTCAATTACAGATTTGCAAAGGATTTTGACGTAATTGAGGTTTTTAATATTTTGCATAAATTATACAAGCACGACGGCGGGCTGAAAAAACTTTTTGAATACGGGTATTCACTACCCTCGCCCTTTGCGGGAGAGGAAATTTTTCAACACGAGGAACGAGTGTTAGAAAATTTGGTGAGGGGTAAACTTCAAACTATGCTCCAAGCAGTAACCGACTATTTTTATTCTAATGTCAAAAACGAAGTCTCAATGGGGTTTTATCATCTTATCCCTAATCCAAAAAACGGCGGAGCAATGAAGCGCATGAATATGTTTTTGCGCTGGATGGTAAGAAAAGCCCCTGTTGATTTGGGTTTATGGGATTTTATTCCCGCAAGCGAGTTATTAATCCCCTTAGATGTTCATGTGGCAAGGCTTTCACGTAAAATGGGCTTGTTAAAACGAAACAGCAATGACTTTAAGGCGGTTTTGGAATTAACTGAAAAACTTAAAGAATTTGAGGCTCAAGACCCTGTTAAGTTTGATTTTGCGATTTTCGGACTTGGAGTGAACGGAGGTATGGAAGTATAGCTGAATTTTTGCAAAGAGGCTGCGTAAAAAGTCAATTATAAATAACCATAATAAAACAATAGCAAATAACTCAAAAATTATATTTATTACATATTTGTATTTTATCATGTAATTTGAGCCATAACACTTGGTGCGAGCCAAATTACATGGAAAAATACAACTATATAATCCCATAAACCTATAAGCTAAAAGCTATACATCTAATCTTCCAGTCTTACAATTGTTAACATAATTTAATATTATAAAAATAAAATGCTTGACAAATAAAATTGAAGTGTCATAATGAGAAGGTAGATTTAAGTGTAGCAGAAACACCAAATAGTAAACAGAAAATCATTAACCCCGAACATATAAACTCCTAAATATAAACACTAAAAAGAGACCATTAGGATGCAGAAAACGACCCACTCTAGTAAATAGGGTGGTTTTTTTTATCTTGTCAATTATGTAAAAATCTGTTTACATTCCAATTAAGTGTATTCATAAATTACAATTTCCATTCAAATTATCTTGAAACTGTGGCACTTCGGAGGTAACAAGTGTAGAAGTTACAATTACATTATGTTCTTGGATAATTGGTAAACGAGTCTTGCGTAAGATTTAAGTGCATCATATATTATTATCTTTTAAATTTACTAATAAACTTTAAAGCTTCGCTTTTTGTGCTGATTTCGCCGGATAATTGGGCTTCTTGCATTGATTTTATTATTTCTCCGAGTTCTTTAGATGGAGGTATTTGCAAAATTTCCATGACTTCTTCCCCTGAAAGTAGTTTAGGCAACGGTTTTAAGCCGTCTTTAATGTTTAAATAAAAGTCTAAAAGTGATTGAAGATTATTAATATTTTTTTCAACAACATTATCCGTAATTTCGACGCCTCTGGCTGAAAGTCTGTCTGCCATTGCCAAAATTATCACGTCAATTACTTCGCTTTCCATTTTTCTGATAAGGCGCATGTAAATCTTGTCCGCCACATTAAAAGCATAGCCAATTTTTTGTTGGGGGGTGGGGGATGGCAATTTGCTTTTAAAATGCGGCACAGTTTTATTTATTTCGGGTGTCGTTACAACATGTGACGGATAAATATGGAATTTTATCATTTTAGCAATATAATCAATCTGTTTTTTGGAAAATTTCGCTTTTTTCAGCATGCTTGCGCCCATTTTTGAGCCGATGTCATCATGCTTGATAAACCTGTGTTTGCCGGTATTTTCTTCAATAGTCCAGGTATCGGGCTTTCCGATGTCATGTAAAAACCCCGCAAATTTCAAGTGGGCAAGTCTTGTTGCTCCACCAAAATCAACCTTTCGCAGATGTTCTTGTACTTCAGCGTTGCTGTTTTCGTATATTTTTTGTATTTGATTAACAACTTCAATTGAATGTTCAAACAGATTAAGATGGTGATGAGGGTTGGGCGGAACTTTTTTTAATTCTTGTAAAACAGGTAAAATCTCGGCAAGCAAACCGCTGTTATCCATTTCAGTCAGTGTTTTTGCGCTGTAATCACCTGAAAAAAGCTTTAAAAGTTCATAATTTATTCTTTCTATAGCAGATTTATGAATTTTTGAGGCATGCTTTTTAATTATTTCTATTAATTCGCTGTCCAAGTCGAATCCGAGCATGGCTTGAAATCTGTATGCACGAAGCAATCTGAGCGGGTCGTCAATGAAGTTTTGTTCGCTGATATGGCGAATTTTTTTTGCTTTTAAGTCATTTATACCGTTGTTTAAGTCAATAATTTTAAGTGTTTTGAGGTTAACTGCAATAGAATTTATGGTTAAATCCCTGCGTCTTAAATCATCCTCAAATGTTGCGCCGATTGGGTTTGCAATATCTATATAATTTATTTTGTCTTTTAGGACAAGCCTGTAGATTTTATTTTCTTCATCAAGTGGAACGAAGCTCGCATCGAGTGTTTTTGCAAGGTTTTTGGCAAAATCTTCAGCATTAATATTGTCAACAATTATATCTTTGTCAAAGTTCTCCTTGTTTAAGTAAAAATCTCTGATAGCACCGCCCACCAAATAAATATCTGCATTTTGGGCGATGTCTTTGGCGTTATCTTTAATTAAATTGATAATTTTATCGTTTTTGATTTTTTCTATGATGTCATTCATAATACAATGTTTCCGAGTGCTGTGATTACCGCTGTTTCCGCTTTTAGGATTAAATTTCCCAGCGATAAAGTTGTAATATTGTTTTTGTTAAAATATTCAAATTCGCATGCTGAAAACCCGCCTTCCGGACCAATTATAACAAGAATTTGTTCATTTTTTAAAATAGGATTTTGAGCCAAGTATTCTTTTAAGTGATAGTTTGCGCTTCGCTCCGTAAGTGCTAAAATCCTATCAAATTTGACTGTTTTCAGCAATAAATCTAAGTCGAATGGTTCAAAACAGGTTGGAACATAGGCTCTTTCGCATTGTTTTGATGCTTCAAACATAATTTTTTGCCATTTTTGTACTTTTTGTTCAATAACACTTTTTTTTAACACACAATTGTCGCTAAAAATCGGGTAAACTCCGTCTACGCCAAGTTCCGTTGCTTTTTCGATTATTAATGATTGTGCTTCGCTCCTGAGGGGACTTTGTGCAAGATAAAGCTTGAAAGATAAGCTGCGGTTTGATTTATAGCTTTTGTTGATTTTTATATCAATTACGTCTTTAGTGATTTTTTCGATAATGCCTTCGTATTGAATTTGTTTTTCGTCAATCAACAAAATGTTTTCACCTGTTTTTGCGCGCAGGGACTTTACAATGTGGTTGTAATTTTCTTTGTCGGAAATCACAGCGACATTATTATTTACGTTTTTCGAGTCAATAAAAAAATGCGGCATAACTTTTCTCGGTTAAACAGTGTATTCTACTATTTTTGTATAATACGTTAAAAATCTCTCAATATCAACTATTTTAGACTTTTTTCTCCGAAAAATGTTCGTAACAATTATTGTAAATAATCAAAAAAATGTTATAATTAAATAGAATACTAGGGAATAGTGACAAGCTAGGGAGAGCAAATTATGTCGATTTACGTTAAGTCTGGAAGTGCGCTAACATATCTTCAAAGTATTTTAAACGGGAATACTAATTCCTATCAGAAAACGCTGGATCAACTTTCATCAGGTAATAAGTATACATCTGTGGGTGATAATCCGATAGACGTTTGTGAAAGCGCAAGGCTTCAAGTGAGAATTGATTCGAATGCAACGGCTTCTGCCAATGTTAATGTCGGTCAAAACATGCTTTCTATGACTGAGGGTTACCATAGTACTATAATTTCGAATATTGAAAGAATTCGCGATTTGTCAGTTCAAGCCGCAAATGGTACTTATGCTTCAGACAGCATTGGTGCTATTTTGACTGAAATCAAAGGGCGTCTTGATTATATTGATAAAATTTCGAGCTCAGCTAATTTTACCGGAGTTGGTTTATTAGATGGCTCCAGCAGTTCTATTTTCTTGCAAATAGGTCCGGCTTCAGATTCTACAATGAAAGTAGGCGAATCTTTAATTGATACTCATACTGCCGCTTTAGGTATTGATTTGGGTTCGGTTACGGCTGATACCTGGACGGGTGCTGATGCTCAAGCTTATCTTGACCATCTTGATACTGCGACTAATACTTTAACCAATGCGGATGCAAAAATAGGCGGGTATATGAACAGGTTGGATTCTGTTTCTCAGTCATTAACTACAATGAATGATAATTTAACCGAGACTAAGTCTACTATTACGGATACAGAGACCGCTGAAACAACTGCCGACATGGTTAAATATCAAATTTTGCAGCAAGCTTCTGCGAGTATCTTGGTTCAGGCAAATCAAATTCCATCTATGGCATTGGAATTGCTTAAAAGATAAAACAAAATGCAAAATTATCCGGCGCGGATTTGTTTTTATAAAAACAAATCCGCGCCGGATAATTTTGCAATAAAAAAGGGACGAAAAATCGTCCCCCATGGTACCTTGAAAATGGAGTTTGTGAGTGAAAAAGTCTCTAATTATCTCGTTCTTTTAGTTGAAAAGTTGAATGGTTGAAAGGTCGAATGGTTTGAAAATTTGCTTTGACTACGCATCTTTACATCTTGTCTTCTTTTTACCTTTTACCTTTTACTTTACTTAGTCGCCGACCAATTTTAGTGCTTCTTCCAATAATTGCTTATTGGTTGAGATAAGTTTATTTGACATTTCCATTTGAACTTTTGCTTGTTGGAAATATGAAATATTTCCTTTGAAGTCAACGTTAGACATTTCCAGCAGCCCTGAACGGATTTCACCTCTGCCCATTACCGGATCACCGGAATCATCTGTTTGTAGGTATTGACCTTGCTTAACTTCGTATAATCCTTGCGGGTTATGGAAATTTAAGTTTGCTACTTTATATAAAGGAACCATTTTTTGTCCCTTATCGGCTTTACCGTACAAAATGCCGTCCCCTTTAATTTCGTAATCATCATATTTTCCAAGGTATTTGCCGTTATTTGGGTCAATCCAAAGTTTTATATTTGTGGTTGGAACATTCATTGCTCCGCCTTGAGATGTGGTTTGCTGATATAAATCTGCATTAACCGCATTTGTGCCTTGCATTATTTCACCTTTATCGTTTAAGATGTAACCTTGGACAGTGTTGCCATCTTTGTTTTTATAAACACCGTCTTTGTCAAAAGTGAAATCCCCTTGACGGGTGTAGACGCTTTTTCCTTCAGTGTTTTTAACCACAAAGTAGCCCTTGCCTTCCAAAAATAAGTTTGAATTTGAGGTTCCCGGCATGGATTTTCCTTGAGATAACTTTTTAATCGGATTGTCTACTATTGCCCCGCCGAGAAATGTCTGGAAAGTTACGTTATTTTCCTGAAAACCCGGAGTATAAATATTACTAAGGTTTTCTGCTAACACGTCCATCCAGTTGACGGTGGCTTTTTGAGTATTAAGGGCGGTTACAAATGAATCATTCATTGTCATTCTCCTTATTTTGATTTTGATTTTGTTGTTCTTTATTTTGTTGCCTGCTGTACGATAATTGGTCATAAGGCAGGTTTTGTTCATTAAAACTTTGTCTTAAGCCTTCAATATTGTTTCGTAAATAGTTTTCGACTGCAGTGCTTCCGGGAATGAAATTTGCACTGAGTTGACCGTCTTTGTTGACTCTCATGATTACCGCAACGTCATTTCCAAAATCTATTCTGAACGGTTGGTTTGTTTTAACGGACTGATTTATTGCATCCATTAAAGTTACAGAAACGTTGACGGTTTTTTGGGTAGCTTCAGATTTAATTTCGTTAAAACCATTATTCCCACTGAGTCCGGCATTATGTAATTGAGAAGTTTGCGCTGTCATTTGTTGGTTTGCAACAAGGTTTACGAAAAAGTTTATGTCCTTGTTATCCATTTTAAGCGT
>Ga0182027_10011092_pt1 | contig 12763 bp, 14 predicted proteins | sample 712E1DmetaG_FD_121300 | JGI IMG/M metagenome (GOLD analysis project Ga0182027, IMG submission 121300) | Permafrost microbial communities from Stordalen Mire, Sweden - 712E1D metaG (Illumina Assembly) | ecosystem: Environmental > Terrestrial > Soil > Wetlands > Permafrost | place: Sweden...
CCCTTGGCGGTGACAGCCCGCCTTCGCTCTTCGAGCTTCGGCGAGGCCCTGCATTTGGGACGGGCCACGACGGAGCCTTGGCAAAGTCGGGCGCACCGCCCTCCAACAAAATCGTCGCAAACATGAACGATTCGAACCGATATTAGCATACCGTCAGACATGGGCAAGGTGCCCATGCCACCTCAAGCCACCGACATCCGGGACGGACTTATGCGTAGCAGAGCCTGAAACCTAAAAATAGTTTCGCGAGGGCGGAGGCCGGAGAAATAATAGGTTGGGGTCGCTTTTTACGACACCGGCCCGGGTTTTCGAGCGGCGAGAGGTGCGGGCGGCGGTTTTACGCCGCGGCCGCGAGGTTTTTGAGCGCGAAGAGCCGTTTGAGGTTATAGCTTTCGCAGCCTAGCCCGCATATTTGACAGTCTTCGCCACCGCTACGATCACTTATCTGCACGCAATCTGTCGAGTGGAGCGTGAAACATCCGAGCTAGGGTCCACTCCAGTGAGACTGCTCCACCGGCGCCCCCAGGTTGTAAGCGAACTGTCGCTCTGGCTCGGCGGGCCGCTCTCAGGGCGTTATCACTGCACGGATCCCACGGGGGGAAGCTTCCGGGTTGCCCCCCGCCGGGCCGCCTGCAACCGGCTTTCCGCCTCCAACCAGATCGCTTCGTCACGGTTTTCGGGACAACCCTGCTGCGCCCAGAGTTCGCGAGCGCAGGGCTCGATTTCGTCGTGGGATAGTGTGGGAAGGACGTCCGTCTGAGCAGCGGGGTCCGTGTGGTGAGAACCTTGGTGGTGGTGATTCATAGTGAAATCGAGGAAAACCTCGGGGTTGGCGATCATGCGCTCAGTTCCGGCCGGATGGTATGGGGTGTTGTGCCCCTCGATGTGCCGACGGCGCGCTGACGCCGTTCAAAGGCCAGGCGGCGATCGCGGTAGGGCAAGACCCCATACCGTCCCCGGCGTTCATTCGGGCATGATTGCGTTGCGCCCGAATCGGTTCCCTCCCCGGCACCGCAATCATGGCATCAGCCAACCATTCTTCCCAAAAAAACCTGCGGCCAACGCCAGTCAATCGGGGAAACAGCGCCGTCACAGACACGGCGCCGCCGGCATGCCATACCGCCCATCTGATCCGCGAGCGAACGAAATCATGAAAGCCCTGCTGCTCTACCCGGAGTTCCCGGACACGTTCTGGAGTTTCAAGCACGCCTTGAAATTCATCGGCAAACGCGCCTCGCTGCCTCCGCTGGGTCTGCTCACGGTTGGTTCGATGCTGCCTGCCGCATGGGAAAAACGCCTGGTCGACGTCAACGTGCGTGCGCTGCGGGAGAAGGATCTCGCGTGGGCGGATGTGGTGTTGATCAGCGCGATGATTGCACAACGCGACTCCGCGACGCAGCTCATTGCGCGCTGCCACGCCGCGGGCAAGACGATTGTGGCGGGCGGCCCGCTTTTCACCGTCGAACACGCCCGCTTCCCTGACGTCGACCATTTCGTGCTCAACGAAGCCGAGACAACCCTGCCCGAATTCCTGCACGACTTCGCCCAGGGTGGCGCGCGGCACGTCTACACATCCGCGGAGCTCCCGGACTTGCGCGAGACCCCGGCTCCGCTATGGGGACTGGCGGATCTGCGACGCTATGCATCGATGAGCGTGCAATACTCGCGCGGCTGCCCGTTTGACTGCGACTTTTGCAGCGTTACGGCCATGTTGGGCCACCGGCCGCGGGTGAAGACGCCGGCGCAAATCGTGACCGAGCTCGACGGCCTTTGGCAGGCTGGCTGGCGCGGCGCGGTATTCTTCGTCGACGACAATTTCATCGGCAACAAGCGCTCGTTGCGCGAGGAACTGCTCCCGGCGCTGATCCGCTGGCACAAGGGCAAGCGCGGCTTCTCCTTCTATACCGAAGCATCGATCAACCTCGCCGACGATGAGGATCTCATGCGGCTGATGGTCGCAGCGGCGTTCGATCAGGTTTTCATCGGCATCGAGACTCCCGTCGAGGCGAGCCTCACCGAATGCAACAAGCGCCAGAACCGGAGCCGCGATCTCGTCGCCGACGTGAAACGCATCCAGCGTGCGGGCCTGCAGGTTCAGGGAGGCTTCATTGTCGGCTTTGACAACGACCCGCCAACCGTCTTTCAGCGCCAGATCGACTTCATCCAAAAGAGCGGGATAGTCACCGCGATGGTCGGGTTGCTGCAGGCCGTGCCCGGCACGAAGCTCCATGAGCGCCTGCACCAGCAGGGCCGGCTGCTCGGCGAAACCACAGGCGACAACGTCGACGGCACCACGAATTTTGTCCCGCGAATGAATCGCGTCACGCTGCGGGACGGCTACCGGCAGTTGATGGAACATCTCTACGCTCCGGGGCCGTACTACCGGCGCATACGTACGTTTCTGCGCGAGTATCGGCCCTCGCGGTCTTCCGGAGCAGCGACGCCGGAGAACCTCGGCGCGTTCGCCCGCGCGAGCGTTCGCCTGGGCATCATCGGCCGCGAGCGTTTTCACTTCTGGGGTCTTCTGGCATGGACATGCTTTCGCCGGCCGACACTCGTTCCCCTGGCTGTCAGGCTGTCGATCTACGGTTTCCACTTCCGCAAATGCTGCGCGGCGCTCGGCGCATGACGCGGATCCTTCACGACCGCGGCCGGAAAACACCGCCTGTTGCGCCGGCAGGCTAGAACCCATCGCACAAAGATGCCCGTCGAATTCAAGGATTACTACACCACCCTCGGAGTCGCGCGCGACGCCACGGACGATGACATCAAAAAGGCGTTCCGCACCCTGGCGCGCCGCTATCATCCGGACGTCGCCAAGGACAAGAAGACCGCGGAGGAGAAATTCAAGGAGATCAACGAAGCGAACGAGGTTCTGAGCGATCCGGTCAAGCGCAAGAAATACGATGAGCTCGGAGCGCACTGGCAGGAGGACGGCAGCACGGAGCCGCCTCCAGGCTCCCAGGGGGGCAGGGCGCGGTATGCGCATGACGGACGGGCGCCCGAGTTTCAGTTCACCGGGACAGGATTCAGCGATTTCTTCGAACGGTTTTTCGGCGCGGGCAACCGCTATGGCTTTGAATCCGGCGGACGCGACTTCGACGTCGAATCCGGCGCCGCCGAACGCAGGGGCGCGGATGTCGAGGGTGAGATCCTCGTGACGCTTGATGAAGTGATGCAGGGGACGATCCGAGGGATTTCGCTCCGGACGGTCGACCGCCGCACCGGCCAGGCCGAGACCCATTCCTTTCAGGTGCGTATTCCCGCAGGTGCTACGGAGGGCCGCAGGATTCGAGTGCCGGGCAAAGGCGAGCCCGGAGTTGGCGGTGCGCCGGCAGGCGACCTCTATTTGCGGGTGCGCCATGCCGCGCATCCGGATTTTCGCGTGCGGGGCGCCGATCTCTATCATGACGTTGATCTCGCGCCGTGGGAGGCCGTACTCGGGGCTACCATCGTCGCGCCTTCCTTCGAGGGTCCGATCAAGGTTAGGATTCCGGCCGCCACCAACCCGGGAGCGCAGCTGCGCGTGCGCGGTCATGGGCTGCCCAAAGGCAAGGGCGCCGACCGGGGCGACCTGTTCGTAGTCACGAACATTCGTGTGCCCCCGCGCCTGACCACCGAGGAAAAGGCGTTATGGGAGGAACTCGGCCGGACTTCACGATTTGATCCGCGGGAGCCGTCGTGAGCAACCGGACTCATTCTTGAGGCAAATTCAGGAGGACACCATGAAGAATGCACATCAAAAACCATCAACCGCACTGCAGTTATTCGAGCCGATGGCGGCGGATGTCTACTCCATAGAAACCGTCGTTCACATCACGCAAACACCGCGTCATCAGATTGCCGTGTATTGCCGCCACGGCCTCATTTCGCCGGTCACGATACCCGAAAGGGATGGCTGGTGGTTCGACCATGAAGCGATCCGGGTGCTTCGACGGATCGAATGTCTGCGCGTTGATTATGACCTGAACCTTGCGGGCCTGCGCGTGATCTCTGCATTGTTTTGCGAGCTTGAAAGACTGCGCGAGGAAGTGCGCGCTTTGCGCCGGTCGTAGCAGGCATGAACACCCTGCTGCTGTCGCAGGTGGCGCCGGTCTGCGACCGGCGAATTTGCCAGTCGCAGACTGGCGCCACTTGATCGCCCGGCTTCGATTTTCCGGTTACCGGGTGTGGCATGGGCATCTTGCCCATGTCCGGAAGATCCAAAAACCCGCGGGCGAGACGCCCGTGCCACTTCCGGCCAGGTTGGCAATCCACCAAAACATCAGAAAGGCGCCCGCTTGCCGTGCCGTTCAACGCAACTCCACCGATGGCGCCACTCCTCCCCTCCGCGGGTTAGACCCCATACGGGTTCTCCCGGATTCCAGCTATGATCACGCCCTTCAAACCAAAGGCCATCTATGTCCCTCATTTCTGTTGTCCTGACCCTTATTGTCGTTGGCGTGCTGCTCTGGCTCATCAACACCTTCATCCCGATGCAAGCAGCGATAAAGAGCATCCTCAATGCCGTCGTCGTCATCGCGGTCGTCATTTGGCTGCTCTACGCCTTCGGCCTCGTCGGCCACCCTGGAGATGTCCGGCTTCCACAAGTGAAATAAAATCAGAAACCATTAACGGTCCCTTCTTTATGTTTAATAATATCAAGAACTTCTACGGCAAAAAGCTCGGCGCCTCCGACGGTGACATCGGTCACGTGAAGGACTTTTACTTTGATGATAAAACCTGGCTGATCCGCTACCTGGTCGTCGATACGGGATCATGGTTGGCGGACCGCCAGGTCCTCCTTTCCCCGCATGCGTTCGGAGCCCACGCGTTTTGGAGATCTGGCGATGACGCCAAAGTCCTGGTCGTGAACCTGACCCGAAAGCAGATCGAAGACAGTCCATCAATCGAATCGCACCGGCCGGTCTCGCGCCAGTTCGAGAGCGAATACTACCGTTATTACGGCTGGCCGGTTTATTGGGCTGACGGCGGGTTAAACGACCTGCCCGGATTTCCCGTTGTCCCGCCGCCATCGATTCCGATCGCTCCGCTTCATCATGGGCACAATCAGCGGGATGATGTCCATCTGCGCAGCACCAAGGCGATGACAGGCTATCAGATTCACGCCACCAACGGACCGATCGGCTCCGTAACCAGCTTCATGGTGGACGGCTGGAGCTGGGCAATCCGTGAATTGGTCGTCGAAACCGGCCATTGGTATGCCGGTAAGAGCATTTTCATCCTTCCCGAAAACATCAATCGGATCAGTTACGACGATTCCAGCGTATTCGTGAGCCTCAGCAAGGAGGACATCCAGCAGACGTCGACCAACGACGTCGCGCAGGTGATCGCCGGATAGCACCAGGACGCATCGCTGCTTTCCCAGTTCCGCGTTCCCGACGCTTCCGTCTCTTGCAAAAGTTCCAATCTCGGAATCCATCACGCGTATACGATCATTGACGAACACCATCTATCCGAGCCCAACTCCTCGCAAAGGCGCGGGATTTTTACACGCTCCAGCCAGCGCACCCAATCTCAACATCCTGACCTGGACACAACAAAACAAGGAAAAAAATGCTCTTAAAATTCGCCATAGACTATATTGCGTTCCCGCAGCACAATAAACGTGTTTTCACGCATCAAACAGACGACCCGATCGAGGCCGAGGATTTCCTGATGCATCTCCTCGCAGCGCGGGTCCGCATCACCGAGATCCGACACAACGGCGCTGCCATGTCGGGACATGAGTTCGACCACATGCTCAAGGTGGCGGCCGAAAGGATTGCCTCGCAGTTGTTGAGGGAGTCGCTGGCGCTCGACGCCCCGCAGGTCAAGGAACGGTTCGGCTTCGCCGCATGATTTCCGGAGAGCCGGAACCGACGGCTCGCTTGGGCGCTTGGCGCTGACGGCGCAGCGCCCTCCGCCTTTGGTTGCGGCTGAAGCCGCGCTGTGGGATGAATCGCGGCCCACTGACCTTGCCAGCAAAAAGACCGAAGCCGCGGCGGCTCCGGTCTTTTTGCTGAATACTGCCCGTTCGTTGCGTCTTCCATTCACCGGTCCGCCGATGAATGGGCGCAGCGGGATAACAGACTATCGATCAGATTTTGACCGTCATGTTATTATCTACGGATTTGACGCCGCGGACACTGTTTGCGAGCTTCCCAACAAGGGACTTTTCCGCATCGTTGGCGGCCACGCCCGTGATCACAACGACACCGTCCGTGGTGGTGATTTTGGTCTTGAGCGCGCTCGTCGATCTGTGGGTCAACAACGCATATTTGACCTGGCTGGTGATGGAGGCGTCATCGATGTTCTCGCCAATCGTCTCGGTCGTCTTGGGTTTCTCGTTCACGACGATGTCGTTTTTGACCGACTTCACCCAATCAATTTCCTTGGCGTAAAGTCCGGTGAGATCTTTTTGCGCCTGATTGTCGGCCGTGCCGGTCAGCGTTACGACGCCGTCGTTAACGGCGATTTTGGTGTCAGCGTAGCTTACGTTGGACCGAACGAGCAATTGGGTGTGAAGCTTCAGGGCAATCCAGGCATCCGAGTGTTCCTTGAGCGCCGGATCGAGGGTGATCTGATCGTCCACCCGGACGACGCCGGGGAGATCGCATACGGTGTCTTCTGCAACCGATTTCAAGCTGTTGTCGCCGACGACTCCAGTGAGTGTGACAACGCCTTCGTTGGCCTTGACCGTCACCTTGCCGTCGAGGACGGTGCGGTAATTATAGGAAGCCTTCGCGGCGTTCTCGATTTTGCTGTCGGTGTCAGTTGACGCGAACAAAGCGACCGACGTGGTCGCGACGAGCGATGAGATGAGCAGGTAGTGTAATTTCATATACTTTATGGGACTGGCCGATGGTTGAGGAGAGGCGCGGTGCGGTGAGTGACGGTGTTCCGCAGCGACGACCCTGTCGTCCTCCGCGTATCAATCATCAGACATCCGAGTCCGTGGTATCCTGAGCCAAGGTTACACCCGTCGCCCCTGCCGAAGTATGGGGTTTAACCCGACTGGCCAGCGAGGCGGAGCCTCAGACCATCGCGCACAAAAGGGCCCGGTTTTCGGTCAACAAAAAGCCGGCGGTGTGAAGCGCCTCGCTGGCCAGTCGGGTTACACCCCATATCGGCAGGTCGGCGCAAGGCGTAGCGTCGTGGATTGAGATTCCATCGCTTATCGTCCGCAACGCGCATTTCACCATGAATAAAATCATCTCACTTGTCCTCCTTGTCGGAGGAATCGGCCTGATCATCTACGGGATCAACGCTTCAGACTCCCTGGGATCGAGCTTTTCTCGCTTCTTCACCGGCTCACCCACGGACAAGGCCATGTGGCTGCTCATCGGCGGCACGGCTGCGGGCGTGGCGGGCCTCGTCGGACTCTTGCGCGGATCCAAATCTGCATAACAACCCGTTTCCATGACAAACCATACCGTCCTCCCTTCCATGAAAAACAATCAAGAAACCGCACGCACGCCTAAGGAACTCCTCGACGAACTGCAGGCGCTCGTTGCCGAAGCCGAGACAATGATGGGGGATTCGCTCGCAGAACAGTCGGCTGAGGCCATCGAGTCCTTGCGCGCGCGCTTCGCAGCCGTGCAGGAACGATTTGCCGATGTTTACTCCGGGACGCGCAAGAAGGTCATCGCCGGCGCCAAATACACCGACGAGACCATCCGCGCGAATCCCTACCAGTCGCTAGCGATCGCCGCCGGCGTTGGTCTTCTCGTCGGTATATTCCTGGGCCGCCGCAGCAAGTAGCCGTTCCCGCCATGGAAACCACACCCGGTCACACGGGTTTCCTTTGTTCGCTCCGCTCGCTCGGCGAGGGGCTCCTGGCGAGCGTACAAGACCGGCTGGAACTCGTCTCGATAGAGTTGCAGGAGGAGAAATTCCGCCTGATCCGGATCTTCGTCTGGGTCAGCGCCGCCGTCTTTTTGGGCATGATGGCGATCATGTTCGCCAGCCTCACCTTGGTATATCTCTTCTGGGATAGCGCCCGCATCCTCGTGCTCGGCGGGTTAACGGCATTCTACGCCGTGGCGCTTGGAGTGGTCATTATTGCGTTTCGCCGCTTCATTGCCCGCCAGCCCAACCCGTTCTCGGCGACGCTGCAGGAACTCGAAGAAGACCGGGCATGTTTCCGCAACAAAAACTGAAACGGCTCGCCACCCAAAAGGCCGCGCTGCTGCGGGGCATAGCCCGCCGCCGCGTGCACTGTGCGGCGGCCGCAGCCCGGGTAGCGCAACGCCTGGAGTGGCTGGACAAGATTGTAGCAATCTGCAGGCAGCTTTCGCCGCTCGCACAGTTCGCCGCCGTACCGCTTGGACTCTTTGTCCAGCGGGCTGTTTCCCCTCGTCCGAAGATCTTGCGCACACTCTTGCGCTGGTGCCCTCTCCTCTTTGGCGCCATCCGCGTTGCCACCCGCGCGGTCGGAACCCGCGTCAAGCCATCCAAATCGCCAAACGACCAGACTCCTTGAACTCTGGAAGAGGGTGTGGCGGGTCAGGTTCTTCGGCGACTGATCTGGCGGACACGGCCCGCCTGCGCTCTAAGAGCTTCGGCGAGGCCATGTGCCAGAGACGGGCCCCGACAAAGCCTTGGCGAAGTCGGGCGGTCCGCCCTCCAATGACCAATCCACACTGGAGGGCGCTGCGCTGTCAGCGCCATTCCAATCAAGCTCTTCGAGCCCGCAACGGTCTCGGTTCGCAAGTCGACGCATCCGCCTCACGGGCAATACCGCGCAGGATTTTTCCGGTGGTTGGCATGGAATCAGGCAGGAATGGTCACCCGAAAAACGCAGCCGCGCCCGGGCAGGTTTTCAGCCGTGATGGTTCCGTGATGCGCCTCCACGATCTTGCGGCAAATGGCGAGACCGAGTCCGGTGCTCTTCTCCCCGCCTGTCGGCTGCACGGAAGTACGCCCGAAATCTTTGAACAACTTGTAGCGTTCGGTCTCCGGAATCCCCGGACCCTGGTCCCGGACTGCAAGCACGATCGAGCCAGCGACGGCTTCGACTTCCACGGTGATCGTTGAGCCCGGAGGCGAGAATTTTATCGCGTTGCTCAACAGATTGTCCACGACCTGCCGGATCTTGTTTGGGTCGAGGCGGTGCGGAGGCGGCCGATCATGCGGCACGATTTCGATCTTCGTCTGCTTCGCCGATGCCTCGATATTGGCGAGATAAACTTGCTTTTCGACGATCTCGGTGAGGTCAGTCATCTCCGGGGAGATTCTGAGCTCACCCGCTTCAATCGTGGCCACGTCGAGGAGTTCGTTCACCAGCACCAGCATCTGTTTGCTCGCGCTGTGAATGGTTTCCACGAGGTCGAGTTGATCGGGCGTGAGTTTGCCCACGACGCCATCGCGCAGGAATTCGGCCAGTCCCCGGATGGAAGCAAGCGGGTTGCGCAAATCGTGTGCCGCCATGCCAAGGAGTTTGTTTTTGGCGGCATTTGCTTTGCTCAATTCTCCGACCAGGAGCTGCTGTTCGGCCAGCAGGTGCCGGATTTGCAGATGCGTGCGAATTCGGGCCAATGCCTCTTTTGCCCGAATCGGTTTGGGCAGATAGTCAACGCCGCCGGCGGCCAGTCCCTCCACCACATCATCCGATTCGGCTCTCGCAGTGATGAAAATCACCGGTGCCGCGCTTTCGCCGTAACGGCTGCAGATCGCGCGACAGGCATCAAATCCGTTCATCCCTGGCAACATAACGTCGAGAAGCACCAAGTCCGGGGGAGCAAGCGCGTATAATTCCAGGCCCTTTTCGGCACTGTCTGCTTCAATCACCTCGCACCCTTCGGGGCACAGGATGGCCGCGAGAAGCCGGCGGTTGAGACGATCGTCATCCACCACGAGGATCCTCCTGCCCCTCAACACGAGGGGCGGAGAAAGAGCAGACTCAACGATCATGCCGGGAATGGTTTTATGCAGCGTGTCACAGATTGCCGGGCGTGGCGGGCACATGGAGGGCGGCGCGCTGTCGCCGCCGGAATCGAGCGGCGCTGACGGCGCAGCGCCCTCCACCCCGTGCGCAAAACCAAGCGAGGTCGCTTGTCGTTGGAATCGCGCGCCAGCCGCGGGAGGTGGTGCACACAACATGCCGGTCTGGAATTCCGGAGTCATGACCTGTTGGTGGCGCGGGCGAGGGCCGCGGCCAGCTCGCTGGTTTGCACCGGCTTGGTGATGTAGCCATTCATCCCCGCGGCGAGGCACGCTTCCCGGTCGCCCGCCATCGCGGAAGCCGTCATTGCGATGATGGGGATGGGCGTGAATTCTTCTCCGGTCGTGCGCCGCGCTTGCTCCCACACGCGCAGCTGGCGGGTGGCCTCATAGCCATCCATCTCCGGCATCTGACAATCCATAAGCACGACGTCGTAGGGATGCGCTTTCGCTGCTTCAACCGCGGCCCTGCCATCGGCCACGATGTCGACCGTATGGTTCAGCCGGGCGAGCTGCCTGCGGGCGACGCTTTGGTTCACCACATTGTCTTCTGCCAGGAGGATGCGAAGCGGCTTGGATTCCGCCGGGGGCTGAGGCGGGGCGGCTGGTGCGATCACCCGCGGCTTGTTGCCGTCGGACACCCCGCCGGCTGTCCCCGTCAGTTCTTGGTTGGTCCTGTTGCCACCGGTGGTCGACGCATGCTGGCTCTCTAGATCCACCTGGCGTGGCATGACCTGGACGGCCCCTAGCGGCATGGCTAGCTTCACGGTAAACCAAAATGTCGAACCCTTGCCGGCCTCACTCTCGACTCCGATCGTGCCGCCCATCAGCTCAACCAACTGCCGGGAGATCGCGAGTCCGAGACCAGTGCCCCCAAACTTGCGCGTGATGCTGCTGTCGGCCTGCGAAAAGGGTTGAAACAGACATTTCTGAGCCTCTGGCGTGATACCTATCCCCGTATCGGTAACGGTGAAACGCAGTCGCACGCTTCCGCTCTCTTCACTCTCCCTGGCAACCCGCACAGCAACCTTGCCATGCGCAGTGAATTTGAGGGCATTGCCCACCAGATTGAGCAACACTTGCTGGAGACGGCCGGCATCGCCAATAACCTGGACCGGGACGCTGTCGCCGATGACGCATTCCAGCTCCAGCCCCTTGGCATGCGCCCGTTCCGCCATCATCTGCAGGCAATGCTCCACCGGATCGCGCAATTCGAAGGGCCGCAGCTCGAAGGTCAGCATGCCGGCTTCGATCTTGGAGAAATCCAGGATGTCGTTGATGATGGTGAGGAGGGAATCGGCGCTCGTCCGGACCGTGTTGGCAAGGCTGCGCTGTTCGGGTGTGAGTTCGGTGTCGAGTAGAAGGTCGGCCATGCCCATGACTCCGTTCAACGGCGTGCGGATCTCATGGCTCATGTTCGCCAAGAACCTGGATTTCAGCCGCACGCTCTCCTTCGCGGCGTCCACCGCATCCCGCAGCGCCGCCTCGGTCCGTTTGCGTTCCGTGATGTCGCGGACGATGCCAATCGCCGCATGCTGCTGGTGCAATGTGACCATCGACAACGACACCTCGACAGGGAACTCGACGCCGTCCTTGCGAAGGGCGGCAAATTCCGTGACCTTGCCGATCAATGCGCCGGTGCCGGTCTTCTTGAACTGCGCCAGCCCCTTTGCAGAGGCTTCGCGGAAACGCTCCGGCACGACCAGCGAATGGAACCTGACGCCGATCGTCTCGGCCTTGCTGTAGCCGAAAAGCCTCTCTGCCGCCTGGTTCCAGAAAAGGATCTGATCATCAGCGTCGAGCACAACAATGGCGTCCTGGGCGGCGTCCGCGAGCGCCCGAAATTTCTCATCGCTCTCCTGCAGGGCCTTTTCCACCCGCTTGCGGTTTGTGATATCGCGGGATATTCCAAACGTTCCAACAATCTTCCCCTCCGGATCCCGCAGCGGCATCTTCGTCGTTGAGACCCAGGTGTCCGGGCCACCCGGCCAGGTCTCCCGCTCTTCCTGGTTGATCACCGGCTGGCCGGTCTGCATGATCCGCCGCTCGTCGTCGAATGCCTTTCGGGCGTGCTGGTCGGTGAATAGGTCGAAATCAGACTTCCCCACCATGGCGGCAGGCGCCATCCCATGCCGCCGGGCTTTTGACCCGCTGATTGCGATGAATCGCGAGTCGCGGTCTTTGAAATACAGGTCGTCCGGGATGCTCTCCATCAGCGAGCGCAGGAGAGACTGATCTCGATCAACGGAATTCGCAGCACGCTTTGCGGTTGTCTCCACTGAAAACCGCGGTGTCTCTGTGGTAAGTGGGTTCATTGTTATGCCGGGAAAGTGCGCCGCAGGTCTTGCCGAACAGACTGACACTGGTGGAGCGGTCTACGCGGCCATGATTGCGGAGAGAATCCTGGCTTGAGCCCCGTCCTGGTGGAACCGACGGATGAATCTGGAGATGTGTTCGGCCCTGGTGTTGATAAGGAGGTATAGATTCATAAAGGGAAGATAGCACCCCGCTGCAATTGTTCCTATGGGGCCTTTGCCCCGCGCCTGGCGCACCGGACCATTTTCAAGTCCGTGTTGTGACCGGTTGAAAAAGGGACGGTGGCGACGTCCGGCGCGCGGGACGCCGATCCATGATCCGCAGTGGGGTTACTCCCCATGGCGAAGAGCTCGCGCCGGCTGTAGTTTTTCCAGGTATCGCCGGGCGCGAAAGACACTCTTTCCAAGCGGCCGCAGAACGACTGCTTCCGCAATCAAAGCACTTCACGTGAGAACCATATTCAAAATGAAAATCAACCGCGGGATTATGATGGCCGTCGTGGCGATCGCCGGCTGGCAATCAC
>Ga0182027_10011093_pt1 | contig 12763 bp, 7 predicted proteins | sample 712E1DmetaG_FD_121300 | JGI IMG/M metagenome (GOLD analysis project Ga0182027, IMG submission 121300) | Permafrost microbial communities from Stordalen Mire, Sweden - 712E1D metaG (Illumina Assembly) | ecosystem: Environmental > Terrestrial > Soil > Wetlands > Permafrost | place: Sweden...
AAGCGCGCCGCCACGCGCGCGTGGGGGCCCAAAATCCGCCGGGCCGCCGCGCGGGCCACTTCGACTTCGTTGGTCCGGGGCTTGAAGGAGATGGCACCCGTCGCTGCCAGGAAGCTCCCCGGCCACAAATACAGGCCGAACAGAATAGCGGCCACCGGCGGGACCACGGCGCGCCACTTCGCCGGCAACCAACGGCCCATCAGCCACTCCGCGCCAACAAGCAAGGCGACGCCCACTGCCGCGCCGAAGATTGCGATCTCGTGAATCAGGTATACGCCCTGTTTGTGCGAGGCAAACAGGAAGATGGTGGCCTCGAGAGGCAGCGCCGCGAGCGCGATGCCGCGCGTGCTGCGAACCGCGAACAGCAGCGCGGAGGAGATCAGCATCAGCGGAATCCCCAGCCCCATGGGCCACGCCACCAACCGCGGCATGGCTGCGTCCTTGGCCCACGCGGCGTAGAGATCGAAGTGCGAGCGAATGGAGACCGCCACGGTCCCGCCGCCCTGCTGGTTGCGGATCCATACCAGGATTTCGCGGAAATGCGGCAGCACGTACCACGCCAGATAGGGAACGGCGAAGACGGCTGCCCCGGCAATCAAAGCCCACGCGCGCGGCCGGGCCGCTTTCCAGCCAACATCTTTCAGACACCAAACCAGGTAGACGGCGACTCCGGCAACGGCGGCACTGGCGTAGTAGTGCACCGAGGAAGCCCACATCAATGCCAGGGCGCCCGCGAAAAGGCGGGGTGCGTTCCATTCTCTCAAGCGCCCGTCTTCGAGCAGCAGAAGCCCGGCCAGCCATGCGGCTTCCACGTGCCCCTCCGGCCGCGCTCCAAAGTAGAGAAAGCCGACCCGCGGGCCCACGCTCATGAGCAAAGCGATTCCGAACAGAAGCCCCAGCTTCACGGACGCCGGAAAAGCGCCGCGCACCACGACCCAGATGGCCAGCAAGAACCACAGCACCACGGGCGTGGCCTCCGCGTAGTACCACGTAAAGCCAAAGAAGTTCAGCAGGCCGACGGCGCCAGCGTGCAGAGGAGGGTGGATGATAGTGGCGTCATACTGGAAGAAAACCGGATAGGTTGCCCGGCCATAGTGCGACACCATGTAGCTGGGGTTGTAGAGCCCCAGTTCGTCCGGGCCGCCGCCGCGGTCCACGCCGTAAGCCAGCATGGCGACCCACAGCGCCGTGAAGCAGGCGAACACCAGCACCGCCGACTCCCGGGTGCGCTTCATCGCTGGGCTCCCGCCGCGGCCCGCGCCGTTTGCGAAACCCTGCCGCTCTTCTTGAACCCGGTCAGGTGATACCGCAGGCTCACCTCGAAAACGGCCAGCGAGGCTTTAAACAGATCCACGAATCGCAACTTGGAAACGCCTTCATTGCGTCCGATATAGGTGGTGGAGAACTCTCGAATGCGAATTCCGCCAGCCAGCCACAGGGCCAGCACTTCGGTGAGGTAGATGGGGCTGGCGTAACGGATTTCGTGGGCGGCCACAGCTTCCGCGGCGGCCCGGGTGTAAAAGCGGTAGCCATTGCTGTAGTCGCGCACCCGCGGGGTGATCACGGCGCCCACCGCGAGGCTGCACACACGGCTCACCGCCAGCCGGCCCCAAGGCCGATTGGTCACACGGCTGCCCGCCAGATACTTGGACGCAATCGCCAGGTCGCACTCTCCACGTTCGAGCAGGCCGATGCCCTCCGGCAATTCCTCGGGGCGGTGCGACAGGTCGCCGTCCATCTCCACAAAGATCTCGCAACCCGTGTTTTCCAGCCCCCAGAGCAGCGCCGCGTGGAGCGCGCTGCCGCGCTGCGATCCGTGAATTGTCTTCACGCGACGGATCAGGTGCAGGTTGTGGCCCGGGCGCCCCATACGCTCTTCGACATACTCCGCCGTGCCGTCGCGGCTGCCGTCGTCCACGATGCAGACAGTATGCGGCACCAGCCGCAACGTCTGTTCGATCCGGTCCAGCAGTTCGGCAATGTTTTCCCGTTCGTTCAGAACAGGCAGCAGGATAAATACACCCCGGCGCGGAACCCCGAGCATCCGACTCAGTGTATCTCGACTCACACTGCCGGGCAATTCGCCCGTTACTGGTTCAGCTTGATGGCGGTGAGCTGCTCCATCAGGAAGGAGGCTGCGCCATCGCCGGAGTCGTTGTTGTTTGAGATGCGAAGAAGGATCGTGTCGCCGCGCATCGCGGTCGCCCAGAAGGCAAACTCGTGGCTGCGTCCAACCGGGTACCCCGCGATGTCGATGCCAAGCCATCCGGACTCATCCGCATAACGGGCCCCGAAAGAGAAGTGTCCCGAACCGGGCCGGTACTTGAGCGCGAAACGGTAGCGTCCGCTTTCGGGTGCGACCAGCGGCGGATACGTGAGCGCCAAGGCATACTGGCGGCGGGGCGGGCCAACAAGAAGGCGCCGGAAGGCGCCCTTCAGGGTGGGCATTTCCGGTTTTTGAGGGTACACGGTCCAGCGATCCAGCGGAAATGGGACCGGCCCGGTGGAGTTCTCGACCAAGTGCAGATCCGCCCTTCCAGTGGAATCGAAGACGACACCGAGAGGGCGCCAGGTGGAGAAATCGGCGACCGCTTTCAACATGGCTACGGTATAGGGCTGGTCGCCTTGTTGCAGGATATCGACCTCCTCTACCACTGGCTTGACCCCAGACGCGCGCCAGCAGTCGGCAAGTATGGTCCGCGCCAACTCCGGCCCTTGCCTGTTGCGCGAGGAAACCACGATCAGCGCGCCAGGCTCGATTGTCCGATCGCACCCGTGCTGCGGAAAGTCCGGCTTCGGTCCCAGCCAGCTTAAGCCTGCAATATACGTGGAGTTCAGTGCCAGGTAATCGGAGTAGTCCGGATCGTGTTCATCGTACCAAAACCGGACCGGGTGCCCATCCCGCAAATATTCGACGCGCTCTCTGGCCTGCATGATGCGTTCGTAAAGCTTGCGGTTAGCGTGCGGATCAGTGCCCCCGCCGGGGCGCAATTCCACGGTAAAGATCGCGAAACCAACGAGCGCCAGCAACGTACCCAGGCTGCGGTGGCGCAACGCCAGGGCCAGCGCCAGTAGAGCGCCACCCAGCAGGATTGTCTCGCGCACGGGAAGGGGCCATCGCCTTAGGAGCTGTGCTCCGGAGTCATACCAGAAAATCGCAAAGAACACGGCCGCGGCGCAGCACATCAGCGCAAACGCTCGTGGGCCCATTTTCTCGAGGCCCGGCCAGTACGAGGAACCGATCGTCAGAAACACGAAAGGAAACAGGTAGCTGGCATAGTATGAAACTCCAAGCACCGCTGCACCACGTTGCTGCAAGTACCCCATGATGGCAACCGCCAGTAATAGCTGTAGGGAGAACAGCAACTCGGCGGCGTTGCGTCCACCAACCTCTTTTCGTGCCCGAAAGGGAAGCAGGACGATGGCCGTGACAACCGCGATGGCGCCAAACCACAGCCACGATCCGATTTGGTGGTCGTGCCAGACAGGTTGAAACCAGGGGTTCTTCGCGGACGTCAACTGCCGCGCCGTGTGCAACGAAGGAGCGTAGAACCAAAAATGGCCGTCCAGCAGATAGTTGATGCCGCCGAATACTACCGATACCAATAGGAATCCGGAACCGGCCCAAAGACAAAATGAGACCAGCGAACGGATCAGGGGCGTACGGCGCCAGGCCCAGGCCAAAGCGACGTAGTACAGCGGCAGCAGCGGTGCCAGCACAATCCAGAAGAGATTCGTATATATCGAGCCCGCCAACGCGGCCCCCGCCCATACCAGGCTCCAGTTCCCGGGTAGCCGCACTGCGGCTCTGGTCAGCAGCGCCATGCTGAGCAGGCAGTAAGCGATGCCCGCGCCATCCACATAGTCCCAGCCGGTTGCGGACCAAAGCCAAGGGTTGACGCAGAAGACCATGGTGGTCAAGAAGGCGCTGCGAACTCCGACCGTGAGCCGGAGAATCGAAAACAGCGAGAACGTCGCAACTGAATGAACTGTCAAGTGCAGGACACAATTGGCGACGACAGGGGAAAAAAGGGAGTGGATGAGATAACCGGGCAGGATCCAGGAAAGCCGGCTCCCATAGTACAGGTTGGGGAACAGACTCCGTTTGAACTCGGCCAGGTTTCGGAAATATCCCAGGTAGAACCATGAATCGATCAGGCCCGGCGGCGTAAAAAGGGAATTGTCCTGGTGCCATAAGACAATCAGCGGCAGCAGGAGCACGGCAAGCAGATACGGATCAAACCGCAGTGAGGCGGTTGATGGTGGTACCGCGGCCCGGGTCCGTTTGGCGCGCGACATGACTGGCTATTGAGGTGGCCTTTCGCGAATCCCGGCCTTTGCATCGGACACTTCTACCGCCGTGACCGCTTTCATGAGGAACGAAGCCGGAGGTCCGTCCGCACCGTTCATGATCCCAAGATGGATCTCCTGGCCGCTCTTCAAGTCCACCCAAAAGTTCACCTCGCGATCGTTTTCGGCCTGGTGCCCGCTGGTGGCGAGAGTAAGCCAGGTTGAACCGTCATCGATCGACGCCCCAAAGCCAGGCTCTCCATTTTCCAGCTTGTACCTGAGCGCGAAACGGTACCTTCCGGCCGCCGGGGCAATGAGAGCGGGATACGTCGCCGCGAGTGTGTTCAGGGCGCGGGGTGTATGCACTTGCACGCCTCCCGCGACCCTCCGCAGGTATTGTTCATTCATTCCCGTCCACAAGTCCAACGGAAAAGCAACCGGCGCCGCGGAGCCCTCCACGGGTTGCAGATGCCCTTTGCCGTTGGGGTCGAATACCGCGACGAGCGGGCGCCACCTGGCAGGATCGGCTTCAGCCGTCAGCAACGCCATGGTGTATCGATAGGAGCTACGCTCAATGGTATCGTTCTCGACCAGCGCGGCGCGCATCCCATACGGCTCCCAACACTGCGATAGCGTCTTACGCGCCCATTCGGAATCGTGGCCTTGGCTGGAAAGGACGACAAAAAGGGTGCCTGGCGGTACGTCCCCGTTGCGTGGCGGCTCCGGAAACTTGCCTCCCCATAAGCTTCTCGACCAGACGTACGTGGAACTCAAGGCATCATAGTCCGCGACCGCGGGGTCGTGTGTGTCATACCAGAATCGAACATTGCCGCCCTTCCGAATGGTCTCGATGCGCTCTCTGGCATGCATGAGAGCTTCATACTGCCGGCGATACGCATGTGGATCTCGGGGTATACCGAACCGCGCCTGCGAGGTGAAAATGGCAAGACCGAAGATGGCCAGCAGGATCCCCACCGTTCGCCGGCGCAGCACCAGGCCTGAGGCCAGCGCGCAGCCCCCCAGCAGAACGGTCTGCCGCATGGCGGCCGGCCAGGTTGGCAGGACGGTCCCGGCATAGTCGGACCATATGGCTCCGAACACAACGACGGCCACGCCACAGATCAGCACATACCTTGCCTGGCTGATCTTCTCGGCCGCGGGCCAGAACGAAGTGCCGATCACCAGAAAGATAAAGGGGAGCAGGTAGCTGGCGTAGAAGGGAAATCCGAGCGACTGCCTGCCGCGATCCTGCATATACCCCATAAAGCCAAGCGCCAACAGAAATTGCGCCACGAACAGCAGACCCGCTGCGTTCGTTCCCGTGAGCGGCCTTCTTAGCCGGTAGGGAAGCAAAACCAGTCCGGTGCTTCCCGCTATGACGCCGAACCAAAGCCATGGAAGGAGTGCATGGTTCATCCAGATGCTCTGAAACCACACATAGTTCAGGTTCATCATGCTCATGGCGGCTAGTACCGAGGGGGCATAGAACCAGAAGTGGCCGTCCAGCATCCAGTTGATGCCACCGAATGCCCCCGTCATAACCACACATCCCGCTCCAAACCACAGACATAGAAAGAGAAACGAGCGGACCACCGGCGCGCGGTGCCACATCCATGCCAGGGCGATGTAATACAGGGGCAATAGCGGTGCCAACGCGACCCAGAAGAGATTCGAATAGACCATCGCCGCGAGCGCCATGCCGGCCGCAAGCAACGTCCACCTCTTGACGGGCCGCACCGCGGCTGACGTCAGCAGCGCCATCGTGAGCAGGCAATAGGCGATGCCAACGCCATCCACGCCGTCCCAGCCGGTAGCGTTCCACAACCACGGGTTGACGGCGAAGACCATGGTTGTCAGAAAAGCGCGGCGCGCTCCGGCGGTGAGGCGGAGCGTCGTGAACAATGAAACGGTAGCCACCGACTGAACCGCCAGGTGCAGGATGTAGTTGGCGGCGAGGGGGGAGAAAAGGGAGTGGATCAGGGCGCCTGGCAAGATCCAGGAAAGCCGGCTTCCGTAATACGTGAAGGGGAACGCAATGCCTTTGAAGTTGGCCAGGTTCCGAAAGAACCCGAGGTAGAACCATGGATCGAGGTAGCCCACCCCGGTAAAGAGCGTATTGTCCTGGCGCCACAAGACGATGACTGGAAGCAGGAGAACAGCCAGCACATACGGCCAGGGCCGAACCGGGTTCGCCCGGGCGGGGGCGGGCATCGCAGCTTCGGGCTTCAAAGCGGCCGCATCAGGCATGTTGCGATCCACCGGCGATGTTGGGTTGCGTTTCAAACGAGACATGAGCGAGTGAGCAGATACAAAAAAGGAGCTTTCAAGACGGAGCGAAATGTCGGGGGGATCGCCATAGATCGCTATTCCGAACGTTTTTCTCCGAACACCGCGTACTGTCCACCGAGGGGGACTCCGGTCAGAAGGCGCTCGAGTCTTCCGGCGAATTCGAACAGCCGCTGTGGCAAATAGAGGTAATAGAGCGTCTCGAGCGGCACCAGACCGGCAGCCCTCATCAGGTCTCTCGATTCCCGGGCACGCAGGAGAACGGCATTGGAATCTACCGGCGTACGGCTGACGACGAGCCGCGTCGCCGGATTGGCCGGGTTGTGCTCGAAAATGGCGAATAATCCGCCGGGCCGGAGCACGCGGCGCGCTTCGTTCGTCAAGGCCGGCCGCTCCACCGGCCCCAAATGGTGATAGACACAGGCGGCGGTGATGAAATCGAAGCTCCGGCCGTCAAAAGGCAACCTGGCAGGTTCCGGCTGGTGGCTGACAGAGAGGCCGCCGCACTGGCGCAGCATTTCGGCGGAAGGGTCGCATCCCATGGTGGTTCGAAAATGCGCTTCCCCCAGGCGCAGCAACTCCCCTTTTCCGCATCCGACATCCAACCAGCTCAGCTCCTTCGAGCGAATGGAGCGGCGCCGGAAAAAGTCCTGGATCAACAGCCACTTTCTAAGATGAAAGAATTCGGCGCTGGCGGCAAACCTGTCCCGTATCGGATCGCGGAGCAAATCCTCGTAATGGCCGGCATAACGGTCGAACTCAGCGCTCATAGCCTGCCTGGATCCCGCTATCGGGCACTGCGGACCGCGTCAGCGGCCGGCCGCCAGCGACGACGTCCTCGACGATGAACAAAGGCCGATGCTTGGTCTCCATGTAGAGACGTCCCACATATTCGCCGATCAGTCCCAGCACCAGAAACTGGGCGGCGAGGAAGAACAGCAGCACGGCCATGATGCTGGTCCAGCCCCGGATGGTCCGGTCCACGAAGTAGGCGCCGATGGAAAAGGCCAGCAGGAGAATGGAGAAGGCGCAGAGGATACCGCCCGCATAAAACGCGAGCCGCAGGGGCCTGACTGAAAAACTGGTGATGGCATCCAGCGCGAAGCGCAGCATCTTGCGCACTTGGTATTTGGATTCCCCGGCAAAACGCGGCGAGCGGTCGTATAGAAAAGGAACCTGCTTGAAGCCCACCCAGGAGATCATGCCCCTGATGAACCGGTGATTCTCCGGCATCGAATTGAGAACATCCAGAACGCGGCGAGTGACGAGACGGAAGTCCCCGGTGTCTTCGGGAATGTGCTGGTCGGTGAACAGGTTGAGCACACGGTAGAAAAGAAAGGCGGTGAGCCTCTTGAAGATCGATTCCCCGGCCCGCGAGCGCCGTTTCCCGTAGACGATATCGGCGCCGCCGTCGCAAAGAGCCATCATTTCGGAGAGAAGCTCGGGAGGGTCCTGCAGGTCGGCATCGATAATGAGAACCCTCTCCCCGCGGCAATATGCCAGGCCTGCTGTCAGCGCCAGTTGGTGGCCATGGTTGCGGGAGAGGTTGATGGCGACAACGTGCGGGTCTTCAGCCGCCAGCGACAAGAGTACGGGCCACGAGTCATCGGATGAGCCATCGTTCACCAGCACGATCTCATAATCGTCTGTTACGATGCTTAAAGCCGCGGACATCCGGCCGTGAAACTCCACCAGCACGGCGGCTTCGTTATAGCACGGAGCTACCGCGGAAAGCTTGGTGGTTGCATGTCGGCTGTGGCCCGGTGGAGTGGTTACAAAGCCTTTCATTTTCAAACCCGGCGGCCCGACCTGAAATTGCCTGGCAATCTGCAATTGATGATAGCAGGAAGAGCTTGAGCAAGCGTGGCCGGCGCTACGCCAAAAAGATCGTGGACTCCCCTTCTAATGTCGCGCACCCCGTCCGCGCGAGCGTCGCCGCCCGCAGGCGCGTGTGGTATAAACGAGTTGGGGAGCAGGCGACAGACATTACAGTTTCCTTCAACCCGTCGAAATTATGCCTCGGAACCGTCGTCCCGGGACGAAGGTCCCGCGGGACACCTGGACATCCGCAAGCAGCCGGAAACCACCCTCTTCCGTGAAGGTTCCTGCCTTGCCGCCAGCCGTTCTGGCCCGGATGGCGGCGCTGCGACGCCGGGCGTACCAAGCCGCAGCCCTCGCGGGATTCGCTTACGCAGCACTAGTTTTGATTATGTGGGGAGCTTTCAACCCACACAGCGGGTTTCCCTACGAAACCAGTCTTCCTTACATGAGCGAAACTACTTCGGCACTGAAGGGATTTCTGTGCCTCAACGACAGTCTCCGGATTCAGATGAATACGTTTTACCAACTTCCATACCTCATCGGCGAGGCAATGGGAATCCAAGGGAGCTACGTACCTTACCAGGTGGTGTATGCGCTTCTCTGGTGGGCTCGTGGATTTCTGGTCTTCCTGATCCTCAGGAAATTCCTGCCCGGGTCTCTATCTGTTTGCTATGCCGCTGGCGCGCTGGTGGTACTCCACGCTTCGGATGGCGCGTTGGGTTGGGTTGGGCAAATGAACCAATTTGGCGTCATTTTCTGGATGGTATTAGCATTCTATCTGCTCACACTAGGCGCTGACTCGGCAAATTGGGCTCTGGCGTCTCTCTATGTAATCGCGGCGGGTCTTTGCGAATACATGTCCCTTTGGAGCTATGAAAGCCCGCTTTTGCTCTTGCTGGTGCTGCCTCTGTGCCTGCTCTTCCGTTGGCGGTCGTGGCGCAAGCTGGCGTTCATTTATGGGGCATGGTACTCCATTCCAGCGATCTACATCCGGTTGACTACCTTGCGATATGTGAATTCCGCGGGGCATACGTACCAGCAATCGGTGCTGCGGACAGGGTGGAGCTGGCAGAGCCTGCTGGGGGACTGGTTTTTCAATATTAGAGCGAGCCTGGAGTTCTGGAATTGGCCGCGCGGCTCCTGGAAAGCTCCGAAGAGTGAAGCTTATCTGCTGGCCACGATTGCCGCTCTGGTATTTATCGCCTGTGGGCTAGCCTTCATTCGACTCACGCAGGAGAACCGCAGGCCGAATCCCTTGGTGGAGAGGATGCGGACCTGGTGCGCTCTTCTCGGAGTTGGATTCATTTTGGTGGCCCTCAGCTTTCCCGTCTACCTGTTGTTAGACTCCGCCCGGGGACTGTGGCGGACGCAGTTCCTGTCGGGCATCGGCGCTAGTTTAGTACTCGCCGCTCTGGCGGGCCTGACATCGCATGCGTTCGTGCGGCAGACGGCAAAGATCGCGCTGTTTCTGGCTTTTGGAGCCCTAATCGCGTTCTTCGGCAGCGCCTCCGCGATCCAGAAGTGCGCGCTCCACAGGTGGGTCTGGGAGCGGCATCGCATCGCGATAAAGGAGATCTTGCAGGTTGCGCCAGGTGTGCAGCCGGGTACCGTGATCGTGCTTACGAATGTGCCCAAGGACAACGATCCGTTTGGACACCAGATGTGGCTGGATTTTGCGCTGCGGTTGGTGTATCCGGGCATTCCGGTAGCGGGAGTCTATTTCTACGCCGACGGCACGCCTGGCCCGGGCGATGCCTGGAAGGCTGGAGGAAATTCATGGACGCGGGATGGTGCGGGCTATCCGCAGTTCTTCCCGGGTACCAGTCTTGCCAACACGGTGGTTGTCCATTACGAGCCGTCGGGCCAGGGAAAACTCGAGGCAGCGTTGCCGGCTTTCGTGTGCGCCACGCCTTGCGCGACAGAACTATACCATCCGGGTTCCGTCATTACCGGGCCGATCTCACCGATCGCCAGCCGCCGTTACCGGCTGGACTAAGGGTCCGCGGCCAGCAGATAGTCCCCTGTGGCCCGAATGGTTAGGGCAGCTTGGCGCCGAATCCCAGCGCCACGTACTCGGCTACGGCCCCTACCGCATCTTTGTCAAGCATCCTCCAGCAGTCCAGCACGGTGCCGTGCGGCTTGAAGTCCTTCGGCGAAATCTCCCGGAACTCGGCCCATGGCGTGGTGATAGCCAGTACGTCCGCCTGTCGCGCGCAATCGGCTGCGCTGGCGGCGAATGTCACCTTTCCGGCCAATTGCGGCTGGGAATTCTCCATGGCGGCGGGGTCGTAGACAACCACCGGCACGCCAATCGACAAGAGGTGCTTGGCCAGGGCGAGACCTTGCGATTCTTCAATCACTTCGGTGTTGGGTTTGTAGGAAAGCCCCATTACGCCAACGGTGCCTCCCTCGGGCAACCGCGCCAGAATCCACTTCGCCAACCGCGGCGCCTGGCTCTGGTTCAACTGGTGCGTGGCCTCGGCCAAAATTGGCGGCACGCCGTTGCCCCGCGCCAGAGCCGAAAACGCCAGATTATCGCGTGGAAAACAGGGGCCGCCATATCCCAGCGCGCCTTTCAAATACTTCTGTCCGATCCGGCTGTCACACCCGATCGCCGAGGTCACCACATCCACATCGGCGCCCGGCAGCGTCTCGCACACCTGCGCCAGCATGTTAGCGTAGGAAATCTTGGTGGTGACGAAAGTGTTGACCGAAATCTTGGTCAGTTCGGCATTCACGTGATTCATCCGCCGGATGTGCGGGTTGCTGTCGCATACACCCGTGTAAAACTTTTCCAGAATCTCGCCCGACCGCTCGTCCGATTCGCCGATCAGGATCATGTCCGGATTCAGCATGTCCCGAATGACGCTGCCCAGCGCGATGAATTCGGGGTTGTAGCACAAGCCAAATCCTTCGCCGCATTTCTTGCCCGAGTACGCCTCGAGCGCCGGCAGCAGCTTGCCGCCTGTCGACCCCGGCATCACCGTGCTGGAAAGCACCACCAGGTGCCAACCCTGTTTCTTGCGCAAGGCAGCCCCGATCTTCTCCGCCGCGATCATCACGTTGCGCAATGAGAACCTGCCATCGGGATCGGAGGGCGTTGGCACGATAATGAAGGTAGCGTCGGTTTCGAGAACCGCCTGTTCGTAATCCGTGGTGGCCGAAAGGCGCTCGCGATTGGCCTGGATCATCTCTTCCAAGCCCGTCTCCCTCAGGGGTGCGTGGCCCTGTTGAATGGCGGCCACGTAGTCGGGATTGACATCCACTCCCACCACCATGTGTCCTTTGTGGGCCATGACCGCGGCCATGGGGGCGCCCAGCTTTCCTAAACCGATGATCGATATTCTCATGCGCTCTATTCCTGTCGTACAATGGGCATCCGCCAGCCGGTCCCGAAGGCGCGCGAGGTCACCTTCAGGACCGGGGCGGCTTGTTTTCGTTTGAACTCCGCGATGCGAACCAGCCGCAGGACGCGGCGAACCGTTGGTTCGTCGAAGCCCTGGGCGATGATTTCCTCCGCCGACTGGCATTGCTCGACGTGAAGCTCCAGAATCTGATCCAGCAGATCGTAAGGCGGGAGGCTGTCCTGATCGGTCTGGTCCGGCCGCAATTCGGCCGATGGCGCCTTGGTGAGGATCGCTTCGGGAATGTCCGGCCGCCGCCGGTTCCGCCAGCGCGAAACCCTGTACACCATCATTTTTGGCAGGTCGGCGATCACCGCCAGACCGCCATTCATGTCGCCGTACAGCGTGCAGTAGCCCACCGACATCTCCGACTTATTGCCGGTGGTGAGCAGCAGCGAACCGTGCTTATTGGAAAGCGCCATCAACAGATTGCCGCGGATCCGCGATTGAATGTTCTCTTCGGTCACGTCGGGCTGGAGCCCGCGAAAAGCCTCTGCGAGCACGGCATCGTAAGTCTGCATGATGCCGGCGATGGGCAGTTCGATGGTTTTGATTCTGAGATGGCGCGCCAGTTCGACCGAATCGTCCACGCTGCCCTGGCTCGAGTAGCAGGAGGGCATCATCACGCCAAGCACGTTGTCGGGGCCCATGGCATCGGCGGCAATGGCCGCCGTGAGGGCGGAATCGATGCCGCCGGAAAGCCCCAGCAACACTTTAGTGAACCGCGTCTTACGCGCGTAATCCCGGACGCCCAGCACCAGCGCGCTCCAGATTTCGGCTTCCGGCTCGAAGTCGTCCTCGGCGATGGCGCTCGGCCCGGCGCCCGGCCCGGCGGCGAGGTCCACCACCACCACATCTGTTTCGAAACCTTTCGCCCGCGCGAACAGGCGGCCCTGCGCATCGAATGCGCCGCTGCGGCCGTCGAAGATGAGGTCGTCGTTGCCGCCCACCTGGTTCACGAA
>Ga0182027_10011094_pt1 | contig 12763 bp, 10 predicted proteins | sample 712E1DmetaG_FD_121300 | JGI IMG/M metagenome (GOLD analysis project Ga0182027, IMG submission 121300) | Permafrost microbial communities from Stordalen Mire, Sweden - 712E1D metaG (Illumina Assembly) | ecosystem: Environmental > Terrestrial > Soil > Wetlands > Permafrost | place: Sweden...
ACGTCGAGGTTTCAAGCAGAGACCATATTGCTTCATGTATTTGGGGCCGGGGAGTCTCAATCATTTGATATGAGTAAAGCTTACATTGAGCACACGACCGAAATGTTCAGCGGACAACTGCAAAAAATCATCCCAAGGTCTAAGCTTTCGACCGGCAAGGTCCCAATTCTGATCAAGAGTGAAGTGATAGCAGGCGACGTGGCGAGTTCAATTCTGAAATATGCCGAAGAAAGTAAAATCGATCTGATAATCATGTCAAAACACGGACATTCTGGAATTGGGCACTGGCTGATGGGCAGCATTGCGCACAAAGTATTTTCCGTATCCCGTATACCCATATTGATTATCCATCCCGCGAATACAGATAATATCGAGCAATCTGGATGGCCCAGGAATGTGCTGGTTCCACTGGACGGCTCCAAAATGTCTGAGGCAGTGCTGAGCCATGTGGACGATCTATTCAATCAGGGGCAATTCGGCGGAGAAGTTACGCTGGTCAAGGTGTGTGAATCGCCAGACCTTATTGCGGATTATCCCGTGGCAATAATGCAACTGTCGTGGGATGAGCATGTTAAACGGGCAAAGTCAGCAGCTAAAGAGTCCAGCTTAGTTTACCTGCGAGAGAAACAGAAACAACTGGAAGCTAAAGGAATAAAAGTGAATATTGAGGTAGTACTGGGTGAGAACACTATACCTGCAATTACTAGGTATATACGGGAGCATCCTTTCGACCTTGTGGCCATGACTACACATGGCCATTCCAGAATAAGCGTGTGGCCTTACGGTCATGTGGCAGACCGTATTATCCAGGTGAACATCAAGCCGCTTTTGCTTATAAGACCCCTTGCAAACGCCGTGCCAATTGCCGGCCAGTAAAACCAAAATTTTAGCAAAGGAGTTAAAAATGAAAAAGATAGCAATCAACGGATTGGGACGCATCGGACGTATGGTGCTGCGCCATTATATGGAGGTTCATCCGAAAGATGTTACTCTTGTGGCAGCGAACGACCTTGTGCCGACGGATGACCTGGCTTACCTGATCAAGTACGATTCGGCCCACGGAAGAGCTGCATTTCCAGTCGAGGCAAAGGAACATGCTATAAAAATGGGCGATACAACATTCGCCGTTTTTGCCGAGAAAGACCCGTCTCAACTGCCGTGGAAAAAACTGGGTGTTGATGTGGTTATTGAATCCACCGGCCGCTTTACAAAACGCGAACTGGCAGCCAAACATCTTGAGGCTGGAGCAAGAAGGGTCATCATCAGCGCTCCGGCTACCGATGCTGATATCACGATAGTGGTTGGGGTAAATGATAATAAATTCGATCCCAAAAAACACAGTGTGATCTCCATGGCTTCCTGCACAACGAACTCATTGGCGCCGCCTCTTAAAGTGTTGATGGATAGCTTTGGTGTTGAAAGAGTAATGGCAACTACTGTTCATGCCTATACTGCCAGTCAGGCGCTTGTGGACAAGCCGGATAAGAAACGAAATAGGGGACGGGCGGCAGCTGTGTCTTTAGTCCCGAGCACTACCGGATCCGATATTGCAACGATATTAGTGCTTCCCGAACTCAAAGATCGGCTTCGGGCTCTGGCTATTCGTGCCCCAATTATTGATGGCGCCATTACCGATATTGTCGCCGACCTTAAAAAACCCGTTACAGTAGAGCAGGTCAATGCTGCTTTCAAAGTGGCATCAAATGGACTTTTGAAGGGTATTCTCGCATATAGTGAAGAGGATTTGGTATCAGCAGATATTATTGGCGATACTCATTCAGGCATTGTTCATGCTCTTTCCACCCAAGTAGTGCAAGACACCATGGTTAAGATTCAGGTCTGGTACGACAATGAATTCGGATATTCGAGACGTTTACTAGATGTGATTGAGCGATTAGATCTCTGAAAATAAACCTGCGTCCAGCAGATATGCATAAAGTGAGGGGCAATTATGAAAGTGCTCGTTTACAGTGCACGCGCTTATGATCAGAAGTTCCTTAGGGCTGCAAACCATCGGAAACATGAGCTGCATTTTATGGGAGCTCGGCTTGAAGAAACTACCGCCGCCTTGGCCCGGCAATATCCGTCGGTTTGTTGCTTTGTTGACGATGTTCTAAACAAGGAAGTAATCAAGCAATTGTCCGATGGCGGTACCAGATTAATCGCTCTGCGGGCTATGGGTTTCAATAATGTTGATTTAAAAGCAGCCAAAGAAAAAGGTATGACCGTCATGCGGGTAGCCACATATTCTCCCTATGCAATAGCCGAATTCGCCGTCGGCATGATGCTTGACTTAGACCGCAAGATACACCGGGCATATACACGAGTTCGAGAAGGTAATTTCTTGCTTCATGGGTTAATGGGTTTTGAACTACATGGCAAAACAGTGGGTATCGTGGGCACAGGGAAAATAGGCAGCGTGCTTGCAGGCATTTTGAAGGGGTTTGGTTGTTATCTCTTGGCCTATGATATAACCAAAAATCCGGAATGCACCAAACTGGGGGTCCGCTATGTTCCGCTTAAAGAATTATTAAGCAAGGCCGACATTGTCAGTTTGCATCTTCCATTAACACCGGAGACCCATCATTTGATGAATAATGAGCACCTCTCGCATATGAAGAAAGGCGCGATGCTGATAAATACCAGCCGCGGGGCGCTGGTGGATACTCGTGCTCTTCTCCGTGCTTTGAAAAAAGGGCACTTAGGATCTGTTGGGCTTGATGTGTATGAAGAGGAGGCTCAGATTTTCTACCAAGACCTTTCTGACGAAATTATTCCTGACGACGTGATTACACAGCTCCTGACTTTCCCGAATGTTCTTGTTACCGGCCACCAGGCTTTCTTTACGGAGGAAGCAATGGCCGACATCTCTGAAACGACCATCCAAAATATTAGCGATTTCGCTGCCGGTCGTGAAAATGAAAATATCCTGAGGCCAGAGAAAGTTCTTAAAGCCTCTGGCCAGGGTAAAAAGTAAAGAGGCGACCATGTTTGTATTCAGTTATTATTTGCTACCATCCCTGCCGGAAAGGTTGGAAGGACTTGTTGAGTTACGCCTCGATTTTCTCCGGTCATTGAATCTCGATGCTGACAAACTGATGAGGAGTGTAGCAAAATGATAAGTTCAGAGACCACAATTGCAGAATACCTGCTAACCCGGCTGAAGGAGATCGGGGTGGATCACCTCTTTGGCGTACCGGGAGATTTTGTCTTGGGTTTCTTCAATCAAGTACTGAAGAGTGACCTGAAATACGTCGGTACATGCAATGAACTAAACGCGGCCTATGCCGCCGACGGTTACGCACGTATTCGAGGCATAGGCGCATTTTCCTCAACCTATGTCGTTGGAGAACTGAGTGCCATCAACGGCGTGGCAGGAGCATTCGCCGAAAGAGTGCCGGTGGTAGTGATCACAGGATCTCCCGCGACGATTCGTTTCCGTACTCAGCCTCTCTTGCATCACACGTTGGGCGATTATCAGATCCCTTTAAGGATGTATGAGAAAATCACCGTCGCCTCTACCCAGCTTTTTTCCGGTGAAACGGCTCCGGCCGAGATCGACCGGGTGCTATCGGCGTGCCTTTCTCACCAGCAACCAGTCTACATCAGTCTCCCCTCGGATGTGGTGATGATGAAATGTAAGCGGCCGAACGCTTTCATCTTCCCAACGCCCGCGCCGAGTGATCAGGGTGCGCTCGGGGAGGCAATAAAGGAAACGCTTGGAATGCTGGATCGAGCGCAGAAACCGGTTGTGATTGGCGGGGTGGAGTTAATACGCTTCAGGCTACAAAAGGAATTCGTCGGGTTTCTCGACAAAACTGGCTTCCCGTATGTCACAATGATGTTGGGGAAGTCCGTACTTTCAGAACACCATCCGCAATTCATCGGCCTCTTTGAGGGTGACCGGAGTCGCGACTACGTGCGGGGTCGGGTTGAGTCCGCTGACTGCATTCTGCAACTTGGGGACTTGATGACCGATTTTAACACAGGTGGCTTCACAACGAATCTCGACGACGCAAAGACAATCAGCGCCAACATCCGATCCGTGAAGATCAAACACCATTATTATGAGAACGTGTATCTCCATGATTTTATTCTTGAGCTAACGAAGAAGATTTCACGACGAGATCCTGCGACTCTGGAGATTAGATGTGCCGCCGATGGCTGCATACACCGGCCTACGGAGCCCTATCAGCCTGATGCGCCGAAACCGCTTACCATCAAGCGTTTCTTCGACCGCATGAGTCATTTTATCGAAGACAATTCGATAGTCATTGCTGAAACAGGCGTATCCCTCTTCAGTGCCGCGGAAATGCTAATGCCGGAAGGATCGACCTTCATCGGGCAGGCTTTTTACGGATCAATCGGCTATACGGTCGGGGCAACACTGGGCGCCGGTATGGCAGCGAAAGACCGCCGCGTCGTGCTGTTTGTGGGGGATGGTGCCTTTCAGGTAACGTGCCAAGACATTTCGACGATGATTCGCAACCATCTCAAGCCCGTTATCTTTCTCCTCAATAATGATGGGTATACGATCGAGCGGGTGATCAGCGATCACCCCTACAACGATCTCCAACCCTGGCGCTATCACAAGCTCGTGGATGTGTTCGGAGGAGGGCTGGGGCTCGATGTCCGCACGGAAGGGGATCTTGAAGATGCACTGCATAAGGCTGCAACGGCGGATGGCCTTGTATTTATTGAGGTTCACACCGGGCAACTGGACTGTCCTGAAGCCCTCCGTAGCGCGGGTCGATCGATGGCCAAGGCAAATCAACTCGATTAAGTAATATGATATTCAGCGCTATTATTGACAAAGGAGAGACAATGACAAAATCTGCTGGCGACGGAAACAACAATAAGACCATGAAAGGACTGGTCTTCCACGGGCCGAATAGCCTGGCGTTGGAGGATAGACCAAAGCCGACGATTATTCAGGCAACGGATGCTATCGTGCGGATCACGACGACCACCATCTGCGGAACCGACCTGCATATTCAAAAGGGCGACGTGCCGTCAATCGCCGACGGACGCATTCTTGGTCACGAAGGAGTGGGGATTATAGAGGAGGTGGGGAAGAACGTATTACGTTTTCACAAGGGGGATAAAGTACTTATTTCCCTTATTACCTCCTGTGGCAGGTGCGACTTTTGCAAGAAAGGGATGTATTCCCATTGCCGCACCGGTGGCTGGCTTCTTGGCAACAATATCGATGGCACTCAGGCCGAATACGTCAGAATCCCTTATGCCGATACCGGTTTGTACCTGCTGCCACCTGGTGCCGATGACGAAGCGGTAGTAATGCTCAGTTGTATTCTCCCTACAGGCCTGGAATGCGGGGTGTTGAACGGCCAGGTAAAACCGGGGGACATCGTGGCAATCATCGGTGCCGGTCCGGTGGGACTCGCAGCTCTGCTCACCGCGCAACTCTACTCGCCCGCCGAGATTATTATGATCGATCTCGATGACAACCGGTTGGAGGTCGCCCGCTCGTTTGGCGCAACACAGGTCGTGAATAGTTCGAATGGGAAAGCAGTAGAGCGAGTCATGGCACTGACGCAAACCGCCGGAGTGGACGTGGCCATCGAGGCAGTAGGCCTCTCCGCGACCTTCGACATCTGCCAGGCGATTATCGCCCCTGGCGGGCACATAGCCAATGTCGGCGTTCACGGTAAATCGGTTGAGCTCCATCTGGAAAGGCTCTGGGCTTCCAATATTACGCTCACCACACGCCTAGTAGATGCGGGCACAACACCAATGCTGCTCAGGATGGTCCAGTCGGGACGCTTGGACGCAAAAAAACTCGTTAGTCACCGGTTTGAGTTATCGGAAATCATGAAGGCATACCATACCTTCGGGAATGCCGCAAAGGAACACGCGTTAAAGGTAGTAATCCAGAACGCGCACACAATTACATGAATATTGGAGGAGAAGTTATGAACAAGCTAATCTACAATCTTTTCTCTACGTTCAGCGAGGAATTGATTCGCTGGCCGTGCTTGCCTTAGATCTTCTCCGGTCATTGAATCACGATGCCTGACAAGCTACGGATATATACCGATGCAGAATTAGGGAGTCGTAGCTGGTCGAATGTTAAGACCAGTTTATATAAACAGAATTCAGATTGGAGGAACGAAAAATGGCAAAGAAGACCGTGAAAGATATAAACGTTAAGAAAAAGAAGGTGCTGGTGCGCGTGGATTTCAATGTTCCAACGAAACAAGATGGCACCATCACCGATGATACCCGCATCCGTGCCAGTTTGCCGACATTAAATTATCTGATTAGTCAGCAAGCTCGAATTATCCTTTGCTCCCATCTGGGTAGACCTGGTGGCAAAGTGGTGGAGGTATTGAGGTTAGCGCCTGAAGCAAAGCGTTTGTCCGAACTCCTGAAAAAACAGGTGGTGGCACTAAACGACTGTATTGGTCCGCAAGTTGAGAATGCAGTGTCGAAAATGCTTGATGGCGACATCGTGCTGCTTGAAAATTTACGGTTTTATCCTCAGGAGGAGGCTAACGATCCCGACTTTGCTCTAAAATTATCGCATCTGGCAGATGTCTATGTTGATGATGCGTTTGGCTCCTGCCACCGCGCTCATGCCTCGATAGTGGGAGTAGCGAGGGATCTGCCCGCAGTAGCCGGTCTGTTAATGGAAAAAGAACTTACGACGTTAAACGGACTTTTGGGGAATCCCGATAGACCATTCGTCGTTATGATCGGCGGAGCTAAAGTGGCCACTAAAACGGGGTTTCTCGATAATGTTTTACCCAAGGTAAATTTTCTTATCATTGGCGGTGGCATGATAGCCACATTCATAAAGGGCCAGGGCTGCAGCGCAGGCGCTTCTGCGGTAGAGAATGACCAGGTTGACCACGTACTTAAGCTCAGGGAACAGGCTAAATCCCTTGGTGTTGGACTGATGCTGCCACTGGACCTTATCGTTGCTCAAAAGTTGGAGGCGGGTTCGGCTACCAGGATAGTTCCGATAAATCAGGTTCCCGAAGGGTGGATGATAGCTGATATCGGGCCAAAAACCGTCGAGGCGTTCTCCAGGACAATTAACGGTTGCAAGACTGTTTTCTGGAACGGGCCTTTGGGAGTATTCGAGATTCCCCAGTTTGCGGAGGGAACCCGCAGTTTAGCCAAAGTCCTTGCCAATCTTAAAGCTACGACGGTAATTGGCGGCGGCTCCACTGCCGAGGCAGTGGTAGAAATGGGACTAGCAGATAAGATGTCGTATGTGTCCACCGGCGGAGGAGCTTCGCTTGAGTTATTGGAAGGGAAGGTGCTACCCGGTGTAGCTGTATTGCCGGATAAATAGTCAAAAGTTCAGAGAAACATATTGTGATGTGGTAAAGGTAATAAAGCGAAGTGGGGGTTACTATGAAAAGGATAGGGATACTAACTAGCGGCGGTGACGCTCCCGGTATGAATGCCTGTATCAGGGCAGTGGTCCGAACCGCGATGACCTACGACATCGAGACTGTAGGTATAAAGCGCGGCTACTTTGGATTAATTAACGGTGATATGGCGGCGCTCGACAGGCAATCCCTAACCAATATTCTACCCAGGGGAGGAACTATATTAGAGACGACACGTTGTCCTGAATTCACGACAGTTGAGGGAAGGGCAAAGGCGATAAAGGCGCTGGAAGGCGCAGGAATTGAGGGTTTGGTACTATTGGGCGGTGACGGCACCTTCCACGGCGGCACTCTTTTAGCAAACGAGTGTAACGTCAGTATTATCGGCGTGCCAACGACAATCGATAATGATGTGTACGGCGCAGACTACACCGTAGGTTTTGACACAGCAGTAAATACGGCCATTGAAGCTATTGATCGTATTCGCGATACTGCCATGTCACATGAACGACTATTTTTTGTCGAAGTGATGGGACATCACACGGGGTTCATTGCCCTGGAAAGCGGTATTGCCGGCGGTGCTGAAGAAATGATTATTCCGGAAGTCAAGACAAGTAATGACGTGCTTTGGGCAAGATTACAGGCGAGTTTTGATAATGGGAAAAAAAGTGCCATCGTGGTAGTTGCCGAAGGCGACCAGCCTGGCCACACCTTCGCGATTGCCCAAGAAGCCAAGGATAAACTGAAAATTGAATCCAGAGTGTGTATTTTGGGCCATGTCCAACGTGGTGGTTCACCGACGGCGCGCGATAGAGTGCTGGCCAGTAATCTCGGTTCTGCCGCAATTCAAGCTCTGATGGATGGGAAAAAAGGTTGCATGGTTGGCGAGGTTAAGCGTGCAATAGTCGATACCGAGTTAGCAGATACGTGGGGAAGGAAAAAAGAACTTTACCCCCGGCTGGTGGAATTAGCGGGCATTCTTTCTGCGTGAAAGAGAATAATAACTATGGGCTTTTATCCGAAAGGAGTTATTAATGTTGAGGTTAACGATTGGAAAACTCAGGGGGCTTCAGCAGATTGCAAATGCAAAAGGCATACTTACCGTGTGCGCTATTGACCATAGGGAATCATTGCGTCAGGCGCTCAATGAGAAAAACCCTGACAATGTAAGTGATACACAGATGGTTGATTTCAAACTGGATCTGGTAAGTGTCATCGCACCCTTGGCCAGTGCTGTTTTATTGGACCCAATCTACGGCGCCGGTCAGGCCGTCGCTTCAGGTCTATTGCCAGGACAAACCGGACTCCTCGTTAGTGCGGAAAAGACCGGTTATTCCGGCAATAGCACGGCAAGAATTACAGCATTATTACCGGATTGGGACGTAAAGAAAGCCAAAAAGATGGGTGCGTCCGCCATCAAATTGCTGCTTTATTTCAGGGTTGATGTTAAGGATGTGGCTTCAAAACAGTTGGAACTGGTAAGTAAATTGGCCGAACAATGTATCGGGGAGGATATTCCATTGCTGGTAGAGTCGGTGGCTTATCCCACAGTTGAGGAAAAGAATAATCCGGATTTGTTCTCGAAACATAAACCGGAACTGGTCATCGATGCTGCCAGAAAACTCACGACATTACCGATAGATATCTTAAAGTCCGAGTTCCCGGCCGATATAAATTACGAGAAAGATGAAACTAAGCTGACGTCTTATTGTCAGGAATTGAACCGAGTTTCCCGTCTGCCGTGGGTACTGCTGAGCGCTGGCATTGATTTTGAGCGGTTCAGAAAAGAAGTTGAAATTGCCTCGAAGGCAGGGGCTTCCGGCTTTATGGCGGGGCGTGCCCTCTGGCAAGAAGCCACCGGGATAAGCTCCAGAGTGGAAAAATTGAATTTCTTTAAAAAACAAACCGTTTCAAGGTTAAAAGAGCTTACTTTAATTGCCGAAGAATGGGGAACCCCATGGTATGTCAGGATGGGTTTTAAAGACGGCCGGTTTCCCGATTTATCTGAAAGCTGGTATAAGAGTTATTGAAACAGCAATATTTAAAAGGCAGGGGATAAGTAATGAGACGATCAATACTGCACAGTAAACGCACCAAGATAGTGTGCACGCTTGGTCCGGCTACGAACTCAGCGACAATGATTGAAAAGTTAATCATAGCGGGGATGAATGTTGCCCGACTTAATCTCTCCCATGGGACATTAGATGAACATGCTCATTTTGTGAAGAGGATAAGAAACTTGAGCCGGCATTTGGGAATAGAAATTGCCATTCTGATAGATTTACCCGGTCCTAAATACCGTACCGGTAAGTTAAAGGGTGACAAGGCTATTTTAAAAAAAGGCGCTCAAATTGTATTTACCCCCCAGCAGATAGAAGGGGATGCGGCCAGGGTGTCGGTAAACCTGCCGGACCTTGCTAAAGGTGCCAAAGTCGGGAATACCGTGCTTATTGCTGACGGTGAGATGCAGGCAAAGGTGATTCAAATAAACGGCAGCGACGTGAAGTGTCGCATTATAGTCGGCGGTATTCTCACTGAAGGGCGAGGGCTGGTTATACCGGGGATGTCCACTTACGGGCCATTTGTTACCTATGATTTACGGGAGAAGATTCTTTTTGCCATTGCACAAAAACCTGATTATCTGGCGCTTTCGTTTGTCACCACTTCGCAAGATATCGCTGATGTGAGGTCAATTCTACAGGAAAACAGTGCGGATATACCTATTATCTCGAAAATCGAACGCGGCGAAGCGGTAAAGAATTTCGAGAGCATTTTGGCAGCCAGTGATGGTGTAATGGTAGCCAGGGGAGACCTGGGAGTGGAGATTCCCCTGGAAAAGGTCCCGCTGGTACAAAAAGAGATCATCAGGAAATGCAACCACGCAGGAAAACCAGTAATTACTGCCACAGAAATGCTGGAATCAATGGTGAAATCAGCACGGCCGACTCGAGCGGAGACCACAGACGTCGCCAACGCCATATTCGATGGTACTGATGCGACGATGCTTTCTGAAGAAACTTCAGTTGGGGAATATCCGCTAGAGGCCGTAAAGATGATGAACCGGATTGCGCGCCAAACCGAAAAAAAACTGCCATATGAACTGGCCTTATCGGAAAAAAGAACATGGTTCCAGCAAAGGACCGAAGAATTGATAAGTTATGCAGCTTGTGTCAGTGCTCATAGTCTGGATGCCCGCGCCATCATTCTCTTTACCGAGTCTGGGAGCACGGCAGCCCGGGTATCAAAATACAGGCCAAGAATGAGCGTTTTGGCGATGACCACCAATGAAGTCATTTGCCGGAGGCTAGTCATGTATTGGGGCGTACAGCCTGTTCTCGTGGACGCTCCATCTTCGATATCAGAACTGTTTGATGCGGCATCAGCGCTCTCAAAGCGCTTGGACCTGGCGCATACTGGGGATTTGATAATAATCACCGGCGGTACGCCATTTGGGATAAAGGGTACTACTAATCTGCTTAAAGTAGAAACTGTAAACTAAATATTGACAATAAATTCTTCTAGTTCGGAGGACAGATGACGATTAAGTTGGTGCTCCTCAGGCACGGGGAAAGTATCTGGAATAAAGAAGACCGGTTTACCGGCTGGACAGATGTCGACCTGTCCGAAAATGGTATTGCCGAAGCCAAAACGGCGGGAAAAACATTAAAAGAAAATGGATACGTTTTTGATATTGCTTTCACCTCTGTCCTCAAGAGAGCCATCAGGACATTGTGGCTGGTTCAGGATGAAATGGACCTGATGTGGATACCGGTGTATAAATCGTGGCGTTTGAACGAAAGGCATTATGGCGCATTACAGGGGCTAAATAAAGCGGAAATGGCCGCGAAAGTGGGCGAAGAACAGGTACATATCTGGAGAAGGAGTTATGACGTTCGGCCTCCCACCCTCGATAAAACAGATAAAAGATATCCGGGGAATGAATCTAAATACAGAGCGCTTAATGAAAGTGAGCTTCCGCTTACAGAAAGTCTGAAAGACACTATTGTTAGATGCGTTCCCTACTGGCGGGATACCATTGCGCCGATGCTGAAGTCCGGGAAACGGGTGATAGTGGCGGCTCACGGCAATAGCTTGCGCGCGCTGGTTAAATATCTTGACAAAATCTCAGATAATGACATCCCTAACCTGAACATTCCGACAGGGATACCGCTTATCTATGAGCTCGACGAGCAACTGAAACCGTTAAAACATTACTATCTGGGGGACGCCGCAGCGATCGAAAAAGCAACAGAGAGGGTAGCCAAACAGGGAACAATTAAACGATGACATTCTTTAATCCGGGTCTAAAGGAGTAGCACCATGAAGAAAACCAAATATACCTGCAAGCATTGTAACCATTCCTGGGTGCCCAGGAAAGAACAGCCGAAGAAATGCCCCAACTGCGGGAAGAGCAATTGGGCACCCTTTACTCTGCCCCGCAGTGGCAATAGCGTATTCCCCAGTCTATTTGATTAATAAACGCCCAAGAAATGAATAATTACGATGCCCGGTCAATTTAGAGCTGTCAAAATTAGTTTCGAAGATGCCTGCGTTGGGAGGATATTATATGGGAACTATTAAAAGTATTAGAGCCCTGGAAATACTGGACTCCAGAGGTAACCCCACCATTCAGGTAAGGATAGACCTTGATGGCGGTTGTTTCGGCGTGGCCGCCGTGCCTTCCGGAGCAAGCACAGGCAAATATGAGGCAGTAGAGCTGCGGGATGGAGATAGTTCCAGATTCAATGGGATGGGAGTTCTAAAAGCAATAGCTAACGTAAACGATAAAATTGCGCCGGCTTTAATTGGCATGTCTGCACAAGACCAGTTTGCAATCGACCAAAAAATGATTGAACTCGACGGCACCGCCAATAAATCCAACCTTGGTGCTAATGCCATCCTTGGGGTTTCTTTGGCTACCGCCCATGCTGCAGCGGATTGCCTGGGGTTTCCGCTTTACAGGTATCTTGGCGGGGTAACGCCGCATGCGCTGCCGGTACCCATGATGAATATTTTAAATGGTGGTAAACACGCCGCTAATTCCACGGACTTCCAAGAATTTATGATCGTCCCGGTCGGAGCGGGAAACTTTAGAAAAGCCATACAAATGGGAAGCGAAATCTATCACAATTTGAAAGCGATACTTAAGGATAAAGGACTAAATACCAATGTTGGCGACGAAGGTGGATTTGCGCCCAGTTTGAAAACCAATAGGGATGGGGTTGAAGTAGTATTGAGCGCTATTGAGAAAGCAGGTTACCGACCGGGTAAGGACTGTTTTATCGCCCTTGACCTCGCAGCCAGTGAATTATATAGCAAGGGAAAATATGTCCTTAGTAAGGAAGGCGTCTCTTTAAGCCCAGAGGAAATGATTGCTTATTGCGCTGATTTAGTTTCTAAAT
>Ga0182027_10011095_pt1 | contig 12762 bp, 13 predicted proteins | sample 712E1DmetaG_FD_121300 | JGI IMG/M metagenome (GOLD analysis project Ga0182027, IMG submission 121300) | Permafrost microbial communities from Stordalen Mire, Sweden - 712E1D metaG (Illumina Assembly) | ecosystem: Environmental > Terrestrial > Soil > Wetlands > Permafrost | place: Sweden...
CCAATAATATACCAGACTTAAACAACATTCTGAATTACGATGGTCAAGGCACTCTAGTTGCTTATCTAAAAAATGTGGGAACTCGTGATGTGACCGTTAGTGCGTCAGCTTCACCGCAAACTATTTTTCCAATTTTGCAGACATTTGGATTTAGTGTATCGAGCCCTACAATAGACCTCAGCCCTGATGCCTGTAAATCAATTGCCATATCAATCGATGAATCTGTTTTTTATACACCTGACGCATCTAATGAAACTACAATATATTTTAACATAACACCTGCCGGTCAATAGCCGTTCAATAAAAATAGTGATCTAAAATAATGCGTTTCGGCCAAAATAATACAACCCAGAGGTAGCCAAATATATGCCATTGAGTGATAGAGATTATGTTCGTGGCAACCATCCACCTACTTGTACTTGCGTGGATTGTTGTGAGAAGCGATTTAAGCAACTAAAAAAAGAGGTGCATCCTGATTATGTATCTCGATGCCCTAAATGCGGACAAAATTCTCTATGGCACAATCTTAAGGAACAAAAATATGAATGCCTGAATCTAAAATGCAAGGCCGCTGGAAATAACCCGAGTGAAATAGGAAAACAAGATACCAATAGTGAATCGGATGAAAAACAGAAGAAAATAACTCGAAAACCAACGACCCCAAACTGGTTGCTAGCCCTAATCCTAATTTTCACTCTTTCTTTAATAGGTTTGGTGCTTAGTACGCTGGTTGGAAATTTGATTCCATTTTGGATATTGTTCGGTTTCGCAGTTATTTTTTCCATTGAGAAATGGTTCAACTATGATACTAGAAAGCATAAAACGCTGGGCAAGCTATACAGATTAATCCTGAATCTAAGTATTTTGTCACTACTTGGCCTTATTATCTGGTCAGGCATTAATCTGTTTTCCCATCATTTTTTATCGAGTGCGTTCAAGGGAAGTATTTTATTTATAGTTGAATTTGCCTTGTTTATTTGGGCATGGCGAATTGTCGCCAAGAATAGTTGGCGCTGGCCCAGCATAAAGCTAACGATTTTCATTCTAATTTGTTTGTTCGTTATATTTGCATTTGCCGGAGTGCAGCCATTGGTTGGATATAAAGATACAGCCATAAGCAAAATAAAAACAGCTTTTTCTTCTGAAAACAATGGACAGGCCGCAACGATGTACTCTAGCACCTCATTGGCAGCTACGACAGCGGCAACAAATATAACAATAAGCCGGAGTCAAACTACTACATCTATTCAGAATGTCGCTGAAGGGATTAACCCCAACACTGGAACATACGGCAACTACTATTTAGGTCTGGCAACAGACTCTTCTAGTGAAATACTTGGGGGCGATGGTTGCTATGATGATACCGGAGATTTCATCGTACTTATCAATAGTAAAAACGCAACCAATCCCACCTATGCACAGCTGGTTAGTTTTCTGCAAAGTGATACGACAGACGAATATCCGTACCAATACACTAACTTGTCTCCGGGATCTTATTATGGAACTGCTGAAAGTCACGTTGATTTAATACGCATCAAGAATATAATTGATGGCACTGTGCAACCCAATCCTCCGGATGTCTGCGGCGACTTTGCTGAAAGACTGCACAATAATGCTGAGATGGCAGGTATAAGATGTGCTTATGTTGCTATAGATTTGTCTGGATATACCGATCCTAACAATTATGGCATCGGATCAAATACCGGACATGCATTGGATGGCTTTCAGACAACTGATAGGGGATTTGTTTATGTAGATGATACAGGCATCCCCGCCAACTCAAGTGGTTCATCAAGATGTGTAAAAACTGTCAATGTTGTAGTCGGACAGCCTTATGTACCAGTCAGTCTGTTTCCTGAAGCTGGCTGGAATAGTACATGGGAAAGTATGGGGACAGTGACCGATATGCAAATTACGTGGGATGGTATTTGGAATAAGTGATTGGGTACCTAACACGGAGGAGGACATATTGATGACTATTCATCTAACAGAATGCCCTTATTGTACTCGACCTTCGTTATTCTGGAATGAATCCAAGGAAATTTATGAATATGTTGCCTGTAAGAAGACTTGCACCGAATTTGCTTTATTGAGCACCTTCTCAATTCCAGTTCGAAATATTTAAGGTGTGGTTAATTGTCATAAATCGACGAAATAGAGTACAAAATAATCAATTTAAGGGGCACACACACTGTAGATATGATACCGATAAGCGAAAATAGCGTGCAATTAAGGTTAACTAACGAGCCTGATGTCACTGCTGTTTAAACTGATAGGATATAAGTGGATACTATAGCTACGGATTTTGGCAGATAAATGTCCTTAGTGTAATGTTAAAGTCCACTAAACAGTTAATAAATAGTGCTACATGGTTATTAAAAAGGATATTACGGTATCGCTAACTGCCAAGGATGCAACCGCCCGGCTCCGATAGATGGACCCAAATAGAAGGTTATCGTTTCCCGGGTAGGTTTTTATGTCGGTGATAGAGTTTCAGGAGATAGTGGTGGCGGCGGTTGGTCAACATTTTTCAGAGGGTGCACGGCATCCTGGTATGCTCGGATAAGTTTTGCCCCCTTCACATCGCCTTTCTCAATCAAGTCCTGGTAGATTTTTTCTCGGGCCTGCTCAGGAGTAAGTCCTTCAGCAATCAAAGTCGCGATTCTTTGCCAATAGGATTTTTCCAAGTTTCTCTTACGGGCAGTGATCCCATACTTCAGGATATCATTCCGTTCCTCTTCTGAAAGTCTGTCGGGTTTAATGTTCCCTTGCCGCTCTTGCATTACTGCTGCTTCGAGGACCTTGCGAGTAAATGCAGTTGCCCTGTTCTCTTCTTCGATATCTAAATCTCTTTCTTCTCGGTATTTCTTGTTTTGCTGCATCCAACGCTGAAATGCATAATAGATATCTTCATATTTCCCGCCGTTCTTTTCCAGATATTCCGAAATTAGTATTGCCAACTCTAGTGCTACATATTTTTTATGGTCAGCATTAGCGTGCGCTGGAAAGTAGAACTTCCCCATCATTAATCGCCGCAAACCATGGGGTTGTAACAGAATAGTCTCCAGTTGCTCTTGCGGAATCCCGCAACCGCTGGCGATAAGTTCTATTGTGCGTTCACGATCCGGAGCCGTCTTCTTAATAAGCCCCTTGAGGTAGATATACTGTTGTTCGAAATTTGGGTTCTTTTGCCATTGCTGGTGATACCTGCGAACAGTATCGACTGTAACCCCCACTTGATTTGCAATTTCGTTAACAGGAACTTGTTCTTCGAACATTTCGAAGCAGCGGTTCCGGGCAGACTTTCCCTTTTCGTCCCACTTGATTGGATATTTCCTTCGTTTCCGTCTAAAATTTTTAAACACAACTATCTCAATTAGATTCTAGCCGAACTTAATTTTTAAGAATTGTTAATTAATCAAAAACAGACTCACTGAAGGTTTGATCTGATTTTATCGATCGTGTCCTGCGGGAATTTGTTACTCGCCTCCATTTCTCGGAGTACTCCCGCCATTCCTATTTTCATAAGAAGGTTGGTCGCTTCGTCCCAAGATATTCCCTCAATCTCCGCAACCAACTCGAGCATTTCACCATCTTCTTGGTTGATTGGATAGCCGTATTGGATCTCCCCATTGGGCCCTATTCTTGTCAGTAGTTCATCATCTTCATCACCCATAATGAGCCTCCTTTATTTACGGAAATTCCCAGACTCTGTCAATTTGGTGTAGTGTACACTAAAACTTATCACCACATTTGTCAACACCAACAATTCAGATAATAGGAAATGGTCGGATATTTCGCTATTCGTGAGAGCAAAGAACATTTTTGACAGGCACATATTGATTGACTTTATCTATATTCGTAAGTCATCTCGTGGATTCGTAGAGAACAAAGTCAAACAAATGTTTAAAGTCTATCTAGGAAATAAGAGTTGTTCATATTCGGATAAAGAAGACAAGTAGAGCAATTAGGATATTTCAGACTATTTAAAACAAGTTCTGCACCGACCCAGAAGTTCGGGCTTAGATGCGAATTCGTAAATATCCTGCGCCAATTTGTTATCGCAATCTTCAAAATCAACTAAGTGTATTGATAAATCCCTGGTCTGCGATAATTCGGAGAATCTTTCGGTTAGACTCTTATGTAACTGTTGGAAAATCGCTAGTTTTTCGTGTGAATCGGAACCGGCCACTCGATTATAATATTTTCCAACCGTTAAATAGTAGTACGGATCCTTTGCGTTGGGGTATGTGTCGGCATATTTGATATCTGACAAACTATATAATAGGTTAAGCTCGCCGATTGAACCACGCCGCTTAGGTTTTAACACACCCATGGCGAGATTAACTGCGCAGTCAATCATGGTCGCTGTAAAAGCTGGCGCATCAACAATGCAATTGGTTAGGTCAACTTCATTCAGAGTTTGCATTGACTCATCAACGGACCGCCTTGTATCTGAGACCAAATCATAGGCTTGGATAATAATTTGGCCACCCATGATGTTTCTTGATTCGATTCTTTCTTTAATTCCCTTATATTGTGCACTCCCAATATGTTCCAATAGTTCTTCGAAAATACGCACATCTCTCCCATATCCGTCAATCGTAGGTACTATTTTAATTTGTTTGTTCTCTTCAATATAATAGGATATATTCCCTAATTGTTGTTCTGTACCGGGAACTCCCAGGTCTTTAGTATGGGAAAACGATGAGAATAATTGATCGAACATCCTCTTGTTGAGCTGCATTGAAAACGATACTGCCCTTTGTTTAATCGCTTGTCTGTGAAGTGCCAAATCCCTTTTTTCGTCCCCTGTCATTGTTGGAGAGTAGACAGATTCTTCATTTTCTTCGAGGGCCATACTCGTTTGCGCCTTTTTACCTGCGTCCACAAGCGGATGAGTATTGGAGGTTATAAACGCATCTTCCCACCAAGGTCGAATCTTGTCAATAAATGGCTCCTTCCACCCAGTTTTCTTACTTACCTGGTCATTCAAAAGACCTTGAGCAAAATATTCATCCGCTTGCAAGTACCGTTGTAATGTCCTCCACTTGGGCCAGCCTTTTTTATTGTTGAATTCTGATAGAACCTCACCTTTGTTCGTATTACTTCTAAGCCTCTTCCACAGTGTTACGGCTTGCTTTTCTTTCATTTGTCAATACCCACTTTCGTTATTTGGTGCCGTGAAGCTACGATGACATTCTTTGGCAGAATGATGGTATTACGATGGCATTTTGGTGCACGTGTAATGAAAAAAGGTAGGTTTATATTTTACTTACGGGGAAGTATACACCCTTGTGATAGAAATTCACAACATTAGATGAAATATCAATCAGGAGGGAATAACGATGATGGCTCAAGATTGGGCGGCCCAACTTTATAACCAAGGTCTCATTGCTCTTCCTTGCTGGGGCGGAGGAAAAACTCTCCCAGGTACTTGTCACCGCCAATTAGCAGATAATCCCCCGTCTGAAAAAGCGATTTACCAGGCTGACTACTCCGGAGGATTATCGATCCTTCTTGGGACTCATCACTCTGGAGGAGGCTTCGTAACCGCCATGGATATCGATGAAGGTCCAATATCTTTCATGAAATGGCCAAAGGGATTGTTATTAGCCGAGCATGGAACATCAGCCGGCAAATGGCATATTTTCCTTACAACCATTGATCGACTCCAGGGGCAAATCAATCTGCGCGATGAGGTAGGTGATCTTGTTGCAGAGATCAAGGGATATGGGCTATCCATGCGAAGCTGGCCCACGATACCTATTGGTAAGCCACGAGGTTATCGCGTAGTGATACTGGTCGACGATTGTAACGTCATACCAGTATTTAGTGTTGCAGACACTACTGAATGGTTACGAAACCTATTATCTTCAACATTAAAGAAAAATATCCAAGCTAAAAACACGCAACAAAAGGTCTATGAGCATCAAATCTTAGATTCCCATTTTACCAGACTTGCGAAAGATATTGAAGCGGAATTACTCAAGCGTGGGGTTAGTCTTCGTCCGAGCGGGCGCGACGGTTGGCAGTCGGGGAAATGCCCGTTCCATCACGATGTTCGGCCATCATTTTCAATCTCCTTTGAATTAGGTGCATGGAAGTGTTGGAGCGGTTGCGGATCGGGCTATCTACCTAGTCTGGCCCGGCGTCTGGGAATCAGTAATAACCGCCGTTCTTGGGAGGTACGAGGGTGATTCTAAAGCCGCAGTCTAATTTCAAAAGTAATGGAACTCTCAAAGGTACCATCGTGGCTTACGATGATGGCGGGAATCCTCTAGGGTGGGAACTAGATGGCAACTGGAGTTCATTAGTATTTAGGACAAATGCAGCACGGAGCATGGCTGAAATTACTGGAGTAAGTGTGGAGAAGGCAATGGCTTTGCTGACACAAGTATTAATAGTCGCCAGAAAAGAAGCACCTGAATATCATTCAGAGAAAGGTGTACCCGAGAAATCAGAAAAGAGAGCAGTACTACCAAAACTGGTTGATATCGTAGCCACAAATGATGGATCACCGGTATTTATGTTTTTAAACAATGGCGTTTTAGAAACATTACCAGAATGTAAATATAATGGAATACTTTATGTTCCCCCTAATGTGGAACACATGCCATATTTACTGCCGAGAGAGGCAGAAGTCCGTCGTGCTTACACACAAGACGACAATAAAGCGCTCTTTGATTCACTCGTTGAATGGCATAAAACGGCCAGCAAACTTGGCGAGGAATATCATTATCATTTCATCGCCCTGTATGATTTCCATACTTATTTAGCAGATCGAGTAGATTATTCACCTTACCTGGTATTTCAAACGCTGGATGCGGAAAGAGGCAAATCCCGGCAAGGAAATTCAATTGCCTGGGTAGCCTACCGCGGACTGGTCACCGAGACATTGCAGGAAGCGAATCTCTTCCGCTGGTCTGACTCTCTCATGTGCACGTTATTTTTCGACGTGAGAGACATAATCACCAAGACAGAAAGAAGAATGTCCGACGATATTTTACTGGGAAGGTTCCAGAGGTACGGAGCCAAGGTAGCCAGGGTTTTAGATCCCCAAGCCGGTCCTTTTGACGGAGTCAAATATTTTAATGTTTATGGACCAACCATCATGGCACTCAATCAACCCCTCAAAGAACCTTATCTCTCGCGCAGCATAGTGATCGTCCCCCCTGAGGCTACCGGTAAATATCCTAACCTCAATCCCAAACTTGCGCTACCTCTCAAAGAACGGCTGGTAGCTTTCCGTGCCCGACACCTTGAGAAACCCCTCTCAGACGTTGCCAAACCCGTTGATGGGCGACTCGGAGATATTCTGCAACCCTTCTGTCAGATCGCAATCCTCATTGGATACGATACAGCCGCGGAATTCCCCCGAATTGCTAGAGCTTTGGCAAGAGAGCGAAGTGCCGAACGGGCTGAAACACGAGAAGCGCGTCTAATTACTGTAGTAGAGGAAGTGTTTGGAGATAATGGTGATGAGAAACTATCGATCAGCAAAATTACAGAAACTTACAATGAAGGGCTTGGAGAAAAGTCAAAAATCTCGGAAGAATCAGTAGGCAAACGGTTAAAGGGCTTGGGATTCAAAGAGGCCCGCCTTTCGGGAGGGGGACGAGCGAGATTATATGATTCTGAACTATTATCGGCACTAAAAAGAAAGTACGGCCTGGATTTGAGGGATGTTAATGAACCGTCACAACTGTCACACCTGCCACTACCAGATTCGGGCCAGAGTAGTGACAGTTCTATGACGGATGAAATAACTGTCATGACAGATGCCAATGATGGTGATACAACCGTCACTAAAAACAACAACTTAATTCAGCCTCAAAACAAGGATTCAGTGACAGTTGTGACGGGTGTGACAGATAAAATACAGCAGGGAAAAGCCACGTCGCGGTCTCCTTTAGATGAAAAACCCTCCCAAGTATGCTACGCCTGTAAGTCCTATACATGGTGGCAAAGACGTGACGGAGGGTGGGTTTGCGGGACATGTCATCCCAATCCTCAAGCAACTGCGAGGGGAAAGAAATGAGCGCCGCTAGTGTACTGGTCAGCATGGCCCCCATCCTGAGGGTAGGACGCGGTTCGATTCCGACGGCGGCGCTCCAATTATCAAATTGACGTCGTATTAATCTATTAAAAGAAAAGGAGATAAATATGGGTTTTGATCTTTATGGTATCAGTCCAATCAGCGAAAAAGGAAAATACTTTCAGAATAATATCTGGAACTGGGCACGACTCTGGGATTTTACTTGCCTCGTTGGCCATGATTTTTTAACCGAAAATGATAAGAAAGCTGGGTATTCCAACGATTTTAGAGAGATTACGAACGAGATATCGCAAGAACTTGCCAAACGGTTATTTCAAGCAGTTGAAAACAAACAACAATATAATGCGTGGATTGACGGATCTAAAGGTCCTTGCGAATTAATCCAAGAAGAATTAATTAGTTCAATACGCAATTCGATTCCAGAGACCATACACCCCCAAGAATCTATCTTTCCTTTTGATTGGGATAATGTGAAAAGATTTGCCGAATTCTGTAGAGAATCAGGAGGGTTCATCATTTGTTAAACAAAGCCATGAATAGGATGGATGGTAAGGGAAGGAATATGGCCATAAAAACTGCAGCAGCTATCCATAATATAAAGGTACAACCTATCCCAATGACGGTTGCGAAAAAACTGTTGGAGCGAGAGCATTATTTGCACTCGATCCCTGGCGGTACCAAACTGGCTTTCGGCATATTTGCCGATGGACGAATAAATGGCGCTATTACATTGGGCGTTGGCCCAGCAAACGCTCACCGCCTAGTACAGGGCGCCACCCGAAATGATTGCCTGGCGCTGACTCGATTATGGCTAGCAGATGAAATGCCGAATAATAGTGAATCGCATGTTATCGGAATAGTCATCAGATCACTTCGTACCCACACTAATCTTAAATTCCTCATTTCCTATGCCGACCCATCCCGCGGACATTTAGGAACAATATATCAAGCCAGTAACTGGCTCTATACCGGGCTGAGTGTCGCGACTCCACTATATGATTTCGGAGACGGAGTTGGCCACCATTCCAGATCTGTAGGTCAAATATATGGAAGCCGCTCAAAAAGTCATTTCGAATCTCTGGGGATGAAAGTTAAGTTAATTATCCCAGAGGCAAAACATCGTTACGTCTATTTCCTTGAACCAGCCTGGCGTTCGAAGTTACTAGTCCCGGTACTCCCGTATCCCAAGAAGGAGAGCATCAATGCAGATAGTTGATATATCTTTAGACTTGCTGAAAGAAGCGCCATGGAATCCAAACCGCATGGACGCCGCAACATTGGCCAAATTGAAGATTTCAATATCAAGGTTTGGCTTAGTGGAAAATCTGGTCGTCCGACCACTTAGTAACGATACATATGAAATCCTCTCCGGGAATCATCGGTTAAGGCTTCTGAGGGAGATGAACATGAAGACAGCTCCCTGCCACATCGTTGAAGTAGATGATGCAAAGGCTCGCCTGTTAGCCCAGGCGCTTAACCACCTTCAGGGCGAAGACGATTTCGGACTGAAGGCCGTGATGATGGAGAAAATACTCGGTTCGCTCTCACAGAAAGAGGTGCTCGAAATACTGCCAGAAACTGCGGGCAGTCTTCAGTCTCTTGCTTCACTGAATCAAAATACTGTTGCGCATTACCTTCAAAACTGGCAGGATTCGCAGCAATCGAGGTTAAAACATCTCATTTTTCATCTTACGGCCGCTCAGTTTGAAATCGTTGAAGAGGCAATTACACAGATGATTCCGGAAGCGAAAAGCGGCCAGTTTGGTAACCCCAATTCAAGAGGTACCGCCCTATATTTACTCTGCAAAGAATTTCTAAGAAAGGAGATAAAAAACAAATGAAAGACGGAACCATACCTTGCCCAATTTGCGGCGCCAACCTGATGATTAAGTTAGCTCGGGGGAGGAAGTCAGGAAAACCTTTTGTAATGTTGATTTGTCCCAATGATGGAAGACATATCAGAGCCTTTATTAATGACAAAGAATTCGTCGGTTCCGTACTGAGTAAACTTCAGAATACCCAAAATTCCATGCGAGATGGTGTCGATAGTCACACCGAAGTAACCGGTGTGCTCCAAAACAAAATTGGAGAGGGGTTAGAAAATCATGAATGAAAAGACAGTAGAAGCTGGTTTATGGTTACGGACAAGTACTGATAACCGGGGACAAGACCCGAAGTTACAAAGGGTGGACCTGGACCGGGTTTGCGAACAGCGCGGATGGAAAGTTGTGAAAGTTTACGAAGTTGAAGAGAGCGCTTTCGGCAAGAAACCCCGGGAACAATTTCGATCAATGCTGGAAGATGCCCGTAGAGGGCTGTTTCAGGTTTTAGTTGTTTGGAGCATGGACCGCTTTGGTCGCGAAGGAGAATGGTCGGTTAGCCGCGTCATGGTAAGTCTCCAAGACTGGCACGTCCAATTCTTCAGCTATAATGAGCCTTTTTTGGATACCTCAGGTCCCTTCGCTGGTTTTCTAATACCACTTTTTGCATGGCTGGCCCGGCAGGAGAGTATTCGCAAAGGGAGAGCGGTGAAACTGGGGATGGAGAAAGCTAAGGCTAAAGGATCTCATATAGGAAGGCCGCAAGTTACCAGCCGCCGGGGATTCGGGCAGCGTTTCACCCAGGTATTGGAACAGCTGGATGCCGGCGACATTTCACGGCGGCATGCGGCCCATGACCTCGGTATTGGCTATGCAACTCTAAAAAGGTTATTGGATAAAAGAGCCAAGGAACTGTAGGAGAAAACTGTCTAAATATGTCTAAAGAACCTGATTCAACTTCAGGCAACGGCCAGCCGCCTGACAATAGTTTGAATAAGAAATTACCTGAAAAAAATAATCAGGAAAACCCCTTGACGTGTATACGTTGTGAGTATACACTAGCGTACACAGAAGATGGCAGTGAACTGGATAAGGTCATCGTAAAAAACTTTGTCGAAGTCCTGGCGAATATCGCCCTGTCTATAGCTGCCAGGAAAACTTAGAATTAAAGGTTAATAGGTAGGGCATCGATTCAATGAGAGCTGTTGGTTACGTTCGGGTCTCCGATGTTTCCCAGATAGAAGGTCACAGTCTTGATGCTCAAGAGCGACTCTTTAAAGAACTGTGCAAAAACCGAGGCTGGGAGCCAGTCCGTATATATCGCGAAGAAGGCAAATCGGCCCATGTTGATTCTATTGCCAGGCGTCCCGAATTCCGCAAACTTCTCGATGACGCTGCCAAGCGTGAGTTTGATATAGTCGTCGTTCATACGTTGGATCGATGGTCAAGAAATCTCCAGATAACTCTTGAATCGCTTAATATTCTGGGAAAATACAATGTAGGCTTAGTCTCAATCACCGAGAATCTGGACTGGTCGACGCCTGAAGGAAGATTGACCGCCCATATGCTGGGAATGCTGGGACAATATTACAGTGAGTCCCTGGGCAAGCACGTGAGCAAAGGACTTGACCAACGAGCATTCGAAGGAAAACATACCGGCGGCATCCCTTTCGGTTACGAGTCGTGCTGGGCAAATGGAGAGAAAGGGGAGAAATACTGCCGCTGCAATCCTGAACATCCCGGGGGTATCCATATTCATGAAAAAGAAGGCAAGGCTGTAACAGAGTTATTCTGCCGCTATATGACTGGCACAACCACCCTTGGCCAATTGGCAACATGGCTAAATGAGCAGGGCTTTCGGACCCGAAACATCCATAGGCTACCTGATGCTAATGGAATATTATCGGCAGGACCCAGGTTATTTACAACAGCATCCGTCAGGGGAATTCTCCATAATCCCTTTTATACCGGGAAAATCTCCTACCACGGTAAACTACATCCGGGAAAACATGATGTCCTGGTAGGTCAAGATATTTTTGAGACTGTACAAATCACATTGAAAAAGAATAGCGGGCGCTCCGAGACGCTACAGGCAAGACCCGAGAGACAGTATTTACTAAAAGGAATTGTCCGCTGCGCATATTGCGGCATGCCCATGTGGGCTCAAACCTATAAGAATGGGCAGAAATATTATCGGGAACACAAGAATTCCAGGAGCCAAGAGGTCTGCCCGTCTACAAGCGGATCCATTCCCTGTCACTTGATTGATAACCAAATAAGACAACTGGTAGGTACCATCAAACTTCGTACACGTTGGCTGGAAGAAGTACTTTCCATCATCAGTCTGAAAGACGAGGTGAACCGGGTTAAAGAGCGAAAACTTGCGGTACTAGAAACATTAAGACGGACGGGGAAAACCTACGTCGATGGAATCATTTCAGACATGGAATACCAGCGGCAGAAGAAACTGCTAAACATGGAGTTGGAATCGCTCGTTGTGCCGGCAGCCAATTCGGCAGAGAATGCTGGTAATCTGATCAAAAATTTAGGGAAACTATGGAAAGATGCAAATTTGGAAGAACAAAGAAAACTCTTGATGACAATGCTGGATGCTGTTTATGTCGATGCCAGGAAAACCAAGTCAATTGTGGCGATCAGGGTCAAACCGCCATTTAAGCCAATTTTTCAGGTGGCAATAAAAAAACAAAATTCGGAAATCCATATTATAAACGAGCCCTTAAAAGGCACTTCGGTGTTTCCGGTGGAGACGGGGGAGAGTTGAACTCCCCGTCTAGAAGAAATCGCTCAGAGTTTACTACAAGCTTATTCTGCTGATTGTTTCGCCCGGCAAACCTCTGCAGACCGAGTTTTGACGGGTTAGCC
>Ga0182027_10011098_pt1 | contig 12760 bp, 10 predicted proteins | sample 712E1DmetaG_FD_121300 | JGI IMG/M metagenome (GOLD analysis project Ga0182027, IMG submission 121300) | Permafrost microbial communities from Stordalen Mire, Sweden - 712E1D metaG (Illumina Assembly) | ecosystem: Environmental > Terrestrial > Soil > Wetlands > Permafrost | place: Sweden...
GATCCAGCGCCCTTGCACATATCGTTTGTCTTCCATCCCCCCATTTCAACAGAGGTCGCCTTGGTAGTCCAGCTATTTCACCAACAAATCGGAGATGCACCGCCTTCCGGCAGAGGTATGAAATATCCGGGCTGAGAAGGTTACTGCTCGAGCAGGCGGTAGAATTTTGCCGAGGCGGCCAGCGACGGATCGGCAACCTGGAGCGCGCCGGTTGTGTTGGTGACAGTCGCCCACGGGGTCCAGTGGATCAAATCGGCCGAGGTTTGGACTTGGTACACCTGGGCGGCCGGGCTGTTGATCGTGAACTGGAATTGGCTGGCGCCCGATAGCAATGGGTCGCTGAGAGAGGGTTTGGCCAGGGTCTGTTGCGGGAGCCAGGTCACATAAACCCCGCTATTTCGCAGTTGCTGCACGACCGCCGACGCCTGCGAGTTGGGATTGGTATCCAGGAAATTGTGGCTCAGATCCACTTGATAGAGGCCGGTCGCAAGGGTGAGCGCTCCAATCGTTGTGAGCCGGTTTTCCGCCAGGTTCAGCCACTGGAGCGCGGGATCGGTGGTGATATTCGACAGGTCCGCAATCTGGTTGGTGGAGAGATCCACGGTCCACAAACTGGGGAGGCCGCCGAGCGCGGGAAAGGCGGAAAGTTGGTTGCCGGAGAGTGTCAAGTAGCTCAACAGGGGCAATCCGCTGAGCGGCGGCAGGGTCTTCATTTGGTTCAGGCTCAAATCCAGATAGGATAACTGGCCGAGGCCCGAAAGCCCGGAGAGGTTGGTCAGTTGGTTTCCAGTCAAGAGGAGGCTTTGCAGGCTGTCCAGGCCGGTCAACGGCTGGATGGCCGAAAGCCGGTTGCTCGTCAAGTCCAGCCAGAGCAGCGCGCCCAGGCCCGAAAAGCCGGAGACGTTGGTAAGTTGGTTCTCCGGCAAGAACAAGTCTTGCAGGCTGTCCAGCCCGGTCAACGGCTGGATGGCCGAAAGCCGGTTGCTGGTCAAGTCCAGCCAGAGCAACGCGCCCAGGCCCGAAAGGCCGGAGATGTTGGTGATCTGGTTTTGCACGAGGAACAAGTTTTGCAGGTTGGTCCAAACGGTTGCCTGTTCCATGTCCGCGAGGTCGTTGTGGTCCAGATTCAGCCAGACCAAGGCCGGCAATCCCGCGAGGCTGCTGATGTCGGTCAGGCTGTTATAGGAAAGATCCAGCGTTTGCAGGCGGGTCATCGCGCCCAGTCCGGCGGTGGATTGCACGTTGTTGCTGAACAGGATCAGCCACGTCATCTGGGTCAAGCCAGCCAGCGGCGTCAAGTCGGACACGCCGTTTTTCGAGAAGGTGATGCTGTTCAAGTTGGTGTCGCCGGCCAGAGGGCCGACGCTCTGGACCAGGTTGGAGTCAAAATAAAGGCCCGCGAGGTTGTTCTTCCCCGCCAGGGCCGCGAGGTCGCTCACGCGGTTGCTGACCAATTCGAGCCAGTTGAGGTTTGAGGCCCCAAGCAAGGGAGAGAGGTCGGCGATGTCATTGACCGCGAAGCTGGCGGAGACCAGATTGGTCATCCCCGTCGCGAAGGTTATGTTGGCCAAGCCCAGGCCGCGCACGTAAAGACTGGTGATGTGCCAGGGGTTGGGGAGATTGTAGATCGGTGTGACGGACGCGGCGGGGACGTAACTGAGGTCGAGGGTGTAGAAGGTGGTCATACTCTCGAGGAAAGTCAGGTTGGTCACCTGCGTGTTGTCCAGGGCCAGCCAGGCAACCTGCGGCATCTGCGCGAGGAAGTCCACTTGCGGCAGCGGGTTGCCGCTGAGGTAGAGCACATCAAGGGAGGACATGCCATTGAGAACATCCGCGCTGGAGATTTGGTTTGCGCCCGCGTAAAGCTGCTGTAGGTTTGCAATGGCCGCCACGGGGCTGAGGTCTGTGATCAGGTTTTGCGACACGTCCAGCACCAACAGGTTCTGCAACGCGGACACGAAGGAAATATCGGCGATGTTGTTGCCGTGGACGTCGAGGTAGGCGAGGTTGGCGAGGGCGGCCAGGACCTCGATGTTCGTGCATTGGTTGTTCTCCATGTCCAGTGTTTCGAGGGTGGCGGCCAGGTTGGTCACCGGCGAAACATCGGTGAACAGGTTGTCGTTTATTTCCAGGTCCCAGATGTTGGTCAAGCCGGCCAGAAAACCCAGATCGGTGATCCCGCAGTTGTCCAAGAACAATTGTTGCAATGCGGTCAGGCCGCCGAACAGGCTGGCGTTGGTGATCGGATTGTAATCGAGGTCCAGGTAACTCAGGTTGGTGGCCAGATCCAGCCCTTGCACGCTGGCTATCCCTTGACCTTCCAGCGTCAGATCGGTCAAGCCGGCCAGGTCCGACTGCAAAATCGTGCCCGACGGAATCCCAATGGCGGCGCGAACAGCCGCCTCCAGAGTTGCATCGGCGAATATCACCACAACGTTCACATTTAGTTGAGCGAGGTCGCTATAGATAGACCCGGTGTTATCGGAAACGATCACGAAGTAACCTCCTCTGTCCGCGATGCCCACGTTGGTAATTGTAAGTATGTTTGTGCCCGTGCCGCTGATGCGGCCGTCGGCCGTGTCTGTCAGGAGGTTGTCGTTGAAATACCATTGATAGGTTATCTGCGACGAATTGGTGGAGGCCGCTCCCACAGTGAACACCGCCGTGTCGCCAAAAATCAGGTTCAACCCCGAAGGCTGGGTGTTAATAATGGGGGCGGCATTTTGCGGAAGATAAGTGATGGACACGCCGGGGTCCATGGCCATCAGAGTTTGGAGATCATTCGACGCCGGCGAGCCGGCAGCCAGATAGAGGGTGTTGCCGCTCACGTCCACCGTTTGCAAATTGTCCAGGTTGGTCAGGGGATTGATGTTGGCGATCAGGTTGCCGCTCAGGTCGAGGGTGTTGAGATTGGTCAGGCCGTCCAGCGCGTCCAGCCGGTAGATATGGTTGCCGCCGAGGTTGAGCGAACCCAGTTGAACCAAGCCGGCCAGCGGGGCGATGTTGGTCACGTTGTCATCCTGCGCGGAGAAACTGTAGAGGTTGGTCAATCGGGCCAGCGGGGCCAGGTCGGACACGGCCGGGTTGAAAGGCAGCCAGAGCGTTTGCAGGTTGAACAGCCCGGCCAGCGGCGCGAGATTGGTGATGGAATTGGCCCCAAGAGGCAAGGTGGAAAGGTTGGTCAATCCCGCCAAAGGCGAGAGGTCGGAAATCTGGCAGCCATACAAGGAGAGCGATTGCAAATTGAAGAGTCCCGCCAAAGGCGACAGATCGGGGATAACGTCGCTGCTCAGATCCAAGTTGTTGAGATTGGTCAATCCCGAGAGGGCGGAGATGTTGGTAATGCTGGTGTTGTAGAGACCCAAGGATTGCAGGGCGGTCAGACCCGCCAGAGGTGTCAGATTGGAAACGGCGCTTTGGCCGACGTCCAGCGTCGTGAGATTGGTCAGCCCGGCCAGAGGCGTGAGGTTGGAAAGGGACGAATAACTAGCCACCAGAGTTTGCAAGGCGGTAAAACCTGCGGCGCCCGAGAGGTCGTCGAGAGGATTGGAATCCAGGTACAAAGTGGTGAGATTGGTCAGGAGAGGAAGCGGTGGCATGTTGCTGACGTTACCGCCCGAGACGTAGAGTTGGGCGAGGTTCGTCATGCCGGCCAGGGGCGAAAGGTCAAAGACCCCGGGGTTGTCATTGATTTCCAGATGTTGCAGGTCGGTGAGACCGGACAGGAAAGAAAGGTTGGAGAGTGAATTGCCGACCACGGCCAGAAAAGTCAAGTTGGTCAATCCGGCCACCACCGTGGCGTTTGTGGCGGGGGTGTAATCCAGGATAAGGCTGGTCAGGGTGGTCAGCTCTTGCAACGGGGCGAAATTGGTGACCGAATCGGAAAAAAGACTGGTGTTTTGGAGCAGGGTGAAATTGGTGAAAAAGTCAATATTGGTGATGGCGTCCAATCCGAGGTCCAGATTGGTGAGGTTGACCAGGGACGCCAGGGAGGCGGGGTTGGTCATGGCCGCATCGTAATAGAAGCTCAAGAGCTGTAAATTGGTCAGCCCCGACAGCGGACTAACATCCTCCACCGTGTTTCCCGTGAGATAAGTGACCTTGAGCGTGTGCAAATTGGTCATGAAGGAAATGTTCGTGAGGGAAGAGTACCAAAGATCCAGCTCCGTCAGATTCGTCAGGCTGGTGATTCCGGAAAAATTGGTGACGGGATCTCCGTTCAAGACGAGGTAAGCGAGATTGGTGGCATATTCCAATCCCGTCGTGTCCCGGATATTGTAGTCGCCGGCATAGAGGTTGGTGAGAGCCTGAAGTTGCGCCGGGGTGTAAGGCGCCGGCAGCGGATAGAGGTTATTAGTAATCGCCGCTTCCAGATTCGGGTCAGGGAAGTGGACGGTCTGCGCGCCACCGGCATGGACGCCCAACCAGAGCGCAGCGGCCGAAAGCAGGGGCAGCGCAAGGAGGCTTCTTCGGCTGCGATTGATTCTCAGTTTCATGCTGGTTTTGAGCTTCGGCACTGCGTTCATCATTCCGATCCGACCGGCAAGATCTGCGACTTGGGTTTCTGCGAACAAACCATCGGCCAACACTCCGGCGACTAAACTTTATCTTATCATTACAAGTAGTCGGTGTCAAGGCCTTTCCCGCGACAGGCCTTTCCCGCTTTGCCGGGTGATGGAACCGTTCACGGGCCGAAAAAGTGCCGGATTTCTTCCACCACCTCGACCAGCCGGTCCACTTCGGGCCTGGTGTTGTAAAAATAGAAGCTGGCGCGGGCGGTGGAATCAAGGCCGAGCCGCCTCATCAGGGGCTGGTTGCAGTGGTGCCCGCCGCGCAAGGCCACGCCGTATTGGTCGGCGGCGGTGACGATGTCGTGGGCGTGGATGTTGTCAAGTAAAAAACTAACCACCCCGGCCCGGCCGGCCTTCGGGCCGAGCAGCCGGAGGCCCGGGAGCCGCGACAGCCGGGCCACGGCATAGGCGGCCAGTTCCTGGTCGTGCCGGAAAATGTTCTCGCGTCCGAGGGCATCCAGATAATCCATCGCGGCATGAAGGCCCACCGCGCCGGCGAAATCCGGCGTGCCGGCCTCGAATTTATGCGGCACGGTGTTCCAGGTGCTGTGGAAAAAATCAACGCTGGCGATCATGTCCCCGCCGCCCTGCCAGGGCGGCATTTCCTCGAGCAGTTCCCGCCGGCCATAGAGGACGCCGATGCCGGTCGGGCCGCAGATTTTATGGGCGGAAAAAGCCAGAAAATCGCAGCCGATTTCCTGCGCGTCCAACGGGAGGTGCCCCGCGCTTTGGGCGGCGTCCAGCAGGGTGACGATGCCGCGCCGGCGCGCGCGCGCGCAGAGGTCGGCCGCCGGATTGATCGTGCCGAGGGTGTTGGAAACGTGGGTGAAGGCAAAGAGCTTCACGTTTTTCCCCAGCGCCTCATCCAGCCCGCGCAGATCCAATAGCCCTTCGTCTCCGGTGACCGGCAAATAGGCGAGGCTGGCACCGGTCCGCTCCGCCAGCATCTGCCAGGGGACGATGTTGCTGTGATGCTCCATTTCGGTCAGGAGGATGGTGTCGCCGGCGCGAAGATTTTTGACGCCCCAGGTGCTGGCGACCAGGTTGATGCTTTCGGTGGCGCCGCGGGTGAAAATGATTTCGGCGGGCTGGCGGGCGTTGAGGAAGCGGGCGGTTCGCGCGCGGGCGCCCTCATAAGCCTCGGTGGAACGGCGGCTCAATTCATGAATGCCGCGATGCACATTGGCGTTGTCGTGTTCGTAGAAATGGCTCAGGGCCTCAATGACGGCGCGCGGCTTTTGCGCGGTGGCGGCGTTGTCCAAATAGACCAGCGGATGGCCGTGGACCATTTGGTCAAGAATAGGAAAATCCGCTCTGGCGCTGGCGATGGTCATGGCCTTACAACATGCCAAGCTGGAGCTTGGCGGCTTCGGAGAGCATATCGCGGTTCCAGGGCGGATCCCAGACCAGAGACACGGCGGCTTCCTTCACGCCGGGCAGGCTCAACACCCTGCTTTCCACGTCTTGCTGCAAAACGGGGCCCATGCCGCAGCCCGGCGCGGTCAGGGTCATTTTGATCTCTACGCGGTTGCCGCCTTCGGGCAGGGGGAGAATTTGCATATCGTAGACCAGGCCCAGCTCGACAATATTGACGGGGATTTCCGGATCGTAACAGCTTCGCAAGACCTCATAAACGTGTTCTTCCGTCAACTGGACCGGCTCGGCCGGGGTGGCCGCGGCGGGCGCTTGCATGCCCAGGGCGTCGGCGTCAGCGCTGGCGATGCGCGCCATGTTGCCATGCACGATCACCGTGAAGCTGCCGCCCAGCGCCTGGGTGATGACGACGGGCACGCCGGCTTGCAGCGTGATGGCCGTGCCGGCCGGAATCAGCACCGCCGGACAATCCCTTTTCATGATGACCTCTTCGTTCATTGTAATGGGCAACTTACGTTCTCACCGCGGGAAAACAAGAAAAAAGGCCGATGGGCCGCCGGTTCTGGCGGAAAATGCTGTCGGGTACATGGCCCCCCCTGCCTTTTCTCCCATCAGTGATGCATTACGTAAAAAGGCCGTGGACTTGGCAGAACGGGCGAGATGTCCCCGTGCAGACCCGGCTTGCAAGGCAGCCAGTTTGGCTGATATTCTCCGCGAACCAGTGAAGTTATACATTGAAACCACCGTGCCAAATTTCCTGTTTGCCGACGATGCGCCGGAGAAGAAAGCCATCACCGAGGAATTCTGCAGATGGATCAGAATCAGTCCTGACACCCTCTATATTTCCGAACTGGTTCTGGATGAGATCAACCGAGCGCAACCGCCGCTCCGCGCCAAGCTGCTGGGTGCGGTGGCCCGTTTACAGGCGAAGAATCTGGCGATCACCGGCGAAGCCGAAGGCTTGGCGCAGCGTTATGTCCAGGATGGAGCGATTCCCGCCCGCTTTCGGGACGACGCGCTCCATGTGGCGATAGCGGTTGTCAACGGGCTGGATGTTGTGGTAACGTGGAACATGAAACATCTGGCAAATGTGCGGCGGATTGAGAGCATTAACCGGACGAACCTCGTGATGGCCTTGAGTCCGATCCGCATTCATACCCCGGAGCAGGTGATTGACTTATGAAAAAGATCGGGCTGAAAGAATCCAAAGTGTTGCTGGAGGTGCGGCGCATCAAAGAACAAATCGCGCGCGAAGCGGAAGGCGATCCGGGTTATTACCAGCGTTTGAACGGGCTGGGAGCGAAGCTGATGGCAAAATATTGTGCGAATAAACGAAAGGCAGCGTGCCGCTGACGCGCTCCCGCTGCGCGTTCCGATGCCTGTCCCGTCGCAAGCCCGGCGTAGGGGGGACTTGTCCCGCGAGACCGCCCAGCGCGACGACGGATCCCAAGAAGTGCGCCCCGCCTGCCCACGCAACACTTTGGCCAATGCCGCCAACGCGAGGAAGTGCTTGCGCCGTTCGTGATCGGTTTCGGCAGCCTATGCCGGCTCCGGTGATTTGATAGCTGGCGTCATTCTCATGTCTGCGGGACAGACGACGAGCAAACCTGACGCGCTGGCAGATATAAATGATGGCCAGGAGCGCCAGTACCGGCAACCCATGCGCTCCGTAAATAGCGTAGCACAATGCTGTTACTGAGACACCCAGCACCGCATAAGTGCAAATTGAAACGGAACCATCTCGCCGAGCGAAACAACTGGTCCCGAGAAGAAACAAACCAGCACCGCCGAAAAGCACGCCGAAGTAGATCGCGAATGCAAATACAAGAAGCGGCCAGCCCGCGTCCGCCAACATGGGTGTGATACGCATGAGTTGCAATGCCGGCTAACAATTTACCTGCTTTTTGTTGTACGGCAAGAGGCCACTCTTATTTGCGCTGGGTCACCACAAAGAGCCAGGGAAGACCAGCTATGGTTTTTCGGTTGAGACCGCGGGCTGGCCGCCCAGCGCGGCCAGCAGGGCGTGCCAGGACAAGATGGCGCACTTGACACGCATGGGGAATTTATGCACGCCGCCCAGCGCGCACAGGCTTCCCATCGCGTCCTCGTCGGCCTCCCCGGTGACCAGCATCTTCTGGAATTGGTCGAAAAAACTCCGCGCCTCCGCCGCGGTCTTGCCTTTGAGTTGCTCGGTCATCAGCGAGGCCGAGGCCTTGGAAATCGCACAGCCCGCGCCCTGAAAGCTCACGTCGCGGATGACGCCGTTGTCCAGCTTGAGGAATACGGTGTAGTGATCGCCGCAGAGCGGATTGTCGCCTTCGGCCTGGCGGTTGGCGTCCGGGAGCGCGCGGAAATTGCGCGGGTTCCGGTTGTGATCCAGAATCACCTCCTGGTAAAGCTCGTTCAAGTCGTCGTTCATGAACAACGGTTACAGATTGTCTTGAAAGCGTTCTGTCAACATCAGGTTGAGGCGGGCGCGCACGGGTTCCAGGGGGATGCGCTCCACCACGTCGCTGGCGAAGGCGCGCACCATGATCTGGCGGGCGTGCTCCAGCCCGATCCCGCGCGAACGCAAATAAAAAATCGCCTCCTCGTCTATTTGCCCGACGGTGGCGCCGTGGGTGCATTTGACGTCGTCGGCGAAGATCTCCAGTTGGGGTTTGGTGTCCACAACGGCGTCGTCGGAGAGGAGCAGGTTGCGGTTGGTTTGTTTGGCGTTGGTCTTTTGGGCGTCCTGGCGGACAAAGATTTTGCCGTTGAACACACCGTGGGCGCGTCCGGACAAGACGCCATGGTAGAACTCATGGCTTTCGCAGCGGGGCTGGGCGTGATCCACCACGGTGTGGTGATCGGCCAGTTGCTCGCCGCGGACCAGATAAAGGCCGTTGAGAATGCAGCCGGCGTTTTCGCCGCGGAAAATCGTTTGAATCTGGTGCCGGGCCAGGCGCGCGCCGGTGGAGACGGAGTGCGAAGTCCAATGGCTGCCCCGGTCCTGTTGCGCTTGAATGGCGGAAATGTGGATGGCGAGCGGGTTCTCCTCTTGAAGTTTGCAGTGGTCCACGCGGGCCTCCGCGCCGAGAACCAGTTCGGTGACGGTGTTGGTGAAATGGGGAGCGCCGGAAAGGCTGACGTAGGTTTCCAAAACCTTCATCTCGCTGCGCGCCCCGGCCACGATCAAATTGCGGACATGGGCGGCCGCTCCCGCCTCGCCCGCGGTGGCGATAAAGAGCAAATGCACCGGTTGCGCGATGACTTTTCCGGGGGCCGCGCAGACCAGGGCGCCGTCCTGGAAAAATGCCGTGTTCAAGGCGGTGAAGACCATCGCCTCGTTGCCGGCAATCCGGGTCAGATGCCGCTCCAACTCCGGGACGTTGCCGGCCAGCGCCGCCCGCAGGCTGACGGCCTGTAGATCGCCGCCCGCGGCGGGCAAGGAGGACAGTTCCGCGCAAAAATGGCCGTCCACAAAAACCAGCCGGCAGCCTTCCAGGCCGAAAGCAAAAGGGGCGATCTCCGCACCCGTCAACCGCCGCGCCGGCGGCTTGGCGGGGTGCAGCGGCAGACGCAACAGAGGCGCGATGCGCGTGAAACGCCATTCCTCGTCTTTGACCGTGGGAAAACCGAGTCTCGCGGCGTGTGCGCGCGCGGCCTGGCGCCGTTGCTTCAGCCAGGCGGGGGCGGAGTCTGAATCGCCGGGACCAAAAGCCGCGAGCATGTCCGCCAGGCTCATGCCGGGATGCGATGGATCGGCTTCCAGAAGCGTGCCGGGGGCGGCGGGCCGCCCCGTCCGTCGCGGGGTCCGGTCTTTGGATGGGTCTAAAGTGGTGGTCATGGATGGGCGCCGGCCGGGGCGGCGGTTTCCTGCGAAATCCAATCATAGCCGCGCTCTTCCAGGGTGAAGGCGAGTTCCTTGCCGCCGGACCGGACGATCTGGCCGTCCACCAGCACATGCACGAAGTCGGGCACGATGTAATTGAGGAGTCGCTGATAATGGGTGATGACGAGCGTGGCATTGTCCGGGCGGCGCAATTTGTTGACACCGCCGGCGACCGCTTTCAAGGCGTCAATGTCCAGGCCCGAATCCGTTTCATCGAGGATGGCGAGGGTGGGTTCGAGGACGGCCATCTGGAAAATCTCGTTGCGCTTTTTTTCGCCGCCGGAAAAGCCCTCGTTGACCGGGCGGTTGAGCAGGGCGGGGTCGAGTTGGAGGATTTTGCTTTTCTCCTTCACCAGCTTGAGGAACTCGATGGGGGCCAGTTCGGCCTGGCCGCGGGACTTGCGGCATTCGTTGAGGGCGGCGCGGAGGAAGGAAGTGCTGTTGACACCGGGAATTTCCACCGGGTACTGGAAGGCGAGGAAAACCCCGGCGCGGGCGCGTTCCTCGGGCTTCATGGCCAGCAGGTCGGCGCCCTGAAAGAGGACGGAGCCGGCGGTGACCTCGTATTCGCTGCGTCCGGCCAGGACTTGGGCGAGGGTGCTCTTGCCGCTGCCGTTGGGGCCCATGATGGCATGGACCTCCCCCGCCTTCAGCGACAAACTGAGGTTCTTGAGAATCGGCCTGCCCTCCACGCGCGCCGACAAATTGCGAATGTCTAAGAGTTCCATGCTTTGCAGTGATCTATGGGATAAAGGTTGCCATCCAATTCGCGGCCGCCCGAAACACGGACGCCCTGCGCCGCGGTTCACCCGACGCTGCCCTCGAGACTGATCCCCAGCAGCTTCTGCGCTTCCACCGCGAATTCCATCGGCAATTGCTGGAACACTTCCTTGCAGTACCCGTTCACAATCATGTTGACGGCGTCCTGCGTGGAGATGCCCCGCTGGTTGCAATAGAAAATCTGGTCTTCGCCGATCTTGGAAGTCGAGGCCTCGTGCTCGACGGTGGAGGAACTATTCCGGACTTCCAGGCTGGGAAAGGTGTGCGCCCCGCAGCGGTCTCCCATCAGCAGCGAATCGCATTGCGAATAGTTGCGCGAGCCGGTGGCGCTCTTGAGGATTTTCACCAGGCCGCGATAGCTGTTCTGCCCCCGCCCCGCCGAGATGCCCTTGGAGACAATCGTGCTGCTGGTGTTCTTGCCGGCATGGATCATTTTCGTCCCGGTGTCGGCCTGCTGTTTGTGATTGGTCAGGGCGACGGAATAAAACTCGCCCACCGAGTTGTCGCCCATCAACAGGACGCTGGGATATTTCCAGGTGATGGACGAGCCGGTTTCCACCTGGGTCCAGGAGATTTTGGAGTTCCGCCCGGCGCACTTCCCGCGCTTGGTCACGAAATTGTAAATGCCGCCCTTGCCGTCCTTGTCGCCCGGATACCAGTTTTGCACGGTGGAATACTTGATGTTGGCGTTCTCCAGCGCGATCAGTTCCACCACGGCGGCGTGCAACTGGTTGGTGTCGCGCATGGGGGCGGTGCAGCCTTCCAGATAGCTGACCTGGCTCCCCTCGTCGGCGATGAGGAGGGTGCGCTCGAACTGCCCGCTGCCCGCCGTGTTGATGCGGAAATAGGTGGAAAGCTCCATCGGGCAACGCACGCCTTTGGGGATGTAGCAAAACGAGCCGTCGCTGAACACGGCGGAGTTGAGCGCGGCAAAAAAATTGTCATTCGGCGGGACCACGGTTCCCAGATACTTCCGCACCAGATCGGGGTGATTCTTGACCGCCTCGGAGAACGAGCAAAAAATGATCCCCTGCCGGGCCAGTTCTTCCTTGAAGGTGGTGGCGACCGAGACGCTGTCCAGCACCGCGTCCACGGCCACGCCAGAGAGGCGTTTTTGCTCATTGAGGGAGATGCCGAGTTTCTCGAAAGTCCGGCGCAATTCCGGGTCCACCTCGTCCAGGCTGCCGAGTTTCTTCCTCTCCTTGGCCGCCGCGTAGTAAATATAGGACTGATAATCAATGGGCGGATAATAGACGTTGGGCCAGTGCGGCTCGGTCATGGTGGTCCAATGGCGGTAGGCCTTGAGGCGCCATTCGCGCAGGAAATCCGGCTCCCCCTTGATCTCCGAGATGCGGCGGACGGTGTCCTCGCTCAAGCCGGGGGCGAAGGCATCGGTTTCAATATCGCTGGTGAAGCCATATTTATAATCCGAATTAACAAAGCTTTCAATGGTATTGGTGGTTGCATCCATAATCGGACAAATCCAGTCCGGTTACACCATAAGCCAGCGCGGGCGGTTGTCAAACGCGGCTTGGCCCTGCGACGGGCGGTTGCAGCGCCAGTGACAAGGTCACCCCGCGCTGGAATGAACGCCGCGAGACGCGGCTGGAACCCGCAGGCGAGGACGCCTGCGCTACGTAGCGCAGCCGTCCCCGGCTGCGGGTTCTCCGGGCGTCTCGCCCGGAGTTCCCAGAACACGACTCTATCAATGGCCCTGGGAAAAGGCCGGCGGTGAGTTGTTGAAAATTGCAAACCGAGGTGTTAGCCTTTTGTTTGATGAACAAGTTCTCCGCAGCCGATGTTCTGCAACTGCAGGTCGCCGAGCGGTTGCAGTTGGTTTCCGATATTTGGGACAGCATTGCGGACGCTCCCGATGCGCTGGAACTGACGGCGGAGGACAAAAAACTCATTGACGACCGGCTGGCCGCGCGGCTCCGAAATCCTGGGGCGGGTTCGCCCTGGCGGGAGGTTTATGCCCGCATCACTTCGCGAAATAAGTGAGCCAATCCTCTACAGCAGCCGGGACTGGCTGCCGCCGCCGGGCTTGATTCCCAGTTTCTTGTAACTCAATTCCGTCGCCACACGGCCTTGTGGGGTGCGGTTGAGGTAGCCTTCCATAATCAGGAACGGCTCATAGACTTCTTCCAGGGTGTCCGGCTCC
>Ga0182027_10011099_pt1 | contig 12760 bp, 10 predicted proteins | sample 712E1DmetaG_FD_121300 | JGI IMG/M metagenome (GOLD analysis project Ga0182027, IMG submission 121300) | Permafrost microbial communities from Stordalen Mire, Sweden - 712E1D metaG (Illumina Assembly) | ecosystem: Environmental > Terrestrial > Soil > Wetlands > Permafrost | place: Sweden...
AGGCTTATTTCTCAGTCTCTAAGGAGGAATTTTCAATGTTTGAGGATAGGTTTGGATATGACCCAAAGCTACCAGAAAATATAAGGTTTATATATATGTGGCTTTGCGATGAGGTAGCAAAATTGCAAACCAAATGGGATTTTTATTTGGAGCTTTACGGTAAAGAAGAAAATACTGAGTTACTCAATGATTTGGCCTTATGGTGGTCTTTCAACATTATTGAAGAAACATTACGATATGACATAACTATGTCAATTGGCCGTTTAAGCGACCCTTTGACAACAATGGGAAAAGAAAACTTGTCATTTGCGACTTTGGTCGAGAAGATTTCTGATATTCCAGACATAAAAAAACAATTCGAAAACTTTAAAGTTGCATGCAAAACTGTGAGCGAAGTGAGAAATAAGCAAGTAGCCCATAATGACTATAATACTAAGATCAGCCCTATGGAAAATCGGTTACCTGGGATAACCAAAACTGAAATAGATCAAATATTGAAACTGGCAACAGATATTCTTACCGCAGTGTCAAATCATTATGACCTTGGTCAACTTATGTTTAATCACACTATAGGCAGAGGTGGCGTAGAAGAACTCATATTTTGGCTTAAGGCAGGTAAGGAAAATAGATGGAAAGGTAACCAAACTTGAGAAACAGTAATACAGCAATTTGTTGCATAGTAAGAGCACGTAAAATCAATTGTCAGGTGTTGATCATAAAATTTCATTGACTAAAAAAGGATCGAGGAAAATGCTGACTATAGATTGGATTAAATTCGCTGAGGAAATTAAATTTCATAACAGATTTTTTCCTGAAACATATGGTATTTTAAGATTTGTTGATCAAATATTTGGCAAGAAAATTGTAACCCTCGAAAAAGGTACAAAATTTTATCGTGCTCGTTTAATTGGTATTGAGGATATTGAAGAGCCAGAAGAAGCGCTGCAAGGATTTCCTAAAAAAGACTCAATGTCGCCTGACGCTAAAATAGCCACTGCCCAAAGAGCAAGTCCAGCAAATATTCCCTACTTATATATTGCAGAAGATAAATATACTGCACTGTCTGAAATTCGTCCTGGTATATTATCTTTTATAAGTTTAGTAGAAATAGTAGCCCTTAAAAACTTGAATTTATTTGATTTGTGGATTGATTTAAGTAATATTAATGACTGGTCAGACTTTTACCAACTCGCATCACGATTCTCATCTGTCATTTCAGAGAAAGAAAAAGAAATTGATTATTTACCCAGGCAATTCATTGCTGAATACATTAAACATAAAGGCGTAGATGGAATAAGGTATGCGAGCTTTCAATCTCAAACCGGCAAGAATATTGTACTTTTTGACGAAGAAAAGGTAAGTTTTATTCAATCAGAAATTCTGCAAACCCGAAATGTTGTATACTCATTCCTTGATCTAAATAGTCCAGATAGTAAATCTCTAATTGGTAATTTAGAACCAATCACTTTGCCCGAAGACTATATAGAATGCATTAAGGAGACAGTTCGGAAAATTCAAATACCAAAAAAGAAAACGCCGAGTAGTAATGTAGTGGGCTAACTTAGCTCACAAATGGACAGGGTGGGGATTGCCCACAATTTTGGCATTTCAGTAAGATGGAATTTTCGTCTTTTAGATTTTATCCGCCAAGCACCGCCAAGCCGCTAACGAGAAACTTTAAGCTAGTAAGTTACCATTAAGTAAAATATGTCTTCTGTTAACAAGTACAGACCACTACCATCGGATTATCAAGAATTAATCGCTGCTCTTAAGCAACATATCGCCCAAGGAGAACGAGACGTTGTAGACTTCGAACATCGTCACTATAATGGTGTTCGTGAAAAAGCAGTAATTTATTGTTTACGTCATGCTCTTGATCTTGCGAAAGGTTGTCTTGCAATAGCACTTGCAGAACTTCCAGACTCTTTAACTACTCTTAGCCGTGCTATCTTTGACGCTCTATTTTGGGCCAAATATGTAACGCTCTCAATAGAAAATGCACAGGAATTTATCGATAGTCCCATCAACGAAATGAAGCGAATTTCAAGAAAAAACCTTACTGCTGGATACGCACACGTTTTTGATACCAAAACAAACGAAGACAAATCAATTGAATTTCAAAATTCATCAATGATGAAGGAAATCCCCAGATGGGTAAGAATTGAAGACGCAGCCAGAGCAGGTGGGCTTGAGCGTGTATATACAACGCTCTATGGCTTTGATTCAATGATCGCACATGGTAGAGCTTTTGATCTCCTAGCAGAATCCGATATTAAAGATGTATTATACGCATCTATCAGTGCATTCTTAGGAGCATTGCAATGTATTGAAGTCATCACATCTGATTGGATAATTCATCGAAAGGAAACACCCAAAGAGACGCTTACTCACATGCTTGGTATTTAACAAAGCGTAGCTCAAAAACATTTCTGCCTATTGCCACTAACGCCCTCCGTTGGGCAGTAGTCCATTAAAGGTAACAAAAATATTATCGTCATTTATTTCGGGCTTTCACAACCATAAAAACCGGAGGCTGACATTATAATAAATGAAGCGGCTGTGAATGGGGATCAGCCAATCTGGAAGTCAGTTGCTTAAATCAGCTTCTATTTATAGAGCCTGGTGGTTTAACGAAAAAGACGGAAATCATGTTAATCAAATAGTTGGCTCAATAATGGGTGGATAGTCGAGATGATCTATTAAAGCATCGTAGGGTCATATTAATTGGGAGGAAACTCATGACAGATCAAACATGGAATAATGCTCGCATCGCATATGTGGAAATATCGTTATTTGAGGATGGATCCGTGCGGGGCGGTGTGCTTATTATTGATGTTATGTCCATGCCATTTGAATTTAGAGTTACGAGTCCGATCAAACCAACCCAACTCCAAAAAATCCTGTACGGGAGGTCATTGGTTGAATATATGTATGGAGAATTAATTTGCCTCCCCTTGCTAAAGCAAGTAAAAGAACCTGTTAGCCTGGCTATCTGCCGCGATGAACATCTATTGGTCGCTCGTCCAAATCTACAATTCCCACTGGTTGCTATCAGAAAATCTGGACAAGGACTTGAAAAAGATGGGGGTGGGACAATTACAATTCGTACGCACAAAAATTTTTCGGGTGAACAGGTCCAAGCAGAAGCATTGTTAAATATGTTAATCCGGCAGTTTGACATCTTCGAACCATTTGAAAGAGTTAAGTTAGCTGTTTCGGAAGTTCATAAACAAAGAGTCAATTGAGAGATCTATTGTGGCAAGTTTTATCTCAGAGATATCACCCTTTGAACCGATAAAGATCCTGAAAGCTAAGGACGTTCAACTCAGGTTGCCCGAACAGGTAGATTTAACTCAATCGGTAGAATTAATAATTCCAATGGTTCATGCGCTTGAAAGCTCCAATTTACCCATCAGATCTTTTGTAAATTCTTTCCCGTTGCTTTGGCCAGAACAAACTGAAATTCCAACCATTCTCCCATTAAATAAAATTGACGAGGAAATCAAGGATCTATTTCAGGATGTAAAACTAATAGCTGCTGACACATCCGAAGTTCCATTGGAAATTTTGAAAACCAGCGGAATCGTACAAATTTCGGATAACTTGCTGATCAAATTATTTCCACCACAAAGTGTGAGTGGGATGCTTTATGCAGACAGATACTGGAAAACCGAAAAGCTTCCAGAATACACTGCTAATAAAACAAGAAAAAATAATAACAGGGATATAGTTCGTCCAAGGGATCTTCATGAGGTTGGTGGGGTCCAAGTCCACCGTCCAAGATTTACCCCTACATTTTGGGATCTGATTTTTGTTCTTCTTCAGCCTCCACTCGAATTTGGCAAAACAGAAAGTTTACTGCTGCCTCATGATCTTTATCCATACCAAATAGAGGGTGTGAAATTTTTGGTTTCAAACGAACATGCACTTTTGGCCGACGATATGGGGACAGGAAAAACAGTAATGTCCACCGTCGCCCTTAAATTATTGATGCGGTCAAATACAATCAAGAAGGCCTTGATACTTTGTCCCCCAAGTGTGTTATATGAATGGAAACGGCATATCGCCGACTGGTTCCCTGAAATCATAGCTTGTTTTATCAGAGGTACGTCAGAAATACGATCTATTGAGTGGAATACCCCGGCGCATGTTTACGTCACAACATACGACACATTACGAAGCGATGTCGAAAACGGGCTGTTGCCGAAGGACAAATGGGACTCTTTTGACATTGTTATTGTGGATGAAGCCCATCATATCAAAAACCCGAAAACCGGTCGATCTAGAGCCATTAGAAAGTTGAAGCCAAAATACCGATGGGCTCTTACAGGTACGCCAATCCAAAACAAGATTGAAGACATAGCGGCTATATTTGATTTTTTATATCCTAACTACATAACCCAATATGATCTTTATGAAGAACGGATCAAAAAGAAAGTTTTCCCATATTTCCTTCGTCGGCGAAAGCAAGACGTTTTAAAAGATTTACCACCCAAAATCAAACAAGACATTTGGCTAGAGTTGAATAATGAGCAAAGAATAGAATATGATCGAGCAGAAAAGGAAATAAAGTCAGAGATCGAAGGTCTAGGGACAAAAGTAACAAAGCAACATATATTTGCAAAATTGACTCGGCTCAAGCAGATTTGTAATTTTCCTTCCGGAAAAAGTACCAGCCCGAAGCTAGATGCTCTCAAAGAGCAAATTGAAGAAATCGCAGAAAGCGGCAACAAGGTAATTGTTTTCACACAATATGTTGACCAGGGTGTTAATAAGATAGTAGCCCCATTGAATTCATATGGGGTCGCAACGATTGTGGGCGGACAAAGCGATTTGATTAGAAAAACAGAGATTGAGAAATTTAAGTATTCAGATGCAACTTCAGTTTTGGTTGCTTCGGTGCAATCCGGTGGGGAAGGCTTAAATCTGACAGAAGCCTCATATGTTGTCCATTTTGATCATTGGTGGAATCCAGCAGTCATGTGGCAAGCTGAAGATCGAGCTCACAGAAGGGGGCAAACCCAGAATGTTAATATTTATTCTTACTGGATGACAGAAACCATTGACGAAAGAATTTATGAGATTCTCAAGAAAAAGGGATTACTAATCCAAAACGTTATAGATGGTCTTTCAGAAGAAAATATTGATGAACTTATTACTATGGATGATCTATTTGAAATCATGGGCGTTCGAAAACCTGTAAAGGAAAAATCGGTCTTCGATCCTCATAAATGGAAAGACCTTAGCCAAGATCAAATACATCAGCGCTTGTTTGAGATTTCTCCAAGAGAATTTGAAGAACTTGTCGAACGCCTGATGCATTATTTAGGCTTTCCAAATGTAAAAGTGACCAAAAGAACTGGCGATGGAGGGATTGATGTCTTATCGACACGCATTGTAGATAATGGAGTGGAACGTATCGCGGCACAATGCAAACGATACAGGCAACCTGTCGGTGTACCAATCGCTCGTGAATTTCTTGGTGCCATTGAGGATGACAAATCTATCGTTAAGGGTTATTTGGTTACAACAAGTGAGTTTTCATCGGAATGCATTACTTATTGCATTCGCCATAATATTGAAATGATCCCGGGAATAAAGATGGCCGAGTATGTGAAACGCTTTGGTTTAGAGATATAAACGTCTTCAAATAATCCTTTTGATAATAATAGTTATCAAAACCATAAAATCGATCCAGGGTTATCTTGCCGAACAACAGGTGTGGGATTTCCAATATAGCAGTGCTCCCCTACTGGCTGTTTTCGTCCAAAATATGTTTACGCGTAAACATAAATAAGGTTTAACAAAAATGCCCTGATCTTATGGATCAATGGAAGAAGAATAATTTGTGTTGATTTGCATAATTACCAAAAAATTGTATAATAAATTCACCTATAAGGTGAAATATATTTATCGATTACGACAGGCAGAGAGTAACAATAGATGAAATATCAACTCTCGGCGCAATTGGATAACATTCGTGGTCAATTAAAACAATACATGGAGAAGCAGTCGCCATAGCCTTTGAAAAAAGACTCGTTTTTATAAAAAACGCTAAAAGCGAGATTGACTTTTATGCCATGCGAAGCCTGAAATACAAGGAATACAAGGAAAAGAAATTAAAGGGATACCATTCGATAAGAATCAACGATAGTTACAGGTTGCTTTTCAAATACGAAATGATAGGTGCTGAAAAGACCATTGTTTTGCGGGAAATAAGGAATGACATACATTAAGGTGCAGGTTTGACTGGCGTCGGGAAACCAGAAAAGAAGAAGGAGGCGAAATGACGGACAAAGGACTTGGGAAGATGGATGTGGAAGTGCAAGGATTCCCGCCAGGGGATTTTATCAAAGAAGAATTGGAGGCGCGGGGCTGGAATCAATCGTATTTGGCTGAAATCATGGCTCGCCCTTATCAGGCGATCAGCGAGATCATAAGCGGCGAAAAGGAGATCACCCCGGAAACCGCAATCGAATTAGGTAAGGCATTTGGTACTTCTGCCGAGCTTTGGATTGGCCTGGAGGCTGATTATCGCCTGTTTCTGGCAAGTCAGGCCGATCAGAAAAAAGAGGATGACTCTATCAGCCGGCGGGGTCTGCTGTATTCTATTGCGCCGGTGCCTGAAATAGTTAAGCGCGGCTGGCTCAATTTACCTGGCGGGTATACTTTGGACGACCTTGAAAATGCCCTTTTTCCCTTCCTGCATATAAGCGTAGACAAGGATACCCCCCCACATGCAATACCGGGGTTTGCTGACAACTATGTATCCAGTATGGTGTACATGAGAGCCAGCGATAAGAATCCGATGGAAAAGGTATCTATGTATGCTTGGGCAATGCGTGTCTTGCAATTGTGTGATCAGCAAAGAATCCCCCACTATAATCCGGATAAATTCAACGATCTTTTGGATCGTCTCCTGAAATTGTCTCGCTATGGCAAAGATATTGTCAATGTACCAGCGGTGTTGATGGAGGCCGGTATTCACTTTGTGGTTGTGCCCCACCTGCAAAAAACATACCTGGATGGAGCCGCTTTTATGGCAGGAGATAATAAACCTGTCATCGCCATGACGCTCCGTTATAACCGGGTGGATTATTTCTGGTTCACCCTGTTTGACGAAATCGGACACCTCTTTAGCGGCCTGAAAGGAATTGAAGGTGCATATTATGATAACATGCGGGATTTAAACTTGAAAGATAGAGCAGAATTACAAGCGAATCAATATGCGGCAAACTGGTTGGTCGATCAGCGTTTATTAAAAAAGTTTGTCAAGAACACACCTCAGTTAACCGCTGACGCGATCACACAATTTGCAGTGAGTATCAACCGGCATCCAAGTATTGTATTGGGACAACTGCAACATCAGGAGTTTGTGGGATACAACCAGCACAGGAAATTACACGAAGATCAAGTCCGGTATTTTCTCGCTCCATATATTACCGCATAAATAATAAGTCCGGTGCAAGTATCTTTGAAATCCTACCGCAGCTCCAAGTGGCGTCAGTTTTATCGTGATTATTCTAAACTGCTGTGCTCCCCGGTTGTTTCTTCTCGATATAGCGCACACCTTCAATCCCCCTGAAGTGCGCTTCCTGCGTCCACAAGGTCGCTCCATGAGCGCGCGTTGTGGCCAGAATAAGGCTGTCGGCCATCGCCAGTTTCAAATCGGCGGATAACAGGGCCGCTTCGATGGCAATTTGTCGATTCAGGTCCACAATTTCTCCCACCGCCATGCTGCCGGCCGCCTGCATGGCCCGCTCTTCGCCGAACTGCGCCAGCACCCGCTTAAAGACTTCGTACAGGCAAATCGTGGGTACCAGCAGTTTGCTGGCCCCTTTTATCGGCGCCGCAAAGAACTCGGCATTGGCGCCGTCCGTTAAATATTCGAGCCATCCGGATGAGTCGACCACGTTCATGAGCGTTCTCCATCCTCTTCTTCACGGATGCCACCGGTATTCAACCCTTTCAACATACCGCGCGCTGCTTCGATGGGCGGGATGATCACCACCCGCAGTGTACCCTTGTAAGGAATAAAGGCTAATTTCTGGCCTGGCTTTAAATTGAATAGCTCCCGCACTTCGCGCGGGATGACTACTTGAAACTTCGAGGAGATCGTTACCGCTTCCATCGCTTTACAATCCTTTATCGTTAATAGTTTGTAAAACGATTATACCGCGGATTCCCCTTGAGGCAATGCGTAAACACGAATAAGACGAATTGACGAATGACACGAATAATGGAAAGGATTTTAAACATTGATCAACAGGATATACAGGATAGAAAAAGATGAAATCCTGTAAATCCTGACCATCCATGTGAATAAAGTTTGGGAATTATGGAAAGGATTTTAAACATGGATCAACAGGATAAACAGGATAGAAAAAAGATGAAATCCTGTATATCCTGACCATCCATGTGAATAAAGATTACGAAGCGAGAATTTCAAATTTGGCAAATTAGTGCGCCAGATCCCCGGCGAAGGTAGCCAGCACGCTTTGGGCGGCCGGAGAAAGCACATCCGGTTCATAAACTTCCAGGAATTGGGCGTTGGCGTTCAGGCCCTTTTGCAGTGATTTCTGCAGGGCCGTCGCTCCATCCGGATCGCCCATGTAGACCGGGCTCAACATGGCCGAAGTGGAGAGCTGAAAGCCGGTCACGATTTTACCGGCGTAACTTTTTACGATGCCGTAGGCCCCAACCGATGGGTCCTGGGCGGCGCCCGTCAGCCCGTTCTCCTGCAGGATGAACCGCCGGGGGTAGTTGTCCGCCCCCAGCCCAATGATGAGCGCCATGACGCGCTGGCTCTCGCTGTGGTCGAGGCCGGTTGGAGTACCGTTTTCGCAGCGGGTGGTGCTGACAATGGGCAGCGGCGGAAAGAGCGCCAGAGAAAAATATTGGCGGGGAAAAATTTGGGCGTAATTGGCAAAAACTTCCCTCCAGGCGGCGATGATCCGGTCGCTGGTGTAACCAAGCCTGACCCAGTTACACAGGTCGGCCGGCGTATTCGGCAGGGTCATTTCACCCGTGATCGAGGTCGGGCCATCCGCCGCGATCTTGATAAACGAGCGGCGATTTTGATACCGGGCGCTGACGGCTTTCAGGAAGGTGAACCAGCGGTTCAAATAAGTCTGATCCCAGGGCAGCGGCATCACCAGACTTTCCCCCTTGCCCGGACCGTATAGGATGCTGAAGGTGGAGGTTTGTACGCCTTGCAGCGCCCAGGCCGGAGTACCCATACCGGGTATCAAAACAAGTTCGACCCATTTGTTGTTTTGTTCGGCGTCGTCGAAAGTCGTATCGAGCTTGTTCCAATCAAAACCGCCTTGGGTGGGTTCGATATCCTCCCAGGAAGTGCGAAAGGTGATCCCGGCCACGCTGGGATTGGTAAAAGTTTGAGCAGCGAACAATTTGCCATCGAACAGGCTGCCGGCCTGCGCGCTGGGTTCAAAGTTGTTCACCGCCGTGATGCCGCGCGGCAGCATGGCCTGGCTTTGAACAGGCGGCGCCGCTGTGCTGTTGGTTGGGACGAGCGAGAGAGTGGAAGTGGAAGTGGCTGCCGCTGCGCTGGGGGTAGCCCTGGCAGTGGGGACCGAGGGGATGGTCATACATGCCACCAGTAAAACGAACACAAGACCCAGGATGGCCAGGCGAACCGGCGTCTTCATAAGATCCTCCTTACCCGTAATACAACCCAAACCGGTAGCTACACTGCCCTACCGTTACCCTGGCAATTATCGCGCAGAAAGGCCTGCTGAACAACTTCTCTCTTTTTTTGTTTGTTTCGCATTTGCGCCTGCGTGATCGACATATATAAGGCTGATCCAACCTGACAAAGCAAAACCGAGTCTCCGGCCGAAAAAACCCGGCGAGACCTTATATTTTGGAAAAACCCCGCTTTTGTTTTCAGTCTGACCGGGTTAATACTTGACGCGCAGGTTTTCACGTGCTATTATGAAATCGAAGCGCTTCGACTATTCGCTTCGACGATACCGCCATCAACTCATTTCACCTAATTAATTGAGGCGCCCTTTGTCAACAATGCTCGATGTGGCCAAGCGTGCAAACGTTGCTCTCAGCACGGTCTCCTATGCATTGAACGGCACCCGCCCTATCTCCGATGAAACCCGCCAGCGCATCTTCACGGCGATGAAAGAACTGGGATATAGGCCGCATGCGCTCGCACGCGGGCTGGCCAGCAAGCGGAGCAGGATTATTGCCCTGCTCTTTCCCGCGTCAGAACGCGGCCTGGGTATCACAGAACTCGAGTTTGTTACCAGCGCAGCAGACGCTGCCAGGGAGAACGACTATAACCTAATTTTGTGGCCGTCCGAACTGCACGATCCCGATGAAATACGACAATTTACACAGCAGGGCCTGGTTGATGGTGTGATCGTCATGGAAGTGCGTTTGAATGATGAGCGCATAAACCTGCTGCGCGAGATTGGCTTCCCTTTCAGTATGATCGGACGGTGCGCGGACACCAATGGCATCGGATTTGTGGACATCGATTTTGAGCGGACGATGCAAGAGGTAGTTAACTATTTAGCGGACTTGGGACACAAACATATCGCCTTTCTAAACCAATCGCAATCGGCATTTGAGGCGGGCTATGGCCCGGTGGTTCGTACGGCGGCTGAATTCAGCAAGTCGATGCAAACGGCCGGATTGGACGGTGTGGCGCGCTTCTGCCGGTCAGCGCCGCAGGCCGGGTATGAGGCCTGCAATGAATTACTGGCCGAGCGTCCCGATTTAACCGCGCTCATTACGATGAATGAGCGTGCTATTCCCGGCATTATGCAAGCCATCTCCGACCGAGATTGGCGCATTCCGGATGATTTTTCACTGGTTGTCATCGTTTCTTCAAGGCGGGTGGCCGAGTTGATGACGCCTCCTTTGACAACATCCGACACACCGGCCGCTGAGTTAGGCCGCTTGGGCGTAGAGTTATTAATCCAACAACTGGAAGGAGAAGAAAAGGGGACTATCCAGATGCTGGTGCCGTGTCGCCTGGTGGTACGCGGCAGTACTGGTGCATGTCTCCGAAACCCGGATAAATCGGAAAGTATGCCTGATAAGGTTGAAACAGGGTGAAATTCCTGAAACCTGGTATTCTTCTGCCCCTTCTATCTTTGTGCTTCTTATAAAAAGGAGGCTCTTCTCGAAGAAAAATTAAGGCGATGAGATACTGTCTACCGCTAAGTGAGCCAGTATCTCATCGGTCAGCAAAGCGCTTTGAACAACCCCAGCTCGATCTTGCCCGGGCTTATTCGAGTAACTCTGCTTTTTTATTATACTCGACATTCCGTCACCCGTTAAATGTGATTTCGGCAGGGTCGCTCGCATGCAAATTGCCGAAGTTTTGATTGTTTCCGGTCGTTTTGCTTCCTGAAAAACCTGATAACAGCTCTTCGAGAAAGCCTCCTCCCGAAAGGAGGTGAAAATCCCGGATCTATAAACTCTGCGCTTGCAACTTCATGTCCAACGTCATAAAGTTTGGGCGATTTTTCTCTATAGACAAAATTAAGGAGAATGAGATGGTTACAAGAATATTTAAATTGTTGTCCATTGTACTGGCGGCCGCCATGGTATTCGGATTGGTTGCCTGTGCACCAGCGGCAACGCCAGTCCCTGCTACCGCAAAGCCACAGCCTCGTGTTCTCAATTTGTGGTACTATGAACCGCCCGACGGCGCCCTGGGAAAAGCCTGGGCTGCGGCTCAGACACAATTCCTGGCAACACACCCGGGAGTCACGATCCATTTTGAGCTGCATACCTTCGAGCAGATTCAACAAACTGCCCAAATGGTGCTGAACTCGAGCAGCGCGCCGGATCTCATTGAAATCAACAAGGGCGCAGGCAACGCCGGCACCCTGGCCGTTGACGGCTTGCTGACTGACATGACAGCCGAAGCTGCCACGCGCGGTTGGGATAAGATCCTTGTCCCCAGCATTAAGTCTACCTGCATTTACGATCCCAAAACCGGCATCCAGGGCAGCGGCAACCTGTACGGCGTCACCGATTATGGTGAGTTTGTCATGCTCTACTATAATCAAGACATGTTCGATAAGTATGGCATAAAGGTACCCACCACAGTGGATGAGCTTTACGCCGCGGCCGACGCTTTTGTCGCGAAAGGCATTACCCCCTTTGCCACGGCTGGCGCCGAGTATCCGGCCCAACAAATCTTCTATATGCTGGCCCTCAGCAAAGCTAACCGCGCCTTCGTCACGAATTACCAGCTCCTCAAAGGCATCGATTTTCATGGACCGGAGTTTACCTTCGCAGCCAATGAGTTTGCTACCTGGATGCAGAAAGGTTACATCAGCAAAGACGCCGTCAGTATGAAAGCGCAGGATATGCAGAATGCCTTCCAGGCCGGCACGAACCCAATGTTGCAGGGTGGGAGCTGGCTGTTTGGCGGATTGCAAACCGCTAAATTACCCTTCAAGTGGAATGTGGAACTCTGGCCGGGCAATGCCATCAGCGAAGGCTCCGGTGGTAACCTGTGGGCTGTCCCTGCCGGTTCAAAGAACAAAGATCTGGCCTATGATTTCATAGATATTACCCTGAGCAAGCCAATTCAGACTCTGATGGGTAATGCCGGCGGTATCCCGCTCAATGCCGATACCTCTCAAATCACCGACCCGCAAACAAAACAACTCAATTCGCTCTTCGCACAGCTGGTAGCCAGCGACGGAATCGGGTACTATCCCGATTGGCCGGTAGCCGGCTACTACCAGGATCTGGTCTCAGCCAC
>Ga0182027_10011100_pt1 | contig 12759 bp, 11 predicted proteins | sample 712E1DmetaG_FD_121300 | JGI IMG/M metagenome (GOLD analysis project Ga0182027, IMG submission 121300) | Permafrost microbial communities from Stordalen Mire, Sweden - 712E1D metaG (Illumina Assembly) | ecosystem: Environmental > Terrestrial > Soil > Wetlands > Permafrost | place: Sweden...
CGTCGGCGTCTTGGTCGGCGTCTTGGTCGGCGTGTTCGTCGGCACGGTCGGCGTGACAGTCGGCGTCTTGGTCGGAGTATTCGTCGGCACTGTGGGCGTGAACGTTGGCGTCTTGGTCGGCGTGTTCGTCGGCACCGTAGGCGTAAAGGTTGGTGTCTTGGTTGGCGTGTTCGACGGCGTGAAGGTGGGTGTTATCGTCGGCGTCTTGGTCGGCGTGTTCGTCGGCACGGTAGGCGTGACCGTGGGCGTTTTGGTCGGCGTATTCGTTGGCACCGTAGGTGTAAAGGTCGGAGTCAGTGTCGGCGTTTTCGTGGGTGTTAGTGTCGGCGTATTCGTCGGCGTGTTAGTCAACGTACTGGTGGCAGTTGCCGTATTGGTGACAGTTGCCGTATTGGTGGGCGTCGTCGTATTGGTCGGAGTTACGGTCGGCGTATCGGTATTCGTCGAGGTTGGAGTAGTCGTGGAAGTATTCGTCGGAGTGTCGGTATCTGCTAGACCGATCCCGGGTTCCGCGATCGAACGTGAAGTACGGAACGTTTCAACCACCCCCTGGCGATAAGATACAAGGTGCACCATCGGCCAGACCTGGCTGAGGAAGGGTGTGATCAAGGGATGATTGAAATCCACCAGGATGAAAACATCATCGCCCGGTTCGCCGGCATTTTCCACGGGCGTAGTGCCCAAAAGGCATTGGCCGTACGTGGTGCTCGTCATGATCGGTTTGATCACTGTGTCGTCCGGCAGCAATTGGGATGGATCTGTTTTGTGGTCCGAACAGATCGTCAGGTGCAGATAACCTTTGTCGGCTTGAGTTGCAGTCGCATTTTTGAAGATCGCTACCTGCCACTGCATGGATGCATCGTGGATCGATTGCAGGCGGGCATAATCTTGTTCCGCCTGATAACTGGGGCCTGCACATGGAGTACCGGTTCCATCGTTTTGCGGGTCGAAGTAAGGACTGGAAGGATCTCGCAGAGGACTTAAGTATGTATCATTGCAATAGGAGAGATCGTCGTATTGGCCGGTCACTGCATATCGGATCGTTTGGCGTGAGATGTTTTCTATGCTCAGCCAGGCCTGGAACAACAAGGCAAAGTCGATGATCCCGAAGATGATGATCAAAAGCACCGGTAGCGCCAGGGCAAATTCCATGAGTGCCTGGGATGGGCTTTTCCCTGACCTCAGGGAGCGGTATAAATCGGATGTGGAAAATTTTAATTTTTTCATAGGCATCCCTTTAGTGGGTTAGGCGGGTGGAGATACGGTCCGAGATCGTCTTGAAGATCTGGGAAAGTGCAGTGGCATCGTGCGCATAGAAATAATCGCTATTGAGTAGTCCGGTGCCGGTATCTATTTTTCCATCGTCGCCGATATCGGCGGCATAATTTAATAATTGTTCACCGGCAGAGGTCGGGTTACCATGGTCGAGGAAATTACCGAAACCGATCGTATAAATAAGCGCTTGCTGGCCCAGGGCCACGAAGTCGGCCTGGGTGCGGGCATAGTCATCTGCATCAAAGTTCACCCCGGTTATGTCATCGGTTCCGCCGGTGCCACCTACTGGTACAGCCTTACAGGCATTATATAAAAATGTAAGGCCGTTATATAAGGCATTACCGGATGGCAGGCAGTGACGAGTTCCGGAAGCGAACGTCTTCACGCTGGCATCCTGACATCCGGTTCCAACTCCGTTGGGACAGTATAGGTTGCCGTTGGAATGATCGGCTTTACCGTCGGTCAACATGATGACGATCCACAGTGATTCTTGGCGGAAACCCGGCACCCGGGTAAACTCGTTTCCGGAAGCAAAGAATGCGCCGCCTGTGTTGGTTGTTCCGGGACAGCGAGCATTATCAGTAGCTGGAGGACAGGTAAAACCAAGAAAGGCTCTTTCAAAATGCATTCCATCTGATGGCCTGACAAAAGGCCCTTGATGAATGAAGCCGGGTGGTGTTTCTTGAAAACAATGGTCGTCAGTGAAAACAGTCTCATCCGGGAGGCCTGCGGGAGTTGGAGGGATTGTATTCAGGGCCGTATTAAAACAATACGGTGAGTCATTGGGCGGATAATTGCGACATGGCACGCCAGCTTCCTGGGTAGGGTCTTGGGGATACGAGAGATTTCCATTACTATCCAGACAAGAGCCGCTCTCCAAAGGGCCGCCATATGCCGCGGAGCCGCTGGCATCGAACACGCGCAGACTTGCGATCTCATCCAGGATTTTTTGTCTGTAACCCACGTAATCGGATGTAGGCGTGTAATTTAACTGGTCGCCGAGGTAAAGTGGATCATTATAATAACCGGTTGTTACATGGTGTGCATTGCGGTCGAAGGGTATCACCGACACACGGTCATATTGGTCGCTGCCGTCTGCAGGGAACAATCCCGTAACAAAATCCATGGCTGCTTGCTGTATGTCCCGGAATGGATGACAGTTGGTCAGGTCTGTCGGGCTTGTTGTCCAGTTGCATTCTGAAGGATCCCTCAGCAGGGTAAATTCAGGGGCATCGTAGGTCATCGACTCCGATACGTCCATTGCAAAAACGATATCCAGTGAGGCGGCCTCCGAGGTCGCCGTAGCGTTGAGTGTAACCGTTCTGATTCCGATGACGGGCAGGAACGCCAGGTTGACCGTGGAGGTCGCATTGACTTTCACCAGCCTGCGTCTGGCAGGTGTTGTGCATAGGTCGTTTTCATTATAGCCTGGGTAATTTGGATTGCAGACCCAAACGGTCGCACTGGGGTCTTCGATATTATTCAATACCAGAAATTCGAGCGCAGCTTTACTTAACCCTACCGGGTTAGGATTTTTTCGATATTCGGATGCGGCCGCTAACGCGGCGGCATCCACCGCCCGGCGCAGTTTAGCGTTTCCTATGAATACCAGGCCCGTATCCACTACCAGGCCGACGAATGCAACCAGGCCGATGATGGCAAAGACCACGATGATCAAGATCTGGCCTCTCTGCGATTTTTTTGGATGGAGGAGCAGGTTTCGATTTCTTTGCTTGTTATTCATAAGATATAACCATAATTCTTATCAAAATTAATTAAGGAGGAGGGACATAACAATCACCGTGGGGCGGTGAAACATTCTTTAACGGCATGACCGAATATGTATACACCGGTATCGGGTCGGGGAAAAATTGTTCGTAGAATGGAGCCTTGAGTGTTTGAGGGTAGTTATAGAAGATCTCCACCAGCAACACGCTCACATCCGGAGCGCTGGGATCCATTTGTGCCTGGATGGAAGCCGAGCTTTGGACGGAAGTATGGTTGTCTACAGAAAATCCCTGAATGTTTTTTCTCCAGCTCCATCCATCTTCCGAACCGGAAGGAAAACGGCAGAAATGATTATTGGCAAGTACAAAGACAGAGGCCACGATATCATCCTTGGACGCAGGTACTAGTATTATTGGCGATACAACGTCCACGGCTTCCTTGGCTACATTCGTGTAATATTCGGAACATATTCCATCGGCATCGAGAGTACCGCCACTGACGCAAGGTGCAAACGGATCATAGTTGGCGCCATATCGGGCTGCTTCCCGGACGCCATCCAATAAGTTAAGATATCGGTTTAATAAAACGCCAAATTCTGCGATGCCGGCCACCAGCAGCATCAACAACAAAACCACGATGCTCAATTCAACAAAGCTCTGGCCTTTGCTGCCGGAATTTGATTTTATGGAATATCGCTTCGTATACTTCTTCATCTTGTACATATATTAATCCGTTCTAATAATACACGCCCTGTACTCGCCAGTCAACAGCATTAGGCACTTTGTCGCCCGGTTGCAACGGTTTATTCACAAAAAAAAGACATTAATACCGGCAATTTACAAATAAGGATATAATCAGTGCATCAGAACAAACAAAAATGAAAGGAGGTGGATCGCATAAATGTCCGGGAAAGACAGCGCATGAACTCACCGAAATATAATTAAGTGAGTTGACGAGGATGAGGGTTCTCCATCGGAAGATGGAGTTAACCGGGCCATTCCATTTTCATCGACATCGAATGACCGGGAAAATCGACAGATCAGCGGAAGCCCTCCGGGTGAGCCATCACTCGTTTATCTTTCCCTCCAAATGGATTCTCCACAACAAGACTGGCCGGTGACGGTGCAGGTAAAACCGTGGAGATTGGCGTTCACCGATATCCTTTCATCGGAATATGGAAGAAGTCCGGTCGCGGCTATATCGATCTCGAAAACCGGATGCCGATATTCTGATCTGGATTATCTGATATTAATAAAATAATTTGGAGGCTCCCCTATGTGTGGAATCGTTGGATATATCGGACCGCATGATGCGACCCCGATCATCCTCAATGGCCTGAAAAGGCTGGAATACCGCGGTTATGATTCCGCGGGACTTGCCGTGATAAACAATGGCCGGCTTGAACTTCGCAAGGATACCGGCAAGTTATCCCAATTGGTCGATCTGATCAATAAATCACCGATCACAGGAGCGCCTGGGATCGGTCATACCCGCTGGGCAACCCATGGCGCACCGTCTGCGCGCAACGCGCACCCGCATCTGGGTCAGACGAAACGTGTGGTCGTTGTTCAAAACGGCATCGTTGAAAACTTCCTCGAACTCAAGCAGGAATTAATGGCCAATGGTGTCGAGTTTCAATCGGATACCGACACCGAAACGATCGTGCATCTCGTCGAACATTATCAGGCCACCGGGCTGGGGTTGGTCGAAGCCGCCCGCCGGACTTTTCAAGAGATCCGCGGCGCCAACGTCGTTGTGCTCCTGTCGGCGGACGAGCCGGATAAGATCGTGGCAGCGCGCATCGGCAATGCGGGCGGCGTGGTGGTGGGCCTGGGCGAAGGCGAGAATTTCCTGGCGAGTGACACACCCGCCATCCTGGAACACACCCGCAGGGTGATCTTTTTGGAATCTCGTCAAATGGCCGTGGTAACTGCCGGGAAGGTGAAGATCGAGACTCTGGAAGGCGTTGAGATCAAGCCGCAGGTCCATACCGTCTCCTGGGATCCGGTTTCGGCAGAGAAGGGCGAATATCGTCACTTCATGCAAAAGGAGATCCATGAACAGGTGCAATCCGTCACCGACACCTTGGCCGGCCGGGTCGATTTTTCGCGTAATGAGGTCCGCCTGCCCGATTTAAATTTAACGAAGGAGCTCGCGAACAGGATCGAGAAGATTTACATCACCGCCTGCGGTACGGCGGCTTACGCCGGTATGGTTGGCAAGGTGATGATCGAAAAAATTGTGCGCCTGCCGGTGGAAGTCGTGATCGCCTCGGAATTCCGTTACAGCGATCCGATCGTAGACGACAAGACCGTCGTCCTTGCCATCAGCCAGTCGGGTGAGACGGCCGATACATTGGCCGCCATGGAAGAAGGACGCCGCAAAGGTGCGATCATTTGGAGCATAGTCAACGCCCTCGGTTCCCAGGCGATGCGCCAGGCGGACGGTTTCATTTCGATGCAGACCGGGCCTGAGATCGGCGTAGCTTCCACAAAGGCATTTACCGCCCCTCTTGTGGATCAGTATATGCTCGCGATCCTGCTTGCAGATCTACGAGGCACTCTCGATGATGAGACCCGCAAATCCCTGGTCGCCGACTTGCGGCTCATTCCCGATCTGGTGGGCCGTACCCTCGACCGTGAAGCGGAAACGGAAAAGGTGGCTTACCGGCTCAAGGATATCTATGATTGTCTTTACCTTGGGCGCGGTATTAATATGCCCATCGCCTATGAAGGTGCACTTAAATTGAAGGAGATTTCTTATATCCACGCTGAAGGCTATCCTGCAGGTGAAATGAAGCATGGCCCTATCGCGCTGATTGATAAGGATATGCCGGTGATATGCCTCGCACCCCAGGATCCGTGGCACGAAAAAATGATCTCTCAAATCCAACAGGCGAAGGCGCGCGGCGGGACGGTGATCGCGATTGCAACCGATGGCGATAATACGATCCTGGGAATGGCAGATCACGTCCTATGGATACCTCAGACTCCCTGGATGCTGTCACCTGTGGTCACGGTCCTTCCTCTGCAGCTACTGGCGTATCATATCGCCACTATTCGCGGTCTCGACGTCGACCAACCCAGGAACCTGGCAAAAAGCGTAACTGTTGAATAAACCTTAAACGGTGGTACAGTTGAATTGGTAAAATAAAATTTGCCAAAGCATACAGGATCTACTTATTTAATAGGTAGGGTCTCGAGCTTGGTTTATTTGAAATGCCTTTACTGTACCACCGGTGAATGGTGCACAATCCACAGAAACTATTCCGTCCTGATAGTGTTCTTCGTTTAGATGTATTAATGAAAGGTTAGGAATATATGGCCGATAACGAACAAAAACCCACATCTTTTTTCGAGGAAAAGGATGTCGAAAATGAAATCATCAAAGTCGGGGATGGAGTGCCCTTTGGCTTGACGCGCGTAAGCAATTCCAAGGTCGGCATCGGTGGCGCATATGGTGCCTGGGGCGAAAGTTATGACAACCAGGCCATGCCCGGTTTCTTGGAGCGGCGCCTGGGTCAACCCTTGCCGGAAGGTGAGAAATTAAACCTTTCCGAGTTGGGATTCAAGAGCCGCCACCACATCAGCCTTCTTTCCAACGAACAGAATATTCAAGTTGAAGTGGAAGTGGGCGCACGTCTTTTGCGCGAGGCTGTAAAGGCTTGCGGATGGAATCCCCCTGAGGTCGAGGCGGTTTTGATCGGGATGAGTGCCCCGATCACCGATGATTACCTCGATCGGATCACGGAAGCCGCGGGCATACCCGAGGATGCCTTGAAAGTCGCCGTCCATAAGGCCTGCGATGGCTCGGTCAGCAGTCTGCATCTGGCGCTCAACCCGGAGCTCCCCGAAAATAAGGGCCTCACTCAAAACATCGCTGAGTTTTTACGCGGCAAAAAAGTTCTTGTGGGTGGCATCGAGGGTTTGAGCCGTTTTATGAATAAGACCCGTGATACGAATGCCCTTCAGTTATTCGGCAATGCCGCAGGCATCATCGGGGTCATTCCCGGTCTCACCATGAAATTTCTTGCGGGTAAATCGCGCGAAGCCTTCGACGATGAAGGCGTCCTTCAAGTACAAATGATATATCCGCATTCGGTCCAGAAAGTCGAACAGGGTACGAATGTCGAAGTCACTCAGATGAATAAAAATCACATCCGGATCGCTGGTTTGATGCCCTTACCGGAAGACGGTTCTTCCATCGTAATGGCCGGTCCTATGGGTATGGTTAAGCTCTTTGTTCGAACCGGTGTCCAGGTCGTGCGCGAGGCTTACAAGGCTTATCAGGAAAAACTTGTGCAATTGGGTACCACAGGCAAGACATTGGCGGTCGCGGTGGTCCATCATGCCAACTACAAAATTAACAAGCTTGTAGAAAAGCACCTGCAGAACGAAGGGATCGTCCTGCCGATGCCCTGGGTGGTGAGCGAGTTTGGCAATGTCAGTGCGGCTTCTAATATGATTGCCTTCTTGCGTCAACTACCGGGTCTCAACCCAGGCGACCACATCTTGATTGATGGGTTTGGTGCGGGCACCTATTACGACGTCCTGGCTGTGGAATTGGGTAGCTAATATTTCGGTTACTGCTTCAAATCTGGTTGTTGCATAAAGCTCGCAGGCTTATTAAAAAACTCACACCCGAACGCAAAGGATTTATATTTCCTTTGCGTTCGGCTTTTTTAATTTAATTTCTCATACTTCATAAGCCTGATTTCACTCCGAAATAATTTAACTGTTCTTAACGCGTCTCTGTAACCTTGCTGAGCGTGCGCGGTTTTTCCGGGTCGAATCCTTTGGCCAGCGTCAAATAATACGAAAACAATTGGCCCGGGACGATGCTGACAAGCGGAGTTAAGTATTCAGGGATTTTCTGAGAGATGGAAAATCCGATTTTCCCGATGGATAAAGCCTGGTCAAGGTTGGAAATGATCACTAATTCAGCCGACAGGTCTTGTTTCAAGTGGGTCAGGAGAGGCATGAGCGAATCTGCCACCTTGCCGGCCATGATTACAGCCATGACCGGGAAACCGTGCGCAACGATGGCGATCGGTCCGTGCTGAAAGTCCGCCGAAGAATAGGGTTCGGCTTCCACATAGCATAATTCCTTGAGTTTGAGCGCCCATTCAAATGCGGTCGAATAGTTATAACCGCGGCCGAGGATCACACATTGTTGCATATACCTGTAACGCTCGGCAGCCTCGGAAATGGTTGGATCGTGTTTCAATGTTTCACTCACCCATGTCGGGATCTTTTCCAGGGACTGCCAGCTTGCACGGTCCTCATGGAGTGCGGCGGATAGCATTGCGATGATCATCAATTCAGCCGTATACGTCTTCGTTGCAGCCACTGCGAGCTCCGGCCCCGCTTGGATATCGAGGGTGAAATCGGCTTCACCGGCAAGCGGCGAATCGGGTGCGTTGGTTATGGCCAGTGTGAGACAGCCTTGTCGCTTACCTTCTTTCAATACGCTTACGATATCGGGAGACTGGCCCGATTGAGAAATACCAATCACCAGCGCACCTTTAAGGTTTGGAGGCTGTTGGTAATAGGTGAATAACGATGGTGTGGCCAGCGCCAGAGGCAAATGGTTCATGGCGCCTAACAAATAATTGGCGTATCGGCCGGCGTTATCAGAGGTGCCGCGGGCAGCCAGAAATACATATGAAATATTACGGGCTTTGATCGCGCCGGCGATCTCTTCAACAGTTTTCCGCCGTGTCTTTAGAAGTTTTTCCAGACGATCAGGCTGTTCCAATATCTCGGAATACAGTGACATTTTTCCTCGGGTGTTTCTGGTTCTATCGGTTTATTGGTTTCTTGAGTTTTGCTGCTCGATCTTGCATAGGCGAGATTTAATGAAGTGCACAACTTATATGATGATATGGTTGCTTCGAAGAATGCCGCTAGATTATATGCTGATTGTGAACGACAGGTATGGCCTGAATACCTGTCTTTAAATCCTTCTGCACCATCGGGTTGTGCTTGGGGTTGGCTCTAGGCATTAATTATACCCAACACGATCTGTCCAATGGGCAATTTCGATGGATCATCTATAGTATGAGGAAGATACAGTGTGTAATTCCGCCCGGCTTTCGATCTATTTTTGCGAGTTGGCGGGCTTTTGCTCCCATCTCCTCCCCCAATAGGAATCCATCCATTTGACATAGTTCAGGATGCTTATCGATGATCGCCGCATAGGGGCAATGGGCGAATAAAATGCGAGGTCCCTCCGCTCCGGCTTCCCACCGGGATTGATAATGCTTTTCATTCAAGTTCTCCAGGAGATGGATCAATCGCTTGGTCATCGGGTCTTTCGTGTTCGGCCGCCCAATTTGATCCGCAATATCCGCAGCGAGTGAATGCAGGAACGGCAGTCGTTTCGATGTCGGTAAAGTCCCTGACCGATGATTTAAAAGAGCACTGGATAATAATGAAAGATTATCTCCTAGTGATTTCTCTGAAAGTCCATATACTTTTATTGGCCTTCCCCGTCCTTTATTTCGTGTAATGCCGATCAGGACAATTCTCCCATCCGCAATTAAAATCGATAGGTGATGACGGACACTTGCAGCAGACATTTTCAGCGCAAGAGCGATCTGGACGGCAGAAGCACTTCCCTGTTTCTTTAGAAAATTTAGTACTTTTTGACGGACGGTAGGTCTGATCATAGGGTAATTATATCGTTGGTTCTATTTATGTAAATATATATTTACATAAATAAATTGACTTTTTAGTTTCGAGTGCTATAATCTCCCGGGTTTGTCACTAATATTCACCAGTAGATTATTTAAGGAATCTGATGGAATTCCAAAATTACATTAACGGGAAGTGGGTCAATGGAGGCGGTCATCAGATCTTTGAAACGATCAACCCTGCTAATGAAGAAATTCTTGGTCAGGTCCACGCTGCAGAAGTAGCAGACGTTGATCGGGCTGTTCAGGCTGCCAGGGACGCTTTCAGATCCTGGCGGTTGACCCCTGCACCGTTGCGCGGCGAATTATTATTTAAAGTTGGCGATATTCTGAAACAGAAGAAGGAGGAATTGGCCGACCTCCTTACAAAAGATATGGGCAAGGTTATCTCCGAAGCGCGTGGCGATGTGCAGGAAGCCATAGACATGGCCTACTACATGGGCGGCGAAGGTCGTCGCATGCTCGGATACACCGCGCCCGTGGAAATGCCCAGTAAGTTTGGTATGGCGGTGCGTGATCCGTCGGGTGTGGTGGGGATCATTACACCTTGGAATTTCCCCGTCGCCGTCCCTTCCTGGAAAATATTCCCTGCCCTGATCGCCGGTAATACCCTGGTATGGAAACCGTCACCTGAAATTCCTGCCATCTCCGCTGCGTTTGTAAAGATATTTGAAGAGGCGGGCCTGCCGCCCGGTGTTTTCAATCTCTTGCTTGCATCTGGCACAGAAGTCGCCAGGGCGCTCGTCAACCATCCGGAGGTCCGCGTCCTTTCATTTACAGGTTCTACGGCGACGGGTCGTGCCATCGCCGAGTCGGCCGCCAGGTTAAACAAGAAAGTTTCCCTCGAAATGGGCGGCAAGAATGCAATTATCGTTCTTGATGATTCCGATTTGGAATTGGTCACTGATGCAACATGTTGGGCAGCCTTCGGGACCACAGGTCAACGCTGCACGGCTGCCAGCCGGCTTATCGTCCAAAAGGGCATCGCCTCCAGACTTAAGGAAGCGCTTGTAGTTCGTACAAAAAACCTTACTCTCGGAAATGGCCTCGACCCAAATGTGGATGTGGGTCCGGTGATCAACAGGACCGCTCTCGAACGGATTCACAATTATGTGCAAATTGGCCAAAAGGAAGGCGCACGCGCCCTCGTCGGTGCCTCGATTGCCGACCTCGACGGAAAGGGCTTTTTCTATAAGCCAACCTTGTTCGATGGCGTCCGGCCTGGGTCTACGCTTGAACGGGAGGAGATCTTTGGCCCCGTCCTTTCGATAATCGAGGTCGACACGCTTGACGAAGCCATAAGGGTCAATAACGAGTCCAGTTATGGCCTCTCGACTTCCATTTTCACGCAGGATGTCAACCGCGCCTTCACCGCCATGCGCGATATTTTCACGGGATTGGTTTATATCAACCACGGCACTACCGGCGCGGAGATCCAATTCCCATTTGGCGGCGTGCGCGGCACCGGTAATGGACATCGCGAAGCCGGCCAGGCAGGCCTTGATTTGTTCACCGAATGGAAGTCCATTTATGTGGACTATTCTGGAAAATTGCAGAGAGCACAGATTGATAATCGCGAGGATTAAATTGGCTCGGATGAATTAAGGACCCGTTCCCTTCCTGGTATTCATCAACATGCCGGTTCACCGATTCGCCAATTTACGATCCTGCCAATGACGCTTACTTGGGAAACGTCTTATGCAATTGCTCTCGAATTGATTCGCCTGCACCGGGAAGTAAATATTGAGGATGTGACATTGCAGCAAATTTACGAATGGACCTTGAAGCTGGAAGACTTTGAAGACGATCCCGCTTTATGCAATGATGAGATCTTATCTTCGATCTATCAAGAATGGTACGAGGAGATAATTAATGACTGAGAACAAATTGAATTCCCCGGGTTACGAAATCCCGGAAGATCTGCAGCATGCGGTCAGCATCACTACATTGGATCGCCTCTACAATTGGGGACGGCGCTCCTCCGTCTGGCCATTGATGTTCGGCCTAGCCTGTTGCGCGATTGAAATGATTGCCGCCCAGGCCTCCCGCTACGACCTGGCACGCTTTGGCATGGAAGTGATGCGCCCCAGCCCGCGCCAGAGCGATTTGATGATCGTGGCAGGCACGGTGACCAAGAAAATGATCCCGAGCATCGTCCGTCTGTACAACCAGATGCCGGAGCCAAAGTATGTGGTGGCCATGGGTGCCTGTGCTTCGGGCGGCGGGCCATTTAAGGAGGGTTATAACGTCGTGGCCGGCGTTGATAAATTCGTGCCTGTGGACGTTTATATCCCCGGCTGCCCTCCCACCCCTCAAGCCCTTACCGCCGGATTGATCAAACTCCAGGAGAAGATCGATAAGCAATCCATCAGGCAGGTACGCTGGTATCAAAAAGGCGCCGACTCCGTTGAAATTCCGATCCCTGTTCTTGGCCCGGATTTGATGGATCCTCGTCGTTATGCAGAAATAAGACAACTTGCTTCTCAAAAACCCGATGAACCACAGGTCGGGTCGACCACCCCATCGGCCGGGGTTTAGGACTGGATATGACAACTCTAATTCAAACTGAGATTACCGATCTTGCCGCTCGTTTTCCTGGCTCCGTCGTTGCAGACCCTAGACCCAACTACAGCGGTTGGTTGGTGAATAAGGACAAACTTGTGGAGGTTGGGACAACCCTCCGAGGTGAGCTCGGTTTCGACCTTTTATCCTCGGTCACCGGTGTGGATTATTTTCCCGACAATATGGAAGTCGTTTATCACGCCTATAAGACGACTGGCGGTCCTGGCATTCTATTCAAGGTTCAGGTTCCTCGCATTGACCCGGTCGAGGTCCCTTCGGTAACGCCCATTTGGCCGGGTGCGGAATTCCAGGAGCGCGAAATCTGGGACTTGTTCGGAATTAAGTTTACAAATCATCCCGACTTGCGCCGTATTTTGATGTGGGAAGGCTTCGAAGGACACCCGCTCCGCAAGGACTGGCATGAACCATTCTATGAAGAGGACAATAAACCCTTAAAGAGTCGTTGGCCGGAGGGAAAATTCGTAAGTTCCGAGGATAAG
>Ga0182027_10011101_pt1 | contig 12759 bp, 6 predicted proteins | sample 712E1DmetaG_FD_121300 | JGI IMG/M metagenome (GOLD analysis project Ga0182027, IMG submission 121300) | Permafrost microbial communities from Stordalen Mire, Sweden - 712E1D metaG (Illumina Assembly) | ecosystem: Environmental > Terrestrial > Soil > Wetlands > Permafrost | place: Sweden...
CCCGCCCGAGCCGCCGACGCCGATCACTTTGATCTTGGCGAACGTTTCAACATCCGGTTTTATTTCTGGCATATTATTGACAAACTATGAACGATGAACGATGAACGATGAACGATGAACGATTCCATCGGATAAATGCGAAACTTTAATTGTTCATTGTTTATTGTTCATCGGTCATTACTCGTGAATACAATAGGTATTCGGTGGTGTGGATGATTCTTAACTGGTCAATCATTGTATCGCTAACATGCGTTCGGGTCAATAAAAAAATCGCCGCACGGGCGAGGTTGGCCGATTTCGCTTGATCCGTCTACGGGATCAAGCTCTTGAACAATTTTTTGATCCCCTTCCCCACCGCGCCGACGCCGCCGAATTTCCCCATGATGTTTCCACCGCGTTCCTCGCCGGCGGAGACGACTTGGCTGCCCCAAAGAACCAATCCGACGGCCGGAGCAAAAGCCGCGTCCGACGATTTGTCGGTGATCGAGGAAACGCCGGACGGATAGCCAACCGCAACCGGCAGGCGCAGGATGCGCTTGGCTGTTTCAGTCATGCCTGCGAGTTTGGCTCCCCCGCCGGTTAACACGACACCGGCCGGAAGCAAGCCGCTCCGGTCGATCTTCCGCAGTTCGCGGTCGATCTTCTCGCAAATTTCTTCGGCGCGCGCTTCAATTATTTCACAAACGTATTTGCGCGAAACTGTTTCGCTGTCGGTCGCGCCGAATTCGGCCAAGTCGATCTCTTCTTTTTTGGCGATATCCTTGGGCGCGGCCGAACCGAACGCCACTTTGACCTTTTCCGCCACGTCGAGCGACGTGCGCAAGCCGATCGCGATGTCGGAGGTGATATGTTCGGCGCCGACCGGCACTGAGGCCACGGCCAGCACGTCGCCGCCCTCATAGACGATAAGCGACGACGAGGCGGCGCCGATAACGACGACCGCGACGCCGAGATCGCGTTCGCGAGCGTTGGTCACGGCTTCGGCTGCAGCCAAGGACCCCAGCACCAGCGCGTCGATCTCTATCCCGGTACGGTGGACGCATTTGGTCAAATTGCGCAGATGCGAAGAAAGACCTTGAATGATGAGCGACTCGACCTCAAGGCGGATCCCGGTCATGCCCAAGGGATCGCGCACGCCGATCTGTCCGTCGACCGTGTAACTTTTGGGAAGAACGTGGAGAATTTCGTAGTTGGCCGGGGTCGCCACCATTTTTGCCGCTTCTACAGCGCGATCGACGTCTTCGTTCTTTATTTCGCCATCGGCGCGCGACACGCCGATCACCCCCCGCGAGGTCTGCGAGAGCGTGTGGGCGGCGGAAACGCCGACATAAGCCGATTCAATGGGCAGCCCGGCAATGCGCTCGGCGGCCTCGATAGCCGTGGAAATGCTCGTCACCGCCTCTTCGATGGAGACAATCGTTCCGCGCGAGATACCCTTGGCCGGTACGGTCACGGCGCCGATAATATGAACCCGATCGGCGGCTTCGGCGGGCAACAATTGACCGACCACGACGCGGATGGCGGTGGAACCGATGTCGAGCCCGGTGATGATCTTGTCGGCCATTAAAATTTGAGATGAGGAATTATGATGATGGCGCCCACCGCAAGCGCGGAAACAGAGGCGACCAGCACGGCGGCGGCCATGATATCCTTGGCATCGCGCACCTGCGCGCCGACCCTGGGGGAAGCGATGTCGAGCCAGCGTTCGAAGATGCTGTTAGCCAATTCTAGCACAATAACGGCGGTACCAACAATGAGGAGAACGGACGCTTCGATCCCGTTTATCCCCAAACCGACGATAATAATAAGCAAAATGATGAAAGCGAGGATGTGAATGCGAAAACTGTTCTCTTGCCGCCAAACCTCGCAAAGCCCGCGCCCGGCGTAGGACAAACTTTTTCCAAATTTCTTAAGATCGTTCATTGTTAGCTGTTAGGTTTTAACTGTTAGGTTTTAGGGAGCCGTATAAAAGCTAAAAGCTAATACCTAAAAGCTTTTTAATATCTTCTTTTCCATTCTTGCCATCGCCGCAGCTTCTTTTTCCGCATGGTGATCATACCCGCCCAAATGAAGCACGCTATGGACGATGAGGAGCGCCAGGTATTCGCGGTAGCCGACTCCCCTTTCTTCCGCCTTGACCCTTGCCACTACTGGCGCAATGAAAATGTCGCCCAGTTCACCCTCCGCATCGGCGGGAAACGACAGGACGTCGGTCGTTCGGTCCTTGCCGCGATAGGCATGATTCAATTTGCGCATGGCATTCGCGTTTGTGAAGACCACGGCAATATCATCTTCCGGCCGACCCATGGCGCGCGCCGCTTTTTTCGCCAAGCCGATGACAACGCGTTCGCTAACGCCAGACGACCGTACGGCTATGACGCGTATGGCCATATTTACGGCTTTGACGGCCCCGTAGACCCCAGGGAGAAACTCTGAATGAACATTTCGTAAGTGGTGCGGAACTCGAGCGTTGTCTTGTCGTCAAAATTATAAGCAAGCGTATAAAGTTCGCCGTTTCCCGGATCGATATAGGTGGTGAGACGGTCCGGCGAGCGCAAGGCGTCATAGCCCTGAAGCGTTTTAAATCGTTCGACGTCGTTTTGGTTTGCGCCAGGCGACATGGCCAAATACCACTCAACCAGCGACTGGTCCTTTGGCTTGTCGGTTACCAGGATCTCGAAGAATTCGCCCGAGGGGGCGTTGATCATGACCTGCGCGGTGTCGTCCCGGCTCGTCGCCCACGCACTCGGCACGAGCGCCGTATACCCTTCGGTTTTGTTCACGACCAGCTTCATGGCGCTTGAATCCTTGAGAAGCGCCGGCGTTCTCTTCATCGGATCGTAAAGATGCGCCGCTTCGTTGCCGTCGTTAAATGTGTCGCCGTCGGTGTCCGCATTCAACGGGTTCGTTCCGTAAACGGTCTTTTCTTCGACGTCGGTCAACCCGTCAGAGTCGGAATCAACGCCCGTGTTCGGCGGTAAGGGGGGTTTTACTTCGACCGTCTGGCAGGCGGCGGAGCAGGTTGAACCGGGCGCGCCGTTTTGCGCTCCGGCATCGCATTGTTCGCCGTTCTCGACAAGACCGTTGCCGCAGATGGGCGACGGCGGGTTATTGGTTATTGGCGGTTGGTTGTTGATATTATTGTTGGCATTTTGATTGACGGGCGGCGGTTTGATCGGAGCCGGCGCGGGCATAAACAAAATATACGCCGCCGCGCCGAGTCCGGAGATCACCACGATGATCGATACAATGATGATGACATTGCGCTTGCCCGATTTTTTTTGCGGCGGTCGAGCCGAGCTCGACGGCGGCTTGGGCGCGGGGGGCTTTGCCGCGACCGTCTTGGTCTCGACCACTTCCCGCACGATCGGCGGCTTGCCCGAAGCGGCGCCGATATACTTTTCCGGCATCGTTTTAATGACAGGTAAAACAACGCGATTATCGATCGCGTCCGATGAGATAAGCGGTTTTTGCGGGATCTGTGGCTCGATCATGCTACTTGATTGCGGGCGGTGGAGGAAGTTTTCCAGGACCCAAAGGATTATAACCGCTCTTCACCTCGGCACCGTCGGAATAGCCGTCGCCGTCGGTATCCGCTTTAAGCGGATCGGTATGATAAATGTTGACCTCCTCACCATCCGAAAGGCCGTCGCCGTCGGTGTCCGAGCGCAGCATGTCCGTATGATAGACATGAACCTCCTGATAATCGGTCAGGCCGTCATGGTCGGAATCGATCGTGGAATTGGGATCGTCCTGAGGCGGCAAGAAAACAGCGGGCTGGTTGGCGTTCACCGGCGCGTTTGTTGGAATATTTTCCAACGGAGGGGTGGAAGCATTCACGTTGGCATTCGTGTTCGCGTTAGTATTTAGCGCCGGCGGCTGATTTATATTCATGTTATTGCCGACCGCCGGCTTGTTTATATCAGTATTGACGTTGGCGTTATCATTAACGGTTGCCGGTTTGGCGGTGGCGGCCAAAAAATAGTGATACCCAAAGTAGCCGGCCGCAACAATGACCGCGGCGCCCAACGCAAGAAACAGCAGACGGACCAATTTGCGACCAAAACCGCGCGCCGGCGACTCTGCGATCGAAGCCGTGGTTTCGGGGGACTTGGAATATGAGGTTGGTGTTTTTGACGAACCGGAAAAAATATCTTCCGGCTCGGGAGTTGTCGGGCGGGAAAGCGGCGGCATGGACGCGAGCGAGGGAACGATACGCGGCGCGAGAGGCGGGGGCGCGATCGGAGGCGTCGGCCTGGGCGGAATACTGGTTATTGGTTGTTGGTTTCTAGTTGTTGGTTGAACGACCGACGGAGGAGGAGTTGGGATCGACGAAACCGGCGGGATCGTCGGGATCGTTTGAACCGGCCGCGGAGGCGGGACGGGGTTGCCGGTCATTGGTTTTTGGTTGTTGGTCGTTGGTACAAACGATGGCGGCGGAGCAACCGTCACCGGCAAGACGGGACGCGGGGGCGCCGGGATTGTTGGCACGTTGCTCGTGGCACGTAGCACGTTGGGTGGCGGCGGGGGCGGCGGCGTATTGCCCGGAACGGGTGAATTAGTCGGCGTTATCGGAGTTGAATTTTGCGGGTCGAATAAGGCCATAGTTATTTAGTTTAGCAGATTTTAAGAAAAAATTATAATCGGTTCACTTTAAACCCGGGCCTTGATAAAAATACACATCGGGTTTGCCTCCTCCGGCCGGGGTTACGGTCTTTATCCAAACATCGGCCTCCGGCGGAAAATGGTATTTTACTTTTTCGTCGGCGGTCAAAGCGCGGTCTGGTCCGGGTTGAACGTCATAATATGCGCCGTTACCCGCCGGCAGGGGCGGCGCCGGCGCGTTCAAGTTGGCCGCGCTTTGGGTGTTCGTATTCGCGGTAGCGGGTGCGGGTACGGTCTTGGGTGGCGTTGCCCTGATCTTGAAATAAATAAGCAGCGCCAAGACCAAAATGACCGCGATCCCGGCGGCCACGGCGCCGATTGCGAGAATGTTTTTTGGCTTTTTCGGTTCTTCTTCAAAATTATCCATAAGGTTATTTAATTTCAAGCCACCAGGCCAAAAAGGCCGAGCCCCAATAATTTCTGCCCTGGAAAGTTAAATTATTTTGTGCGTTCAATTTGATGAAGGGGGTGACATCAAATTTTTCAGATGCCTTGTAGGTGGTGTTCGCCAGATTGGACATGGTCACGCCCGCTTTTTTGCCCGGATCCGGATTCGGGGGAATCTGGTTGCCGTTCACATAAGCGACAACTTCGTCATCAACATTAATATGCAAAATGAATTTGGCGTTCGCGGGCGGCGTACAGCTGAGCGTAAAGAGTTGCTGGAAATATTTTGTCTCAAAATTAACGTTGCTATTCGGGGGGCTCCATGTTGAAGACCAGAGGTAGCTCGCCGAACCGACCACGTCATAATTGCCTCCATAGTAGGTGCTATGAACATCGGTTGCTTTTACCTTGTCGGACATGTCCGCCCGAGTGGCCACATAAACGTCGTTCGTGTTGCTCACAATAAGCACGTCCGTTTGTTTGCAGATCCTCGCGGAGCAGTCGACGGTGCACTGGCCCCAACCGCCAAGGTTGGCGCTCGCACCGTCATCGCAGTATTCAACTCCGGTTTCAATCAAACCGTCGCCGCAGGACGCTTTTTTGCAACTCGAAAGACAAGCGCCTTGATCATTATTGGCCGCCATGCCCAGATCGCACTCCTTGTCGCCTTCGGGCATGATGCCGTCGCCGCAATAAGGAACGGCCACCGACTTGCATTGCGTTGAACAATATTTGCATTTGTTTATGTCGACGGGGCAACCGGTACCGTTTGCATAGGCCTTGGTGATAGCCGTGCTCACGGCGCTCGGATCGCTTAAGTCGACGTTGGCCGGGCCATTGTCGCACTGCTTGGTCGGGCTTGGTATTCCGTCGCCGCAATAAGTGCCGGAAACGGCTTTGACCGTGCAGGCGTTGCTGCAATAATAGCAACTCTGCAAGTTGCAGTTGCCCCGCATGGTCTTGATCGTATTGTCGTAGCCCACCGAATTGGGGTCGACATTATTCGCCCCTTCGTCGCACTGCTCATGGCCCGAATAGACCAAGCCGTCGCCGCACACATTCGCTTTGCACGAGGTGGTGCAGCGGCCGGTCGCGGAATTGTTCGCGCCATCGTCGCACTCTTCGCCGGGGTCAAGGTTACCGTCGCCGCAATAATCGGTTGGCAAACACTGGCCCCAGCCCTGCCATTTGCAATTTCCTCCGCATTTTCTGGTGCGCGCGGTTTGATAACCGTTCAAGATGCCGCAAGCGGACGAGGAAGCGCTCACATCGGTGATACCGCCCGTGAGCGCATCCGGCGAGGTCTGGCTGCTGCCGTCGCAATCTTCATCGGGCGCGGTCACAATGCCGTCGCCGCAATAAGATCCGTGCGAATGGCAGTCAAAGGAGCAGCCAACGTCCTTGTTCGGCGCCCATGTGCCGTTCGACGGATAAATGATTCCTCCAACCGACTTCCCGGTCGTGCCGTTGTCGCAAAACTCGCCCTGTTCAATGATCCCGTCGCCGCAACTCTGCCCGATGCCGGAACAAGCGGCGTTGCAGTGGCCATAGGTGCCGTTAAGCGGACCTTGGTCGCATTGCTCGCCATTTTCAACAATGCCGTTGCCGCACTTAGGCATTTGGCAGACGCCTTTCACCCAATTACAATCCGCGCCGCAAACGTCGACCCTGCTACCGTAGTCATTGTCGCCGCAAGCGACGGTCTGGGTCGGTTTCACCGATTTTTCGCATTGCTCGCCTGCCGTGATCTGCCCGTCGCCGCAAACCGACCCGGCAGTGCTGATCGTGCCGCCGTCGCAATACAGATCGACGCGCGAACTGCAACCGGGGGCGCTACTGCTGCTTGGGTCCCGCCAGATGCAAAGCGGATCGGCTTGGCATTGCGCCGGCGTAATGGCGGGATCATAACAGTTGTCAAGATAAGACACGCCTTTCTCTTCCTGAGAAAAACCGTAATGGGCGCCGCACACGCCTTGGGTATTTTCACAATCATTGTTGAAGTAACTATAGACATGCGACCCGGCCTGACAGACGGCTTTTTGAAGCGATGGCGACCAGCAGGTGCCGTCTTCATAATCGGCTCCCGCGGGGCAAGCGGCCATTTTGTTCAATGGATCCGCGGGCGGCGATCCGCCAAGCTCTTGCGCAAACTCCTTTGTCCATGACGGCCAAGTGGAAATGGTGTTCCCGGGCACAAAAGAACCCGACGGCAGCGCTGGATAAGCGCCGGACGCATCATGAACCTTGGCGGCCGCTTCGGAAATGAGCCGCATGTCGGAGAGGCGTTTGACGTCACGGCGGATCTTGCTGCGGTCGACAAGACATGTTCCGCCGGAACAATCCAGATCGTTCGAGCAGGAAACATCGGCGTTGTTCGAACAAATATTCAGATCGTCGTAGACGAGTTTTCCGTTGCTGCGGTTCGCGGCAAAGCGCATGTTCTTGATTATCTGCCCGAAAATATTCTGCGTCGCGGCGCCCGCGCCGACCGAGGACGAAAGAATGTAGATGTCGGTATAATTCGCTGGCATATTGAGCGCCGGCGCGTTCACGTAAATGGTCGAACCGTCTTGAACGGCGTCATAGCCGTCGACCGTGGTCGAGGTGAGATTGCCTTTAAACCCTTGCGAGGCATACCACTCGGCCGCTGAAAGGTGCAATTTGTTGTTTGCCACGCGAATACCGACGCCTTCGGCGCCCAATGTGTTCACGTAAGTATAAAGATATTCACCGCTGGTGCCGGTCGGCATATTCTTCGGACTGGACGGATCCTCGGTGAGCGCCGGCAGATCGCCGGAGGTGCTGTCAGCGGCGTCGCGGCAATAATAGAAAGAGTAGTTATAGACCTGGTTTTGCGCCGGCGCCCAACTCCCGTTCGCGCTCCTCGCCGGCCACGGTTTTTTACAAAGCATGATCGTGAGGTCAGAAGTGCCCACGAGCGAATCACCCTTGGTGGGCGGGGTGTTGATCGTATCGTCGGTGATCGTGGCCGTGGCCGCAAGCGCGCCCTCACCGTTATCGGCATTCATGACGCCGACCGTCACGTTCGTTCCGGCAACCGAACCTTTGTCCGGGAAGGCGGTGATCGCGCCGTTTCCAACCACACCCACGATCCCCTTGATCTCAGAGGAAGGTGTCCATTCGGTCGTCCATGCGTATGTGGGGATGGGAGCGATCGATTCGGGCGTGCCCGAAGAATCAAGATGCAGCGCGCTCGCCGCAAACATTTGACTGGCGTTGGAGTCGACGACATTGGCCGAGTATTGCGAAGTAAAGAGATAGCTCGCGGGCGCGACATCGAGTTCGTCGAGCGTGCAAATATCGGAGCCGGTCGTAAAGGTCCATTGAAAGGGGGCGCCGAGTTTGACGCCTTCAACCGTTTTGACCGATCCGTCAATCGTCACCGTGTATGGTGTCCCCGCCGCAAGCGCGGAAGAAAGCGCAACGCTCGCGAACGAATGTTTGACGCCATTCACGAGTCGCGTGTCCACACTGACCGCAATGGGGATGGTGCAGTTGGACGACGCGGCCGCGGCCGGACGGCCGGTCAAGAAGGCAATGAGCTTTGATGCGGCCTTCTCAAGACCCGCAAATAATTTTTTAATAAATCCGGTCGATGAAACCTTGTTTGACGGGCAAATGCCGCTTGCGGGCGCCGGTGCGGTGACGATGAATTTACCGGCAAATGACGCTTCATCCATCGGTCGATCAAATTCCGCGCTAATCAAAGGATTGCGGCAAACGTTGCTACCCTTCGGCATCCAGGTAACGACATGCGGAAGCGGATAACAGCACGAATTGGCGGCCAGACCCGTGCCGGACGGGCATTGCGAAACGTCGGTATAGCCGCACTGAAGCGCAAACGTGGCGTCGCCATTTTTGCCCCCCGCGGCAGCCGTGATCGTCGAGATCATCTCGTTTTCGGCATTCAACGTCGTACCCAGCCCCACCGCTTGCGCGAATTGGGTGGCATCGATATTGCCGGACGCGCCGCCGCCGGGATCATTGGTCTCGCCGATCCCGACAATGCCGTCGCCGCAGACCGAGGGCGTGCTGTAAGAAACAGAGGCGCCGGCCTTTCGGCAAGAGCGATCGCAACCTTCAACAACGTTCGGCGCGTTTGTGATCGAATTCCAGCCGCCGTCGCAGCCCGGCGCTTCGCCCACGTCGGTCTTGCCGTTGCCGCAGCAATTGCTTTGACCTTTTGCAGAGCAGGCCGAAGAGCCCGTAAAAAGACACGAGGCCGAACAGCCGGAGCCGGACTTGCCGTTAGCCGCGCCAGCATCGCAATCCTCGCCGGGCTCCGGCGGGCCGCCGTTGCCGCAAACCGCGAACGGACCCGGCTGTGAGCCCTCGTCAAGGCAATTTGAAGAACAGCCGTCGCCGGAAACGGCGTTGCCGTCATCGCATTGTTCAGAATCGGCCAAGTCCCCATTTCCGCAGGTGGATGGCGGCGTTGACGCGTCGGACCCCTCGCGCAGGCAACTGGCAGAGCAGCCCGAACCCGGCTGGCCGTTAGATGCCCCCAGGTCGCACTGCTCTTTAACGGTCGATCCGTCGCCAAGCGTATATGAGTCGATCTGGCCGTTGCCGCAGTTCTTGTCTCCTTCGCCGGTAAGCAAACAGTTCGTAGAACAACCCGAACCCTTTTGGCCGTTAGATGCGCCCAGGTCGCACTCTTCCCCGCCTTGGGACGCGGACGCCTTGGGATCGCCTTGACCGTTCTCAATAATGCCGTTGCCGCAGACCGGCTGCTTGCGCGCCGAGCCGGCGTTCAAACAAACCGAGGTGGCGGTGCCTGAAGCGAGCGGACGCGTGTTGAGCGCGCCGGCGGCGTACAACTCCGCCGCGCCGGGAACCGGCGCAACACCCCACGCCAAGCCGAGGCCGCTCTCGTCCAAGCGTTCGCCGTTTTTCGAACAGCTGTCCGGCGCGCTGACGGGCACGGCGGTGATCGAATGGAACGAATCAATGATCTTGGTGTAGATCGAAGGCGGCTCCATGCCAATGTGATCGATCGCGCAGCGTTGGTCGGTCGTGCGGAAGATCCAGCTCACGGCCGGCGTTAGATCCGCCCCATAAACATCATTGGTTTTGACAAGCTCCGCGCCGGGGATCGAAAGCACGCCATTGGCGCCGCCCAGAACAACCACGCGATAAAATTGGTTCGCCGCAAGCCCCGAGCTGGCCGAGGGGTGGATAATGGCCAAATGTTCGGCCCCGTCATTCTTGTCTTCAACGGTATAACCGGCTACCGGGGTCGAAACGCTGCAGGTTTCGTTGTTGCAGGAAAAAAACTTAACGGTATTATTGGAAACGTTCGTCACCGCCACGTTGAACGAGGCGGCCACTTGCGCGTTAAGGCAGGCCGTCTGGCAAGCCGGCCACTTGTCGATCACTTCGGGGGCGGCGAATTTTATTGTGAGCTCGCCCAAACCGGTCTTGTTCTGCGCCGTGGCCGTGATGTCGGCCGGTGTGGATCCGGTCGTTTCGGCGAGCGCGCGAACTTCGGGCGTGCAGATCGTCGGATTCACGATGCCGACCGAGCCGGTCTGGTTGGGGGCCTGCCAATTCCAAACGTAAGGCGTGCAATCAAGAACATTGCAAACGTCGTCGGCCGGATTTGCTTTGTAAGCGGACCAGGTGACATTTTCGTTGAGATCATGATCCGCATCGTCCGAAAAAATATCAGTAAGCCGATTAACGGCCGGCGCAACGGTGACGGAAGCGATCTGGCACGGGTCGGGTGAATTCCTGACGCGGAAATGCCAAACATAGTCGTTATCCATGGGCACACCGGCAGATGAGGTGACCGACTTTAGGATCGTACCCTGGTACCATTCATTGGGCTTAAAGCCGCCCGTGGGCGAAAATTGCATGCCATCATCGAGCGTTTGGCCCGCGCCGAAGGCGGAGACAACGCCCGCGACCGAACTGTTGCAGGAGGCCGCATCAAAGGCGGCGGCGCTGCCGCAATCAAGCAATTTAAAATTATTTTTGTTGAGCGTCGCATGATCCATGGGGACGGTAAAACGCACGCTCGCCACCGAATTGGCGCAAGCATCGACAACGCTCTTATACGGCGACGGCGACTGCGAACGCACGGCGCAGGTGATCTCTTCGACCACTTGCGGGACAAGCGGGATGTCGCCGGTTGAAAAACGATAACGATAAGAAGCGGTCGTCTGCATCGCTTGACAGCCGGAGCTGCCGTCGGCGTTCGGCAGGCGGCAAGCGCCGTCGCCGCAGCATTCTTCGCTTCCCGAACAGACCGACGCTTTGCGGCAATCGGCGACCTCGAAATTAAGCGCGTTTGACACGCTCGCGGCGGCGGAGACGGCAAAAACGCGGCCTGTAACCGCGGCGCTCGGCACGGCGCCGGCGAGAGAGCCGTCGTTCCATGAAGAAATAGACGTCGAGCCGTCGACATTATTCCTGAAAACAACTTTTCCGCGATCGTTCCCAAGCCGTTCGCCGTCGATCTCGTAAGGCGTTCCAACCGGTCCGGAGGTCGGGTTGATGCGGCAAATTCCGGCCGAAGGATTGCCGGCCACTATCGTAAAAGGCAGTGTATTGTCGGCGGGCACGGCATCGGCGCGCGTGAGTTTTAAGTCGACGTCCCCCATGGGCAAACCGGCCGGCACTTTGACCGTCACCGTCGTGTCATCCCAATAAGCGTTGCCGCAAACCGGCGGAAAATCAACACCGCCCAATTTTGAATAGGCGCCGCTCACGAATTCGACCTTGCCCGGACTGCTCCCCAAACTTGTTCCGGTCAAGGTGATGTATTGTCCGACCGGACCCGATGCCTGATCGACCGAAAGCAGGTGCGGCCCGGTGGCGCCGGAAACAGGAACGGTAAAGCCGACGCTGTTCGAATCGGTGTTTGCGGCCGTGACAATGACCGGCCAAACGCCGCCCAAGAGGTTGGGGGTCGTCATGGATATTTGCGTGCCCGACCACGACTGCACGGTCGCGGCGCGCGAAGCCACGGCCACATTGCCGGCGCCTTGCGTGTCGCCAAAACCGTTTCCCGAGATAACGACCGAAGTGCCGGTCGGCCCGAAGTTGGGCGTGAGCGTGCAAATTCCGGGTACGACCGCCGTGTTCACCGTAAAATTTGGAATGGCCGCGTTGCCAAAATCATCATCAGTGCGATCGGAATAATTATCGGTGTTAGTGACCTGGAGCGGCCCCGTGACCGCGCCTTCGGGCACCGCCACGACGATCTGCGTGTCGGCCCATGCCGAGGGGGCGCAGGGAGCCGCCACTTTTTCGTCGCCTGCAGCGGGCGTGCCCAAAAACATCACCTCGCCGGGCGCCGAACCGAACGACGCGCCTTTTATAGAAACCAAAGTACCCGGACCGCCGGAAAGCGGGGTCACCGAATCAATGCGCGGCCGGTTGACGCAATGCCCTGAAACGCACAGAGCCGAAGCGCAGTCGCTCGCGGTGGTACAGCTTCCGCCGCCGCAAGCGCCGCAACCGTCGCCGCAGTTAAGGCCGGTTTCGCCGCCGTCCTGAGTATTATTAAAGCAATGTGCCGGACGAACCGTAACCGTGACCGGTTGCGCGAGTCCGGTATTCCCCACCGCATCGGTGGCGGTGGCCGCAAGTTTTACGGTCGTTCCCGCCGGGATGCCGGTTGTGTCCCAATCCGTTTGCCACGGCGCGCCGACCGAACCCAGCGAAACATCGTTTGCAAAA
>Ga0182027_10011102_pt1 | contig 12758 bp, 9 predicted proteins | sample 712E1DmetaG_FD_121300 | JGI IMG/M metagenome (GOLD analysis project Ga0182027, IMG submission 121300) | Permafrost microbial communities from Stordalen Mire, Sweden - 712E1D metaG (Illumina Assembly) | ecosystem: Environmental > Terrestrial > Soil > Wetlands > Permafrost | place: Sweden...
GCCATTGCTCGGCCAGTGCTCCTGCCTCGGTCCGGCCATGATGGATCTCGTATCCCGTGTTCCGCCCGCCAACCCAGGCGATCGAACGCTGACGCGTGACCTTGTCGGCGGCCAGTGTCGTGGTCACGTCCAGCAGCCCCAGGCCAGCGATGTCGCCACCCTCGAGCCCGGTCGGGTCGTGCAACTCGCGGCCGAGCATCTGGAGCCCGCCGCACACGCCCAGGATCGCCGTCCCAACGCCGGCAGCTCGCACGACCTCGTCGGCCAAGCCCTCGGCCCGCAGGTGGCGCAAGCTCGACGCGGTGTTCGTGCTGCCCGGCAGAATGATCGCGTCATAGGCGGCCAGCGACGCACGCGCCCCGATCGGGGTGACCGATACGCCGGGCGTGTAGATGAGCGGATCGAACTCGTCGAGGTTGCCGGCGTAGGGATAGAGGAGCAGGGCGACGTTGATCCGGCCCGCAATCGGCTCGCCGCGGTAGCGGAACGCGTCCTCTTCGGGCAGCGCGTGGCGACGCATCGGGACGATCGCGACGGTCGGGATGCCGGTCCGCTCCTCGAGTAGCTCCATGGCGTTGCCGAGCAGAGCCGGGTCGCCCCGGAACTTGTTGAGGACGAAGCCACGGATGATGGCGCGCTCCTCGGGTTCGAGGAACTGCCAGGTCCCGAGCAGGTGGGCGAAGGCGCCGCCCCGATCGATGTCCGCGACCAGGTAGACATCGGCTCGGCACTCGAGCGCAACCGCCATATTGACGATGTCGCTGGCGCGCAGATTGATCTCGGCGGGGCTGCCGGCGCCCTCGATGACGACCTGGTCGAACTCCGCGATGAGGCCGGCGAGCGATGCCTGGACGATCGGCCACAGGCGGGCGCGGCGCTCTAGCCAGGGGAGCGCGGTCGCAGCCGCGTCGTAGCGGCCCATGACGATCACCTGGCTGTGGGTATCCGCGCTGGGTTTGAGGAGCACCGGGTTCATCCGCACCTGAGGCGGCGTGCGTGCCGCGAGGGCCTGGACGTACTGCGCCCGCCCGATCTCGAGCCCGTCGGGCGTCACAGCGGCGTTGGTGCTCATGTTCTGGGCCTTGAACGGCGCCACCCGCAGGCCTCGATCGGCGAAATAGCGGCACAGGGCCGTCGTCAGGAACGACTTGCCAGCGTCACTCGTACAGCCCATGACCATGATCGGTCGCCGCGCCATGAACACCTCTTCTCGGGCCAACCACGGTATTGGCCGTGCGCCGCTGGGGCAAGCTGATGCGGCCCACGGGGTCACACACCATGACGCACTGGTCGTGTGGGACTGGTCGGGGTGAGGGGATTAGAGCCGACACACCGTCGCGATCATTGCTGATCCCGGTCGCGAACATACCGAGCTACGTTGGTCGGGTCTCGAAGACGGCTTAAGGGCCGTGGTGGTCCAAAACCCGCGTCTGCGCATTCCAGTATCCCGGACAGTCGCGAATCTGAGCTATTGATCCCCACAGGCGAATCGTTCGTGCGCGACGGCTACAATTGCGGCGGCGATGAGGCTCGCCAGCCGATCCTCGAGAACCCAGGTCGGCGAACCGCGGCACGGCCGATGACAGCTTCTTCTCGCGAAGTCGCTGCACGGAGCCGCCATGACCTTCCGACGAACCCCGAAGTCGCCCATTGTCGACGACCCGTTGTCGCCCCCGCGGTCACTGATGCCGGGCTGCCGCATGCCCGGCGTCTGGAACTTGACTCAAAGCCCGAGATAGTCGACCGGCGGCCGCCGGCGGAAAGGCTACGAATGACCAGCATCGAGTCCATCGAAGCCCGAGAGATCCTGGATTCGCGTGGTAACCCAACCATCGAGGTTGATGTCACGCTCGACGACGGGGCCTTCGGCCGCGCCGGTGTTCCTTCCGGAGCTTCGACCGGGATCCACGAAGCGGTCGAGCTCCGCGACGGGGATAAGGCGCGTTTCGGCGGCAAGGGCGTGCAGAAGGCGGTCGCAAACGTCCGCGACGCCATCGCCCCCCAAGTCCTTGGCATGGATGCGTCTGACCAGGCCGGACTCGATGCTGCGCTCATTGCCCTCGACGGCACGCCAAACAAGGGCAAGCTCGGCGCCAACGCGATCCTAGGCGTGTCGCTCGCCGCGGCCCACGCGTCTGCCGCGTCCTACGGGATGCCCCTCTACCGCTACCTCGGCGGCGTCGGAGCGCGCATGCTGCCGGTCCCGTTCTTCAACATCCTCAATGGCGGCAAGCACGCCCGCAACTCCACCGACTTCCAGGAGTTCATGGTCGCTCCGGTCGGGGTCGACACGTTCGCGGAGGCGCTGCGAGCAGGGTCGGAGGTCTTCCATGCCCTCAAGTCGATCCTTAACGACGAGGGCTTCGCGACCAGCCAGGGTGACGAGGGCGGCTTTGCGCCGTCGCTGCCGTCGAATGAGGCGGCGGTCGAAGTCATCCTGCGAGCAATCGAAAAGGCGGGCTACAAGCCGGGCGAGCAGGTTGCCATCGCGTTGGACCCGGCCACCAGTTCGATCCTTGTAGAAGGAACCGGAGTGGAAGGGGTCACCGGCCAATACCGTCTCGAGCGCGAGGGCCGAACCCTCGACTCCGGCCAGTTGATCGACCTTTGGGAGAAGTGGATCGCCAAATACCCGATCGTTCTCCTTGAAGACGGACTGGCCGAGGACGACTGGACCGGCTGGGTTGAGCTCACCAAGCGCCTGGGCTCCAAGGTCGAGCTCGTGGGTGACGACATCGTCGTGACCAATCCCCGCCTCATCGCCCGGGCGATCCGCGAGAAGGCGATGAACGCGGTCCTCATCAAGCTCAACCAGATCGGCACGCTGACCGAGACGATCGAAGCCGTGGACATGGCCCAGAAGGTCGGCTGGTCTGCCTTTGTGAGCCATCGATCAGGTGAGACCGAGGACACGACGATCGCCGACTTCGTCGTCGCGATGGGCACGGGCCAGATCAAGACCGGCGCCCCGTCACGCTCCGAGCGTGTTGCCAAATACAACAGGCTCCTGCGCATCGAAGAGGAGTTGGGCGCCGGGGCCCTGTTCGCCGGCGGCGCGCGATGGACCGGCCGGCGGTAGGCCAACCGATCTCGAACAGGCCGAACGCTCGCCGGGGCTGGTAGAGAACGCGATGAGCGAGCCGACCCGGGTCTGTCCGGCCTGTTACGGCTTCAATCGCTGGTCGGCCGAACGCTGCCAGTCTTGCGGTGCGGCGCTCGAGAACGACGACGACCTCGACAGTCGGCTGATCTGGGCGCTCAGCCACCCCGACACAGCAACGGCAATGCGCGCTGCCGACGCTCTTGCGGCCCGCCAGACGAAGGAGGCGATCGGGCCGCTCATGGGACTCGTGGATCGAATCGACGACCCATATCGATCGGCTGCCGCCGCCCGCGCGCTCGTCGCCTTCGCCGGCGACGCCGATGCCGACGCAACGCTCGCCCGGGTGCCGAGCCATCCCTCTGTTGTGGTTCGGTCTGCACTGGAGCATTCAAAGAGGGACCTGGCCAGCCTCAACGCGGACCAGCGGCGAGCCGTCGTCGTGGCTCTGCGTCAGGTTGAGGAGCGGCTGGGTCGCATCGAGGAGATCCTCGACCACGACGAATCCGGCGCCCTCTACCGCCGCTCGCGTCCGAGACTGTCTTCCGACGAGCGTGAGCGCGCAGGCGCAATTCTGGCCGAGTTGCGGACCGCTATCGCCTCAGTCGCCGAGACGCATGGCCTACCTGCCGAAGAGCGCGACTCAGGCCGGGAGATCGCTGGGTTGCTGCGGATCTCGTGGGAGAGCCTCGCCGAAATCGACAGCCGCCGGCTGGGCGCTTATGGCCGAGTGGACCCGGGACTTCGCGCTTCGCTCGATCCAACGCTCGAACGAATGATGGCGTTGGTTGTGGCAATCGAGGAGATCGCCGTAGGGCGCCGGGTGGAGGATGACCCTCAATCCGTTTGACGGTCTATGTCGTCGGGCCCTACGCTTGCAGCCAATAGGCGATGGTGTCCGCCGAGACGCACCCGATGCGTCTGAACCGCCCGCGAGGGCTGATGGCTCCTGGGTAACCCGAAAACCCGGGAGCTTTCCTTTATCCCGCGGACGGAGGCGGAATGGACAACATCTACCTGGTGGCCGCAGCGTGGATGGCGATCGCGCTGGCCGCGAGCCTGGTTTCGATCCGGCTCGGCATCTCGGTGGCACTCATCGAGATTGGGTTCGGGATCCTGGCAGGCAACTTCGCCGGGCTCCATACCACCACCTGGATCGACTTCCTGGCCACGTTCGGTTCGGGGTTGCTGACATTTCTCGCCGGTGCCGAGATCGATCCCGAGTCACTCCGACGGCACATCAAGGCCAGCCTGACCATTGGCGCCGTTTCGTTCACGGCCCCTTTCGTCTGCGCGTTCGCGTTCGCTTACTACGTCGCAGGTTGGGACCTCCGCGCCGCAGAAATCGCTGGGATCTCGCTTTCGACCACTTCGGTCGCGGTCGTTTACGCGGTGATGGTCGAGTCTGGCCTTGCGGAGGTCGAGCTCGGCAAGCTCATCCTGGCAGCGTGCTTCATCACGGACCTGGGGACGGTTCTTGCGTTGGGCGTGCTGTTCGCCAACTTCAGTCCGCTGCTCATCTTGTTCATCGCGGTGACAGCGGTTGCGCTCTTCTTCCTGCCTCGCTGGCTGCGCTGGCTCGTTGGGACGGTCCCCAACCGCGTCTCGGAGCCCGAGATCAAGTTCATATTCCTGGTGCTCTTTCTGCTCGGCGGACTGGCGACGCAAGCCGGCAGCGAGGCCGTTCTGCCGGCCTACCTCGTTGGTTTGGCGGTGGCGGGCGTCTTCGTGCGCGACCGAGTTCTCGTCAACCGGATGCGCGCCATCGCGTTCTCGCTCCTTACGCCCTTCTACTTCATCAAGGCCGGGCTCTATGTGTCCCTGCCCGCAGTCATTGCTGGGGCAGCCCTGATCGGAGCGTTCCTGGCTGTGAAGCTCGCAGCCAAGGGTGTCGGTGTCTGGCCTACGGCCAAAGCGTTCGGCCTGCCCGTCCGCGAAACCAACTACACCACGCTTCTAATGGCGACCGGTCTCACGTTCGGCACTATCTCCGCGCTTTACGGGCTGACGAACCACATCATCGACCAGGCCGCTTACACGGTTCTCGTGACCACGGTCATCCTCAGCGCAGTCGTGCCGACACTGATTGCGACTACCTTCTTCGAGCCCCGGCGCCGGGCAGAACTCGAGGCCGAGGAAGTGGATGCCGCCGAGGAGATCGACGCTGGGCCAGTCATCCACCGGACGCCTCATCAGGATCCGCTGGAGCAGGGTTTCCTTGGGGAGCTGGAGCCAGAATGAACGCGACGGTCTCAACAGCCATCGCTCGGGTCAGTTAGGAGGTCGGAACGATGCAGCGATACAGCCGAGGCACGCGAGTCCAGATCTTCTGCGGAGAGACCGATCAGGTCGGCCACCGACCCCGCTACCAGGCGATCCTCGAGCTGCTGCGCAAGGAGGGCGCCGCCGGCGCGACTGTCACTCGTGGGATCGCCGGTTTTGGGCGTGGCAGTCTGATCCACACCGCGGCGATTCTCCGGCTCTCACTGGACCTGCCTCTCATCATTACCTGGATCGACGCACCCGAGCGAGTCGACCGGCTGATGCCCGCGATCCAGCGCCTTTCTGGCAGCGGCGTTATCACGGTCGAGGAGGTGGGGATTGCGCAGTATGGCGAGCGCGCCGTCGGCCAGATGCGCTTCGATCTCCAGGTCCGCGACGTCATGACCGCGGAGGTTCGATCCATTCGAGAGCGCGTTCCCGTCCGCGAGGCGGTCGAGGCACTCGTCGGGCAGGCCTTTCGGGCGCTACCGGTCGTGGATGACTCCGGCTGCCTCGTGGGCGTCGTCAGCAACAGCGACCTAGTAGAGCGCGGCGGACTCGAAGCGAGAATCGAACTGCTCGGCGTGATGGGAGCACGGGACCGTGAGCAGTATCTGAAGCGCCTGCGTGATCAGCCTGTGTCGGCCGTCATGACCAGCGATCTGTTGACGGCAAAGCCCACGACAACGCTCGCGGAAGCTACGCGCCTACTGAGCGAACGGCACCTGAAGCGGCTGCCGGTGGTCGAGCAGGACGGCCGCCTCGTCGGCATCATCTCGCGAGCCGATGTGCTGCGGGCCGTGGCTGAGGCGTTTCCGAGCCAGGAACGAGCGACCGCGGCGCCTTCGACGCCGATACGCAGGGCCCGCGATGTGATGCGGACCGATGCGCCTGTCGTGGCCGTCGGCGCGGAGTTGCCCGACGTCGTCGACGCGGTTTGCTCGACGCGGCTGAACCGGGCGATCGTCGTGGATGAGGCCGGCCGCGTCGTCGGCGTCCTGAGCGACGCAGCGGTTCTACGCGCGTTGGGGTCGGCCGGAGGCGGCGTGGTCGGGGCGCTAATGCGTGGCGTCGGCCTCTCCAATGCCCCCAAGGTGGCGGCGCGGGACCTCATGGTCACCCCTACCTGCGCGGTCCAGCCGGACAGCGCGCTCTCAGAAGTGGCGCGAGTCATGACCGAGCACCACCGCAAGATCGTTCCCGTCGTCGACGCCGCCGGGCGGCTGCTCGGCATCATCGATCGGGCCGACTTGCTCAACGCCACGCACGGGGCGCTCCTCGAGTTGACCGCAGTAGCGGTTGTCGACGAGGACGAATGATGTGACGCGCAGGGAGACCGAAGCCAGACTCGCCGCCGAGCTCGAGGCGCACGACAACGTCGACATCGCTCTCTCGGAGGAACTGTTCAAGGGTGGATGCCCTCTTTGCCGCCATCGCGTCGTCCAGGGCAGACGATTCCTCCGCTCACTCGTCTATGAGGGGATCAACGACGTCGGTTTCCGGAAGGTCCTGGAGCGGTCGCGCGGCTTCTGCGAGCGACACACAGTGGCGCTCTACGAGGCCGATCGCGACGAGATGGGCGGCGCACTGGGGGCGGCCATCCTGCTCGAGTCGGTGCTTCGTCACAGGCTCGACGAGCTCGCCGGCTCGAAGGCCGAGTCGAACCGGATCAATCGCCAGCGCCTCGATCTTGCAGCTGCTGCTCCCGAGTGCCCCGCATGCGCGGCCGAGGACGACGGCGTCAAGCATGCGATCGAGCGGCTGCTGCTGCGTCTGGACAACGAACGCTGGCGGGAGGCGCTGGCGAGTTCAACTCTCTGTCTGGCAGACACGGTTCGACTGGCGCGGGCAGCCGCAGTGGACGAGAAGCGCCTCGCGAGCGTCCAGCCGGTCCTCGAACGACAACTCGCGCGGTTGACCAAGCTTCGGGCTGCCCTGGAAGCGTTCGCCCACGACAGCACCTATGACCGCCAGCACCACCTGACCCGCGAGCAACACGTCTCCGCCGCCCAGGCGACTGAAACCCTGGGCGGGCGCGAAGGCTGGGAATGGCGTCACGGGCACGACCGGGCGGAGGAAGGCGACAGCGAGCCCTCCGAGTAGCCAGGCGAGCTGGGACGCGATAGCATGATCGGCAGTTGAACGCGCGATGAAGCTCGCGCAGTTTCCCGCTCGCGCGGGTGATGGCTTCTGGACTCAGGTCCGGAGGCCATCTTTGTTTATGGAGGCCGAGCTATGGGCTCGCTGGTCTCGTCCCGATCTCGACACGTCTTTCACCATTCGGCGGGTGCGGTCGTCGTCGACGAGGGGACGTGTCTTCTGATACGTCGCGGTCATGAGTGGGCTTTTCCGAAAGGGCATATCGAGAAGGGCGAGGGCCCCGGAGACGCTGCTCGCCGCGAAGTCCGCGAAGAAACGGGGATCGAGATAGCCCTCGACGATGGTCTCGGCTTCACCCGCTATGAGTTCAAGAGCAACAACGGCACACGGAATCGGAAGCAGGTCGACTGGTTCCTGGCTCACCGTGTCGGCGGCGAGATCGCGCATGAGCCGATCTTCGCGGAGGCGAGATTCGTTGGCCTCGACGAGGCGCTGCGCCTCCTGACACATGATGCAGATCAAGGAATCCTGGAGAAGGCGATCGAGCGACTGGGAACTGCCAAATCAGAGCCCGGCGAGCCCGAGTAGTGAGCAAGACCGCCCTCGTCGAGATCGAGGAGGCGCTCGGCCCCGGCCTCGACTATGTGCGCGATCTCGAACGGGGCGGCATCCTCGTCTCCGGCGCGCGCGGCGGAGGCTTGTGGCTCGGCGTGGACCGTGGGTTCCTCGTCGATTCCGACGATGGACATGGCCGAGCGGTGCCCGTGCTCGTCGCATTGCCGGCGTCGAGTTTCGCCGGGGCTCGGATCGACGCCGAGCTGGTTGGCGGGTTCTCGGATGCGTCGGGCCTGGTCCTGGTGGCTCGTCTTCCGGGAGCTTCGCTCCCAATCGATACTGTTCTCCGGACGGTCGGCCGTCTGTCGCCCGACGCCGTGTGGATTGACGCCCGACACGCCTCGGAGCGCGCCGCCGCGGCACGCCGTGCGTTTCGCGAGCGCCGCGGTCGCGGCCGGATCGTCGGCGGGCTGGCCTGGCGGCCGCCTGAGGGCTTGTCCCACGAGTCGCTTCGGGCGGGCGGCGTCTACAGCAAAGCCGAGCGTTCGCTCGATCGCCTGCCGCCTCGCTTTCTTCGCGGCCTCGAAGGGATGCTCGACCCGGACGAGCGCCTGCATTACTCGATCGAGCGGCCGTGGCGATCGGACGCCGGGCTACTCAACCGCGTTCGCGGCGGACGCAACCACCGTTCGGGGCTCCTGCTCCTGACCGATCGCCAGATCCTGTGGTTCATCGACCACTCCAACCCCAACTCCTATCTCTTCGATTGGGGCGTGGACCTTGACATGGTGCCCGTGGAGCAGCTGACGGGCGTGCGGGTGGAGGACGGACGCGATGCCCTGCGACTCGTGCTTCAGACCCCTGGCGGGCGACACCACGTGGCCTTGCCGGTCGAGATGGAAGCCGATGTCCGGGCGTTCGAGTCGCTGGCGCTGAGCTTCCTGCCCGAACGCAACCGCGGCCGCATGCGGCGCATCTACACGACTGTGGCCATCGACTTCGTCGAGGAGACCGCCGAGCGGTTTCACCAGCTCGATGAGGCGCGGACGCTCCAGGAGGCTGCCCGGCGCGAGGCGGGCGAGCTGCTGGCCTTCGTCTATAGCCCTCGACGTGAAGGTCAGGCGCACGCGCTCGGACTTTGGCTCAGCCCGTCAACGGTTGGTGTGGTTGGCCCAAAGCCGGAGCGTCTCGCTATTGGCGAGCTGAGGAGCGTGGGGGTGGTTCTTTCGCCCCTCATTGCCCGGGTGAGTCTTCGGGGCACGGAACGAACCTTGACATTCACCTACCCGGCGCCCCTTGCAGCCCAAGGGGCCAAGCTGGTCCGACTGCTCCGCCGGCTCTGGGCGAACACGGCCGGCTAACGACCGGGAGCCGTCGCCTCAGGGAGTTCTTCGTCGGCGAATATGCGGCGATAGAGGTCCACGCCGTGGCTGGTCGGGAGCGGTTCGCCCTCGATGAGTCGGAATGTGCGCCGGCCGTCGGGTAGCCGCTCGGCACGCAGGAATTCGGCATCCGCGCGTCCCTCCGCCCACAGCGAGTGTGCCAGCTCGTACATGTGCGTGACGTAGGCGACCTTGACGCCCGAGTCGAGGAGGGCATGGACGAATTGTTGGGCGATCTCGGCCCCCTCCCGCTCGTTGGTGGAGGCGAAGGACTCGTTGAAGAGCACGAGCGCGCCGGGCCCTACCGCGTCGACCATGGCGCTCGCACGGCTCAACTCCTCGTCGAACTTGCCGCGGGTCATCGTGGCGTCCTCCTCGCGGCGGTAGTGAGTGAAGACGCCCGTGGCGAGGTTGGCCCGGAATGCGTCGGCGGCGACGAACATGCCGCTCTGCATCATCAGCTGGGCCAGACCCAGGGCCCGCAGAAATGTGGACTTGCCACCACGGTTCGCGCCCGTGATGACCAGCAGGGACTTGCCCGCGAGATCGACGTCGCTCGCCACGACTGGCACCACTCCAACGACGCACAGGCAGGGGTCATAAAGGCCGCGAGCGGTGAGGTCCAATACGCCGGCTCCGAGCGGATCTGGGAAACACCGCGACTGACCCTGCCGATCCAGCAGGTCGCGAAGATTCAGGCAGGCGAGGTAGAAGCCCAACTCGAACCGAAGCATCGCGAAGAAGCTCAGGATGTGATCTGCGGAGCGCCCCAGCGCGATCGCGGCGAGCGCAATGCCGCGAGCTCGGAGCTCGCCCAACGCCTGGTTGCCGCCTTCATCCCGCGGATCGATGGTGAACTCGTATCCCGAGCGATCGCCCAGGATTCGCTCCCGCAGCGCCCGGCGGTGCGGCCGGCGCAGAACATATCCGGTCCCGACGTTGCCCTCGCCTAGCCGTGCGCTCATGAGGACACCACCGTTGCGATCCAGGCGCCGCAGATGGCGCTCGACCCCGGCGAGGTACTCATCGCCAACCTCGGCGCTGAGCGAGTCGAACAAGGTCCGGAACCCTACGGATTTGAACTGGTCGCCCGAAGAGTCGCCGGTAGAACGAAGTCGCCTCAGAAGCTCGACGAAGATCTGGAGCACCCTCACCGAGCGCGACAGCAGGGCGTCAGGTCGGTTTTCGAGCCCGAGACCCCACTCATGCTTCTCCCTCTCGATGGCCTCCACGGCGATGCCGTAGATCTCCCGCACAGGGCCCGGATTGCGGATGACATCGGCCAGCACTGCTTGCCGGTAGCGGATGTCGGCCGGATTGTCGAGTGGGGCGAGGATGATGCTTCGTGCCGTGGCGAGCAGGAATCGATCGCCGGCCGCCATAGCCGCGAGCACCGAGTCGAGGGCGAGGTCGGCGGTCAAGTCGGCCTCGTTGGCGGGCCTCGGCAACCGAGGGTCGAAGTCGCGGTCGCGGAACAGAAGGTGAGCTTTCATCGGACGAGCCGCTCTCGGACTGACTCGTAGGTCACCGAGTACTTCTCGGCGAGAGCCTGGGCGTAGGCAAGCCCGTCGGCCGGCCGCCGCACGACCTTGTGAGTGCGACTGGTCAGGTCGTCGGGGTCGACCGTTGCCACCATGCTTACCGTCTGCGGCCCCAGGAGCGACAGCTCGTCCAGGAAGGTGACGCACACACCGATCGAGCCGCGAGCCATCAGCTCGCCCAACACCTGTCGGCTGATGAAGAGCGCGTCGTCCACGGTCGTGGAGCTGAGGCTCTCGTTGAGGATCACGACGCTTGCAGCCGTGGCGGACTCGACGATCCGGTGCAGTCGCAGTAAATCATCTTCGAGCTTGCCGGTAAGGTCCTCGGCCCGCTCCTCGCGATCGAAGTGCGTATAGAGCCGATCGAAGAGCCGCAAGCGTGCAGAAACTCCGGGCACCGGCAGTCCCAGGCTCGCGAGGTAGTGGAGCTGCCCGAACATCCGGGCGAAGGTCGTCTTGCCGCCCTGGTTCGGGCCGGTGACGACGAGTATCCGCTCAGGCCCGCGAAGTTCGAAGTCGTTGGGTACGGGCTTCTTGCCTTCCTTCGCCAGCTTGAGAGCAAGCGCCAGGTCGAACGCCTCGTATGCCTCGAGGTCACCGGAACTATCGGCTTCGGGATAGCAGAAAGGGAGCCCCGCGGAACGCATCGGCGCTATGAGGTCCAGATAGGCGAGGTAGAAGCGCACCTCGCGATCGAACCGGGCAACCGTCGCGTCAATGAACCCGGCATGGCGTTCCCCGAACTGTTCCAGAGCGGTGAAGACATCGGGGTGCAGGCGGGCGACCCTCTGCACGATCTCTGCATCGACGCGTGTCATGTACGCTGTTGGGAACTTGAAGCCTCGCTCTTTGACCGCGCCCTGCGCGAAGCGAGCGAAGGTGTCTTCGAGCTCCGCGCCGTAGTCGGCTTCATCGCGAAACGGCAGGACCCTGACTCGCAAGCCATCGATCCGGACGCTGTACTTCACTCTGTCGAGGCCAGCCTTCACATGGCCCGCCTCCGCTTCCAATTCACTGAAGCCGTCGGAGCTCGCGTACGCCGCCAGATAGTCCCGGAGCGCACAGAGACCCCTGGATCGAATGCCCGGTCGTCTGAGCGCCTCTGTAAGCTCGCGCACAGCGGGTCCGTATTTCTCGGCCGCGTCCACCAGCCAACGAAGACGCTGGTACCGATGAGCGGAGGTATCGGCGTTCGCGAGACTGCGGACTCTGGCCATCCGGTCGCCGAAAGCCTTCACGGCTTCTGCCAGGGCAGGATCCTCGAGATCCTCGCAGACCTCCTGCCTGTATCGGATAGTGCCGGCCTCAGCCTGCGGCTCGGCGAATAGCGCCCTCAGGTCGTAGTCGCCGCGACCCGGCGTGGCCTTGTCGATCACCTGATCGAGGTTGAGGTCGGCAAAAAGGTCGGTCTTGTCCCAGCCGCTCGACTCGGCCGGCTGATCGCCCTCAAACAAGACGCTGCGGAACACTTCTCGGTCGGACCTCGCCGTTGGCAGAGCCGTGGGCAAAACAAAAGGCTCCTAGAGAAACCTCTAGAAGCCATCACCCGCTGGGCGGGATATCACGCGAGCTTCATCGCGTCACGGGGACTATAGGCGCAGATGCCCGATCCGTCATCTGGTGGGGCGGGGGCGCGTGGGCCCGCTCGCCAAATCGCCACCAGACGCCAGGGCGAGCCGGAGGACAACGAGCGTGCGGCTAAGACGGGTGCCCCGCAAGGGTGCCACCGGTCGCCCTGGCACGCGGATTTCGCGTGGCGCATGCCGCCCAGACTCTTACTGGTAGGCCGTACCTACCTGAATGGTCGGGGCGGGAGGA
>Ga0182027_10011104_pt1 | contig 12755 bp, 9 predicted proteins | sample 712E1DmetaG_FD_121300 | JGI IMG/M metagenome (GOLD analysis project Ga0182027, IMG submission 121300) | Permafrost microbial communities from Stordalen Mire, Sweden - 712E1D metaG (Illumina Assembly) | ecosystem: Environmental > Terrestrial > Soil > Wetlands > Permafrost | place: Sweden...
GACAAGTGTGTTACTGCCGAGCACGATTACGGAATCTCCGGATTTATAGTTATTCCCATCCAACGGTATGTTCCCGCTCGTGTTGGTGTTTCCGTTATAGGTGACGGTGTAGGTCGGGAGTTGTGTCCATTGCGCGTATAACGTCACATTGGATGAACCCATGAAAAAGGACACTCCGGTCGCGTACCCGATACCGCTGTCGTTGGCCTGTGTGTTCCAGCCGACGAATGTATAGCCCGGTTTGGCAAGATTTCCGATGTTGCCGAGTACGATCACAGATTGTCCGACCGTATAACGGTTATTGTCCGCAGGCGCGGCCCCGGAAGTATTGGTATGACCGTTATAAGAAACGGCATAGGTTGGGATAAGTGCCCACTGCGCACGCAACGTGTCGTTGGCGCCGCCCATGGTAAACGTCACTCCCGCTGCATAGCCTGTCCCGCTCCCGTTGGCCTGCGTGTTCCAGCCTGTAAAGGTATAGCCTGCCTTTGCCAGGGTTCCCGCACCTCGCGTTGTAACGGTCTGGCCCTGCAGGTAGCTGTTGTTGTCCACCGGCGCCGTGCCTGTGCTGCCGCTGCCGCCGTTATAGATGACGGTGTAGGTCGGGAGCGCGGTCCACCGCGCATACAGCGTGATGCCGGCGGAACCCATTACAAATGTTGCCTGCGACGCGTAGGTCGTACCGCCGCCGTCGGCCTGTGTGTTCCATCCAACGAAAGTATTTCCTGTTTTCACGAGTCCGCCGGTGTTGCCGAGTACGGTAACGGTCGCGCCCGACAGATAGTTGTTGCCGTCAACGGGAACAGCGCCGCCGGAGTTGGTGTTCCCTCTGTAGGTCACCGTGTAGGTCGGATTTGCGGACCATTGCGCATACAGCGTCACGTTGCCGGAGCCCATGACAAATGACACAGCGGCCGCGTACCCGGTGCCGCCGCCGTTGGCCTGCGTGTTCCACCCAACGAAGGTAGCTCCCGTTTTAGCGAGGTTTCCGGTGTTGGCGAGCACGGTCACCGACTGCCCGAAGGTGTAATGATTGTTGTCCACAGGCACTGTCCCGGTGTTATTGGCGTTGCCGTTATAGGTGACGGTGTAGGTCGGAATCACGGTCCACTGCGCGTACAATACCACATTCGCGGCGTCCATGGCAAACGTCGCCCCGGCCACATGACCGGCACCGGTTCCGTCGGCCTTCGTGTTCCATCCTGTAAAGGTATAACCTGCTTTGACCAGCGTTCCTGCGCCGCGTGCGGTCACGGTCTGTCCCTGCAAATAGTTGTTGGCGTCTGCCGGCGCGGCCCCGCCAGTGCTGACATTGCCGTCATAGGTGACGGTGTACGTCGGGAGTGCGGTCCATTGCGCGTACAAGGTCACACTGGCCGAGCCCATGGTAAATGAAACACTTGAGGCATAGGCTGTTCCGCCGCCGTCGGCCTGCGTGTTCCATCCAACAAAGGTGTTTCCTGATTTTACAAGTCCGCCGGTGTTGCCGAGCACCGCAACGGATGCGCCCGACAAATAGTTGTTCCCGTCCACGGGCGCGTTGCCGCCGGTGTTGCCGTTGCCCATATAGGAAACGGAAAAGGTCGGGTCCGCGGTCCATTGCGCGTACAGCGTTACGCCGGCGGCCCCCATGACAAAAGACACCCCTGCCGCATACCCGATTCCGCTGCCGTTTGCTTCCGTGTTCCAGCCCACAAAATTGTTTCCGGTCTTGACAAGAGAGCCCGCATTACCCAGTACCGTGACGCTTTGACCGATTGAGTAGTTCGCGGTATCGGCAGGAGCAACGCCTCCCGTGCTGCCGTTCCCGTTGTAGACAACGCCGAATTTCGGGTTTGCCGTCCATTGGGCATACAGGACAGCGCTTGCGGTATCCATCGAAAACATGGCGCCGGCCGAATAGTTCGCGCCGCTGCCGTTCGGTATGGTGTTCCACCCGGAGAAAACATACCCTGATTTCAGGAGGTTCCCGGTGTTGCCGAGAACAATCACCGATTGTCCGGGAACGTAGGTATTGGTGTCGGTCGGAACGGTCCCGCCTGTATTTCCATTTCCGTCGTAGAACACGCCGCCGCGTTTGTCGTACACGGCAATGCGAAAGGTGTCGACGCCCGTCTCGACACCCTTGTTGTCGCGGGCCTTGACAAGAACGATCTTTGCACCCGTGTCGCTGAACGAAACCAGAAACGACCCCATGCCGGTGGAATCGTTGAAATCCGCACCGTTTTTTGCCCAGAAAAATGTTTGTATCAAGCCGCCCGTGTCGCTTGCCGACACCGATAGCGTGCATGCGGAGGCTTTAAGGATTGTCCGCGAGCCGCCCGAGATGGCTATCTTAGGTCTGCTCGAATGCACCGAGAGCTTCATGCTGTCAGCGTCGCTTGTGTTGCCGTCGTAATCGAGCGCCCTGATCCGTACCGTTACCTCGCCGGCGGGGAATGTCCTTTTGAACACCATGGTGTCCGCACTGTTCCCCGCGACGGTGTCGTTAAAAAGCGTGTCGCCGCGCCAGTCGATGTACCAGGTCTTGATTGCTCCCTTGCCACCGCCGACGGCCGTGTCGTACCAGACGACCGGGATTGAAATTGTGTCAAGAAGAAAAGCGGACATGGCTTTGTTCACGAAAGCGACATGGGGCTTTTTCCCTGGAATAAACGATTTGGAATTGGGGTCATAGGGATTGTTTCTTTCACAGAAGAACAGCAGGCCGATGGTTACGACAAGTAATGCGGAAGCAAGGACCTTGATTTTTTTGCAATACATGTAAACTCCCCTTTATTTGAACCAGGATTTTCCAACTATAAAAGCAAGAATCATTCCCATCCCTTTGAAATGGGACACCGAGGGAGCGGATTTGTCTTTGCGGTAGATATTCCGGAAACGAGAACCGCGATTGCGGCAGGATGTACCGCTCAAGAGAAAATAAGGTTTCCCGGGGTTTTTGTCAAATTGGAAAGAAAACGAAACGGTATTGTCGGATTTGGGAATTCCACTATGGATGTGATGATCGAGAAGTCGGCGCTGTAATCCCGGATTTTCTGGAACGTGAAGAATACCTCAAGAATACTGGCACAGTGCCGGAGGACCTGCAACGCTTCGTCAACATTGACAATAAACCGTAAAAGCGGTAGAATGGAATATACCTCCGGATTCTCTCCTGTCGTGCTCGACAACAACGCGGCGGTCGCCTATCATTTTCCATTTAGAAAAGACATGGAACATAATGATGAAAACGAACAATTCCGTGATTCAAACTGATTCCCACATTGCAGATAAAGCCTTGAATCGGCAGTTTTCGCTGTTTTCGCGCCTGATGATTTCCTTTGTTCTGATTGCAACCCTTCCGATTATAGCGTTTTCCATCTATACGGTAACAACCGAACAACGGCTCATGGCCGACCGGAAAATCATCGAATTGAAAACGTCTTCAGGCAAACTCGCTGCTGCGATAGATAAATATTTTGCCGAACACAGAAATCTGATACGACAATATACGCGTTTAACCGATATGCGATCTTTTTTAATCAAAGGCAGAAATGATCCCGCCAGAATTACGGCTATCAACGCATGGCTCGATATCCAGACCTCCATGAACCCGGGGTATTCGGCCTTTTATCTCATGGATACGGCCGGTCTCTGCCTGGTTTCGAGTGACAGAACATTTATCGGTAAAAATTACCGCGTCCGAAGCTATTTCAAGGAATCGATGAAGGGAATGGTATATACAAGCGATTGGAGCATCGGCCTCACCAGCAAAGAGCCCGGAGTTTACTTTTCAGCCCCGGTTTTTCGCGATCCCGCCAACGAATCGTCGGAAATCCTCGGCGTTGCGGTCCTGAAATTGCGGGTCAGTGAAATAACCAACCAGGTCGAGCAGATGAAAATCGGCGGTCAGGATGCGTTTGTTTTTAACAAAGATGGAATAATTCTCACCCATACAAAACCGGATTTGGCGTATCATTCCCTTGTTTCCCTTTCGCAGGCGCAAATGGCGGAGATCGCTTCCACCCGTCAATTTGCCGAGAGACCCATCGAGCCGCTTGACTTGGGCGACGTATATTCAGCGTTTCGTCAAAGCATTTCCTCGCGAACCATCCAGGTGGTCCACTATGTTTTCAGGGCCCAGAAGGTGACCAAATACGCCGCCATGGCGCCGCTCACCGAACAAACCTGGGTCGCCGGCGTGGCTGTTCCTGAAAAAGAAATTTTTATCGGAATCAACCATATTTTTCACACGACCGCGATCTTCGCCCTGATTGCGATTTTCATTTCTATAGGGGTAAGCTACGTAGTAAGCCGGTCAATTGCCGCACCTATCAGAAGACTTACTGCCACGGTCGACACTTTTTCCGAAGACAGTACGGTCCGGGCCTGCGAGAATGGCGGCGGTGAAGTGGGATCTCTTGCAAAAAGTTTCAATCGAATGGCCGAGCTTGTAGTTCAGCACCGGACCGGGCTGCAACGCATGGTCGACGAGCGGACATCGGAACTGAAATCGCTCAACGAAAAGTTGCGTGAATTGTCGGTCCGCGATGAATTGACCGGCTGCTTTAACCGGCGTTATTTCGTGGACAATCTTGGCAAGGAGATCACCAGACTGCGGCGCTACGGCGGCCCATTATCGGTTGTCATGTGCGATCTGGACAATTTCAAGAATATTAATGACAAGCACGGCCATTCCATAGGTGACGTGGTACTTCAGGAATTCAGTTCCATTCTTATGCGATCGTCCCGTAAAGATATCGATTGGGTGGTGCGGTATGGCGGAGAAGAATTTTTGATCGTACTGCCAAATACCCCTTTGCGGGGCGCTGTAATGCTGGCGGAACGCTTTCGCACATTGATCGAGGAAAAGGTTTTTGTCTCATCTGATGATAAACCGCGGGTCACCGCCAGTTTTGGCGTTATGGCCATGGAGCCTTCGGCCGATAAGGGCAAGCTCTCCATAGACAGCGTCGTTTCCAGAGTTGATGCTTTGTTGTATAGAGCAAAGAATGAAGGACGCAATCGGGTGGTGGCGGAACAATTTTCGATCCCTCTTAAATGACCGAGAAATGCTGGAGTAAAAAAAGGTACCACGACCCTTGGCCGTGGTACCTTGAGAGAAAACGCCGGCGGCTGCTCAGTCAGTTACCACCCTATCGCAACCGCTATCCATTGAACGTTGTCAGGATTCATGTACGCCTCATGGCCGCCGTCGTCGTCATAGGCAAACCCGTAGCTGTAATTGTTTATTGACCGGCGGTGGCTCCACCTCGAGAAATAGTTGCATGGCGCCGTCTGATAGTACAATGCGGAGTCGTTGGTGCGCCAGTTCACGAAATTTGCACCTTGCGGCATCGTCCCGATGTGTCTGTTGTAGGCGGCGCAATAATCGGGCGAAGCGCCCAACGGGCCCGCGCAGGCCAAAATGTTCCAGGGGGTGGTTTTGGCGGGCGCACCGGGGTTGTGGGCGATAACCGAGTCCTGATACTTGTCGAAATAATTCGCATACACGCCGCCCGTGTTATAATAATTGACCGCCATCATCTGGGGTGAATAGATATTGGCAAAATTTACTTTGGCGAGAGGGGTGAATTCCTTCGGCACCTCGTTCAGGAATTCATCAAATTTCGCTTGGCGTGATTGAAAGAACGTTTCATACTCATCGCCCATTATGGTGTCGATGCCGGTGGTGGTTTTTATCCTGAAGGTGATCGGAAGTCTCCATCCGTCAACCCTGGTGGTATTGCCAGCCCAACTGACACCGTTCGAATTGACTTCGAGAAAATCGAAGTATTTGGACTGGGAATCCAAAGGCGCGATATAAATATAGAGTCGCTCGCTTTGGAGTACCTTCATATTCGTTTGCGTAAGCGGCACCTTTGCACCGTTCTGCTCATGGCTCCAGTAAATCTTGCCGTCGGGCCATGCGCCGTTGGTCCTGTTCAGGATTACATACTGGGGAGTTGAACCCTTCTTGGGATAGGTGCTCGTGTCCCCCCAGAAAGCGGCGATTGCGGCCTTATCGCCGGTCCAGCTGGTGGTCTTCGTCATCACGAAATCGTAATGTCCCACCAATGTGTCGATCGGCGTGACCCCGATCGAGTAGCCCGGCTCGGTTGCGTGAAGCGTGTCCACCACCGCTGCGATTTTTTCCAACTTGGCCTGGAATTCCGAAACGTTTTGGGCGTTGGTTGCACCCTGAGCGCGTGAAAGCGGCCGGAATTTCAAAACGTTCGTTGCACCGTTGATGGTAACGCGAAGCAGATAGTACTGGGACGAAATCCCGCGCGTGTCAATCGATCCGGAGTAATTTCCCCTGATCAGCGTGCTGTTCATCACGTCTCTCACGAACCTGCCGGCCAGATCATACATGCTTATCTTCACCCAGGCCTTGACCTGAAGCACGCTGAACAGAACTTTTCCGCCCGCGAATACGGGCTTTGCATAGGCATCGCCCCTTACGGCCTTACTTCCCTTGATTACATTGGCAGGAACACAGGGCCCTGATCCCAGTTGGTAATTGCCGTTGGCGTCCGTAGTTACCAAATACGGCATCGGCCCGAAACCGTTATCCTGCGTTGCCTGGCCCAGCCTGACCACCGTGTGGGTCAGGGGATTCCCTACCGGGTCCGTGACCTTCCCGCAAATGTTGACGGTCTGGGAAAAAACAGACCCGGCGAAAAACGCCGCCATCAGAAACGATACTGCTGCTCTTTTCATTTCACCCTCCCCCTTTTTTGGTGAATAACTCAACTCGCATGTTCCCCGCCACTCAGTGCGGGATAGGCCTGAAAATAACTGGCCTTTATCCGATTCCTATCTCCTGCCATAAAAATAAACTTCGAAACGGGCGTTCGTCCATTTTTTTTCGCCATCTTTTGCCCTGTTTCACCACCCTGTTGATCATCCAGCATACTCACGGCATACGTTTTTTGCATCATCATCACCTTTACAAATGGCCTGGACAGTGTCCGGAAAGTGTACAAAACCGGGCACTATTCGCGCGACCCGTGGCTGCGCTTGCAAGCTTAAAACAGGTTCCCGGATTTGACAATGGTGAGCGGGAATTCATATATTCTTCTAACTTAAAGCCGTTCAATCGAAGCTGCGGTTTTACCAATGCGCGCGGGCCGTGTTTTTCAACTTTCATCTGCAAACTTGCCTGATATGGCGAGGAGCGAGCCATTAAATTCAAGCTGATTTATCCTTGCTGGAAAAAACTCAAAGAGCAGAACGCCTTCAATCTCCCCCCTCACGGACCGGCGGTGTTTGCCGCCGCAATTCCAAGAGATGTTGAGCTGGAATTCATCGATGAGAACATGGAACCCGTCAACTTCGATGATCCGGTTGACTTTGTCGGAATCTCCATGATGCTCACCACCCAGGTCAAGCGCGGATGGCAAATCGCGGACACCTATCGGGCAAAGGGAACCAAGGTCATCTTCGGCGGGATATCAACCATGCTCCATGAGGATGAAACGCGGCAACATGCCGATTCGATTTTCCTCGGTGAGGCGGAAGGCCGGATGGATGCCGTGTTCAACGATTTCAAAAACGGCACCCTCAAGAAAGTCTACGACTTTCTTAATGATTTTGTTTCCCTGGAGCTTGTGGGCCCTGCCCGCAGAGATATTTACAAAAGGGATTTTTATTACCACAAAGGCGTGCAGATGGTCGATCTTTTTCACGCCTCACGGGGATGCCGCTTCAATTGTTATCCTTGCGCTGTCTCTTATCTCGGCGGCAGACACTTCAGGCCGCGTCCCATCGATAAAGCCATTGAGGAAATGGCGGCAATCGACAACAAACGCCTCTTTGTGGTCGATAACTCTCTCGCTCAGGACACCACATGGGAGATGGACCTTTTCCGCGAAATGATCCCGCTTAAAAAAAACTGGTGCAGTCATACGATCGAAGACAAACCCAAGGTCCTTGACCTTGCCAGGCAGGCAGGCGCATGGTATGTGTACCAGGCGATCTTCGATACCTCCGATTACATCCGGGAACGCGTAAAAATGTATCACGACCATGATATCGGCGTAGAAGGCACCATCCTGCTTGGGCTTGACGATCATGATGAGGACGGGATCAAGCGCCTCATTGATTTTCTTCTTGAGATAGATCTTGATCTTGCTGAGTTTACCGTATTGACTCCCTTTCCTAAAACCAAAGCCTACGACGAACTGCGCCAACAGAACAGGATTTTCAACTACAATTGGGATGACTATAATGCTGACAAGGTCGTGTACCACCCAAAACTCATGACTGCCGAAAAACTTCAGGAGCTGCATGCGTATGCCTGGAAAAAATTCTATGAGCATGAAACGCAGAGCTTCAAGATGTTTAACCTCATCAGAAAAGTCATTCTGCGGGAACAAGCGCTTGGGACATCAACGGCACGGCGTTGCCCCCCAATCGGTAAAAGCCTTGCCGGCGAAATCAAACCTGGTTCGCCGATGCGGAGCCCCGCAGACGCCTGACGGCCTTTACGGAGCCCTTTGGTATGGTTGAGACCCGATTGCGGCCTAAACCTGCAATGAGAAATGCCCGGGGCAAAAAAAAAGATACCACAGCCTTTGGCCGTGGTATCTTTACAAAGGAACACTGAAGGCTTCTCAGCCCGTTACCAACCTATCGCGACCGCAATCCACTGGACTTTGCCTATGCCCATAAACGCCTGATGGCCGCCGTCGTCGTCGTAGGCAAACCCGTAGCAGTAATTGTTTATCGACCTGCGATGGCACCACCTTGAAAAATAGTTGCACGGCGCATCCTGGTAGTAGTTGGCTGTGTCGTTGAAGCGCCAGTTGGCAAACTGAGCTCCTTGAGGAAGCGTTCCGACGTGCCTGTTGTAGGCGGCGCACCAATCGGCCGAAGCGCCCAATGGACCCGCGCAGGCCAAAATGTTCCATGGAGTCGTTTTGGCAGGCGCACCGGGGTTGTGAGCTATCACAGAGTCCTGATACTTGTCGAAATAATTCGCATACACGCCACCCGTGTTGTAATAGTTGACAGCCATCATTTGGGGTGAATAGATATTGGCAAAATTTACTTTGGCAAGAGGGGTGAATTCCTTCGGCACCTCGTTCAGGTATTCATCAAACTTCGCCTGGCGTGACTGGAAGAACGTTTCATATTCGTCGCCCATTATGGTATCCTTGCCGTCGGAGGTATGGAGCCTAAAGGCTATGGGAAGCCTCCATCCGTCCACGCGGGTGGAATTGCCATTGAAGCTCCCGCCCCCTGCATTAACTTCGAGAAAATCAAAATATCTGCTGTTGGAGTCGGTGGGAGCAATATAGATATAGAATCTTTCGCTGGCGATCGGCTTTATATGCTGCGTGGAAAGCGGAGTCTTGGCCGCCCCCCAGCAAACCTTGCTGTCCGGCCATGCACCGTTGGTCCTGTTCAGAATAATATACTGAAAATTCTTCGGATAGGTGCTCGTGTCACCCCAGAAGGCGGCGATGGCGGCCTTGTCGCCGGTCCATGTGGTGGTCTTCGTCAACACGAAATCGTGATGTCCCACCAACGTGTCAATCGGCGTGACTCCGATCGAATAACCCGGCTCGGTTGCATGCAGCGTGTCTGCCACGGCTGCGAGTTTTTCCAGCCTGGTCTGGAATTCGGGATTGTTTTGAACCATGGCTGCGTTCTGAACGCGTGAAAGCGGACGAAATTTTAAAACGGTTGTCGCGCCGTTGATGGTCACGCGAAGCAGATAGAACTGGGACGAAATCCCGCGCATGTCAATCGATGTGGAGTAATTTCCCCTTATTTGCGCGCAGTTCATCACGTCTCTCACGAACCTGCCGGCCAGGTCATACATGCTCATTGTTACCCAGGCTTTGACCTGAAGCACGCTAAACAGAACTTTTCCGCCCGCGTACACCGGCTTCGAATAGGCATCGCCCCCCACGGCCCTGCTTTTCTTGATGACACTGGCAGGACTGCAAGCGCCTGATCCTAGTTGGTAATTGCCGTTAGCGTCCGTTGTTACCAGATACGGCATCTGCCCGTACCCGTTGTCTAGCGTTGCCTGGCCCAGCCTGACCACCGTGTGGGTCAGGGGATTTCCCGACGGGTCCGTGACTTTTCCGCAGATATTGACGGTCTGGGAAAAAACAGACCAGGCGAAAAACGACGCCATCAGACACGACATTGCTGCTCTTATCATTTCACCCTCCCCCATTTTTTGGTGAATAATACTTCATTAACCGGGAAAGCGGGACAACCGGATTACACCCTTCGGTTCAATTCCGCTCTCCCGTCATAAAGATACGCTTCGGAACGGGTTTTCGCCCATTTTTTTTCGCAATCCCTTGCCGCTCCTGACGCCTTGTAACGTGGGCTCGATTTCGCTCGTCAACCTTCAATGCAGTCTTGGTCGCGTAAGCCTTGGCTGCGCCTGCGGCTTTGAACGATGATCTTCGTCTACACCTCCACACCAAAATAAAACAAAAAAGGCCGGTCGAATGACCAGCCTTTTTTGTTTTATTGGTAGCGGGGGCTCGATTTGAACGAGCGACCTTCGGGTTATGAGCCCGACGAGCTACCGGACTGCTCCACCCCGCGATCTTTCAAAAATTCTGCTTGGGGTAAAATAATACCGGGTATCCACGCCTGCAAGGACTTTTAAAGGTATTCCGGAGGCGTTGCTTTACTTATCGAAATCACCGGGGAAGAAATCCTGCGGGGATTTGGGAGGAACGCGGAGCGTTTTGCAGCGCTCGGCAATCACCTCGCCGGGCGGAGCGCGCCTGCGCTTATGGACGAACCTGGCTTCGGTGATGTCCACGTCCGCATACGATGTGTGCTTTGCCTTCGAAAACCAGACGCTGAGGGACGCGGCCTTGAGGAGTACCTCCTTGGGAGGCCATGGTGCGTTTTTCTCCCTGCGCACCACCACGTGCGAGCCGGCGCACGCCGCGACATGCATCCAGATGTCCCACGGCCTGGCAAAGCGCGTGGTGAGCTCGTCGTTCTGGGCGTCGTTTTTCCCCACGAAAATATCCCATCCGTCAATAGTAAGGTGCCGGTACGGCACGCGTTCGGGCTCTGCGGCCGCCCTGCCGGCCTGCTGCTTTGGAAGAACGCCAAGCTCCCGGAGCTTTTCCCTTGCTGTGGAAACCCTTGTTTCCCGCTCCCCTGTTTCGGAAGGTTGCTGCAACCTGACCTGTTCCAATTCCTCCAGGAGGGTGGCGAGCGAGATATCTTCATCCCGAGTTTCCCTGACTTTTTTTTCGATGATGGAAAGACTTCGTTTTCCCTTTTTCGCTCTTGTATAATACTGTTTCGCATTTTCAAAAACAGAAACCGCCGGATCAAGGGAAATTTTCTCTTCTTTTTGTGTATGGATATTTTCCAGAACACAGGCTGACGCCCCCCGGTCGATTCTTTCCGGGTGCGCCAGCAGCGAATCCGCAATTTGTGAAAAGAGGGAATATTGACTCGCTTCAGTCAATTCAGATTCTTGTTTTGACAGCTTGTTCCTTACGCGCTTAAGTGCTCTTTTTGTTACTGAAATCAAACGTGCAAGTTCTTTTTCAAGCGTTTCAACGGGATCTGTTACCTCATTTATTTCATGCATCATTTTCTTGACTTATTCCCACTATGCTGATATAATGAAATTATATATGGCATTTCACTTGAAAATAACTCAAAAGATAAGCGGTTAACCATGGTCAAAACTCTCAGGATCGATTGCCCTCATTGTAAAAAGACTTTTGAAGTATTTTTAAGCAATTGCGCATCAATGGTTATTCTTAATTGTCCAGTGTGTACATCGCCTATCATTTATTACAAAACACGCTGCTTTGTCCTTAACAGAAGCCAGATTGAAAGAATAAGGAAAAGCCGCCAGGACTCCACGGTGTTAAAAATACTGCACAGCATTTCAAAAGAACAGTCCAAGGGCGGTTATTCGCATTGTTCCGCCGCGCCTGTTGAAAATACCGATACCGGCCCGGCCTATAGTGATCATCGCGCGGTATGTTTGCCCTGCACTGATTACATCACCAATGACGACATCATCAACCTGCGTATTGATCTCGAAACGTGTGCGGGCTCAAAACAGTTTATTGACAATCTGTAAAGTCCCCCCCTCTCCAATAACAAAAAAGGCCGTGTCCTGGTTAGCAGGGCGCGGCCTTTTTGTTTAGTATACCTTCAGATTACCGTGTGATTCCCACGGTCCCCAGCAGCCTGCTGTTTCTCGCCTTGCCGGCCTGGTCCGTGTACTTGAGGAACAGCATCGCCTGATACACACCCGCCGCCACCTTTACCCCCTGCGCGTTCGAGCCGTTCCAGTAAATATCGTAATCATGCGCGCTCGAGTCCGATGACGCCCAGCTCGGCGGCACTATGCCCCCCGCCGATTTCGAACTGTCAACCGAGTACACCACGTTCCCTATGACATCGTATATCTTCAGATATCCCGTCACTTTCTCCCCGGTCGCAGGCGCTATCCGGAACGTCATCACCGTCCCGCCGCCATCCTGCCTCACCCACTGCCGCGCATTCGGCTGGTTCTCAAGGTGCAGCTCGCCCGGCCGCTGCCTCACAAACGTCGGCACCGACGGGTTCGGCACCACAAGGATCTCCCGCGCCGGCTCGCTCTTCACCGTCACCTCTACACGCTGGTTGTTCGGCACCGGGCCGTTCACCAGCGGCGGGTCCTTGTCCGTTATATGGCCCGTCGAGTCAAACACTATGTTAAGAAAATCCCGCGTCGTCAGGTCCTTCCCGTTCGACATGTAAAACGACACCGC
>Ga0182027_10011105_pt1 | contig 12754 bp, 10 predicted proteins | sample 712E1DmetaG_FD_121300 | JGI IMG/M metagenome (GOLD analysis project Ga0182027, IMG submission 121300) | Permafrost microbial communities from Stordalen Mire, Sweden - 712E1D metaG (Illumina Assembly) | ecosystem: Environmental > Terrestrial > Soil > Wetlands > Permafrost | place: Sweden...
AACCAGGGTTTCCTTCCGTGATCGGTCTCCGTTATACATTCCTCGTATCTGCGGTACGGTCATATGGCTTTCGTCTAACACAAGCAAATAATCGCTCGGCAGAAAGTCGATCATTGTCCAAGGATGGGTACCAGCGGCCCTATGATCGAGATGACGCGAATAATTTTCGATACCTGAGCAATAACCAACCTCCTTAAGCATCTCCAGGTCGTATCGTGTTCGTTGTTCGATCCGTTGCGCCTCGATCAGTTTGCCTTCGGACTTAAAGAGGGCAATCCGTTCTTCCAGTTCCTTCTCGATATCGCTGATCGCTTCTTTAAGCTTGTCGGCCTCGGTTAAGTAATGTTTGGCAGGATAAATGGATGCTTCTTTCGGCTCGTCGAATATCTCGCCGGTAAGTGGATTGAACTGTAAGATGCGTTCGACCTCATCACCAAAAAAGGTAATTCGGTAACCCTTTCGATCTTCATAAGCCGGGATGATCTCCAATGTATCACCGCGCACGCGGAAGTTGCCCGGACGCAATTCCAGGTCGTTACGTTGATACTGCGACTCGACCAACTGACGTATCACCGCGTTTCTCCGATAGATCTCCCCCACCTTCATGGTAACGGTCGCTTTACCAAACTCTTCCGGGCTTCCAAGTCCGTAAATGCAGGAAACGGAGGCGACGATAATTACATCCTTGCGCGATATCAAAGAGGTCGTCGCAGCGAGCCGCAGGCGCTCGATCTCCTCGTTGATCTCCGTCTCCTTCTCGATATATAGATCATGCCGGGGGACATAAGCTTCTGGTTGATAATAGTCATAATAGGAGACAAAATATTCAACTGCATTCTCCGGGAAGAAGTCTTTGAATTCCGCATACAACTGTGCTGCCAGCGTTTTATTGTGCGCCATGATAAGAGCCGGCATTTGCAACTGTTCGATCACAGACGCGATCGTGTATGTTTTACCTGTCCCGGTCGCGCCCAGCAGTACCTGGTTTTTCATACCATTACGGATACCATCTACGAGCTGAATGATCGCCGCAGGTTGATCGCCGGTTGGTTGGAAGGGTGCCTGTAGTTTAAAGGTCATAGAGTCTCATTTCTTTTGAGAACGTGTGTTCTATTATAACATGGATAAAACTTGTTGATAATAATCCCCTCCCGATCTAGCTAGCTTATATTTTCAAATGATACGGAACATCGATAACGATTCGCTCCCCACCGGCTCGTCGTCTTCCATAAAGCAAGGCAGCCTTGATGATTAATGCCTCCTGGTTATGCAATAAATTTTGCCACCAGTGGGTCGGAACAAATTCAGGCAATACAACTACAGCCAGTTGACCATCGTTATATTCCAGGTCGGTTTTTTCAAGGTAGTTGAGCAAAGGCCCAACGATCGATCGGTAAGGTGATGGAATTACAACTAAAGGCAAATCCGGCCACCACTCCTTCCACTGCTTTATTACGTGAGAGCCGGAATTTTCATCCAACTCCACATAGACACCCGTTACATTCGACGAAATGGCTCTTGCAAACAATACGGCATTTATCATGCCACGATGCACACCTGAAATCGGGATCACTACCCTAGCAGGACTTATAGGTCTCAAGGAAGGTGGATACCCGTGTAAAGAAAGCTGTTGTTTAACCTCGCGATAATGATGTTGGATACGGAGAAAACCAAAAACGATCAAGGGAATTAATAGAATGGTGATCCATGCTCCGCTCGTGAACTTGCTGAAAGCTACAATCACAAGAGTCACGCCTGTGGCGAGCGCACCCGTACCGTTGAAAACTGCCTTGAGCAGCCACCCCCGGCCTCTTTCTCGATACCAATGTACAACCATACCTGCTTGGGACAAGGTAAATGCGAGGAAGGCGCCGATTGCGAACAATGGGATCAGCAGATGCGTGTCGCCTCCAAAAATCAAGATAAGTACACCGGTTGCAAATGCCAAAACCAATATGCCGTTTGTGAAGACTAGCCTATCGCCTAATCCCCTAAGTTGGCGAGGCGCAAAATCATCTCCTGCCAGGATTGCGTTTACTCGCGGAAAATCGGCAAAGCTCGTATTGGCAGCAACGGTTAGGATGAGTAAAGTAGAAAACTGAATGACCAGGTAAAGTAAGCCATTACCCAATATTCGTCTTGACAAGGCAGATAGAATTGTCTCGTCGGGTCCGGCAACCACGCCCAAAAATTGTGTTAAACCGATGCTTCCCACAAAAAGAATTCCCATAAGCAGTGCCATTATGATCAATGTCTGCCCGGCATTCTTCGATTGCGGGGTTTTAAATGCAGGCACACCATTACTGATGGCCTCGACGCCGGTCAGTGCAGTACATCCGGTTGCAAAGGCGTGCAAGACTAACACCAGGGTCAGCGGCTCGACTATTTGAGGTGTAACGATCTTTAGGGGAGTAGGGCCATCGATCCATAAACGGACCGCCCCATAGGCCAGCATCGATAAATAGGTTATTAAGAATAAATAGACCGGCACAGCCATTACCACTCCGGTCTCACGCAGGCCGCGCAAATTTATAATGGTAATGATTGCCAATAATACGAGCGCCAGAGTTACGCGATAAGGCCAAAGGCCTGGGAATGCTGAAGCAATGGCCGCGACACCCGCTGTGAGGCTGACCGCGGCATTCAGGATATAGTCCAACAATAACGCCGCAGCCGCAACCAGGCCAGGGAGTGTGCCTAGATTAGAGCGGGCTACAATATATGAACCGCCTCCCGACGGATAACCGTGAATGGTTTGAAAATAAGAAAGAGCCACTAAGACCAATAACCCTGTTATCGTCAATCCAATTGGCCAGGCGTAAGCCAGGCCCGCACTGCCGGCTATGATCAAGCCAAGATAAATCTCCTGGTTGGCATACGCAATCGAGGAAAGTGCATCCGGCGAGAATGCTGCCAGGGCCAGGATCTTGTTCAGTTGTCTGTGTCCGGTGGAAGTGCTCGGTAAGGATGGGCCAATGATGAAATCTTTTATATGAGAAAACATTTACTTCTCCAAAACAATAAAATGCGGTATCTTTGTCTGTAATAAATGCGTTGGATATTCCCTATAATAATATAAACGAGGAAAATAGGAGCAGTTGTATGGCGAATAGAAAACTCACCATGAAGCCCGATAAAAAGATTGCACTTGTTGCGCATGATAACAAGAAACAGGATCTAGTAGAATGGGCAAAATTTAATCGCGACCTCCTTGCGCATCATGAGGTTTATGCCACAGGCACAACCGGGGAGATGCTTGAGCGTGAATTGGGGTTCGAGATCATTAAACTTCAAAGTGGCCCGCTCGGCGGAGATCAGCAAGTCGGCGCAATGATCGTTAGCGATGAGATCAATTTTCTTATATTTTTTTGGGACCCTCTTGAGCCGATGCCGCATGATCCTGACGTCAGAGCTCTCCTGCGTATGGCCGCTGTATGGAATATTCCGATTGCATGCAATCGAGCCTCAGCCGATTTTATGATCTCGTCCCCTTTAATGGACAGCGAATACAGCCGTCTTGTCCCTGACTACGACGGGTATCGAAAACGAAAAATACCCGGCGTCCAGGCGAAAGAAAAGCCGCAATTGGAATCCAAAAAGGGATAAAGATCGGTTGGAAGTAGTTTATAGAGTTATTTATTTCTTTATAAGCAGGTTTAGGGTTTCCAACAATCCCTCCTTCCAATCCGGGTCTTTACCAAAATTGCACCAATAAGCACCTTTTCCGCCTCGGACGTCGTGGTTCAGGTCAGGCAGCCGTTTTTCTTCTCTTGTGTCAGGCCCGGATGGGAATCGCAGGATCACCTGGTCGGTTTCCCATCCAACCGAAGCCAGGCCGATCTTTTCTGCACGGAGTTTGACGCGCATTTGATAGAACAAGTTTTGCACCGGTTCGGGAAGAGGACCGAAGCGGTCGTTGAACTCATTCGCCAGGGCATCGATCTCGGTCTCGTCGCGCAAATCGGCGATACGACGATAAAGGCGTAATCGCAGGTCCTGGTCCGATATATATTCGATCGGGATTCCAACTTCCAGCGGTATATCTACGTTCACAGGCATGGAAATGGGCTGATTTAATGATGGGATTCGGATTTTTAAGTTTGAAGCAGTTTCATGATTGGGTTCTTCACCCATTAGCTTTGTGCTTTCAATTCTCCTTATTTGGCGCACCGCATCGGCGAGCAAACGCGTGTAAAGATGGAAACCCACGGCTTGAATATGTCCGTGTTGGTGCGTCCCTAGCAATTCACCGGCTCCTCGGATTTCAAGATCACGCATCGCGATTGAGTATCCAGCGCCGAGCTGCGTATTCTCAGCGATCACTTCCAGTCGTTGTTGTCCTTCGGGGGTTGGCGCAAGCTTGCGGTGTCGGAAAAAATACGCATACGCGCGCGAGGCACCGCGCCCTACTCTGCCGCGTAATTGATAAAGCTGGGCTAGTCCAAAAGTATCGGCACGGTCCACAATTAATGTATTTGCATTGGGGATATCCAACCCTGATTCGATGATTGTCGTGGAGAGCAGTATGTCGGTTTCGCCTGCATTAAAGTTATGCATCGCGTTGGCTCATTCGTGCTCCGGCATCTGGCCGTGACCAATATCAACTTGGGCTTCAGGCACAAGTTGGTTGAGGTGCGCCTTCATGGCGCCGATGGTGTTGACGCGGTTATGCACAAAGAATATTTGTCCACCTCGTTCAAGTTCACGTAAGATCGCCTGTCGCACCAATTGAGGGGTATAAGGGCCCACGTGGGTTATGATGGGCAGCCGTTCTTCAGGCGGAGTATTCAGGTTTGAAATATCGCGTACGCCTGCCAAAGCCATATAGAGCGTACGAGGGATGGGGGTAGCCGTCATAGTGAGAACGTCCACTTCTGTCCGAAGTTTTTTAAGGTGTTCTTTATGAGTGACCCCGAAACGCTGCTCCTCATCGATGATGACAAGGCCAAGCTCTTTGAACTGTACATCCGATGAGATTAAGCGGTGTGTGCCGATAATGATATCGATCTCGCCTGCGGCCAATCCCCGCAGGATTTGGCTCTGCTCGTTTGGCGAACGGAACCTCGAAAGCATTTCAACCTTCACAGGGTAAGCCGCCAGGCGATGCAGGAAGGTCTCATAATGCTGCTGTGCCAGAACAGTTGTGGGGACCAGGATGGCAACTTGCTTGCCGTCCATGACTGCCTTGAATGCCGCGCGTAAAGCTACTTCGGTTTTGCCATAACCTACGTCTCCGCACAAAAGCCGGTCCATGGGACGCGGCGATTCCATGTCACGCTTGATTTCCGCCAATGCTCGCGTCTGGTCCGGCGTTTCCACGTAAGGGAAGCTGTCCTCCAATTCTTTTTGCCATGAGGTATCTGTCTTGAACGCGTACCCCTTTGCTACGTGGCGTTTCGCATAAAGGTCAAGCATGTCTTGCGCAATTTCGAGTACCGCCTCTTTTACCCGCCCTTTTTTCTCGTGCCATTCCTGGCCGCCTAATCTATCTAAAGCAGGTTCTACGCCTTCTGCGCCTACATATCTGGTTAATCGGTCTGCCTGATGGACGGGGACATATAACTGTCCGCCGTTTTCATATTCAACCGCCAGGAATTCGCGCTCGAGGCCGTCCAGGTTACGCTGCACTAATCCGACGAAATGCCCGATCCCATGGTCGATGTGGACCACATAATCGCCGGGTCTTAAGTCGGAATATATGGTTTCAGGGGTTTCGGCAATTACCCGCTGTCGCGCGCGCGGTTGCGGACGTTCCCACCCGAAGATTTCAGAATCGGTGATTAGGTTAAGATTATCGAAGATGAAACCCTCAGATAAGGATGCCTCCGTAAAAACCGGCGGCCTTTGATTGTTCGCCGTACTCTGTCTCCCGTCTATGATCTCTTTCCAAAGTTCTTCGAGACGTTCTACTTGTCTTGAAACGATAATCAGGGTTTCATTCTTATCGGCCAAACTCGCAACATGGTCAATGAATGGTTTCAAGCGACCCGCGAACCTTTGCCCCATCATAAATAGAGATCCCAATCCTCCAGCCCCTTCTATCGCAGAAGATTGACCTAACTCTAATGCTGCAGATCCGTGAAATTCATCCGCTAACTCTGGCCAGGTTATATAAGGGATGGGATAGTCTGGGGGTAATGTGCCTTCTTTTATTTCATCCTGCCGGAATTTAACCGCTTGTTCTTCTACCTCGGCAACCATGCTTTCGACAAGCGACAGATCATCAATCAGAACGAGCGGTTTTGACGGTAAATAATCGAGTAAACTCGCGGACTGCTGATAAAGCATCGGAATATGAAATTCCGATAATTCATTGGTTCTAGTTAGAGGATTAAGGCTCGCTGTAGCTCCTGATCCCCCAATTCCAATGGTCAATTCTTGTACAATGAATTCCCTCGCTGGAGTGACAAGGATGGAATCCAGTTTTTCAATCGTTCGCTGGGAGGCGGGATCAAAACTTCGAATCGTCTCAACCTCATCCCCAAAGAAATCCAGGCGTATGGGTGATTTCGAATCTGGCGGCCATACATCCAGGATGCCACCGCGCCGGGAGTACTGACCTTGCTCCAGGACGGTATTGACGCGTTGATAACCTATTTCCGCCCAATTGCGCAATAACACATCGGGTTGAAAGGATTGCCCTGCAGCAAATTTTTTACAGGCTTTGAGAAAATCCCGGCGAGGCAGGGTACGCGTCATTAAAGCGCGCGCCGAAGTCACCAGGATCGGCGCGGTCTCTGGCTTATCAGCGAATGGCAAATGATATCGAGCCAGGGCGGTCAATGCCTGCAAACGCTCCCGCCGTGTATTGATCCCCCAGGCTGCATCTTCGTAGAACAAGGGGGTGGGTTCTGCAAAAAAATAACGCGGCGATTTAACCCAAAATCCTAATTCATCGAATAGCGCTAAGGCATGATCCGCGCGATCGGTGACTAACAGAATCGGTCTATTTAAGTCCAAATGCAGAGCCGCCAGGATAGGCAGTCGCGCAGAACGCGGCAGGCTAAGGCCGGGTTGCTCCTTGCCATCTTGGATCTGCTTCAATAGTTGGAGATATTGTGGATGCGACCGGATTTTATCGAGGATTATTTCCATGGCGAAGAAAAGAGTGAATGGAAGAACTAGGGAATTTCAAGGATCAAGGCAGGCGTTTTATTCCCCACACACTACTCTCGAACCTCCCCATTGAATTTATTCATTGCGGTATCCAGCCCTTCCATCACAAAAACCAGCGCTGCATCTGCGGCATGGTCGAGGATTTCGGACAAAGCCTTCATTTCATCGCGAGAAAAATCCTGCAAAACATAATCTGCGGGATCCATCCGGCCTGGCGGGCGGCCAATTCCTATTCTCAAACGCACAAAGTCTTTCGTCCCCAACTGTTCAATCGCAGATGCCACCCCTTTTTGTCCTCCTGGACCACCGCCGGGACGCATTCGGATTGTACCGAATGGCAGATCGAGATCGTCGTGTGTGACGAGCAAATTGTCTAACGGCAGCTTGTAAAAATTGGCAAGTCCTTGCACGGAATGACCTGATAGATTCATATAAGTCTGCGGCTTGGCAAGAATTAGTTTTTTGTCTTCGTATAATACGCTCGTCACAATGGCTTTGGATTGCAGTTTCATTCCGCGTGCGTTAAGCCGGACAGCAATGCGATCGATAAGCATAAAACCGGTATTGTGGCGGTTATCCCTGTATTCACGACCCGGGTTACCGAAGCCAATTAAGAGAAAAGTATTTTCGGTCATCGATTTTCTCAACCCATTCAGGAGCGACGTAAACGTATCGCTATTCCAATTACGGAAAATACAAGCAGCGCTATGAGACCTCCGCGCCAGAACCCCGAATAAATATCATTTACATTTGTTGCCGCAGGATTGTTTGGAAGCAAAGTCGGTGTCGGTAAAGGAGCAGAAGTAGCGGTTGTAGAAGGAGCGATTAATATGGGAGCAGGGATTTGAATGGCAGGTTCCATGGGTATGGCGGTTGGTGTTGGTGACGGGAGCGCTGAGGAATTCCGTATTTTTACCGGTACCGATGTATCCTGGAAGGAACCATCTGTCGAATATACTCGCAATAATAATAAATAATCGCCGTCACTGATGACAGTCGTGTCCCAGGTTGTCAGGACACTGTTCTGGATCACCTGCGTCAGCATCTGGATGGGAAATCTCGTATTTGTCTTATCGGATAAATAGGAAAAATCGAGTTCAGCCGAAGCAAAGTTCGGAATATCCGTTGTGCCGGTGATCGCGACCTGTCCTTGTAATATCTGACCCGGGCTCGGAGAGGTGATAATGGGAGTGGTTACACCTTGAGCCGCAGCAGGGGATTGAAATAAAAGCGCGGCCGGGATGATCCAACCGATCAGTCTTAAACGCATCAACGTATCAGGTGAAGCCAATTTGTGTGAGTAACGATGGAACAGGCTGCAATAAGTAACAGGAAGAGCAAAATAATACCGCACCCGAAGCCGCTGCATGAACAACCCCGGCCAAATCCGAAGCGGCGCTCCGCCCAATTAAAAAGTTTGTCCAATAAAAATAGTTCCAGAAGACCTGCTAAACATCCTTGACGGTTGCGCATCGGCTCCTCCTTGAAATTTAGAACGTTCAAGTCTAACACGAAGCGTGGGAGCGGTCAATTTTTATGGTAAACTCAGACCGTTATTGCTCAAGAGAAAATATTTATGGCAAAGTCTCGCGCTGACCAGATGGTGGATCGCTTACGATCGATGCAGGCTGCTGCGCCTGATATTGAAGCTTCCGCTATCGTTTCTGTAGACGGTTTGATCATGGCTTCTGCTCTTCAGCAGGGCGTGGAAGAAGATCGGGTATCGGCTATGTCAGCGGCAATGTTAAGCCTGGGTGAACGTATTTCTGGTGAACTGGGTCGCGGCACCCTCGAGCAGGTCTATATTAAAGGAGACACAGGTGCTATTGTGCTCACCTCCGTCGGGTCTGAAGCGGTTCTGACAGCCTTGGCAAGGCAGGATGCCAAATTAGGTCTCATATTCCTCGAGATGCGCCGGGCTGCTGAAGATATTGTCAAGTTGGTCGGATGAAACCAAAGAGCATACTTTACTACTTAATGATCACAATCCGCGATGGGGAGGGCTTAAACACCCTCCCCATTTCCTTTGTTTCAGGAGCTTTCCAGTCTGCCTTTTTCAATACTGGGGTATGTTCATAAAAATAAGAGGTGATCTATGACTACAAAATATTTGTTCTTCACTGGCGGCGTTGTTTCATCGGTCGGTAAAGGTGTAACTGCTGCGGCAACTGGATTGCTCCTGAAAGAACGCGGATTCAAAGTTGCGGTGCAGAAGCTTGACCCCTATATCAACGTTGACCCCGGGACAATGTCACCTTACCAGCATGGGGAGGTTTTTGTTTTAGATGATGGCGCAGAAACAGACCTCGATCTGGGCCACTACGAGCGCTTTATCGACATCCGGTTGACCCGCGTGAGCAACTTTACCAGCGGGCAGGTTTATGCAGAGATCATCAGCAAAGAGCGCCGTGGCGATTTTCTTGGTGGGACCATCCAGGTAATTCCGCACATAACCAATGAGATAAAACGAAGGGTCGGCTTGGTGGCGAAAGAAACCGGGGCGGAGATTGTCCTTGTGGAAGTTGGCGGGACGGTTGGAGATATCGAATCGCAGCCATTTTTGGAGGCCTTGCGACAACTCAGAAATGAAGTCGGGCGTGAAAATGTATTCTTTATTCACGTGACGTGGATGCCTTATATTGGTGCGACCGGTGAACTCAAGACCAAGCCTACTCAACATTCCGTTGCCGCCCTTCGTTCTATCGGCATATCGCCGAACATGATCATCGCACGTTCTGACTATCCAATTGAAGATGGTATTTGTGACAAGATCGCCTTGTTTTGCGATGTCGAAAAAGACGCAGTCGTACCGATGGTGACGAGTGATGTACTTTATGAAGTACCTTTGATTTTGGAGAAGGTGGGCGTTGGTGATTTTCTTGTGGAAAAATTGGGTTTGAAGGCCACACGTAAACCCGACATGAAACCCTGGATAAAACTCGTGGACGCGGTTCGAAGGCCAAAACCAACAGTCAAAATCGCCCTGGTTGGCAAGTATGTCGAATTACAAGATGCCTATATGTCGGTTCGCGAAGCACTTAAGCACGCTGCACTTGCAAACGATGTTGAAGTTGAAATTGGCTGGGTGCATTCTGTAAATCTGGAAAAAGACAAGGGATGGGATATCGTCCAGAACGCGGATGGTATCGTCGTGCCTGGGGGATTCGGATCGCGGGGTATAGAAGGTAAGATTATGGCAGCTCGCTTTGCGCGCGAGAAGAAAATCCCTTATCTTGGTCTATGTTTGGGCATGCAAGTGATGACTATTGAATTCGCCCGTCGCGTTCTTAATCTGGAGGATGCTAATTCAACCGAGTTTGACCGTGGAACCGAATCGCCTGTGATAGACCTGATGATCGATCAACGCTCGATCAGCGATATGGGAGGCACGATGCGCCTGGGACTTTATCCTTGTATATTGCAAAAAGGGACCAGGGCGGCCGAAGCCTATGGAGTGCCACAGGTGGAAGAACGTCATCGCCACCGGTTTGAGTTCAACAATGCATATCGGGCTGATTTCGAAAAAGCCGGCATGGTTTTTTCAGGGATGTCGCCGGATGGGAAATTAGTGGAGATTGCAGAATTGGCGGATCACCCCTATATGGTGGGGAGTCAATTCCACCCGGAGTTTTTGTCACGGCCAATGCGGCCCCACCCATTATTTGTTGGATTGCTGAAGGCTGCAAAGGAATGTAGAAAAAAGTGAGGGTTTATATTGCCCTCAAATTTCGACGCTGCAAATGCCGGAACCGAATCCAATGATAACGACTTACGAATGGCCTGAAACATCCCATTTGGGTTGGGAGATTTTTATGGCACAACTTGCCCAACATCTCAAAGTTCTACAATGCAGTCTTTCTCGATCCGAAAGATATCGACAACAGGATTTTTCCGGGAAAAGATGAAATAAATCCGTGCAATTCGTGAAATCTGTATACGAAAGGTCTTAACTGGACCTTGAGAAAACCATGCTCCCCTTTCATACACTGCTGGTAACCTCGACCCATTTGGAGTATAGTTAAGCCACTATATTCTTACGACTGGAGGAAAGTACTATGGCTAGCGTTACTTATGAGCACGTAACTAAGAAGTTTGGGGATGTGGCTGCTGTTGACGATCTGGATATCAAGGTAGACGATAAGGAATTCCTTGTCTTGGTTGGCCCTTCCGGCTGTGGAAAGACAACCGCTTTACGTTGCCTGGCAGGTCTTGAAGAGATTAGCGAAGGCCAGATCATGATCGGCGATAGGGTAGTGAACGATGTCGCTCCCAAAGACCGCGACATTGCAATGGTCTTTCAATCGTACGCCCTTTACCCCCACCTCTCCGTTTTTGATAACATGGCTTTTGGATTAAAACTCCGCAAGGTACCCAAGGACGAAATCAAGAAACGCGTGGATAAAGCTGCAGACACATTGGGGATAGCCGACATGCTCAACCGTAAACCCCGCCAGCTTTCTGGTGGCCAGCGCCAGCGAGTTGCGGTAGGTCGCGCGATCGTACGCGAGCCAAAAGTCTTCCTCTTCGATGAGCCTCTTTCCAACCTGGATGCGAAATTGCGTGTCCAAATGCGGGCCGAGATCAGTAAAATTCATCAGCAGTTGCAAACTACTTTTATTTATGTGACACACGATCAAATGGAAGCCATGACCATGGCGACCCGCATCGCAGTCATCAACAAAGGTAAACTTCAACAGCTGGATACCCCCCAAAATCTGTATAATAATCCCGCTAACTTGTTTGTGGCCGGCTTCATCGGTTCACCGGCAATGAACTTCTTCCCGGCCAAAATCCGCAATGATGGGTCAAAGTTGATCGCCGATGCAGGTGAGTTTACTGTTCCGTTGCCTGCTGACCAATCCAAAATTTATCAACCCTACGTTGAGAAAGATGTTATCTTTGGTATTCGTCCGGAAAACATTCACGATGCAGAATTCGTGCCGGCCAATACGCAGGCTGCTAAAATATCCGCCAGGGTTGATGTGACGGAATTGATGGGGAACGAAATTCTACTCTATCTGGTTACGGGCAAGAATACTTTCGTAGCGAGAGTAGACCCGCGCTCAAAGATGCGAGTGGGCAATAAGGCCGATGTTGTCTTCAACATGGATAAGTTTCACGTCTTTGACGCAGTCACCGAACAAGCGATCCACTAATTTTTCACTAAGTAAATATAAACGCCAAGCTAACCCCTCGCGTTTATATTTACTTGTCTGGTTTTAATTCTATGCATATTCCTGATTGGGTTTCAGAAGCCGTCTTTTATCAAATATTCCCCGATCGATTTGCAAAATCGAACCGAATGTCTAAAGAGGGTCTTAACCTCGAATCTTGGGATGCGCCGCCCACCACGTATGGTTTCAAAGGTGGTGACCTGTATGGCGTTATTGAGCATCTTGATTATCTACAGGACCTCGGTATAACGGCATTATATTTCAACCCTGTTTTCTCCTCGGCTTCTAACCATCGCTACCACACTTATGATTACTTTAACGTGGATCCTCTCCTGGGTGGAAACGATGCTCTGCGCGAACTCCTGGATCGGGCTCACGAACGGAAAATGCATATTATCCTCGACGGTGTATTCAACCACGCCAGTCGTGGATTTTGGCAATTCCATCACACCCTCGAAAACGGT
>Ga0182027_10011106_pt1 | contig 12754 bp, 9 predicted proteins | sample 712E1DmetaG_FD_121300 | JGI IMG/M metagenome (GOLD analysis project Ga0182027, IMG submission 121300) | Permafrost microbial communities from Stordalen Mire, Sweden - 712E1D metaG (Illumina Assembly) | ecosystem: Environmental > Terrestrial > Soil > Wetlands > Permafrost | place: Sweden...
CAGCACGAAGAAGATGAATTTCACCTCTGGTTCGCTCACGCGCGTTGCGCCGAGTTTGGAAATAATGGATTGAGTCCACTTGGGCATGAACCACAACGTGACTGCCGTGACCAACACGAAAATCACCAACCAGATATTTAAGTCGGTGAAAAGTGATCCGAGCGCCAAGACCGTTCCCAAATCGGTGATGAAGCACGCGGCAAGGATGGTTTTACCCATCGGCGTTTGACCAAGACCACCTTCGATCATCACGGCATAAACGACGGCAACCGAAGTGGTCGAGAGTGCGATACCAGCGATTTGCGCCTGATGCAGCGGCCAGCCCAGAACAAATTGCACAAACATCCATACCGCCAAAAATGGCAACAAAAAGGACAAGACGCCAATCGTCATACTGGCACGCAGATTGGCGCGCAATGAAACCGGATCAATTTCCGCACCTGCCAAAAAAGTGAGCACACCGCTGCCAAGCATGGCCAGAAAATTGACCCAATCCGTGGTTTGCAAAATTTGCTGACCACCGGCGAAGTGGATGTTGCCAGCGATAACGCCGACGAGAATCTCAATAAGTGCCACGGAAATGCCAACGCGGATGGAAACCAAGCTGGCGATGAACGCCAATCCCATCCAAATGGCCGCCACAAACCAAATGTTTTCGTGCATAAACAAACTCCTGCGAATGAATTGTTCACTCGTAGGAGTTATCAGCACCAAATATCTGGCAGTTCACCCTTCAGTGGGTCGGCAAACTCCATTGCCGCAGATACTCTAATGTAATGCCTATAGTCCGGCAAGCCGCAACTACTGCCGTCCAGCTTTCATTGTCAATGAGCAGGATTCAAAACAGTTCATGGAATGTAAAACTTCTTCGACACGCCCTTACATTCCAGTGTGACGGTATCCCCTGAACTTGCCGCCCAGCCTTCCAAATAGCCGATCTCCTTAACTTGATGAGCATTTACAATTAGTGTCCAAACTTTTGTTCGATTGAACGTCGGACTATGGAGTGTAATTTTCACCGATTGAACTTTGTCGGAAGTGTTGACGATTTGAGCTACATAACTGCCATCCGTCAGTGCTTTGCGGTAATCCACCTTAAATGGAAAATTCACCTGTCCGGTGACAAATGAAAATAATACGACGGTTAAAATGACCGAACCTACTATTAAAAACTTCACCAAGAACGGAGTGGGTTTGAATGGCCAGCACAGCCAACGTGCTGTTTTCGTTTCCTCAAAACGACGAGACGGTTTTGACAAAACAGGCGGATTTTCTTTCATGGCTGATTCCTTTCCAGCGCAACCGTGCCACGAAACAGAAGGGGCGCGAACCTAACGCGCCCCCGTCTAAGGCACCGCGAAGCGCCCCGTCCAGAAAACGCGCCAAGCCGCGCCCGATTGGGCGCGTGCAAGGCTGATCTCTGGACTTGAAAATTCGCGGTTTTTAGACGAGATCGTAGCCAAAGCTACGCTAAAGTTTTTGTTTGTTTTTACATGATTTACCGAACGCTCCGTTATTAGATGAAAAAAACCGGCGCAGCAAGGCTTAACAACTTTTACAATAGTGTGAGACGCCGAAAACTTGCGAAAATCATTGTGTTTCGCCATATTTCACCCGAAATAACCTGAAAATCCTGTTCGATTTCACCTTGCCGTATGCGGGATCATTTCAGCCCTTCCACGTGATTTTTCCGTCCGGTGCGAATTGAAGCCAACTGGAAAAGCGTCCATCTGGTAATAACGCCGCATAGGATGCCGTCATACCAAAACCAAGTTTTCTCAAGGCCGCAACTGCCGCTGTCCGGGTCAGTGGGCGCGCGCCATGTTGGAAGACAGTTGCCACATCTTCCCGTGTAATACCCGGCTTTTTGATCGGCGGCGGTGATGAAGTTTGTGAAACGCTTTTGGGGATCATAACGGCGACAGGCACAGGGGCGGGTGAGGGTGTTTTCGGCGCGGATGGAACGGTAGGCGGTGCAATAACTACGTGTGGAGCCAAAGGAACAGGAGCGGCGGCGGGCTTGATAGGGATTTCAGCCGAAATGTTGCGAAATACAGGGGTTTCGTGTGTGGCTTTCGCTTCTTTTCGGCGGATTTCGGCTTCGGTGTTTGCGGGAACGTCCGGTTTCTTTCTTTTCATTGTCGAAAAAAACCATTTTCCCAAATAGAAAATTCCCAAGACGAATAACGCAAGCAGTGCGAAAACAGCAATTGCTGAAGCACGCGCAGCATTTTGTGGAGTGGATGGTTCTTCATTCATATTTTATCAGGTTCCACAGTGCGGAACGGTTACACAGGCCGGGAAAACTTTATTAAAGATTTCCACCCTGTATTTGTTTTGTCTGCCAACACAAGGCTTTACGCTCGTCGGTTGCAAACCATTCAAACTTTTTAGCCAACCGTAGCTCATGCTCTGGTCGGCCATAGTCCGGGTCGGCTTCCGTTTCGTCGGCCACACCCAAGACGGCCAGTGCTCCCATTTCCTTCAACGCGGTAGGTTTGCTGCACCGCAGAAGTTTTTCGACTTGGCTGGTTTTCAGGATGCCGCCATGTTCCAGTAGTCCGCGAAAAACTTTTGACCGGATCGTAGGCGCGGAATCAAAAGTTACTTCCAAGACAGGGGCTAAATCCTCGGTTGTGAGTTGCGTCCGCCCACAAAGCAATGCGTGGCCGCGAGCGAGATTGTAGAGCAGGCAATTGATTCGGTCGGGCTGTTCAATCACCGGCACGTTATGGCTTACGGTGCCGTCGTGTTCGGATTGCCACATTTGGATCGACCCGCGCAGTGACGCGAGCAATTCCGCGCATCGCGCTATGACACGCAAACAATCATCCGGGTCGCTGTCCCTGTTCCATTCAACGCCGTTGGAATTTGTTGCCCACAAAGTCCGCAAAAATAAATTGGTTGTCTCCCGGCAAGTTCTTTCTTTTTCGCGCCGGGCTGTTCCCCGATTTTGGGCAATCAGTTGGTCATGGGTTTTGGTGTTTGAATGGAGCGCGAGAAAAAACAAACGGCTGCCCAACGTGCCCATGACCTTGAACACGCGGGGTGGAATTGGCGTGGTGCCCGCGAGCAACATAAACAGCCAATCACCCTTGTAACCGCGTTTGCCGTGAACGCCGCTGTCTGTTTCCAATCCTTCGCCGTCCAGAGCGCGGGTGAGGATGCCCATTGTTTTCAACAATTCATCTTCCTTCACGCCAAAAATCGGAGCCAGGTCGCGCACAATCAGAGTCCGGTAACGGATGCGCGGTAGCATATCCACGTTGGCAAGTTCCTCGCGCTTCACGTTACTGGCATGGCTGACGAAACTGGCGGGTGTGAAATTGTCCGTCGTGTAAGCTAATTCTGGCACGTCGAAAAAATTCAACGTGATGGTCTTGCCACTTGAAGGCACGTCCACCAGCGCAAGCGCAAAAGGATTGGCCACGTCGTTAAGCAGCAATTGAGCAACCACGCTCGCGCAAATTTCGGCTGCTCTGGCGAAGGCGGGGAAGTTGGCTAAAATTACTGCCTGCCATTGTTTGAAATCCATCGGCGTTGCCGGTGGTTTAACTTGCAACGGGCGGCACGGTTCGGTTGGAAAAGTTTTCGCCGCTTCCGGCGCACTGGCCGGTGCCCATTCGAGCGTTGCGTCCACAAGCCCGCCAATTTGTCCGGCGTCACCGCCAGCCGTGAAGAAATCAAAAGCATCTTTGACGGGTTTGCCGTTCACGTCCGGCAGTTCAACCACGCGAACGGATTTTGTGGTGCCGTGAAGTTTTCCAGCCACAAGTTGCGCGTGGTCGCGTCCGGCCTTGTCTTTGTCCGCAACGATCACAACGTCCACGCCGCGCAAGGTTTCGGTGTAGTTGTCCTGCCACTTGCCCGCACCGCCGGGATTGCACGTTGCCGAGAATCCATGCTCTACCATTTTCAAAACATCTTTTTCACCTTCACAAAGAAAAATAAATTTGCCGCTTTGAATGTCGCGGAGAATTTCGGGCAACCGGAATAAAACTTTTTCAACGCCTTTGGTGTTCCACGTCCAGCCGTCCAGCGCGGTTGCATCCGGTTTGCGCTGGTAAAAATCTTTCGGCTCATACCGCACAACCTGAAATGCCATTTTACCGTCGCGGTCGTGGTAGTCGTAAATCGCCACAATCCGACGATCTGATTTCTCACGATACGCAAACAGGTCTGCGGTCGTGATGTTGATGCTCGCGCAAATGCTTTCAACTGTGCATCCGGCGAAACATTTCAAGAGCGTGCGCCCGTCATCGCCTTCCGTAATTGATAGTGACGGTGTTTTGTCGTCATGCGCCGGGCACCGGCCAATATATCCTTTGCCGGATGGTTTTGGCTCGTAGCCCGTCTTAGCGGCGATCAAATTTTTAAGCTCGGCGATGTTCATGGCTGAAATCCTGAAAAATGACGGCTGCGGGTTATTTTGTGGAAAAACGACGCTCTAAAATCGGTTGTGGCGCGTTTTGATTTGGTGTTCGCGGTGACAACACTCGGTTTATTTTCAGCGTTCATCCGTTTTGGGCGTCGGGGTTGGCTGTGGTGTTCAACTTTGGGCGATACTCCTCAATCATGGCATTTTGCAAATCGAGGGCGCGGGCGGCTGGGCAACGGACCACGGCAACTTCAACTTTTGACACTGGGAATGTCGGTCCCGCCGTCTTGCCCGTCCAATGTTGAAAGTGGCGAAGCAAGGTTGAGTAAAGCCTGTCAGAGTGGGATTCTCCTAAATATAAAACTTCACCGGGGAAAAATAAAAATCCGTTTTTCTCCCTAATTAAATAAACTCCAGATTTGCCTTTCAACGCTCTTATCCACGGCGCGATGGCGCGGCCTTCTTTTATGGGTCTGAATTCAAGGCTCATTGCACGCCTCCCTTCTGTTTGCGGAGTAGTGCGGCCTCGACGCTCGGCCAGTGGAAAAGGATGCGACGCCCGCCAAGACGCACGCACGGGATTTTGCCGGTCGTGCGCCAACTGAACAGCGTCCGGCGTGAAACGGGGAGACGTTTCAACAATGTTTTTTCATCTATAAAGCCCGTCTCGCCCGACGGTGCCGTTTGATTCGATTCATTAACCATGCCTGCACTTTACTAAGTGCATTTTTAGTGGCTGGAGCAGACTGTTTGATGCTCTTTGGCAAGTTCGGAGATACGAAACTGAAAATTGTCGGGCAATTATGGCTTTTGTGGCAGATTACCGGATGCGAAACAGTAGATTGTCGGATGCGGAAATGCGGTTTTGGTGTGCTTGATCTATGTCAAGGGGGCGGCTTTGAGTTTTTTCACAGTGGCTTTGTGTCGCCTGTCTTGACTCCACCGCCTCGTTGCGGCTTTTTTTGCCCGTTCCGTTGGTTGTTGTTGTAACCAATTCAAAAACGCCCCTGCTGCTAATTCGTATTGTTCACGGTTTTTGAAAATCTCTTGCTTTGCGCGTTGTATCCAGCATTCCACTTCGTCAATTAAAGCAGGTAACGCACGCTTTTTCGCTTCATCTTCGGATACTTTTTTTGCCGGGTTGCTCGGATTAACAAGTGCCTTCACATGGCCTAAGTAAATCATCTGTTTTGCATAATCTCTGTAGGTTTTCAGTCTAGTTGCTTTGGATTTACCACCCACTGTCAACCGCAGAAATTCGTCAAAGGAAATGGGGAACTTGAACGGAAGTTGCAAAACAGGCCCTTCCATGAGTGCGATTTCAAAGGCAATCTCTCGGCGGGCTTGTTGTTCAATGTTCTTTTGCCTCTGCTCACTGCAACCTTTCCATAATTCAAAAACTTCTTTGGCCAATTGTTCCGCAAGATGCGGATTTATCTGACGGCCATGTGCAAGTGTTGCGGCCAGATTTACCAATTCAGATGTGGTCGGGAAAGACCGGCTAATTTTATCACACCTTCCCTGAAGCAGTTGAGGATCGGGTTGAAACTGTGAATCGTTTTGAATGGGTGCCGGTAACAACTTCTGTATGGATATTCTGCCTGTCACTTTAGGAAACATTTTTGTCCCCATCTTTTTGGTTAAGTTTATTCGTGGTGGTGTCCGCCGTCGTGATGATGACCGTCCTCCTCATCGTGCTGATGGTGTGTGCAACCTGCGGGTTCGTTCACCAGTTGGCCGTTGAGGTAGGCCGTAGCAAGCGCCTCTACTGTGGCACCGGGTTCACCCGCGCGAACTTCAATGCCTTGTTGCGCGAATAATGCGATAGCGCGCTGGCCGATGCCGCCCGCAATAATGACGTTCGCACCTTGCTCGTGCAACCAGCGCGGAAAAAGTCCCGGCGTGTGCGGCGGCGGCGTCACTGACTGGATGCTGACAATTTTCCGTTGCTCTGGGTCTGCTTGCACAAGCGTGAACTGTGTGCAGCCGCCAAAGTGTCCGTGAAGACGGCCTTCGGATGTGGGAATTGCGATGATAATCATGTGTGTTTTTTCCTTTATTAGCCCGCAAATCGTATGTCAGGTCAATCCGTAAGCAATGATAAACAAGCAAATGGTCATGTTTGATTGGTGGCTTATATTCGCGTTGTCGTTGTAGGCAATCGAATTACATTCTTGGCAGATTTCGGCGGCAAAACCGCAAACCACTTTTGTGCTTCGGCTTTTGTCGCCAGCCCCTTGTAGTGGGCGTGGATCATGGCGGGCGAGTTGCCCGCTTGCGCGGCGGTCAAATTTTCGTTGGTGTGCAAGGCGAAATGATAGGTGCAAAAGGCATGGCGCAAACCATTGCGCCGAACTGGAATTTTTAGCGTCTCGCGCAATTGTGCAAATTCGATTTGATACAATTTGTCCCTTTTGATCCACACTGCGCCGGTCGTTTTCCGATACGGAGCGAGCCATTTAGCCAGTGCCGGACACATTTCCACAAGGCGACGCTGGCGGGTCTTGGCGTGTTTCGCAGAAATTTCAATGTGTCCTGCCACGTGCCATACGTCCGCCCATTCCAAGCGCATGATTTCCTCGACACGCAAACCAGCCAAGCTGCCAAGCGCGATAACAGGAAGCAAACCGGCGGCGGCATTGTCCAAAAGCCTTTGCAATTCTTTCGGACGGTAAAAATCTGTTTCTGCCGTCTCGACAATTTCACGCGCCATGCCATCGGCTTCAAAGAGACGGTGATTGGCGGGTAGATAATCTTTACGGACTGACCAATTGAGAAACATTTTTACCGTCGCGCGGCGGTCATTGCGGCTTTTGGCGGAAACGGTCGTGTGCATTTTGATGTATCCGTCCAAGTGTTCCTTGCCCAATTCAGAAACCGCCGTGCCGGGAAATGCGCGAGCAAATTCCCGCAACCACATGGCGACGCAGTTAGCATAGTGACGTGATAGTTGCGCCCGTTTGCCGTCCGGGGCTTCGCTTTTATGCTTCCGGCCTTCAATAAACTCTTCGACGGCTTCCGCAATGTCTTTGCGTTGAATGGAAACCACCGTTCGCAGATACCCCTCAACGGCTTCGCCCAACGTGCGCCCGCGCAATTTGTCCACGGCCTCGGCAAATTCTGACACGGCGGCGAGCAAAGAAACACGGCGTCCGCTGGACTGGCGCAAAGTTTGGAGGCGTTCAAGAGCGGCCAGTGCGTCGCGGGATTGGTTGACGTTAAGTGCGGCGGCTTGCGATCCATTAGCAATTTCGCGGACTTTGCGCTCGGCCTCGGCTTTGGCTTCCCGATAAGTTTTGAAGTTGCGAAGGTGACGTTTGCCCGCGACGTAATAGGCAATGCGGTAAAAAGGGTAATTTGGCTTTCTGCCGTAGATCGTGGCCTCAACGCGCCGGTGATGAATGGTTTTTGGAAATCTCACTTTCGGCCTTTCAGAAACCGCCGAATTTTGTGCGGAATCTGTGCGGCGATCAACAGAAATCGCAATTTCATTGAGGAAATTGGCGGAAGGGGTGGGATTCGAACCCACGGTAGGGTTGCCCCTACGCCTGATTTCGAGTCAGGTGCCTTTAACCACTCAGCCACCCTTCCGCGTGCGAATGCAGGTTGCTACGAACCGTATTTTGCCCGGGGTGGCGGCATGGGCAAGTTCATTCGGCGGTTGCAAGTGGGCGCATCTTGACACTGCCACCAAACCCAGGCTTCGCCGAGGCGAGCAACCCCGTGCGAATGGGAACGCCGATTTCCAAATCGGCAGGTACTGTGGTCATGAACGCGCAGGTGATGCCGGGGCAGAGCCCGGCGCTCCGGTGGCGGTGTCAAGATGCGCCCGTTGCAAGTTGAGTTGGACGTGCATTTCGCGCTTTTTTCGCCTTCAGCTGTTGTTTAGAGTGAGGGCATGCTTTTTCCGCGCCATTGGTTTTTGATTTTGCTCGCGCTGGCTTTGGGCGGGGAACGGGTTCTGGGCGCCAGCACGCGTGAAGGGCGCGATTTTGCCGCCGCCGCCAATGCCTTTCAGGATGGGATGTGGAGTCGCGCGGAAGTGGAGTTCGCGCAATTCGCCGAGAAATATCCGGAATCCGGCCGCGTCGCCGAGGCGCTGCTGATGCAGTCGGAAGCGGATTTGAAGCAGGGAAAACTTTTACAAGCCGTTGCGCTGCTTGCAGCGCGAGAATCGCAAGCCGGCGATCTTGCGGATCAGTACGTTTACTGGATCGGCAAGGCACAGTTTCAAAACACGGATTATGCCGCGGCCGCCGGAACATTTTCACGACTCGTCCGCGAGTTTCAAAATTCAAGCTGGCGGCTGGACGCGGCGGTGAATGAAGCGGCGGCGCGCGCCAAGCTCGGTCAATGGCCGCAGGTGAGCGCGTTGTTGCTGGAGCCAACGGGAACATTTCAGCAGGCGGCGCAAGCCAATCCTGCTGACGACCGGGTCGTGCACGGTCAACTGCTGCTGGCGGAAGCGTTGCTTAAACAAGACAAACTGAACGATGCCGCGGCGATATTGCATTCGCTTGATTCACAGCAGCTCAAGCCGGAATTGGGCTGGCAGCAGATGCATTTGCTCTGCCGCGTTCAGCTTGCGGGCGGGGATGCAAACGCGGCGCTGGCTTCAACGACGAATTTGATCCGGCTGGCGGGCTTGACGGGGCAAGGTGGTTTGCGCGCCGAAAGTGTGGTTGAACAGGCCGGCGTCCTGGAACGCCTGGGACGGGCAGCTGAAGCGATGGTTGTGTATCGGGAAAATCTTTCCACAAACGTGCCTGTTGAATGGCAACGGCAGGCGATTTTAAAAATCGCAGAACTGGCGGCCGCGCAGAGGAAATTTCCAGAGGCCGAGCAATCGCTGCGGAAATTTCTTGCGCAATTTCCAGATTCACCCTCGGCGGACATTGCGCAGTTGACGCTGGGTGAGTTGTATTTGAAAGATTATGTGGCACGGCCGACGGTGGTGACGAATGGTTTGCAGGAGGCGCAGACCCGGTTCAACCAATTTCTTGGCGCATTTGCGAACAGCGCGCTGATAGGCAAGGCATATCTGGATCGGGGCTGGTGCTTCTGGGTTGCAGGGAAGATTCCCGAAAGCCTGGATGCCTTCAAAGCTGCTGCGCGCAATCTTCCGCCGTCGGTGGATTTGGCGGTGGCGCGATTCAAAATGGGTGACGCGCTGTTCGCACAAAGGAATTACACGGGCGCCCGGGAAAATTACCGGGCGGTGGTGAATGACTTCACGAATTTTCCCGCTGTTGACCAGACACTTGGCGCGCAGGCGCTTTATCAAATGTTGCGCGCGTGCCTGGAGTTGAACGATGTGGCGGGCGCGAGCAACGCGCTGGCGCGGATTTTGAAGGTTTATCCAACGAGCAATCTGGCCGACAACAGTGTGTTGCTCGTTGGCGAGGGACTGACGGACTTGCAACAGCCGGCCGCGGCGCGCGCGCTATTTGAAAAGTTTAAGCAGCGTTTTCCTGATTCACCATTGCGACCGGAAGTGGAACTGGCGCTGGCCCGCACTTACGAGCAGGAGGACAGTTGGCCCGCGGCCATTGGCGTGTATGACGCTTGGGTGAAGGATTTTACAACCAACACGCTCCTGTTGCCGCAGGTGGAATACGCCCGCGCATGGGCAAATTTTCAGGCCGGGCGCGAGACAAATGCTTTTCTGCTGTTCACCAATTTCATCGCGCAGTTTCCGTCAAATGGTCTTGCACCCATCGTGCAATGGTGGGTGGGCGACCATTTTTTCCGCGAGGGCGATTTTGTGAATGCGGAAAGGAATTACAAATATGTCTTTCAAAACTGGCCAACAAACGATCTTGCGTATCCGGCGAAAATGATGGCCGGGCGCGCGGCGATGGGCCGATTCGGCTACTCGGACGCGATTGATTATTTTACAAGTTTGACGAGCGACACGAACTGCCCGCCGGATCTCGATGCGCAGGCGTTGTTTGCTTACGGCGGCGCGCTGATGCAGAAGGAATCAGACACAAACAGTCCGCTGGCAAATTTCGATCAGGCCATTCGCGTCTTTAAGGCCATCTGCCAGTCATATCCGGAATCCGAACAGGCCGCGCTCGCCTGGGGTGAAATTGGAGACTGCTATTTGCAATTGACCAACTATGACGCTGCAACCGGAGCTTATGCGCAGGTCACCAACTCACCGAAGGCGAACGTGGCGGCGCGAAGCCAGGCACAGGTGGGCATCGGCCTTGTGTTTGAAAAACGCGCCGCACAGGCAACAGGTCAGGACCAGACGGAGTTGCTTCAACGTGCATTGCAAAATTACCTTGATGTGCTTTACGGGAAAAATCTGCGTGACGGAGAACAGGCGAATTCGTTTTGGATGGAAAAGGCCGGACTGCAGGCGGCAAGTGCGGCTGAAGCGTTGGGCGAATGGCAGCAGGCGATGAATGTGTATCGGCGCCTGGAGGAATTATTGCCGCCTTTGCGCGGTTCACTCGAAAAGAAAATTGCCAATGCGCAGGAACATCTTGCGCCGGAGAAAAATTGACATGCCATTTGACATACGCGCAAAGTGGGTTTAAGCTGACCTCGAGGCTTGAGCGAACTCGATCAAATCCGCGCAGGCCTGATAATGCCGTTCCGTGCGATGCGGAACGGCTTTTTGTTTGTTGGCAATGGCGGTCAAACCCACGATTTGCGGATCAGCCAGGTTTTGATGAGTTGCGTCAGGCCAACGTAGCAAAGCAAGGTCGCCAACAGAATAGCCCAGTAAAGCGGCGGCAACGGCACAAACCCCAGAGGAGTTGCGAGCGGCGAATACGGCAGATACGCGCCGATGGCCATGATGAGGATCGTGGTCATGCTCAACTGCCAGCTCGACCGTGATTGAACGAAAGGAATCAGGTTGGTGCGTATCACGTGGATGATGAGTGTCTGCGTCATCAGCGATTCGACAAACCAGCCCGTGTGGAACAGCGCAGCGGCATAAGTATGATCGGCATCAGGTGCATTGGCAAAACGTGCCGCTAATTCCGGCGGTGGCACCAATCCCAACTGGCCGCATTTGAACACAAACCACATTACGGCATAGGTTGTGTAATCAAAAATGGAGCTGATGGGGCCGATGCAAACGATGAACTTGGCGATCTCGCCCATGTGCCACGGTCGCGGCTTGGCCGTTTGCTGCGCGCCGACGTTGTCGGTCGGAATCGCCACTTGCGAGAAATCGTAAAGCAGATTGTTGGTGAGTATCTGAATGGGCGTCATCGGCAGGAAGGGCAGCCACGCGCTTGCGCCCAACACGCTGAACATGTTGCCGAAGTTTGAGCTCGCACCCATGCGGATGTATTTGAGGATGTTGACAAAAACCTTGCGGCCTTCGAGCACGCCTTCCTCCAGCACCATCAGATTTTTTTCCAGCAGGATCACATCGGCGGATTCCTTTGCGATGTCCACTGCGTTGTCCACGGAAATACCCACGTCGGCGGCGCGGAGCGCGGGGGCGTCATTAATGCCATCGCCCATGAAGCCGACCACGTGGCCCTTTTTTTGGAGCGCCTGCACGATGCGTTTTTTGTGCGTGGGCGAAAGGCGCGCGAACACATCCATCGTTTCCACGGCCTCGGCCAGTTGCGGGTCGGACATCGTCTCAACCTGGCTGCCGAGCAGGATTTTTTCCGCATGAATGCCGACTTCACTGCAAACTTTGCGTGTGACGAGGTCGTTGTCGCCGGTCAACACCTTGACCGTGACGCCGTGCTGTCGGAGCGCAGTAATGGCTTTGGAGGCGGTGTCTTTCGGCGGGTCGAGGAACGCGAGGTAACCGGTCAAAACCAAATCACACTCATCAGCCTTGGTGAAGGTGGTTTGTTTGCCGAGTTTCTTTGTGGCGACAGCCAGTACACGAAAGCCATCTTCGCTCAATTCATCAACCTGCTGGACGAGGTCGCCGGCCAGAATCGGCTCCATCGGAAAAATCTCGCCCTCGCTCTCAAAATGCGTGCATTTGGCGAAGACCGCTTCCGGCGCGCCTTTGGTCAGCAGTTGCCGCTCGCCATCCGGGTCTTCGACGGCCACCGACATCATGCGCCGCGAAAAGTCGAATGGAATTTCGTCCACCTTGGTGTATTTATCGATCCCGAGTTCCTTGTGCAGTTCCTCGTAGCGCAGCACGGCACGGTCGAGGACATTTTTCAGGCCGGTCTGGAAGTGGCTGACCAGATAAGCGTCGCGCAACACTTCTTCACTTTCGTTTTTAAAAACGTCGCAATGGATTTCGAGAATGACGTGGTCAATGGTCAGCGTGCCCGTCTTGTCGGTGCACAACACGTCCATGGCGCCGAAGTTCTGAATCGAATTCAGGCGTTTGACGATGACCTTCTTTTTCGACATTGCGAGCGCGCCTTTGGA
>Ga0182027_10011108_pt1 | contig 12753 bp, 10 predicted proteins | sample 712E1DmetaG_FD_121300 | JGI IMG/M metagenome (GOLD analysis project Ga0182027, IMG submission 121300) | Permafrost microbial communities from Stordalen Mire, Sweden - 712E1D metaG (Illumina Assembly) | ecosystem: Environmental > Terrestrial > Soil > Wetlands > Permafrost | place: Sweden...
AACTACTGCTATCAGGTTGCCTTTGGAAGTATATTTATAGACGTCATTTTTGTTCTTTGCAATTTCAAGACACGGTTGCGCAACACCTGGAGTGTATGCTACAGACAGATCGAACTTGTTTTTCAATGGAACCCTGCTTTCTACAGAAATCTTTCCATGAAATTTCTCGTGCAATTCCAAAGACAATTTGGCATAATCATGTTTTATTGCATTGACGTTTTTGGAATCCTTATTACCTGTATTTTTAGCATTAGATTTTTTTACCATTTATATCACCCGCAACTACGACGATTATGAGAATTATTATTTGGCAATTATAAATTTATTGGAGTGGAGGTTGCAAGAAGTTGCATTATATAGAAACTTCAGGGTACATGCAGGATATAATGGACTATATCATTCAGGATAAAATTCAATATTCGTGTAATTCAGGAAATTTTTTCCCTTCTTTTCTTTTTGCATTATATTCATCATAAATTTTCTGTCCTTGAGTCATTAGTGCATCTCCTACAACGCCTGGAAATATCCATGTGATTTTCCCCTGAATGTATATATTGACCGCCATATTCACAGGAGGGCTTTTTGTAAACTTGTTATCGTAGCTTATTATGCATATGCTCTCCAGTTTTGAATCGTCATTGTCATCTTCAAAGATTATCTTTGCGCTGTCTGTCAAGATAGTCAAGTAATTTTTTATTTGTGAGCATTGGCATCTTTTATCTTCTGTAGTCTGGTCAAATCTTACTCCTTTAATGTTCTTATTATTGAGATATTTCATATCCCTTTCTGTCTTCATAATGGAATATATTTTTATGTATTGGTCATATTCTTTTTGCGCAGCTAATGCTGCTTTGAGATCTTCCTGATACCATTTTTTCGGTAATTTATTATATTTATCCACAAGCGCGTCTACGTAATGATCATCTATACGGTAGCCTGCCTCTGAACCTTTTGATGGGGGTGGTCCCATAAAATCTATGATTCCATCATTGTTGTTGTCCTTGATCAAGATGCTGCTGTCTTTGTAGATCTCGATAGAGTTCTCTATTTGATATATGCAGTCACTAGGCCAATGATATACTTGCTCTTGATTGAAATCAACATTTGTTTTGGAAATAGAATCAATATAATATATATCGTTATACCTATATGATACTTTAAAATGATATTCTCTCTTCATACAGCTGCTTAATGCAGTCATTCCTGCTAATGCGAGTACTGCTAATTTCTTGTTCATAACGCGCCCCCAAACAAAGATTTGATTTAGTTGCTACTATGAAGTGATGTTAGTATATTTAAATGTTCCGATATTTTTGACGACATAGAAAACTTTCAATTATGTATCTCTATGGTATACTCCTGAATCTTGTACTAGCTAAGCCCCATTCTATGAATAATATTATCAATGCCGCGACTGCAAGCCATGAACTGAGTCTTATAGGGATGTATGCCTGAGTCGTATTAGATAATATATCCTTGTATGTAGCGTCGAGTTCCTGATTGTTTCCTGCATAGAAATATTTTCCGCCAGTTTCATTGGCTATCTTTTCTAGTGATGTATCGTCAAATACTGAACTCACATTATAATATTCAGGTAGGTATCCTATAGGACCGCTGTTTGTGCCTATTCCTATTGTATATATCATTATGTTGTTTCTTTTTGCGTATGCTATTCCTTCCTCGATAGGATCCTTGTTGAAGAAACTTACTGTGTTGCTTCCATCTGTTATCAATACTATGATTTTCCCGTTATTCGACGACAATAACAGATTTGTCGATGTAACGATTGCGCCTGCTATATCTGTACCTCCCACGCTTGCGGGCTGTATGCCTGATACTGCAGTCTTTATTTCTGACTTGTCATTGCTTGGAAGATGCTCGACGAATGACGCGCCTGAGAAACTTACTATGCCTATGTTCGCTCCTGGCTTTACATTGTCTATGAATGTATCAATATAACTTTTTGCAGCATCAATTCTTGTAGGCTTGAAGTCTGAAACTGTCATTGAAGAACTTGTATCCACAGCCACAATGAAATCGTTGTTGCTTGATTCGCCCTTATACCATAATGTTGTGCTGGCTATTGCAAGTACTAAACACAATATTATGCAGCATCTTAGTATTAGCATGAGATGATTCTTTGTTACAACCTTATCGTCAGTCACTCTCTTTAGAGCCTGGAAATTCGCGAACTTCATCGCGCGCCTTCTAGTGTATTTCAGGAATGCATAATGCGTGACTACTAGTAGAGGTATGCTTAGAAGATACCATAGATATACTGGATGGTCGAATGAAAAATACATGTTTCACCTTTTTTTTTGTACGAATTGTTCTGATAAATGTATATATTCTCGTCTCATGTCCTGTGCGTGAGCGATCTCTTCTTGAAAAATTTTATAAGTTCTGTAGTATAATCCTTGTCTGTTATTATCTTTAGGAAGTCTGCATTTGCGGACTTGAAATATTTCGCTATCTCGTCCTCTTCTTTCACGACATATTTATGGTATGCATCTGCATATTGCGCTGCATCAATATAAAGTTTTTCACCTGTAAATGGATCTTCGAGGAAATATTGTCCTGCATTTTTCGGCAATTCCCTATCTCTTGGATCCCTTATCATTATTCCTATGATTTCAAAACGCGTATTTAGCATCCTGAGATACTTGTACCATTCCGGTCCTAAACCAATGAAATCTGATATTATGATTATTACAGCACTGCTCTTAAGATAACTCATTGTCATGCGAGCAGTATTTTCAAAACTGAATTTTCCTCCATAATTATTTATATTGCTCAAGTCGTTTATTATCAGTCTATGCATCTTGCGTCCCATGTTAATATTAAGTCTCGTTATAGGCTTGTCAGTAAACATTGATAGTCCTACACCGTCGCCAGATCGCAGGATAGCAGAGGATAATGATGATACAAGTTCTGCGCCATGCTCTGCCTTAAGCTTTTTTCCAGACGTGAACAGCATGCTGTTGCTTACATCGAGAAGAAAATATACATTGACGCTCTTTTCCTGCTCATACTCCTTTACTAGAAGGGATTTGCTTCTAAGTGATGCCTTCCAGTCTATAAGGCTTGCATCATCGCCAGGAGAATACGACCTATAGCCTGCGAACTCCATGCCTTGACCCTTAAAGGTTGTAGTCCAGTTGCCTTCTATGAATTGGCTGAGCGCAGACTGCCTCGCGTATACGTCCAGCCTCCTTATCTTTGGGAGCAGTTCAGCATTGAGTTTTTTAATTGCCATTTTGAGAATGATTATATTATAAGATTTTTAGTATCTGTGAATGTGCACAATGATTATACCTATTATTATGATTATATATAATATTAATATAATTTTATCATGGCACTGGCACGCGCTTTAATATCTCATCGATTATCTTGTCTGTTGATACTTCGTCAGCCTGTCCTTCATAGTTCAAAAGTATCCTGTGCCTTAATACATTATGCGCGATAGTCTTTACGTGCATTGGAGTAACGTATGACTTGCCGTTTAATAGAGCATAAGCTTTTGACGCGATGAATAATGCGATAGTTGATCTTGGGCTTGTACCATACTCGATATATTTTCCTGTAGTCAGATTATATTTTTCAGGATTCCTTGTCGCTTCGACCAATCCTACAATATATTTCTCGACCCTCTTGTCCATGTATATCTTCTTTACATCCTGCTGCGCCATAAGTATTTGTTCAGTCGTGAATACTGCATTGAGGTTGAAGTCCTCGAATTTTTTTAATGTGCTGTTCTGGTGCATGATTTTTAATTCTTCTTCAATGCTCGGATATTTCATTTGCAGTTTGAACATGAACCTGTCTATCTGCGCCTCTGGAAGCTTGTATGTTCCAAGGCTCTCTATTGGATTCTGCGTCGCCATTACAAAGAATGGATTTGGCAGTGAGAACGATTCCTTTCCGATAGTCACTTGATGCTCCTGCATCGCTTCAAGGAGTGCAGACTGCACTTTAGGCGGTGCCCTGTTTATCTCATCTGCGAGTACAAAATTTGCGAATATTGGACCTTTAACAGAATAGAATCCTCTTCCTTCTTCATAAGTTGTTATTCCTATGATGTCTGTTGGCAGAAGGTCTGGCGTGAACTGTATCCTTGCGAATTGTGAATTTGTAGCGCTTGCAAGAGTCTTTACAGTGAGAGTCTTTGCAATGCCTGGAACACCTTCAACAAGAACATGACCGTTGCATATAAGCGCAAGTATCATCGCATCGACTATATCCTGCTGTCCGACGATGACTTTTCCAAGCTCCGCCTTTATCTCTTGGAACTGCTTCTGGTACTGCTTAACAGTATTGTCCAGTTCCTTATTAGGGCTGCTTCTATTATAAGAATCTTGGTTTATTACACCCACTAATACTCAACTCCTCTTTTTTAAACAGTTATTACAGTTATAACTACGACAGTCGTTATTATAATACAGACCTGCACTCACGTATTTATATATTTTGCCTTTATATTTACATAAAAATCAAAGCTAAAATAAAAACTAAAATAATAAGCTTTATATACCTCTATATTCAAGGATATCTTATGGAGAAAGAGGTGTCTGAAGTAGATAGGAAGTTGTCTTTGAAGAAGACTTACCTTGACAGGATAAACAGGTATATTTCTAGTTCTGAAATGGGTCAGGATGAATTGTATTCTTTCGTAAGAAAGTTCTTTTATGAATACCTGAAGCTGGATTATGAATTCACTTATGAAGAATTATCTTTTGAATTGAACAAGGTGTTGATACAGCCTAAAGTCAAGGATCATATAGATGATTTTCTAATACGCTTGTCGGAGAGCGAATATCTCGAGGAGAATTCTCTTCAGCCTTCGGATATAAATTCATTCCTCAATGAATTGTCAGGAATAATCACGGAAATAATATATGATGATAAATCCTCGTCTGAAGACGGCGTTCTTGTAAAAAAATTGTGGGGATCAAAGCATAAAGACAAGGATAAAGATGCTGAAGACTTGGTTCAGGACGTGAAACTTCTTATAGACGATGTCAATTTTCATCTGTCAAAGGGCAATATAGATTCTGCAAAGAAGTCTTATGTAGACCTGCTTAAAGCATATGACAAGCTTTCAAAGAATGCAAAAGAGCCGTTGCATAAGGAAGTCAGCGGGATATATGACAGGCTTCAGGCATCGATAAAAAATCCTTCCAATAAGATTGACACTGGAGCTATTGCAAGTTCACAGCCTGATATTGTATCATCCGATACAATTCCGAATACAGCTTCAAGTATTGCGCCAATACAGTCTAGCGAAAGCGCGCATGTTGATGCATATTTGCCTTCTGATGTTTATACTGCAGCAATGGTCAAAGGATTGATCGACAAGACATCGTCGTGTGTCGATTCAGGAAATCTTGATTCTGCAAACAAGTCTTATGCAACTGCTCTGAGGGCTTATGAATCACTTGGTACTGAAGATAAGAAATCATTGTACGACTCGATTGACGGATTATATCTGAAGATACAGGATCTTTCCATCTCTTCAAAGAAAATCTCGACTGCATCCTCCAAACAGCCTGAAACGCAGTCTTCGGCGAGTACTCCAATTATATTGGAAACAGACAGCAATACATTATTCGGGCAGGGACTGCAATCAACACAAAAACAGGAGACTAATAAAAAGGATACTGTTGCTTCGAGCAAGAGCGAGTATACAGTCGAGAATGCAGGCGAAACTGTTCCTGAAAATAATAATGTATTATTCACGATGAATGGTTCTGAAATAGATTCCGATAAAATTAACTCTGGCATAATCAATTCTGATAGTACCGCTAAATCTACTCCTGCTATCAAGACTCCTCTTGCTACTCCTGCAATTATAGAATCATCGTCGACTATTTCATCTCCAAGCAGCAATCAAGAAATTGATAAGAAGAATATAGTCGGTGATGTCAAAGTAACGAAAGGCGAGAAAATAATCGGTAGAAAAATACCTTCGAGCAAGAAGACAGTGTCAGATGCATCAAGCAATAAAGATGTTTCAAGCAACAATATATTGCCGACTGCATCGGTCAATACAATATTGTCTGGCAATTCTGATTATACAAATACTTATGCTTCCAGCGCTTATTCTTTCGATGCTTTGCTGAAAAATATTGACGACAGCATCTCTTCAGAAAACTTTGATGATGCGAAGATGTCTTATAGCGAAGCGCTCAAGATATACAAGTCCATGGATACTTCTGAGAAAATAAGATCTTATGACGCCTTGAATATTTTATTCAGAAAACTTGATGAAGCTATGCATAAGAAATCATTGCACAAACTTCTCGATGAACATTCAATTGATGCGCATGAAACTGAAGATAGTCATCATCCAGCCAGTAGTATCCATCCAAAAAAACACAAGCCACACTCGAGTAATACTTCGAATGTTCTCTCGACCAATATCTCAAATAATTTCCCTAATACTTTCTCAAATAATCTTCCAGTAGCATTGTCTAATGATGATGAAAGTTCGAAAGTATACGGATTGATAGAAGAATCATACATCAATATCTCTAGAGGAAAGACTGATGCTGCGATGCTAAAATATTTCAAGGCGCTCGAACTATACCACAAATTATCCGTCGATGACAAGAAGAAGATGTATGCAGGACTCTATGAACTCTTCAAGAAACTTTCCGATTCAAAGAAGAGATGATTTTCTTATATTTCCCTAATTAGGGAAACATTTATATAGCAACTATCAGTTTACATGTGTAAACTGGTGATTTACATGATCCTTTCTGAACTTGAGCAAGAGACATTACTGACTTTATTCAAGAATCCTTTTGAGAATTATAATTCCAGCACTTTAGCGCAAGTGTTAAAAAAGAGCAGGATGGGTGTCTTTAAAGCATTTAATAATCTGGAAAGGAATAATCTGGTCGCAGGCAAGACTCTCGGCAAAGCCAGATTCTATAGACTGACTCTTGATAATGAATATACCCGAAAGACTCTGGAACTTCTCCTGATGGATGAATCAAAGAAATATGTTCGGTGGAAAGATGAATTCAAGGAAATAGGCGCCCATGTCAAAATACTTATACTGTTCGGTTCAATAATACATACTGAGAAGAATGCAGGCGATATAGATATAATGATAGTTTATGACAAAAAAGACAACGAAATAATAACTAAGATAATAAAAGAGAAAAACAATGTCTTGACGAAGAAGATTCATCCTGTTAAGCAGACACTTGAAGACATAAGAAGCAACATATTAAAAAAAGACAAGATAATCCTTAGCGCTATCAAGGAAGGGATTGTACTTACAGGTCAGGATGAATTTGTGGGGTTGATGCATGATGTCGCAGGCGAAAAATAAGGTTTCATGGTGCATGGCAAAAGCAAAAAAGGAGATAACGATTATACCTGCATGGAAATGGCTGCTAGAATAATACGAAACTAAAAATCATAACATTTAAATATATCTCAAACTACCCTATACTGGCTTCAGGTAGAGCCTTGTGAATAACTAAATCTATTAACGTGGAATACCGCACCGTGTTCCCCGTTCTTGCAATGCAAGACGGGTATTTCTAATCAATAAAATGGAAAGGGTCTCAATATACATAGATGGAGCAAACTTCTTTGGCGGATTGAGGACTATAGATAGAAGGTATACTGATACTAAATTTGATTTCGAAAAATATGTGCACAAAATTGTTGGTCAAAGAAAATTAGTAACTGTATATTATTATAATGCATCGCTAAAACAGGAGAAAAATCCTGAAGTTTTCAAAAAACAACAAAGACTGCTGGACAGGCTAAGCAAAACTGAAAATTTTAAAGTGATATTATGCAAGAGACAAAAAAGAACGGACTCTGACGGCAGCAGTTATTTTACAATAAAAGGAGACGATATAAGGCTCGCGATAGATATGTTAAACGATGCATGGGAAAACAAGTTCGACACGGCGATATTGTTAAGTGGAGACGGGGACTTCGCGCCATTGGCAGAATACGTTAAGAAAAAAGGAAAGAAAATTGAAAGCTACCATTTCCAAAGCAATGTATCGCTAGACCTAATAAATCAATCAAACGTAAATATCACGATAGACAAAAAAACAGTAAATAAATTCTTCTACAGAGAAAACGAATGTATAACAATAGGAGATATAATAAAAGCGTAATTGAGCATTCTATAGTTACTATAAAGTATTATATATGCGATATATTATCCTACTTGAAATATAATACTGTTTTAGGGGGTTATGGTTTCACTTTTGAAACTATTTTTAAGAGGTGGGTTTAATGAATATGCGTGTATTAATTATTGGTTTAGTTCTACTTGTGTCTGCAATCGGAGTTATTGCAGTGATTAATAATTCTGAAAATGTTGTTGATGTACAAGCGGTTGATGCTAAAGTTTCTACTGATGCGTCTGGTCATACTGTTACTGATATTTCTAAGAATACTGGTCATGTTGTGAATAAGCTTGATATGTGTATTGATGAGAAATATAATGAATCAACACCGCAGTATGGCAACTGCACGTACAATGCTGATGTGTGTGATGCATTGAATACTAGCTGTCATAAAGAGGCTAGGACTTATACTTGTTATACTGGTTCTGTAAGTGTTGAGAAGACTTCTAAAAAATGTAAGACTGATGGATACAAGATTGGTAAGAATAAATTGAATACTGGAGATTATGTATGCAATGTTTCAGATGATGTTGATTCTACTACCGTTGTTTGCGACAGCAAATATGATGGGAACGGTGATGGCATATGCACTTCCGGTGAATCGTGCATGAAATTTGTTGTGAATGGAAACAACATCGACGTGTATAAGCGAAACTCCAAGGATGAATACGTGAAAGACGATCCAACATACTTCCTTGCTGAAGCTTCTACAGAGGTGGAAGAATGAAGAAACTCGGAATAATCTTCGGAATAATATTCTTCATATCTATGAGTACAGTTCATGCTTTATTATATGATGGATTGGTCGCATACTATCCTATGAATGGTAATACTAATGATGTTTTTGGAGCATATAACCTAAATATTGCAGGTAATGTTGTTCCATCAACGAATAATGTAGCAGGTGGTTATTCTATGAATTTTACTGGTACGAGTAATAGCCGTGCATATTCTACTAGTACTTTAATGGCATGGAATCAATCTAGAACGACATGTTTATGGATGAATCAAGGAGAATTATTTAATACAAGCACATATACCTTCTTTTCATACACGAACAGTGCGGATTCAACACATAGTGGTTCACTAGATACTTTTGATAAGGATGGTGGAGCATACGATTTTAGACTAATCGGCGGCAATACTAATGTAATCAAATATACGAATACATCAGTAAATACATGGATTTATTGGTGTTTAGTACATAATGGTTCAACTACATCAAGCATATACGCCGATGGACTACTTGTATCTCAAGGTAATGCAGATTTTGCTGGATCAACATCCAATAGATATTTTGTTATTGGAGGATTCAATGATAATTATAATATTAAAGGTTTAGTTGATGAAGTAGGTATATGGAATAGAAGTTTATCACAAGCAGAGATAACACACTTATATAATGGTGGAGCAGGGTTAGCATATCCTTTTAATAGTATTTATAATATGAACTGTACATCTTGTAGTCCTCCCTACGGTGACGTTATTCCGCCCTATGAGACTGATGATGCTACACCAACATTCACATTTAGTACGACCACTTCTCAACAATGTCGTATCGGAGATCAGAATATCAATTATACGGCGATGGGAGATTCAAGAAATTGTACATCAGACCAAAGCACACAAGTAACTACATGTACATTAACTGCGCAGGATGGTATAGTGGATTATAATACTACAATTTATATTAGTTGTAATACTAACGAGGCGAATAATGCTTCCATTGCTCTTCCTATGCTTATATCTTCTTTAGATACACCAAATTCTAGCGAGGCTATACAGCAGGGTATTGAGAATAGTGTTATTGGCGGTACAGGTGTAACTGTTTACACTAATCAGAAAGTGTATCTAAGAATGTTGAATGGCAGTACTTTCACTAATACTGTTGATAAGGTTGCTGTGTACGGTAATCAGCGTTGGATATTCAATTATGAAAATATGACTGCTCTTGACGGAATGTTCAATCTTTCGCCTGTTGTGTATTCTTTGAATATGAAGAATATGAGTGTTAAAGCAATCAGGGCGAATGTGACTGCATTCATTAACGCTACGAAGATTTGAGGTTTAATACATGAATCTCAAATCTTTAACGCTGATATTATTTTTTATTCTTTTTAGCGTTAGCGTTATAGCTGCTGATTCTTACAAACCCTATCTTCATAAGCCTGTTGTTCCGCAGCATCCAACTATTAAGTTGTATGGAGAGTATTCTACGAACTTATACTCGGGAATAGCTTCGTATTCGTATATGATTGATACTCCTAAGGGTGTTGATGGACTAGAGCCTACGATAGGAATATACTACAGTAGCGAAGGTATGAAATCCAGATCTGTTTTGGGTTCTGGTTGGAGTATGAATTATAATTATATATACAGAGATGTTAATTCTACTCCTGATAATTTGAATGATGATTTCTATGTCTTATATTTGGATGGTAACGTGTATGAGTTAGTATACACAAATGGCGAATACCGTTCAAAAGTTGATTATTATTATCGTATTCAGAATGTTGCTAATTATTGGGTTGTTACAAAGCAGGATGGCACACAGTATAGGTTTGGTTTTAATTCTGATTCTCGCGTTGATTCTACTAGAGGGTACGTGATTAAGTGGGCTTTGGATTTGGTTACTGATACACATTCTAATACTGTTTCTTATTCTTATTTGACTAATCCTTTTGCTGAGGATGTTGGTTCGCAGTATTTGAGCAGGATTGTTTATGGCGCTGGATTAAGAACTGTCGATTTTACGTATGAAAGTACAGCTAGACCTGATCGTAGAAGGATGTATTCTCAGGGAACATTACTTGAAGAATCTAGGCGATTGATTGATGTTACTGTCAGGGTTGATAATACGTTTGTAAAAAGAGATCACTTAGACTATACTCTATTGAATCCTTCTATGAGTACTATCTCTAATATTGTTCATTATGGAAGCGATAATAGCATCTTGTATAATATTTCTTTTGATTATTATGTTTCTGATTATGGTTATAATAAGTCTTCAAGCTATATTCCACCAGTACTATTCTCTGACACAAATCATAAGGATTATGGCGCAAGAATGCTTGATGTGAATAATGATGGATTTATTGATATTGTTCAGTCTGATGGCACTAATAATAAGGTATGGATAAATAGTAATGGCAATTGGACTCTAAACACATCATGGACTCTCCCTGCTGCTATTCCTATTACTGATGCTTCAAGCAACGATCTAGGAGTAAGATTCGAAGACGTAAACAATGACGGTCTAGTCGATATATTAAAGTCTAAGGATGGAACATCTAGCGTATATTTTGGCACTGGTTTTGGATGGAATATTTCTTCTTGGACTATTCCAACTGATTTCGTTACTGGAACTACTGACGATGGTGTTCAGATTATTGATGTTAATGGCGACGGGAAACCTGATTTGGTGTATGCTAAGGATAACGTCGAGAATACTTATATCAATACTGGTTCTGGATGGGTTGATGATGCTACATGGAAAGTTCCTGTGGACTTTGTTGATTCAAGCAATAAGGATACTGGAGCAAGATTCATAGACATTAATGGTGATGGATTGGTTGATATATTGTTATCTTCAAACTTTGGTTCAGTCGTAAAGAATGTATGGATAAATACTGGTTCTGGATGGGTTAGCGATGCCACATGGACTATACCTGTAACGTTTACTACAACAGCTAATCCAGATAATAATATACGATTTGTTGACGCGAATAATGACGGATTAGTCGATATACTCGATGGAAACTCTAATGCATACTTGAATACTGGTTCTTCTTGGATTCAGAATAATTCTTGGAATTCCAATGAAAGCTTCGCTTTGAATGGTTTTAATATCGGTCGTCGCTTGGCTGATGTTGACGGCGATGGATATACTGATATTGTCGTGAGTCATCAGGATTCTAGTCAACAGTATACTTGGATAAAGAATCATACACTACCTTACATGCTTCATTCTATACATAATGAGTATGGTGGACTTGTTGTCTTGAATTATACTTCTAGTACTGGTTTTGATAATACTTTGAATGGAACATCTCAACTTGGATTTAATTTGTATGTTGTGAATTCTGTTGTGAAGAATAATTCTATCGTCGGTACTTTGAATGCTGTAGCATCGATTGGAAATAATTATTCTATGGGCGTGTATAGTTATAAGAATAAGGAATTCAGGGGCTTTGGAAAAGCTACTGAAATTACTTCTTCTGGAATTTCTGAACATTACTTCTATCAAGACGATGCGCGTAAGGGAAAAGAATATAGTACAAGAGTATATGATAACGCTGGTAATATATCTTCTCGAAAAGACGTTGGATATACATATAATACAAATAATGGAATATACAATCTAAGCATACTCTATGTGACTGATTATCTTTATGATGGGAAGATAACTCCTGTTATCAATAATAAATCTTTCTTCTACAACACTTATGGAAATTATCAGTATATAATCGATTGGGGAGATGTGAATGTATTGGGTGATGAGAAGTACTATAATTATTCTTATGCTATTAATACAAATCAGTGGATAATGAATAAAGTCTCACGAGAGACAGTCTATGATAATACTTTA